>Ga0180433_10000516_pt1 | contig 66210 bp, 49 predicted proteins | sample SS_ome_8_FD_132980 | JGI IMG/M metagenome (GOLD analysis project Ga0180433, IMG submission 132980) | Hypersaline lake sediment archaeal communities from the Salton Sea, California, USA - SS_1_D_1 metaG | ecosystem: Environmental > Aquatic > Non-marine Saline and Alkaline > Hypersaline >... | reverse complement strand
CTGATGGCCATCTGCGCGCTGGCCATTCGGCTCGATTCGTCAGGCCCCGTTCTTTTTATTCAAGAACGCGTTGGCAAGGGCGGGCGTCGTTTCCGGATGTACAAATTCCGCACCATGCAGCACGACCTCGACAACACTTCTCACCAGGCCTTCATGAAGGCCTATGTGAATGGGCAGGTTGACGGTGATGAACGTGCGAGCGGAAAGAATGGCAGCGGGCGTTGCCTGTCGATCAGACCGTCTGTGGACGTGCCTCTTGGCAACAATGGGAACGGCAAGGTTTATAAGCCGATTCAAGCCTCGCAGGTCACCCGGGTGGGGCGCATCCTGCGCAAGACGAGCCTGGATGAACTTCCCCAGATCTTCAACGTCTTCAAGGGGGAAATGAGCTGGGTCGGCCCGCGGCCCAACGTGCCCTGGGAAGTGGAAGAGTATCGCAGTTGGCATCACGAGCGTCTGGAGGTACTGCCCGGCATCACCGGCCTGGCCCAGGTGCGCGGCCGTAGTGGCATCTTGTTCGATCATATCGTCGAATACGACATCGAGTACATCGAGCGTCAGAGTCTGAAGATGGATCTGAAGGTCTTGTGGTGGACGTTGATCACCGTCTTCGCCGGGGAGGCCGCCGAATGAGTGGGGAGAGCCGCGAAGTGGCCGTTGTTGTTGATGAGGAGCAAGCAAGACAATGAAGACAGTAATTCTTGCCGGAGGATACGGCACGCGCCTCAGTGAGGAAACCGGTGTCAGGCCCAAGCCAATGGTAGAGATTGGTGGTCGACCGATTCTTTGGCACATCATGAAGATCTATTCCGCCCACGGTATCAACGAGTTCATCATCTGTTGCGGTTACAAGGGCCACGTGATCAAGGAGTATTTCGCCAACTACTTCCTCAATATGTCCGATGTCACCTTCGACTTGAGACATAACCAGACAGAGGTCCATCAAAACGGCGCTGAGCCTTGGAGAGTGACCCTGGTGGATACGGGCGATGGGACCATGACCGGTGGGCGCATCAAAAGGGTCAAAGACTTCATTGGTCCGGAGACTTTCTGTCTGACCTACGGGGATGGCTTAAGTGACGTAGATATCAGGCAGTTGATCGCCTTTCACCGAGAGCAAGGGGCCCTGTCCACGTTGACGGCGGTTCAGACGCCGGGGCGATTTGGGGCCTTTAAGCTGGAGAAGGAACAAACCAGGATCAACAGCTTCAGGGAAAAGCCTCAAGGTGATGGCGCTTGGGTGAACGGCGGCTTTTTTGTCCTGGAGCCCGGTGTAATGGATTATATTGCGGGTGACGCGACCGTCTGGGAGCAGGAGCCGCTGGTGAATCTGGCCAGGGACGACCAGTTATCTGCCTACAGGCACTATGGATTCTGGCACCCTATGGATACCTTGCGAGATAAGAATGTCCTCGATCAGATGTGTGCTTCAGGTAGTCCTCCTTGGAAGGTCTGGGAATGAAGAATAGCTTCTGGCAAGGCAAAAAGGTCCTGATCACGGGGCATACTGGATTCAAGGGAAGCTGGCTGTCGCTGTGGCTGCAGAGCATGGGGGCGAGTGTCGTCGGATACGCCCTGGAGCCGCCCACCCAGCCGAGCCTGTTTGAAGTAGCGGGTGTGGCTGATGGCATGACGTCTATCATTGGGGATGTGCGCAATCTGGGGCATCTACAGTCTGCCTTCGCCGAGCATAATCCCGAGATCGTCTTTCACCTGGCCGCTCAACCGCTGGTGCGATATTCGTACGAGAGCCCGGTGGAGACCTATACCACCAACGTGATCGGCACGATGAATATGCTGGAGTCCGTTCGACACGCGGATAGCGTGCAGGTTGTCGTCAGCATTACCAGCGACAAGTGCTACCAAAACAAGGAGTGGCACTGGGGCTACCGGGAGAACGATCGCCTGGGAGGGCACGACCCATATTCCAGCAGCAAAGCTTGCGCCGAGACCGTGATAGCTGCCTATCGCGATTCCTACTTCCCACCGGACGCATATGAGCGTCACGGGGTCGCCCTGGCCAGCACCAGGGCCGGCAACGTGATCGGCGGCGGAGATTGGGCCAAGGACCGGCTGATCCCCGACATTATGAAGGCCATCTTGGAGAACCGGCCTGTGGTCATCCGCAGCCCCAAAGCCATCCGCCCCTGGCAGCACGTGCTGGAGCCTTTGAATGGGTACCTGTGCCTGGCAGAACAGATGTGGACGCGCGGCCCCAAGCTCGCGCAGGCCTGGAATTTCGGGCCTAATAGCGAGGATGCCAAGACTGTTTCGTGGATCGCGGAGTATCTGACTAGTTCCTGGGGGGATGGTGCGTGCTGGGAGTTGGATTCGCGCCAGCATCCCCACGAGGATACGTACCTGAAACTGGACTGTTCCAAGGCCAGAAATTTGCTAGGATGGGCGCCAAAGCTGCATCTATCCATAGCACTTGAGTGGATCGCTGAATGGTACCGCGGGTACCAGCAGGGCGACGATATGCGCTCTCTGACGGAAGACCAGATTGCGCGCTTCGGGAACATAGAGTAACATGATTTTTAAGGAAACTCGACTAGAAGGCGCGTTTATCGTCGAAATGGAGCCGATAAGGGATAACCGCGGCTTCTTTGCCCGGGCGTGGTGTCAGAAGGAATTCGAGGATCACGGATTAGTCTCGTGCTTCGTGCAGAACAACGTCACCTATAGCGCCAGGCGCGGGACGCTGCGAGGCCTACACTACCAGATCCCGCCCCACGAAGAGCCCAAACTGGTGCGCTGCACGCAGGGTGCCATATACGACGTGATCGTTGACCTGCGACCGGAGTCCCTGACCTATATGCAGTGGCTCGGGGTGGAATTGACGTCGGAAAACCGCAAGATGATCTACATGCCTGGGGGGTTCGCCCACGGGTATCAGATCCTGATGGATCATACAGAAGTGTTCTATCAGGTGGGGGCGTTTTACGCACCCGAGTACGAGCAGGGCTTCCGCTGGGATGATCCGGTGTTCTCGATTGACTGGCCCATAAATCCGCCGGTAGTCCTTTCTGAAAAGGATAAACACTGGCCAGATTACTTGCCATAGGACCGTCAGACAAGTGATCTGTAAGGGCGGCAATATTGCAGGTTTTCTGGCTGATACATGGTGGTTCGCGCTTTCCAAGAGGCTGTCGGAAAGCGACTTCAAAGATCTGGCTGTACTTCGTGCTGAACAGGGTTTCTCAGCCGTCCAACTCGTCGTCGGTGTGCCGCCAGAAGTAGGTCCTGAGAATGAAAACGCCAAGAGCCCTGTTGGATTTCCGTGGACACTTGATGGGCACTTTAACCAGGAATACCTCGAATTTGCTCGGGAGAGAATACACTACCTCAATGATCTTGGGTTCGTCGTTATAGCCTATGGTGCTTGGGGCCACCAGATAGAATGGCTGAGCAGGGAGAGAATGACAGGTTGGTGGCTCAAGATCATCGACGCCCTGGATGCTCTCAACGTGATCTATTGTCTCTGCGGCGAGAGTAGCCTGTGGGTAGGCGAAGCTTCAAAGTTGCTCCCAGACAAGTCTACAGATGCTTTCGCCAGAAGCCACGTATTGCCGAGGCTTCATCCAAGGCTCAAGGGGTACTTGGTAGGAACCATCAAACGTCTTGCAAAACAACTGCACCAGAGCCGATTTGAACAACGACGCGATGATTGGAGCTTTGTCCTAGAGAAAATATCACAAAGAACTGATAAGCCTATTATTGTTCACCCCACCGTCGATGAGACTGGTCACGAAGCAGTTTTCAACCCAGAGTTGTTATCGGTCAATACAGCACAGACCGGTCACGATGCAAGCGCCAGAAATCGCCTATGGCGACTGCCCCTGGCTCTGTTGAATGAGCACCCCCACAAAGCATTCATAAACTTGGAACCCTGGTATGAGGGAATAACCGATCGGTTCTGGGCCGAAGATCAACTGTTCTCCTACTGGGTGTCCATGCTGGCGGGGTCAGTAAGCTATTGTTATGGAGCGCATGGAATTTGGAACGTAGGCGACGGAAAATTCCTGGCTCATTGGGGAAAGCAGACATTTGCTCAAGCACGTGCGCTCGATACCCCGAGACTCATCGGCCTTTCTCATAAGCAGTGTCTGAAGAGGAGTGATCCAAGTGGTAGGACTTTTTGCGAAACGGCGGGTGGGGAGCTGATCACCATCGCGAGAGGGACAGAGGAGAAGGCGACGTGGTTTTTCCCAGACATCGCCAGAGCTACCCGAGTCCCCCACGGCAAGGTCTGGCTCCCGCTCCAGGGTGCCTTCCTGCATGGGGTACCGCGAAGAGGACAAGTGGTAATCTTCAATAATGATTAAGATATGGGCGACTTACTTGGGATGGGTAAGGGTAGATGATTATCGTTGACAAGGCACTGGAAGAACGGCATCTGGAGGGCAACCCCGTCAGGGTTGCAATGGTAGGCGCTGGTTATATGGGGCGGGGCATTGCGCTTCAGATCATCGCGGCTACCCCGGGCATGGAACTTGTGGCTATCTCGAACCGCACGCTCTCGGAAGCAGATCGTGCCTATCGGCAAGCAGGCGTTGAGTCCATCAGGGTGGTTGAAACTGTCGCTCAGTTGGAGGTGACCATAACTCAGGGCCAGTACGCTATCACCGACGATGCTCTGCTGCTATGTCAGGCAGAAGGCATTGACGCCGTGGTTGAAGTGACGGGTACAATCGAATTCGGCGCCCACGTGGCGTTGAAGGCCATTGAGTATGGCAAGCACCTCATCCTGATGAATGCCGAACTAGACGCCACGCTTGGCCCCATACTTAAGGTGTACGCCGACCGTGCTGGAGTCGTGATCACCAACGCCGATGGCGACCAGCCTGGCGTGATCATGAACCTCTACCGCTTTGTCAAGGCCATCGGCTGTAAGCCCGTATTGGCCGGCAACATCAAGGGCCTTCACGACCCCTACCGCACTCCTGAAACCCAGAAGGAATATGCGGCCAGATACCATCAGAAACCTCGCATGGTCACGTCCTTTGCCGATGGTACCAAAATCTCGATGGAGATGGCGACTGTGGCCAATGGCACAGGCTTCAAAGCTGGCAAGCGTGGCATGTATGGACCCCATTGCGCTCATGTAAGGGATACCCTCACTCTGTTCCCTATGGGGCAGTTGCTCAACGGTGGCTTGGTCGATTACATCGTTGGCGCCGAGCCTGCACCTGGGGTGTTTGTTCTGGGATACAACGAGCATCCCGTCCAGCAGCGTTACTTGAAATACTACAAGATGGGTGATGGCCCCCTGTACGTCTTTTACACTCCGTATCATCTCTGTCACCTGGAAGCGCCCCTGACCGTCGCTCGGGCCGTGCTGTTCCAGGATCCGGCTCTGACGCCGCTTGCTGGCCCAGTGTGCGATGTGATCGCCGCTGCCAAGCGTGACCTGGAGGCAGGTGAGGTGCTCGACGGGATCGGCGGGTTTACCTGCTACGGGTTGCTTGAAAACTCGCCGGTGTGTCAAGCTGAGAATCTATTGCCGATGGGCCTCTCCGAGGGGTGTCGTCTAAAGAGGGATATTCCTCAGGATCAAGTCATCACGTACGCTGATGTTGATTTGCCCAAGGGCCGTTTGTGCGACAGACTGCGGGTTGAACAGAATAACCATTTTCTATCTTGAATTTGCCAATTGGAGGGAAACTTTGACATGGCTTCACAAGGTTGTGCTGGGCGATTGCCTTCCACGGCTACGCCTGTGTCTTCCGAAGTAGACGACAAACGATTGACTCACGTGCACATTGAACCTTCTCAGGGATGGGTCTCTCTGAAATTGCGCGAGCTGTGGGAGTACCGGGAACTGCTTTATTTCCTTGTCTGGCGCGACGTCAAGGTGCGCTACAAGCAGACAGTTGTGGGCGCGGCCTGGGCCATCATCCAACCCTTCTTTACCATGGTGGTCTTTAGCGTTTTTTTTGGTCGATTGGCCGGAGTTCCTTCGGACGATATACCCTATCCCATCTTCAGTTATGCTGCATTGGTGCCCTGGTCTTTTTTCGCTAACGGGCTGAGGCAGGCTTCGACCGGTATGGTGACTCATGCCAACCTGATTAAGAAAGTGTATTTCCCGCGTCTGGCGATACCGATCGCTCGGGTTCTGGCTGGCATGGTGGATTTCGTATTGGCCTTCGTCGTGCTACTGGGTATGATGCTGGCGTATGGGATAGCGCCCACCATCAACGTGCTTTGGCTGCCACTGTTCCTGCTCCTGGCCCTCATCGCCTCTCTTGGTACTGCCCTCTGGCTTGCCGCGATGAACGTCCAGTTTCGGGACGTGCAGTACGTCGTTCCCTTCATTACGCAGTTCTGGATGTTCATCACACCTATTGCTTACTCCAGCAGCTTGATCAGCAACGACTTGCTGCGCTCGTTGTATGGCGTGAATCCGATGGCCGGCGTGGTGGAAGGTTTCCGATGGGCCTTGTTAGGTACGGACACAGCACCAGGTGCTATTACCGTGATTTCTTCTTTGGTGGCCGTGATCGTGTTTGTTAGCGGGGCGTTCTACTTCCGCAGGATGGAGAGGGTATTTGCAGATGTGGTATAGAGGAGTCCTATGAGCGACGTTGCGATCAGTGTGGAGAATATCGGTAAACAATATCACATCGGCAGGAGGCTGACAAGGTCTGAGACCTTGCGCGACACGTTGGCCGATGCATTCACTGCGCCATTCCGTCGGGCAGGGAAGTTGTTGCGCGGTCAGGCCACGGGTGCGGCTGAACTAGATGAGGCCATTTGGGCGCTGAAAGATGTCTCCTTTGATATCAAGCGCGGCGAAGTCGTCGGCATCATCGGCCGCAACGGTGCTGGCAAAAGCACATTGCTCAAGATTCTCTCTCGGATTACCGAACCGACCACAGGGTGTGCCGACATCTACGGCCGGGTAGGATCGCTGTTGGAGGTGGGAACCGGTTTTCACCACGAGCTAACTGGCCGAGAGAACATCTATCTAAACGGTGCTATCTTGGGTATGAAACGAGTCGAGATTGACAGTAAGTTTGACGAGATCGTTGCCTTCTCTGGCGTGGAGAGGTTCATTGATACGCCGGTTAAGCACTATTCTAGTGGCATGTACCTACGCTTGGCGTTTTCTGTGGCTGCACACTTGGAGCCGGAAATCCTGTTGGTGGATGAGGTACTAGCAGTGGGGGACGCAACGTTCCAAAAGAAGTGCTTGGGCAAGATGGGGAGCGTGGCGGAGGAAGGAAGGACGGTACTGTTCGTCAGCCACAACATGGGAGCAATTACACAGTTATGCGAGCGGGCATTGTTGCTAGATGAGGGGCGACTGAAGCACGATGGGCCCTCTGCGGATGTCGTCGAAGCGTATTTGTCCTCTGCACTGGAGGGTCAGTCGACTTGGACTGCTCCTGCTTTTCGGAACGTGGGCATAGAGGTTGCACTCAAATATGCCCGTCTGCTGTCTGCGGACGGAAAACCCACCACTTCAATCAACTTTGACGATCAGTGTTTGGTGGAAATTGCCTATGAGGTGAATCGGCCAGTCAGGAACTTGTTCGTCGGCATACGCGTGAGCAACATCATGGGGAATGACATATTCGAGTCAATGGATACGGACACGACTGGCATGAAAGGATGTGTCAGGGAGCCTGGTCAATATGTGTCCGTATGCGAAATCCCGGCACAGATGCTCAAGCCGGGTCATTACTTGTTCACTGTGTTCTCGTTCATCGAGCGCGTCAAAATGATTGAGGATTACGAGAATGTACTAACTCTCAATGTTTCACCGGTGGGTTATCGCTTGAGTGACAGGCGTCGTGGCGCTGTAACACCTATGTTTAGGTGGGAGATAACTCCGACCAATGGAACGGAGCCAGTGCGTGTGGACTAGCCTATCAGGAAGGAGTCCGGGAACCTACGTTCACTGTGTTGACAGAATCGACCAATTTGACGGGTTGAAGGAGGATTGGGATGCCGTCTATGCAGCTGACCGCCACGCGACAGTCTTTGTCTCCTGGGCGTGGCTACGCGGATGGTTCGAGGTCATGCCTTACGACTGGTGCGTGCTAGTTGCCCGGCGCCGTGACAATTCGTCGTCCCCCGTGGCATTTTTCCCCCTCCGCGTCGATATTCCCGGGTACCGTTTACAGATGGCTGGTAATCCTTGTGCCGATTACACGGGCTTCGTGTGCCTGCCAGAGTATCAGGAGGATGCGATCAAATCCTTGGCGGCCTTTGTGCAACGGCGGTTGCCATGGGATGCATTTTATATGAGGGATGTCTTTGATCCTCGGCTGGACTATCTGTTAGACTGTTTCCATCACGGGAGTTTCAGTGTCCGAGAGAGGGAAGGCATTTCCTGTCCTTACATTCCTCTGCCAGATACGTGGGAGCAGTATCTGGAGAATTTCTTAGGGCCGAGGACGCGTAAGAACGTGCGGCGTTGTATGAGACGAATCCAGGAAGATGGTGAGCTTCGGATCACGGAGGTGCAAGAAGACAATCTCCACGATCAGATTGATACGTTTCTGGAGCTCTATCAGAGGCGTTGGGGACCACAGCCCGAGCACACTCTCAACCGGTTTCGTGCTGTCTTCCAGCGGTGTTTCGAAAACAATTACCTATGGTTGAATGTGATGTGGGCGCATAATACACCCATATCAGCAGATGCCAGTTTTGTCGACAGGCAGAAGATGGTTGTCTACGCGTACACTGGTGGCTGGGATGATCGGTTTGCCGATCTGTCGCCCGGTGTGATGTTGACGATGTATGGTATTCAACGCGCCATCGAAAACGGATTTCAGGTCTATGACTTCATGAGAGGATCTGAAAGCTACAAGTTCTCTTTCGGGTCAGAGGAGCGCTTCAACAGAAATGTCATCATTGTGCGCAAGAGCCTGCGACTGGTTGCGAAGAAGCTGGTCAGACACCTGAAAGCCATTTGCGGATCGAAGCTTCGCCGCGGCTGTGACTAGAGACCTTGGATGGGCTGATCGCCCACAGCGACGGGGCCAGATGGCCTCCCACTAACAGGCGGTTGCATATGATGCGTTTGCTCTCTGAGAAAGATCATAGTTTGCTACAGGAATATCTGGGGAAAGACCCCGTACAAAACATATATCTGATTCATGGCCTGCAGACCTGTGGGCTCGCGAGTGACCATGTGGCCTTCTGGGGCGCGTTCAACAACGGGCAGTTAGGAGGAGTCCTATTCGCCGATGATGATTACGAAACGCATTTTGGCTCTCTGGTTGGTGAGAGTCGCAAGGTCTTGGCCTCGCTGGGAAAGCTCGCTCTAAGGTTCGGTGTAAGGACGTTGGCAGGAAGGAGCACGTATGTTCAGCCTCTCATAGAGAACGTGCCAGCCCGATTTCTGGTCACCTCCACAGAGCGCCTAGATTTCCTCATTGTTCGTCCCGGTGAGCTGAAAACACGCCGCTGTGATTTCCCGGTGCGGGCAGCGACCAGCGAGGACATCAATCTGTTGGTGGAGCTCTACAAGGACTATGAGCTCAGTGGCTGCAAGACGACTGAAGAAACCGAGCGAGAGATCCGAAGGGCGATGGGTAAGGGAGCCGTCTATTTTGTCTGCGAAATAGAGGGTCGAGCTGTTTCTGGAGCTAGGGTTTTTCCCCAAAGTGATATGGCTGGCATGATTGATGGAGGTACAACGTTGCCCAACTTCAGAGGACGGGGCATCTATCCCTGTGTGCGGAGGGCTTGTTACGAACACTTGTTTGAACTAGGCAAGACTGGAGTCAGTTTGGTGAACGTGGCCAATGTGCCCATGCAGAGAATTATCGACAAACAAGGGGGACGTTTCGTTGGCCAATGGCTGATTGCTGTGTTCAGAAGGAAAACCCCTCTCAGGCGACGCATTCTACCGGCACGCTTGCGTCGCTGGGGACTGGAGATTAGAGACAGGGTTCTGCGTCTCCGCCAGTCGGGCACCTGAAAGCTCGAAAATGAGAGTTCTTCAAGTACACAAGAGCGATTACGTTGGCGGTGGAGGGGGCGCGATTGCTATGTATCGTCTCCACCTTGGCCTGAGAGAAGCTGGCGTTGACTCAAAGATACTATGCGGGACGAAAAGTACTGACTCACCGCATACCTTTCAAATCCCGCATTCACCTAGAGTACGAAAACTGGAGTCGAAAATTAGAAAGCTCACCTCCGGGCTTGGCTTGAATGATATACACTATCTAAATTCCTTCGGGGTTAAGCAACATCAGGCTTACTTGAGTGCCGATATCGTCAACTTTCACGGTACCCATGGATTTTTTTCCTATTTGGCTATTCCATCGCTGACCGAGGATAAACCCGGCGTTTTTGTGCTCCATGACGTATGGCCCTTTACTGGCCATTGTGCCGTCAGCTACGATTGTGAGCGCTGGAAGATTGGCTGCGGGCGATGCCCCTATCCAGAGGCACACCCGGCTATTAGAAGGGATAACACCCATTTAGAGTGGAAGCTCAAAGACTGGGTCTATGGCCGGTCGAATCTGGCTATCGTTACACTGTGCAGCCAAATCACCGACTGGGTTCAACAAAGCATGCTCAATCGTTTTCCGATTCACCAGATTCCTGACGGTATCGATACCAAGGTCTTGGAGCCACTTGACCCCGAAAAGTGTCGTTCGCTGCTTGGTATACCGAAGGGCAAGAGAGTTGTGATGTTTTCGGCGTTGGACATGAGTCAGCACTGGAAGGGTGGAGACCTGCTCATAGAGGCATTGCAAAGCTTGCCCGATCTACTGAAGGCCGAGACCGTTCTAATTCTCTTGGGCAACAAGGGCGGAGAAATTGTTCGATCTACGGGTATTCGGACCATATGCCTCGGATACGTCGGCAGTGATCGTCTCAAAGCGATTGCCTATTCTGCCGCTGATCTATTTGTCTCACCCAGCCGGGCCGAGGCTTTTGGTTTGGTCCCTTTGGAGAGCATGGCTTGCAGCACGCCAGTGGTAGCCTTTGGAGTTGGCGGAGCTCTCGATTTTATTCGTCCGGGCATCACAGGCTATCTGGCTGAACCTGCGAATGCCCAAGACCTACGTAATGGCATCGTTCAACTACTTGAGGATGAACCTTTGCGCGACTGTATGGGGCAACAAGGCCGCACGGTTGTTCTGGAAGAGTATAGCCTTGATCTACAAGTACAACGATATGTTCATCTGTATAACCAGTTGTTGCAAGAAGAGTCAAGCCAGACGAAGGAAGCTCTGACATCTGAGCCTTCAACCTGAAGTCTACCTCTCTTCATCTCGACCTTGAGACATGACCACCCTGGGAATGAACTATGGTGAAATCTGGTTTGAAACCCTTGGAGCGGATCGTTAGTCAGGTTCAAAGACCTGCCAAGAGAATCTGGCATCGAATGACCAGCCGACCTACGGTTTCGGTACAATCATTATCTGACAGGGACTTCTTAGCACGTTTCAATCTCGCCGAGGTATCCAGGTTCTTGCAGCAAGGTGATGTATCTCGTGCGAAAGCAGCTCTGTTGGCTTACTACGGTCGCCGGGTTAGGGATGGTTGGCTTAGAGTTCCTGTTCGTCTCGAAGAGGTAAGGGATTTTCTGGTAAAAGGTGATGGGCCTCCGGAGGAAATGCCTATGTCGGCTCACATTGGTTACCAGATTGAGGACCCCTGGCCCGAATTATCCAGTCGTCACAGAACAAATTGGACGAAGCTCATCACGTGGGCCGATTGGGTTCTGGAGAATCGTTTTGTCTTGGGTGGTATGCCAGAAGTGGATATGGAAGAAGGAGTTGATTGGAACTATAAGCCAACCTCAGACCCGGAATGGACGTGGGCGCTCAACCGCCACGATTGGTTGCCTCTTCTGGCCAGGGTCTATGCCAAGACCGGCGACGACCGCTACGTCATCAAGCTTATCAACCTGATTGTGGATTGGATTGACAACAATCCACCACCCCCACGGAAGGATGAGGCAAGCGCTACCTGGCGTTTAATGGAAGTAGGTATGCGCATGTACCTCAGTTGGGTTTCCCTATTTGGCTTTCTCTATCATATGCCTGCTTTCAGCGACGAAGCCAAATTGAAGATGCTGCGCGCAATCTGTGATCATGGTCGGTTCTTATCACGCTTCAAAACTTCTCGCAACCACCTGTTACGCGAGAGCATTGGCCTGGCCTGTGTAGGCATCTGCTTCCCTGAGTTCAAAGAAGCCGACCGATGGCGACAAATCGCTCTCACCCGGCTTGACCAGGAGCTAAGCAAACAGGTGAATCGAGATGGTTCCCATATTGAAATGGCGACTGCTTATCAGTGGTTAGTAGTGGACGAATACCAGCATGCGTACAACTTGCTTCAGGCTACCAACCATTCACTGCCCCAAGAAGACCTCGGTCTCTGGCTAGAAAAAATGTACCGCTTCTTGGTTTACTTGATTCGTCCCGACTTCACCCTGCCCCAGTTGAATGATGGGTTTCCTGGGCCAAACTACCTCCTGTTGGACAAGCTGACCAAGGCCGGGGAAACGTTCGAGCATGACGACTTTGTTTATGCTGGCACTGAAGGACGCCATGGGGTTTGTCCTGTGGAAATGTCCGTTGCCTTTGAGGACGCTGGTTTGTATGTGATGCGATCTGATTGGACCCGGGACGCTCGCTATCTACTTTTCAATGCTGGTCCCTACGGTGGACCGCATGGACACGAGGATAAACTCAGCATCGAGCTTCATGCCTTCGGGCAGCCCTTCATTGTAGATCCAGGCACCTATACCTATGACCAAGCAGACCCGTTCCGCGCTTATTTTGTCAGTTCAGCCAGTCACAATCTCGTCGTGGTCGATGGTAAGAGCCAGATTCGGCGTTGGCGAAAAGAGAATCTCCACCCTCAGCCTGCTACGGGCAACTGTGCGACCTGGATTAGCCAGGCCGATTTTGACTACGTCGCCGCCACCTACGATGAGGGCTATAGCCGCTTTGGCTTCAGGCCATTTGAAAGTACTGTCATTGAAGATGTGATCCTCCATACCCGTCGCATTCTCTTTGTTAAGCCAAGCTATTGGGTGATGGTTGACGAGCTTCAAGCCAGTAGCCCTCACGATTATCAGCTCCTATTCCATACCCCACCTGGGATACATGCCGCAGCCAGGCCAGAGAATAGAATCGTTCTAAGTGCGGCGCCGGATGGACCCAGTCTTTACCTTATCCCTGCAGAACCCAAGACCGTTAAGGTAAACTGGGTGATTGGTAGTGAGGATCCCATTCAGGGGTGGTGCGCAGCACCCAGTTATCATATCAAAACCCCGGCTACAACGGTCATCTACGAGCGAGAGAATAGCAGTTCCACTGCCATAACCACGCTGCTTTATCCCTGCCCCGCCGGTGAGGTTGCCGAATCTGTCACAATCGAGCCATTGAACGTTTCTGGGGGGCAGGGGTTGGCCTTTGTTGTTACGACTGGTCAAGGCAGAGACTATCTAATGCTATCTCAAGATGACACCTTGAAGCGATTTGGCCCCTATCAATCCACGGGAATTGTGGCTGGCGTTCGTACAGGTAGCGGCGGGGAGATCCTCAGTCAATTTAGTTCTGAGAGTGAAAGTTTGGGGCGTCGGGATAGAAACTGATCTGTGTATGACTATCTCGTGGTACTCCAGCCCGAGGTCCAGGGCTGACGAGAGGGGAATTAAAGTGTTCAAGTTTTCGGGTAAACATAAAGGATCTGTCGTTTTCCTTCTGGCAGTTGTCTTGATTGGGGTTTTCTCGGCGACAGTCTTTCTAATTGTCGACGTGGAGTACGTGTGTGCTCATTCTCCACATGATGTAATAGATGCTTTAGAGATATCTCCAACCTACGATCGAGATGGTACGCTATTCATTATAGTTAACGATGATTTACTCAAGTCAACGGATGGTGGCTTCGGCTGGAAGAAGCTAGTCAAAGGCCTGGATGGAGTGTCATCCCTTTCTTCAATAGCCATCTCGCCGGGTTTTGGTGCTGACCAGGCAGTGTTTGTGTCAGCCGATGGGGATGGAATATACAAGTCCCAGGACGGGGGAGCTTCGTGGGCCAAAGTCAACCGAGGGCTCGATGATTTGCATATTGGCTTGTTAGCCATTTCGCCAAGATATGCCGAAGACGGCATCGCTCTGGCAGCCGGGATCAAAGGCAGACTTTACAAAACCAACAATGGAGGAGGAAGCTGGTATGAGGTGATAGGTGCAGGGGTTAAAGTAACGGCCATCGCTTTTTCACCCGACTTAGACAAAAATTTGATTGTGATCGGGGATGATGAAAGCCAGGTGTGGTTTTCCGAGGATCAGGGAGAAACCTGGAAGAAGGATTATCAGATACCGAAAGGTGGTGCAGTCACGACAATAGCGATATCGGACCAAGTTTCAGATGATGGAGTTTTCTTCATAGGGACGGAGCAGCGAGGGATTTTCAAGACGAGAGATGGGGGAGCGAGCTTTGTTGAGCTGAAAGGCGGACCATCGCGATATTGGGTGGACTTTGAGAAAAGACTGTCATTTCTACAAGTCAGGCCGCCGGATAAGCACGTGATGTCGTTGGCGTTGTCGCCCGATTTTGGCCGGGATGGGACTATCTTCGCTTCGACTTGGTGGAAAGCGGTTTTCAGGTCAGATAATGGTGGAAGGACCTGGAGCAAATACGGATACGATGCTGGTGTCACTTGCGACGTCCAGGCGAACACAGAGGCATACAGGTCACCTCATTTCAGACAATTGAAGGTCTCGAATGCGTTTGCGGAGGATGGGACAGTGTTCTTGGCGGGGTTTGACGGTTTGTTCAAGTCTACCGATGGGGGGCGGACTTGGATGCAGTTGGAGACTTTGCCAGTCAGATTGATCAAAGGTCTGGGAGTATCACCCGCCGACGAATATGACTTCTCGGTTATGATAACGACGTATGGAGGAGGTGCCTACATAACGTGTAACCAGAAGAGCACGTGGGCGATTGGTAACTATGGTTTGAAGACCACCCGGCTTGTGGACGTGACCTTTTCCCCGGCCTACAGCTTGGATAATACAGTGTTTTCAGGGTCGCGGGATGCTCTGCTGAAATCCACAGATGGTGGCGATAGCTGGGATAGAATTGAGTTGAGCAGGATAGAGAACCGTGGTCAGCCCTATCCAACTTGGATTGTGCTGTCACCGAATTTTGCGGTCGATCAGACCTTGTATTTTGGCACAAGAGGGCATGGTATTTTAAAATCAAGTGATGGCGGTCTGAATTCCGCGGTAATCTGGGATGGGATGGGGAAAGTGATTAATTCGCTGGTTATGTCCTCTGATTTCATCGCTGATGGAACGCTTTTTGCCAGCGTCCGAGGTGAAGGTGTCTATAAGACAGAGGATTGGGGTGAAACGTGGGAATCCGTGAATAATGGCTTGACGTTGATTGAGACGTGGAAATTCACAGGCTCACATTCATCCGACAAAGACATCTTGTTGGTTATTTCACCGAACTATAGTGAAGACAAAACCCTTTTTGCTGGCAGTGAAAAAGCGGAGGGCTTGTTCAAGACTGCCGACGGCGGGGCAAGCTGGCAGAAACTAGCCGGGATAGCTTATGATGGGGAGGTTTATATCCTTAGCACAGGCATATCTCCCGATTATGGGAATGATGAGACGCTCATAGTCAGTGTTAAAGGAAGGGGACTGTTCAGAACCGATAATGGTGGGTTGACATTTGTCGAAATCGGTGACGAGTTGCTCAATAACAATCATGCTATTGAGTTGATCGAGTTTTCTCCTCTGTATTCTGCTGATAATACGATTTACGCTGCATCTGACGAAGAAATCTTTCGATCTACTGATGGTGGCGATACCTGGGAACTCATGTCAAGGCCGGTGAGATATGAGGATATGAGAGAAGTGATTCGCTATGAAGGGGAGTGGCAGCAGGAAAATGGGAGCGATTATAGTGCCACTAGCGTAACCCAATCAGATGTAGCCAACAGTATTGTCAGTCTTGGCTTTATCGGAACTGGTGTGAGCTGGATAGGAACTGAAGGCAACGATCAAGGCATTGCCCAAGTCTATATTGATGGAAGCTACGTAAGGGATGTCGATCAGTTTGGTGATACGTCACGATCTATGGTGACCTCGTTTTCTGTTACAGGTCTGGATTATGGTTGGCACACCATCGCGATCGAGGTAACCGGTGTGAAAAACTCGGCATCAACAGGCCGCCGAATAGCCCTTGATGCGCTTGACGTTGAGCCTTGAAGGACGTGAAGGATCCGTAGTACAGGGAACACAATCGTCTCGGATAAACGTAGCCCCATTGTACTGAGTACTTGTTGTCGAGGAGAAAAAGGTGTTGAAGACATTCCAGTCTAATCTATTGCACGTTGGCAAGAAGGCCTATCGGTTGCCGGGATGGGTCATAAAACGATTGGTCCAGACCAATTACTACACCGCCAGGGCCTATTACCTTCGTAATTTGCGCCGTGCAGATAGCCGGTATGAAGCTTCCCCCTTATTGGTTCACCAGATGGGTAAAGTTGCTTCTTCTTCCGTCACGAGGTCACTGACGGTAGCAAACATAGACAGACGCATTTACCATACTCATTCCCTGAGACCGGAGATGATCGAGATATATGAGAGAAAGCGCAGGGGGTATCTTGGTACCGATAGAGAGGGAGACCTCCGGCACATCTGGCAATATCGCTACCTGCGTGAGTGGATAGAGCGCGGCTTAGAGAAAGGTAAAAAGTGGCAGGTTGTGACCCTGATTAGAGATCCGATTGCTCGCAACATATCAGATTTCTTCGAGAACATGGAGATGTTGTCCCCGCCTTCCGAGCGTGATCATATACTCAGGTCAATTGAGTACGACTTTGAGGTAACTGTCGTTGATAGTGATATCAAAGAGTTGATGGACATCTTCATTGAGAAATTCCCACATGACTACCCGGCAAGATATCTTGATCTTGAGGTGAAAGGGGTCTTTGGTGTTGATCTTTACACCGGTGACTTCCCTACAACAAAGGGGTATAAGGTTTATCGGGGAAGTGAGGCTGATGTCCTGCTGATAAGACTAGAGGACCTCAACGATTGCTTCGCTGAAGCATTCCAGGAGTTTCTGAACATCGAAGGTCTGACGCTGGTGAACCGAAATGTCGGCAGTCAGAAAGAGTACGCCGGTATCTACCACATGTTCAAGAACTCCATTTATCTGTCCGAGCCTTTTGTAGACAAAATGTACTCGTCCAGGTTTGTGCGACACTTCTATAGTGAAGCCGAAATCAATCGGTTCAAAGCGAGATGGTGCAGGGAATCCGCTGTCCGATAGGCAGTCTCTTGCAGAAAGGGGTGTGGCGTGCATAGATCATCAGGTGGACATCGGAGCATTCTCCTCTCTCTATTGATACTGATTTACTTATTGGGGGGGGCTCGGGTTACCTTGGCCCATAACCCCCATGATGTAATCGACACTTTGGAACTCTCTCCCAGTTATGGTCAAGATGGGACATTGTTCATTTTTACGCTGGTGGAAGGGTTGCAGAAGTCGACGGATGGAGGTCTTAGTTGGAAAATACTAGCGAATGGGTTGGACAATCGAGGTTCGGTGTCCTCCATCGCCATATCTCCTTCTTACTCCTCTGACCAGACCCTCTTCATATCGACGAGAGGGGATGGTGTCTATCGTTCCCAGGATGGAGGAGCCTCGTGGGTTAAAGTGAACGACAAACTCGATGATCTGAACATCCACCTGTTATCCATTTCTGCTGATTACGACGCTGACGAAACGCTATTGGCTGCCGACACCCAGGGGGGACTTCACAAGACAACAAACGGTGGGCGCAGTTGGTATCGATTATTGGACAATGGCGTCCAGATAACGGCTATGGCTTTCTTCGGTGATGGTCAAAAGGACGCCGTGCTGATCGGCGATCGTAATGGGGCTCTGCATCTCTCAACTGATGCGGGAGAACTCTGGCAACAGCTTTCTCAGATTCCAGACGTTGGTGCCATTACGTCCATCGCTCTGCCACCAAACTCCTCAATCGACAGCCCCCTTTTTATCGGCACAGAAAGGGGCGGGGTTTTCAAGACGGTTGACGGTGGAATCTCTTTTGTGGCCGCAAACAATGGTCTGTCGAATTCACCTTCTGGTGCAGCCGGATGGTGTGGTTCAGATTCTGAACAGTCTTCCATATTCATCAGGTCGCTGGCGACATCACCCGATTATGGGACGGACGCCACGGTCTTTGCTTCGACGTGGTGTCAGGCAGTTTTTCAGTCGAATGATGGTGGCAATAGTTGGCAGCTATATAGCCAGGGGGTCACAACCCACAGCCAGGCAGACACCCCGCAGTATAGATTGCCCCATTTTGGCGATTTAAGAATATCCAGAACCTTTAGCCAGGACAGGACGGTCTTCTTGGGAGGGTTTGCCGGGTTGTTCAAGTCTACCGATGGTGGGCATACGTGGACGGAACTGGAGCCCTCGCCTCCAGGAACGACTACGGGACTGGCGGTATCATCAAAGGATGACTCTATGATTGCGGTCACTACGTCTGGGGGAGGGCTCTATACGATGGATAAGCGAGCAGCCAGATGGACAATCCGTAACAAGGGTTTGAACAGAATCGAGCTTATGGATGTTGCCTTCTCTCCAAACTATCCCTCTGACAACACCATCTTCTTGGTTTCGGAACAGGATTACGTGATCTCTAAAGATGGGGGGAATAGTTGGAACGCAAACAAAGTGAAGTATAAAGAGAGTTGGATAAAGCGTATGATTAGATTTGCCTTGTACAAACTGGGGTTGCCCATCCCCGATGCGATTAGAAGGCCTCGCATCATCCTTGATTGGATTGCTGTTTCACCAGGTTTTGCATCTGATGATACCATATACTTCGGCACCAGATATGATGGAGTCTATGAGTCAGTTGATGGAGCTGAGAGTTGGTCTGCTGTTTGGCCAGACCATCAGACTGCTTCCCTCGCTATATCTCCGGATTTCACATCTGACAGAACGTTGTTCGCGGTTGATCGCCACGAAGGGGTCCACAAAACAGTGGACGGAGGTGACACCTGGCGACCTGTAAACAAGGGACTGACGTTGTTTGTGGGTACACAACAATTCACAGCTTCGCGGGGAGATTTCAAGCTGGTCATTTCACCAAACTATAGAAATGATCAAACTGTTTTTCTGGGGTCACCTGGTGGGCTGTACAAAACAACTGACGGTGGAAAAAGCTGGCAAGTACTGGAAGTTGGGGCTGCTGAGCTATATGACTGTATTATCGGGTTGGCCATGTCCCCAAACTACGAAAGTGATCAAACGGTTGTCGTCAGTGTCAGGGGCAAAGGACTGTTTGAAAGCGATGATGGGGGCCTGACCTTTGTTGAGATTGGGACTGATTTGATTAACAGCAATTACTGCCTGTCGGGGATTGAGTTCTCACCCTCATATGCCACTGATTACACCATCTATGGTATGTCTCGTGAAGAAGTATTCCAATCCACAGACGGTGGCCATAGTTGGCAAATGCTTCCCAGGCCGACAAGATACGAGGACAAAAGGGAGATGATACGCTATGAAGGCCAGTGGCAACGTTTAGAGGACAGTGATTTTAGCACGAGCAGTATCACTCATTCGGATGTCGCTCACGACAAAGCTGTTTTCGACTTTGTGGGAACCGGCATCACCTGGATAGGCACAGAATCGAATGACCAGGGCATAGCCAGGGTCTATATTGACGGTGGCTATGAAACTGAGGTTGATCAGTTTGGCAGTGCCTCGAGATTTATGGTAACCTCATTCTCTGTCAAGGATTTAGATTATGGTCTGCATACCATCACCGTTGAAGTCACCGATACGAAAAACCCAGTATCAACAAGCCATCGAATAGCGATTGATGCTTTTGATGTTGTCCGTTGAGGATAAATCTTGATGCGCAAATATCCGGTTGGAGGCATGAGGATGCATAATAGCGTCAGGCCTATACACAGAGTGTTGGGTGCCGTCGCGCGGAGAATGATAGGCACCATTACCCACGTCTCGACACAGGACGCCGTCGCTGCTCTCACTTTTGACGACGGGCCACATCCCGAACTCACACCTCGCCTTCTTGACATTCTAGAAAGACATCAAGCACACGCGACCTTTTTTATGGTCGGCAAGTCCGCACAACAGTACCCAGACCTTGTGCGGCGGGTCGCACAGGCTGGGCATGCGATCGGCAATCATTCCTGGGATCATTCGTCATTCCCCTTGATTTCGAGAAGAGAACGCAGGGTACAGCTTCGCGCCTGCGAGAAGGCTATCGCTCCATACGGGCAGCGGTTGTTCCGCCCTCCGTATGGCCAGCAGAGCGTGGGGTCCCGTTTTGATGCCCTGTGGCTTGGCTACCAGGTCGTCACCTGGAGCGTGAGCGCTGGTGACTGCCGGGGGCGCGATGCCAACTGGATGTTTGACCGGGTGGCGAGCCAGATCAAACCCGGCAGCGTGATTCTTTTACATGATGTACTTTACCATACCATGCAGGAACGATGTGCAGACCGAGAGCCCACGTTCGAAGTGGTTGATATGCTCCTGGAGCAGTTCAGCGACTGTTTCCGCTTCATCACTGTCCCCGATTTGTTCCAACACGGGCGGCTGCAACGACGGAACTGGTATTGGGAGGCCGACCCGGACTGGCTCAGTAGTCTCCACGGACAGCAGGGGGAGCCCCGGCATTATAGTACTGGTAGCGGTCGCAAGTGACTGGTTGGTTAGGGAATGATCGGTACACGCCTGAGAGGAAAAAATGAATCTTGAATCACAGCCCCTGGTTAGTGTAGTGACCCCAGTTTACAACACCGAAGAATACCTGGCTGAGTGCATTGAAAGCGTACTGGCTCAAACGTATGATAACTGGGAGTACGTGATTGTCAACAATTGCAGCACGGATCGTTCGCTGGAAATCATGCAACGATATGCCCAACAGGATGGTCGCATTCGCGTGTATGACAATGACGAATTTCTAAGCCAGTTCCAGAATTGGAACCACGCTATGCGCCAAATCTCTCCCGAAAGCAAGTATTGTAAGGTGGTGCATGCTGATGATTGGTTGTTCCCCGAGTGTATCACTCGAATGGTCGAGGTCGCTGAGGCACATCCATCGGTCGGCATCGTTGGCGCTTACCGGCTTGACGAAGTCCGGGTGAACCTGGATGGATTGCCCTACCCAAGCACCGTAGTACCAGGACGAGAGATATGCCGCTGGCATCTGCTTGGAGGACGATACCTGCTTGGATCACCAACGTCCCTGCTTGTACGTTCTGATATCGTCCACAGCCGTGAAGCCTTTTACGACGAGTCTGTTCTTCACGCCGATAAGGAATTGTGTTTTGATATTCTGCAGGATTATGATTTTGGGTTTGTACACCAGGTTCTTACGTTTACCCGCCGGCATAACGAGTCGATGACATCGCTTACCAACAGATTCAATACCCGCCTTTTGACCCGTCTTAGCGTCTTCCTGAGATACAGTTCTGTCTACCTGGATGAAGAGGAACACAAGAGAGGATTAGAACGGATTTTGAGCAAGTACTATCGGTTCCTGGTTAGGAGTGTCTTCGAATTGAAGGGAAGCGAGTTTTGGAACTATCACAGGAATGAACTCAAGAGACTAGGATATCCCCTAAGCGTGGTCAGGATGGCAAAAGCTATGCTCATAGAGTTGGTGAACCTTGGAAACATCCTCGGGCTCATAAGACGCACCATACGAAAGAAGAGACAGAAAACGTCTCAGGATGTTCAGAACTTGGACTCTGTTCTCGACTCGATATATAGTAGAGAAGATTAGCCTCTCTTGGCAGCGGTACGCTGAGGCGATATGTAAATCATGTCAACTGTTTTCCATTGATCATCCCCCTAGCCTTGATGAGTACTTGGCGAATGAACGGATTCGATTGGCAGTTATCAAAGATACGCTTGTGGAAGCACTGTCAATCCAGCAGATAGAGTTCGGGGAATCGGCCAGGCGGGAGATTATCTCCTTTGTCCTGTAGCCAATAAGGGATCGTACGGATCCGATATGAATTCAACCCAGAATGGAACAGAGCGTAGCGCGTGGCATCAGCCGGTAACAGAGACGTTGCGAGAAGGGGCTGTGCATGGCTGGATACGAGTTATGGTAAAGGTTGCGTCGGTTTTCCCTTCGTTTCTCAGCCTGGCTGGGTTGCCACTGCCTCCCTACAAGGGTAAGAGAAGGCTGCTTCACTACCTCGGCAATCGACCGTACGTTTCGCCGAAAGCCCAGGTCAGTTGCTCAAGACTGGAGATAGGGCCAAAGTGTTTCATCGATGATTACGTGACTATCTATGGCCATCCAGGAGCCCAGGGTGGGGTTCACCTGGAGGAGAATGTCCATATCTATCGTTGGTCCATGGTAGAGCTTGGCAGAGGGGAAGGATCGCTCCACGTTGGCTCCAACACATATATTCAGTCAGGGTGTGTTCTGAATGCTTTTGTGGGCAACATCGCCATTGGCGCCAATTGCATGATTGCGCCCCGCTGCGCCTTTACGCCTTACCAGCATAGCTTTGCCGATATCCATCGTCCTATGCGAGAGCAGCCACTGATCAGCCAGGGAGACATTATTATCGAGGACGATGTGTGGCTCGGCCTGCATGTCTGCGTGATGGACGGTGTCACCATTGGCCGGGGTGCGATTGTAGGCGCTGGCGCGGTGGTGACAAAAGACATTCCGCCCTACGCCGTAGCTGTTGGTATCCCAGCTCGCGTGATTCGCTTTCGAGAAACAGAGGTGCCTCACAATGTCGCTGGGCAAAACAATGCGGAGTAATATAGCTCTTTGTCTTAGCCTGGCTCTAGGTCTGGGTCTGTTGGTCTCGGTCCTGAGTCTGACGAATACTGCTGAGGCTTCCGAGCCCGAGGGCGTATCGGCACAAGAGACCGGCCCGATTATCGGCCTGGCCTCAAATCCGCTGGAGTGCCTGACCGCAGGCAACAATCCGCCGGGCCAGGCTTCGGGCGTCGTTAATTTGACCTGGTCGGGCCAGGCCGAACGGGCCCGGCTGATGTTGAGCGTTTCCGGGACAGAGGCAGCGCATACCATCAAAGTGAATGGACAACCGGTGGCCTCAGCCCCCATTTATCCCGGTGGGCAGGCTTGTCGTAACGGTGAAGTCTTCTACCTCGACATTCCACCAGAGATTCTGGTGCAGGGCGACAACCGGATTGAGATTACCAATGATGCCCTGCCCGATGATAGTTGGACCGCAGCCCGGGTACGGCTTGAAGTTCTTGGCCATTTCACAGTCTTTCAGACGGATGTCCATGATGGCGCAGGCGACGCCGGTGTGGTTCCTGTCACTGGCCTCGCTGCCACCGCCGTGACCTCATACACTGTAACGTTTACTAACCCATACGATGGATCGAGTCAGGAGGCCAGGGTCCTGATTTCTGACAGCTACACTGGGATGAACCCGGTGCCCTTGGTAGTTTACGTCCACGGCCGAAGCTCCGACATGTATGAGGGGGAAGACACGCTCGGTGAAGCGGTTGAAAACAAGGGCTGGCTGATGATCTCACCAGAGTTGCACGGCAGTTGGACCGGTGAGCCTCAACCAGATCCACCGGGGAAATACGCCTATGCCTCGCTGGAGAGTCAATACGACGTCGTTGGCACCGTCAACTACATGCTCAGCCATTACAGTGTGATCACGGACCAGATATACCTTGTAGGCTACTCGATGGGTGGCCAGATTGCCACGGTAACGGCGGCCAAATTCCCCCACGTCTTTGCTGCTATCTTTGACAACAAAGGCCCTACCGACATGGGCCAATGGTATTATGAGAATACGAGCTACCATCAGACATGGATGCGGCGGGAATGTCACATTGACGAAGTGGAGCGAGATCCAACGCAGAATCCCCTTTGTTATCATCGCCGCTCGGGTATGCATTTCGCCAGCAACTACATTCACGTTCCAATCTCGGTAACTCACAGCATCAGCGATGTCCTCGTCCCCATTGAGCATTCGCGAAACTTGCGCGACGCCATCAACGGTTATGGGCCTGACCGCCCCGTCGTTGTTGTCGAGGACTCTGTTGTCGGTCCGACATGCCCTCCTTACTACCACTGCTATGAGCCTGATCCACTGGCGGTGTTGAACTTTCTGGAACTGTTTACTCTGAACAACAATCCTAACCAAGTCTATATCGCTACCGATGAGTCCAAGTCCGTTTATTGGATGAATCTCGTCCAAGCGGGCGGTGATCACTGGTCTCAGGTGGAGGCCACCTATCATCCGGTCAGTGCCACCGTTGCGGCCCTGATCTCGGATACTCAACCACTGACGATAGCGTTCAACCTTGGGTCAACCAATCTGCGTTCGACCAGCGTCTCGGAGAAGTTGAAGCAACCCGGCATGGGTCTAGCGGCGAGGACTTACCTGGTCGCTGGAGGAGGAAACTATAGGCTAGAAAACTACAAGTCTGGCTACGTCACGGCGACCCTGGCTACCACGGGCCAGCTCTCGCTGACCATCTCTGCAATTGAAGCCGAGTTGTCGGCCGCTCCGGCTATGGTATCAGGGTGGCAAACTGCAACCTCAACCATTGCCGCCGTCGTGGAAGACCAATTGAGCAATCCTGTACCTGATGGCACAACTATTCAGTTCTTCACCTCAATGGGAGCTTTTCCAAACGGTAGTTCAGCTTATACTGCGAGTGCTATGGGTGGGCAGGTGACGACTACATTGACTCTACCGCCTAGTTCTGGTCTAACTGAGATAGTTGCCAACGTCGAGAGCATCACAGGCTCTACTTCGGTTGATGCAATTCGTCCGGCCGTAGATGTGTTGGTCACCCCTGCCCAATCGACAGTCTATAGCGGGCAGGCCGTCACATATACTTACCAGATTGCCAACACTGGCGATATAACATTGACCGATGTTATATTGATGGATGACAACGGCACGCCTGGGGATAGCGATGATGATCTTATGCTCTGCGCAAACGTTGTTCTGACAGCGGGGAGAACGACCAGCTACAGTCGCAGCATAACACTGACTCAGACGACAACCCGCACGGCCACCGTCACTGGTCAGGATCCCTTGGGCAACAGTATCGTCGACAAGGACTCGGCAACAGTCGTTGTGCAGTCCGACGAGTTCCCTGTGAGTATCTTTCTTCCTGTCGTGATCAGGGCTGGGTGACTGACTTTCCCAGTGAGGCATGGTGTTGAGGCGCGATGACCTTCCGCTTACTTGCTGACGACCTTTCTGGTACGCCCTGCAGATTATGAGCTAAATGATTAGCTTGATTCATAGTATGGCTGTGGATAATGCAGTTCGGGTAGAAAATAATGAGACAGGTGCGACGTTGAGCGAGCAAGACATTCTGTGCTTCGCTACAGACCCGTGGTCCAGCATCTGGCGCAATCGCCATCAGATCATGTCGCGCTTGGCCAGGACCAACCGCATATTGTATGTCGAGCCAACGTGCTACACGCTTTCCAGTCTGCGTCGGAGAGAGATCCGTTGGTCAGATGTACGGCGTCCACGTCTGACGCCAGTGATGGAGAACCTGTGGCTATATCGTCATCCGGTCTATGGGCTGACCAGCGGGCGTAGGGTCGTTGATTGCTTAGGAAGTTGGTTGCGCATCGCCTCGCTGCGGTGCACGATGCGCCAATTGGGTATGAAACGTCCCATTCTCTGGTTGTGCCGACCGACAACTGTTGATATGGTAGGGCATTTCAACGAGGCACTGGTTTGCTATCACGTTGTGGATGAGTATACTGCTTATTCTTTTTTCGAACCTGCCAGGCGTCAGCAGATGATGGTTGCTGAACGGCGCTTGTTGAACCTGGCTGACATCGTGTTGGTCGTCTCGCCAACATTGCTGGCGACCAAGAGTCGCTATCATTCCAGCGTTCACCTGGTGAGAAACGGCGTGGACTTTGATGCGTTTGCGCGCGTGACGCGCGCGAATGTGCCACCGCCATCGGATATTGCGACGTTGCCACGGCCACGGATCGGCTACGTGGGGACAGTCAACGACAAGTTGAACTTCGAGCTGCTGCAATGCGTGGCTAAGGCACTTCCGACCTGTTCCCTGGTGCTTGTTGGGCCAATTGACCATCGCTATTCGGATGCCGATTCCCTCCAGGAAGCAGGGCTTGAGAACGTGACATTTCTGGGACGCAAGGATGTCAATGACGTACCACGTTATATCGACGCCTGCGACGTGTGCTTGTTGCCATACAAGCAGAATGAGTGGACCCGCAACATTGATGCCTTGAAGCTGTACGAGTATCTGGCCTGCGGGAAGCCCGTTGTTTCGGTGGATCTTCCCACTGCTCGCACGCATGATGCGGTGGTGCGTATTGCAGATGGCCGGGAGGCTTTCGTCGCTGCTGTGAAAGATGCTCTGGCAGAGAATAACACGGCCGCTATCGAGCAGCGTCTCGCCGTCGCCCGTGAGAATACCTGGGATCGACGCGTCGCTTTGATTTCGAAGCTTGTAGCTCAGGCACTGGGCAGGCGGCTAGGCGAGCGATCGGTTGTGAATACGGGATCTGACCCAACCTTATCCCCTAAGTGACGCCTTTTCAGATATCAAAGCAGAACGGCCGTGGCCTATCGCTCAGTTCCCTTTCTCATTGGCCGTGTCAGCGAACGCCAGGTGAGTGTCGATGATAGCCTCGGCATCTCTCTTGTTGCAAGGAACTTGTTGGAGGCTGCAAAGTGAACTCTTGAGGCACTGCCGCTGGACTTCTATGGAGGCGGTGGATTTTAGTAAATGTCTTACCTTCCCTTAACCTTGCGTGTACGGAAGTGCGCTATGATACTCCCACGGCTCGATTGCAGGAGTCAGTCTGGACTGGAAGCGTTCGCTGGCTAAGTGGCCTTGGCGAGGGACATACGTTGCGGCAACAGGGCGGTAGAAGCGGGACTCTACACCACACACTTGGGAGGGACATACGGTAGGTCTACTGAACCCCACGGATTTTGCAGCCAGCGGAGCTTCTAGAGGCGAGAAGCATTGGAATCATGAATCTTCGTGGTAGCTTTGCCAGGCGGGCCGTGAAGTTGTGCTATTAGCGAGACTGGCAAGTTTGGCCTGTTTAACCCACGAGCAGAACTTGAAAGAATTTTGGATTGTCGATCGGCGGTTGGATCACTCCTTTGGTCAGTAGTACATCTATGGCTCCAATGCTGTGGGCAGGCATTGGATGATTCGCGGCTGAGCAGCACCTTCCTCGGGAGGCACAATCTGCTACGGCTTGTCAGAGTGGTTCTGAACCCTGTGACGAATCTCATATGTGTGAGAGGTTGGATTGTTGGCCCGTATCAGCAAGCCACGGCCTGGGCTAATCGGTCTGTCAAGACGGGGTGTCAGTGAAGCGGTTGGCAGTTGCAGGGCGGCAAGAGGCCCAAGAATCGTTCGATGGGCAATGTGCATTGCCGGATTGAGCCAGTATACGAAACGGTGTTGGCCTAGTGGCGTATAGAGCTACTCTTCCGTGGTGCGAGGTTGGTTGCCGGCCCTAGTGGGATTCCGGTTTAGAGGTGGAAATGGGTATTCAAGAATTCATCACGTATGCTCAAGTAATCAGACGGCGCTGGAAGCCAATTGTAGGCTTGTTCCTGGGTACTATGGTCACTCTGGTTGTCCTTTCGGTCTTGGCGCCCCGAGTCTACCAGGCCTCGTCCCGACTTCAGGTCATTGCGCCATCCCCCGGGGCGATCACACTCTACAGTGGTTTTCGGACCGGCGGTTTCCGTGACGAGATCGCCTATACCACGAACTCGTTCATTGAGATCCTCACTGGTCGGGTTGTTGCTTCTCGTACGATAGATGAAACTGCCATCAGCCTCGGGCCAGAGGAATTGCAGGAGCGGACGGAGATCGTCGTCGAGTCTGATTTCATTAGACTCACCGTCAGCGCTAGTGAACCTGACCTAGCGGCTCAGTTGGCGAACGGATTGGCCAACAATGCCCTGGCATATTACGGTGAACTGTTAGCCGAATCGTCGAGGATGTCCGCCGAGTTTATCAGGGCTCAGCTCGAACTTGCCAGACAAGAGCTAGATCAAGCCCAGATGGCCCTGATGCAATTCAAGATCGAGAACAAAGTTGGTTCGCTCGACGATGACATCAACCAGCAAACCAACCTCATCCGCTCGCTCCGCCGCTCACGCGACGACGCTGTGGCCAATAACAACGTCGCCAAGGCCGGGGCTTACGAGGCACTGGTTGCCCAGCGTGAGCAGGAGCTCCAAGCCTTGCTCAATCTCAGCGCTGATTATCAGGCTCTCCAGTCGGCGGTAGAACAGGCATCAAGCACCTATGACTATTTGCTGGCCAAAGAAGCAGAGGCCAAGATCACTGAGAATCAGATTCGCAACGTGAGTTTCGTATTGATAGTAGAACCGGCGATTCCTCCACACTGGTCCACCTCTACTTTCAAGAAATCCATAATCGCTCTGGGGGGAGTGCTGAGTCTGGCTCTGGGGGTCGCGATAGCCTTCTTCTGGGAGCACATTGAGACCAATAGTATCCAGAAGATGGAGGCGCTTGGTGGCTCTCAGCCCCAGGAGCGACTGGCCCATACCTGCTGCACTGGCGCGACAAGCTGATATGCTGCCGTTAATCTCGATCATAACACCCGTCTACAACGGGGCTCACACCATTGGCCGGTTGCTCGACTCCATCCAGCAGCTTGACTATCCCATCGATCGATATGAAGTTCTTGTGGTAGACAACAACTCTAGTGATAACTTGGAAGGAGTTGTGGCTGCCTATCCCGTGAAGCTCCTGCACGAGCGGCATACGCAGAGTTCCTATGCCGCTCGTAACCTGGGTGTCCGGCGAGCTCGCGGTGAGATTCTGGCATTTACCGATGCGGACTGCTTGGTTCACCCGCAGTGGCTGTGCTGTTTGCAGGCTGTATTTCAAGATCCGGCGGTTGGTGGCGCAGCGGGTACGATCCATGGCGTGGAACCTGCCGGGAGTTGGGTGGAGGCGGTGCTTAACCGCCGCCATCATATGTCTTCCATAGACTACTCTTCTCCAGATAATGGAAGTCAGGCAACACTGAAACGGTCGTTCAAGAAACCTACCCGTCGTCTGCCTCGCTTGCTGAGACGGCTGGGTTTGGTCACCTATTACGACGATCCTCGGCTGCCCTCGCTTCCCGTTGCACCAACTGCTAATGTGGCCTACTGCCGCGAAGCATTTGAGCAGGTGGGGCTTTTTGATGAGACTTGCTTCGGTGGCGGCGATACCGAGTTCTCCATTCGCTTGCAGCAGCAGACTGAGCTGAAGCTTGTAGCTGCGCCTGGTGCGATCGTGTATCATCGCCATCGTGCCACCCTGCGCCAGTGTTGGCGGGTTTCCACCCGCTATCACACCAGCCGCGTTGTGCATATCGAGAGATATCTTGGACTGGATAAGGATGTGCGGCGGCAAATCTTAATCGAAAGCTTGGCCTATCTACTGATTGGCGTTCCATGGTCTATATCCAAGCTTGGCTTTCGAGCACTGCGAACGGCGCTGGTTGGTTCTCCGTATCCAATGTATGCTCGGGAGATGATTGTGGATCTTACAACATTGATCAGTGCCAATCATGCACACATTAGGGCGTGTAACCTGTTGCGGCATGGGCAGCGGGAGGAACTATGGGCATTGCCCCGCTGGGTGTAGGTCAGCAGATGTCGTTAGAACAGAACAACAGGGACGGAGGTAGGCTTCGTATTCTAGGCATTTGCCCCCATTCTGTTGGAAATCTGTCTGCAACGACAGGGTATGGCGGTGTGACCGGTTCTTTCTTTCAATCTCTGGAGCGTCGGCACCAGGTGGTACTGGGTGGCGTAAGTGTGAAGGGGTTGGAGTACTATGCAAACAAATTGCGCAGCCTTGCCCTACATCCCCGTGCCTGGCGCCAGCACGCCTACAAGAATCCCTGGATATTTCAGGCCCGTTCGCGTGTTGCCCACCAGTTGGTCGGTGAAATGAAAGAAGAAATGGATTTGGTCATCCAGCGACAGGGACTGAATGCTCCTTTTGTAGGACGACCGCTCAGGCCATATGCCATTTACACAGATTATACGACCAGACTGGGTGATGCTCACAGCTACTTGACATATCGCAACAGTGCTTATCGCAACGCGAGGGAACGTGAGGCTTACTATCGCCTGGAAGGCGAGGTGTATCGTAAGGCACGCCGGATATTCACCTACAATGAGCTGGTGCGTCGCTCTATGATTGAAGACTATGGCGTGGATCCCGCACGCGTGGTCCAGGTGGGCGTTGGCGTTTGTCTGGAGCCCATTGACCCGGCGATAGAGAAGCGATACGATAGTCGTCAGATCGTGTTCATCGGTAAGGATAGTGCATTCATCCGCAAGGGCGTGCCCAACTTGCTGGCAGGTTTTGCCCTGGTACGAGAGGCGATCCCTGATGTCCAGCTTCTGTTGATTGGACTGAATCCAAACCGGGTACCTCCTCAACCAGGAGTGGTCAACCTGGGCTTTATCCGCGACCGCCAGCGACTGAGGAATGTGCTTGAAAACGCAGCTCTGTACGTTATGACGCCGCTGATTGATCCCTCACCCGGGGCTGTGCGTGAGGCGATGGCGATGAAGTTGCCGGTGGTCGCCGGCGACGTGGATGGCATTCCCGAGATGGTGATAGATGGGCAGACCGGCCACCTGGTGCCCGCTGAAGAGCCGGGACAACTGGCCGAGGCCGTTGTCGCCCTGCTCCAGGATGAAAGCAAGATGCGAAGTATGGGAGAGCGCGGCTATGCGCGTGTTCTGGAGTATTATACCTGGGACCGAGTGCTGAGCAAGGTAGAACCTCACCTATACGCTATGCTGGAGGAAAGCCGCTCTCTAGCTACCGGCGATCGACGCTCAGGTCCCGTGCAAGGTTCTCCCATATAGCGACAGATCCAGCAGAGGCGCAAATGAGCGACAGTACTATAGGTTCAGAAAGTTCGATTGCCCTTACAATGACGCGACAGGGCAAACGAGAGGCTCGCTGATGCGTGTCTTGATGGTTCTGACGCGTTTTCGATCGTCAGGTCCGATTGGCGGTACCGAGCGGCAGGCGCACAAACTGGTGAGCGCCTTGGTGGATCGTGGAATTGACGTGGAGATTGTCACCGGTTGGTGGGCGCGCCAAGAGCCTCGCTTCGAGTTGTTGGATGGTGTGCCAATTCGCCGAGTATTTACCTTTTGGAATATGGGGGAGATCAAAGGACTGCGTAAGTTTGGCATGTATACCTATATGCTGGCCCTGCTGGGGTGCCTGGTGAAGCGCAGAAAGAGATACGATGTTATCCACGTTCACTCTATGTCCCCGAGCGCCTTCGTGGGTGTCCTGGCGGGTAAGCTGCTCGACAAGAAGACAGTGATCAAGGTGATGGCCAGCGGCGAGTGGAGCGATCTGAGACGGATGCGCGACAATTCGATGGTGTTAGGTGCCTGCTACATGCTGCCGTTTATTCGTCGCCACTGCGATTGTATCGTTGCTCTCAACCGAGAGACAGTTGACGAGTTGCAGGAGGCAGGCTTCCCGCCAGAGCAAATCGTCCCCGGCGATAACGGTGTAGAGGTGGGCTGCCATAAGCGCAGCCATGGACTGCACACTCCAGCCCGTCTGGTCTTTGTTGGCCGTTTGCAGCGGCAGAAAGGCCTTGATCTCCTGCTGCAGGCTGTGGCACGATTGAAAAGGGCTCGCCCTTCCTTGGCTTGGATGCTATGGGTGTTTGGCGACGGCCCGTGCCGCTCGGAGTACGAGATCCTGGCGAGCGAGCTAGGCATTGCTGAGCGGGTTCATTTTCAGGGTCAGGTACCTGACGTGCCTGCACGCCTAGTAGATGTCGATATCTTTGTCCTCCCGTCGCGAGCGGAAGGCATGTCCAACGCATTGCTTGAGGCTATGGCGGCAGGTCTGCCATGCGTTGCCACGCGCATCAATGGGAACATTGGCCTCATTCAAGATGGGAGCAATGGGTTATTGGTGCCGCCCGAGGACCCTGAAGCGCTGGCCGGGGCACTGGAGTCTCTGCTGGATAGCCAGGCGTTGCGTGAGAGATTGGCCCAAGGTGCTCGGAGTCTCATTCTTCGACGCTATACGATTGGATCTGTTGCTGACCAGTATGTCAGCCTTTACAAAGAACTGCTTGTGCCGATTGCTTGCTGATCATTGACCGAGTTTATCGCGGGACCTCTGATGCACCGGAGCGTGTGGCTCTTGAACAGGTTTTTCAGGGAAATACGGCTTTGAAAGAACTTCTGGATGGCGCCGCGGACTACAAGTTACAGGTAGAGTTTCACCGTCATATCCACGATTGGTTGTTCTCAGACGTTCTTCATAGCCTCAAACCGCGCATTCTTGTCTTCAAGAGGGATGCCCCTTGAGGCTCAGTTTAGCGTGTCAAATGAATTATGATGTGCTAACTACCGATTGGAATGTTGGGGGCAGAAGCTCACTGGGGGACTTCTCGACAGGACTTGGCATCGATGGCTGTCCTGAGCCCTTTTTGCCGATATTTGGGGTGGTATCTACAGATTGGGACGACTTAGGCTAGCTGGGGGTTAGACTTGGAAAGGATAGGTCTGAGAACAACGTCCATGATGCAGCGCATTGGTGTTGCCGTTGTGAAGAAACTGCACAACATTCGCGAACAGATTATTGCCTTCGCTACCTTCGGTCTGGGTGCTGGCTTGGCGTTTGGCCTCTACTCTGATTTGCGGGCTTTAGCCATCTCTGTAGCTGGCGTAGGTGTGTATGTTGTGACTATTGTAATTGACCCGCTGAGAGGTTTAGTCCTCTGGCTGGTCACTCAGCCATTGCTCGAAAGATACCTGAACATCTCTCTGGGGGCTGGAATCCCTGACCTCTCTCTCTCTCGGCTGTGTCTGGCCTTAGTTAGCCTCTTCCTATTGGCGCGGACAGCTGTCGGATACCGGCGCATGCGGCCTTTCAACAGGTTTGACCTGCTTGCTTTCCTGTGGATGGTGGGTATGATGCAGGCCGGCGCCAGGGGGCTCTACGGGATAAACTCTATGCAGAGTACCTTTGATTTGTATTGTATTCCCATCTTGGTGTACTTTGCGGTCAAGAACCTGGTCACCAGCCAGCAGTCCGTGCGTCTGGTGTTGTTTGCCGTGCTGATTGTGGCCGTGTACAGTGCCATCTATGCCTTCTATGAATCAACAACAGGCAACGTGTTGTTCGCTCCCCCAGCTAGTGACAAGCATGCGTTTCGCTTTTACACGGACTCCGGCTTGCGTATACTTCGCGGCATCTGGCAGAGCAACACGAATTTCGGCCGAGTGTTCGTAATGGCTATCCCTATCCTGTTCTATTTCTATTTAAAAGCGCCGTCTTCTTTCCGGAAAATCTTCTTTGCCATATGCTTGGTGCTGGTTCTTGGTGGTCTATATCTTACCTACAAGCGCGCAGCGTGGCTGGCCATGATTGTGGTTGTGGTTGTGATGCAGTTTTTCTACCCTCAATTCCGTCGTCTGTCTATCGTCCTCTTGATTGTGGCGGGCGCAGCCAGCGTGCTCAATTGGGATCGCATCAGCGATAGCGCCGTGTACACCGATCGTATCAATAGCCAGTACTCGACTAGCGAGGCTCGGACTCAGGGATGGGAGCATGCCTTGGAGTTCTGGTCTGCCAGTCCGCTGGTGGGCCATGGTTTCCAACAGTACCGGAATCTGGCTCGTGCAGCCGGGTACCGAGATCAGGCGATTGAAAGCGAGCACTTGGAAATCCTGGTGTCTGCCGGACTGGCTGGATTCTTGCCTTACGTTGGGATGCTATTGTCAATGGGATATGATGGGCTCCAGCACTATCGTGGGCAGGTGAGCGGTAGTCTAATTGACCGTGACCTTGTTGCAGTTTTCTGGGGAGTCCTGGTTGGATATGTTGTCACTCTCGCTACCTCCGTCATAAGCGATTTGATGATATCCTCGTTGCTTCTTGCTGTGGCAGGTGCTGTCATCTACTCCCGGGCTCCTTCTCTAAAGGGTACCTGAATTGGAGCTATAAGGGGAAGAAGTACACAGGACGTGGGTCAAGTTGGATTGTTGGCAGTCTTTTTCGATAGAGGAGCTTGCCGGCCGGGTTGGGTTTCGTCTATGATTAAGCTAGAGAGGTGGCAGGTTCATGGTCTATGTCATCCTTGGTATGCACAAGTCGGGCACAACGTTAACTTCACAGATTTTGCACCATTCCGGCATCAATATGGGGGATGGTTTCGATGCTCGGATCACCTATGATCGAGGAAACCGATATGAGCGCGAATCCACTAAGACAATAAACATTGAGTTTATGAGGTCCGTTGGATATTCGGAGTCGGACTGGCGTAAGGTTCTCTCTGGGACACTTTCCAAGAACAATCCTTTTGCTGATGTGCGCCTGCTAACTGAGAAGCGACGCGCCCGGATGCAAGAGGTTGTCAGAACGTGCAATGCCAAGTACACAAATTGGGGCTTCAAGGATCCGCGCACTTGCCTAGTTTATCCACTGTGGGCTGCGGAACTACCTGAACACAGGATCATAGCCGTTTTTCGTTCGCATTATGAACAGTGGCAGCGGCATCGCCCGGAGGTTATCTGGCAAAGACATCGTGAGCCTTATAAAGTTCTGAAGTTCATAGAGAAATGGTGCAGGTACAACGCGTGCATTCTCAACTACTTGCAAGACACTCGAATGGATTACTTGGTCATGGACTATCACAGGTTGATGACAACCCAAACTGAATTTGACCGTCTCCAGGAATTCGTTGGCATGAAGTTGGAAGATCGGCGCATACAGAGTCTATATCGCAACCGTCCGAAAAGCTCTGTTCTGGTGGAGATCGGCACGTGGCTGGTCGATAAACAGACCGGTCATCACCCCAAGAGAATACTTCGAGAGTTTGAAGCTTTACGATGAGACATCGATCAGTTGTTCGAACACGACTTCGTTATTTCAATCTAGAACGAGCACACAGTGTGAGGTTATTGATGAACAAAGCCTTGGTCACCAGATGGTGTAGCAGATGAAGGGAGTGCTCCTTAGGCTGACATATCTCCTAGTATTATGCCATCTCTCTACCGACTACGATGAATTCGGGATGTGATGGTCGGGACACAGGAATCATCAATGAGTATCCAACCAGGGCCTATCGCTTATCTGTCTCAGACCTTTCCGGGCCTCACCACAGTTTATCGTGAGGTGATAGCGCTACGGAGCAAGGGAATAGACGTTCACACGTTTGCTACCTGGCAGACTCCACTAGAAAGAGTTTCAGGCGAGGCTCAGCAGCTTGTTGCCTCAACCTTCTACATTTTCCCCATCCGTTGGTTTGCTTTCCTCAGGGCTCACATCACCTACCTGCTCACCAAACCAACAGCCTATCTGAGCACGTTGATTTTCGTCTTGACCCGCCCAGGCCAGTCAGTTTCCAAGCGCCGGCGCACGTTGTTCCACTTCGCTGAGGCGGTCTATCTGGCGACAGAGATTGAGAAGCGGCGCATTCGTCATGTTCACGCTCACTTTGCCGCGAACGCTGCTACTCTGGCGCTGGTGGTTGAGCGGTTGACGGGTGTGCCGTTCAGTTTTACCGCGCACGCCTATGACATTTTCACTCATCAGGTCATTCTCAAAGAGAAAATCGAAGCGGCGTGTTTTATCGTAGCTATCTCAGAATACAACAAGTGTTTCCTGATCGAGTATGCCGGTGATCCGCAAGTCGCAGAGAAGGTTCACGTCATCCACAGCGGGATACCTGTCGCCGATTTCAGTCCAGAGGGGGACGCTCGTGTGTCCTGCGCGCCACCGCTTATCCTGTCCATCGGTAGTCTGGTAGAGAAGAAGGGGTTCCCTTTTCTGATCCGGGCCTGCAAACGCCTGCGGGATCACGGTTACCGAATTCGCTGCGTCATTGTAGGCTCTGGACCCCAAGAAGAGTTCCTACGACATACGATTTGCGATCTGGGGGTGGATGACTGGATTGATCTACCAGGCTGGCAGGATCAGACGTGGGTGAGGGCGTATCTGGAGGAATCCACCATCTTTGCCCTGCCTTGCGCTGTTGCGGCGAACGGCGATCGAGATGGCGTCCCGGCTGTGCTGATGGAAGCGATGGCCATGGGCAAAGCTTGCGTTTCCACTACGATTTCAGGCATCCCCGAGTTGATTGATGATGGTTGTTCGGGGCTGCTGGTGCCAGAAAAAGACGAAATTGCCTTGGCCAATGCGTTGCGTCGTCTGCTCGATGATCCGCAGTTTGCCAGTCGCCTGGGCCAGGCGGGTCGAGAGAAAGTATGCCGCGAGTATAACTTGGACCGCATTACTGACCAGTTGTTTCATCTTTTCGCAAGTAATCTGGCCAGAGAGACTGAATTTGGAGGACAGCCGGTGGTCACCTCGGTTGGTCTGGCAGAGAGAGGGATAGAGAGCTACTAAATGAGGACTTCTGTGTTACCGGAGCCAATAAGGAAGCCGCTCTCAGATGTTAAGACATCTGTGTTAAACAGGATGTTGTTGCACTATGGTCGCTTTCAAGCGAGGAGCTATGATATTCGCAACACTGTCGTGGTCACGGGCTGCCCTCGTTCTGGTACGACTTGGCTTGGGGAGATTGTGAGCGCCGTTCCGGGATATCGTATGTTATACGAGCCACTTGATATGAATCGGCACCCCAAGTCGCGGGCTATGGGGCTCGGCTGGAGACCGTATATTGCGCCGGGAACCGATTGGCCTGAGGCCGAAGCTTTCTTGAGGTATGTGCTTACCGGCCAACTCTTGGACCGTTCCACGACTGTGCATCTTTCTCTGGCACAGGTCTTCATGCGGAGGGCGTGGGTCATCAAATCCGTCCGAGCTAGCGCGATTCTAAAGTGGATGACAGAGAAGTTCCCGATCCGGACCCCCATTCTACTCATCAGGCATCCCTGTGCCGTAGTGGCGTCGCAGATGCGTAGCGGGCGTCAAATCGTGCACCTCCCGTTACAAGTGAATCCGGTGTTTGCCGCGGCTTTCCCTCGATTTGTGGAGTATCTGGGGAGTCTGAAGAATCAGGAAGAAGCGCGGGCAGCGTGGTGGTGCATGCACTACTATCCTCCGCTATCTTTGCCCAAGCCACATCCTTGGGTACTTGTGACCTATGAAAGTATGGTCAGGCAGGGCGAGGCAGAACTCCAACGGATATTCAATGCGCTTGGGATAGAAATATCTGATGATGCTGTGAAACACCTTCGGGTCCCCAGCGCGACGACAAAGAGATGGTCCAATGTTCTCTCTGGTAAGGACCCGCTGGTCGGTTGGACCGAGAATCTGACCCAGGCTCAAGTCAAGCGGATTCTGAAGGTCGTCTCGACGTTCGGGCTGGACATTTATGGTGAGGGTTTGGAACCCGACTATAGTCGTCTGTGAGCCCTGATGGACACCGCAAAGCTCTTTGTCACGAGTGTGCAGGAACTGGACCCAATAAGTCACATCACCAGGTACTGTCTCTTAGTACGGCGTGAGACCCTGGAGTAGGGATTATGAAAGCGCTATTCGTAGCAAAATCTATCTCCTTGCCTGTGCTTGCCATCGTCAGTATATGTCTTTCTACGCTCACCCCGTCGATGGCGCAGGGGCCGGCTGGCGACCCTGCGTCTACATCTCAACCGCCGCCAATCGGTGAGGTCAGGGTCGAAGAGATCCTGTGGGAGAAGCTGGGCTACGATGATAGGAAACTCACATCTAGCGTACAGGCAATCTCGTCCTACTTTCATGTGCCCGGTGACCTTGTCTTCGTGCCAGGCTCTTATGCGATCTTCGTTGTGAGCCACACGGGTGACAGTGCAGGAAAACCGGCCACGCTCACCGTAGAGCTCAACGGGCATGTACTGGACACTGTCCAGCTAACCGCGGAGAATGACAGCCGTGGCCAGATCCGATTGGATATGTCACCAGAGTACCTTAAAACGGGCAGCAACAGGTTGAAATTCGTCTTGACGGCCGCGGGAAACCCATGCTATGGAACTGACGATTTGCCTGTGGAGGTCTTGCTCCACGGCGAGGGACTACTTCATCTAGAGTACGTGGTCGTCCCAAGAGATCCAGATTTGGCCCTATATCCCGTTCCCTTTGTCGAGCGTGGGTTCGAACCAAGCGTGGTGTGTTTTGTATTGCCTGACTCTCCATCGTCCGACGATCTCACTACGGCAGCCACGATCAGCGCTGGCCTGGGTCGCTACTCGGAAGGTGAGGTCCAGATCCACTCTGTGACGCCTTCCGAACTCACCTTGGAGGTGCTGGATAGTTGCCACTTGATCGTCTTAGGCCGGCTTGAGACGAACAGCCTCTTCTCACAACTCTCTCTCCCTATGTCGCTGGAACAGGCGGACATCGGTGATGAGTACGGCATCCTGCAGGAAGCCAGCTCGCCCTGGAATCCCCGCCGGATGGTTCTGGTCGTCACGGGCAAGACACAGGCAGGAGTCTCTAAGGCTGGCGCGGCCTTGAACCGCCCGATCTCGTTCCCCGGCTTCAAGGGCCCGATTGCTGTCGTTGAGGAATTGCTCGAGTCACCGCTAGATGAAGTAGTTGAGACGCTTGCAGTCGATCGAACTTTTGAAGACCTTGGCTATGAAGATACCGTAATCTATGGGACGCGGCCGGACAGCGAACCCTTTTTCTTCTACCTGCCGGAATCCTGGCAGATGTCGGAGGCCCCCTCCTTGAGCCTGTTCTTTACCCACTCAGAGGCACTTGGTGACAAGATTTCCACTTTGGATGTTCGCCTCAACAAGGTGCCGGTGGGCAGTGCACTCCTCGATCAAACCAACAGTCAGGAGGGCCTGTTGGAAGTAGAACTACCCAGTTGGTTGCTTGGGGGGGGTAGGAACGTCGTCGAGGTCGCTGTCAACATGGATCTCGGGACGGATGAATGTGTGTACTGGACGTCCCGCCAGGTGTGGACAGTCATCAGTCGCAATTCGACTTTTCACCTGTCCTATGAACCACAGGCAGTGGCGTTGGACCTGGCACACTTGTTCCGGCCGTTGACCTATGAGCCTGACTTGGGCGATACGTGCGTTGCCTTGCCCGAGGTGTTGACCACGGCTGAGCGGGATGCTTTCTTGAACCTGGCTGCCCAGTTGGGGGCGGCTGCTCGCGGGAAGCACATTTCACTTCATGCCTACCAGGCCAACGACTTCGGTTCCACCCTCAGACAAGCATGTCACATCGTGGCTTTTGGGCAGCCCAGCTCCAATTCGCTTATTCGTGAGGTCAATGACGTTCTGCCCCAGCCTTTTGTGCCCGGTGGCGACGAGCCATCTCAGGTCCACAACGCGGCCATCATCAGCCTTGATCCCCAGCGGAGCATAGGCTTCGTGCAACTGGCGGTTTCCCCCTGGAGCCCGGACAAGACACTCCTGGTTGTGACCGGGACCGATAGCGAAGGTGTGTTGGCTGCTTTTGATCTCCTGTTGAACTCTGCCGGGAAACTAAAGGGTGACTTGGCGATAATTGAAGATGAGAACCTGGTCACGATCGACACCCGCCTGCTGACGGCGAGCCAGGGTGCTGGGCCGATCCGGGTGGTCCGACCTGATACTTCGGTGCTTATGGCTCAGGCTGAACGTTGGTGGTAGTCGTTGCTTTGGGTATAAGCGAGTAAGGGGTCTGTTAGGAGAGAAATGAAACGCTCGATAGTGCTTTGCGTGGTGATTAGCCTGCTGATCGTCGGCTGTGGAGGGGGTTCCCGGGGCAATAGCCGGGAGGGGACCATCGTTGCTCCTGCCACCCCTGAGGTGACGGTGGGTTCACAGGAACCCTCAGTGGAAGCGATGGATGAGAGCAGCGCGGCTGATACAGTGGTTGTTCTTGTACCCCAGACGGTGGAGACGCTCGATCCGTATTTGATGACGACGGTCAATCCCGAGGACAGCGTTGCTGTCCACATATGGGATACACTTATCTGGATCAACGATGATCTAACGCTAGAGCCTCGCCTGGCCGAGTCCTGGCGGCAGATCAACGATACTACCTGGGAGTTCAAGCTGAGGGAGGATGCCACTTTTCACGATGGCGAGCCGTTCGATGCGGCGGCAGTCAAGTTCTCTATCGAGCGGGCAGCTCAATTAGAGGGCGGGGTAGAAACCTTCGCTTCTGATGTAGACCTGCGGCAGGTGCAGATTGTAGACGACTATACGGTTCATCTGGTTGTGGGCGAACCCAACGCTTCCGTGCCGTATCGGCTCGCCAGCGTGGAGATGTTGCCGCCAGCCCACTATGGCTCGGGAGCTGAGGATGTGACTCCCGTGGGCTCTGGTCCCTATCAGTTCCTGCGGCAAGAGAGTGACGGTTCTGTGGTCTTGGAGGCCAATCCCGATTATTGGCAAGGTCCACCTGTCTTGCCGATTCTTGTTTTTCGCCCTGTGGAGGATCCAGCGCTCCGCGTCAAGCACCTGATAGAAGGGGAAGCTCATTTGATCTCGGGTCTGTCCCCCGATCATATAGGGATGCTCGAGACGGATGATACGCGCGTTGAGATAGTTGAGAGTACCCGGCGGCTTTTTGTCGGCATGCGGGCCGACACTGATGGCGCCCTGGCTGATAAGCGGGTCAGACAGGCTCTGAACTATGCTGTTGATGTGGATATCCTGATCGATGAACTGGCGGGAGGCTACGGGCAGCGCTATGGCAGTTGGGTAAATCCACCTCATGACCTGGACACGCTGGCACCCTGGCCTTATGATATTGAAAAAGCCATAGAGCTGTTGGCTGAAGCTGGCTATCCTGATGGTTTCCCAATCGCACTCGACATACCGACGGGACGCTATTACCAGGATCAGGCTATCGCGTACGCCGTCGCGAAGCAACTGGCTGAGGTAGGAATTGAGGTTCAAGTGCAACCCTATGAGTGGTCGGTGTACGTGAGGGACCGGCTGATCCCTAAGGAGACAGCGCCCCTCTTCCTACTGGGACTCTCCTCGCGGGGAAATGGGTTGGAAGATGTCGCTAACCTCGCGGTGGATTTCCCCTTCAATCCAACGCGGTGGCACAACGTCGAGTTCGAGAGGTTGGTGGCTGAGGCCTATGCGACGTTCAATGAGTCTCAACGTCAGGCACTGCTTGAACAGGCCCAAGCAATTGCCTACGAAGAAGCACCCTGGATCTGGCTGTGGCGACCGTACGATTTCTATGGCCTGGCATCATGGTTGGACTGGAAGCCGCGGCCGGATGGACTCATTTCTCTGTACAAGCCAGTTGTCTCAGAGTGAAAAAGGAGGGTGACGTATGAAGAAGATCTGCATGATCACCCATTCCATTTACGCTCCCGATCCCCGTGTGCGGCGTGAGGCAGAGGCCTTGGTCGAGGCGGGCTATACCGTTGACGTCATCGCCCTGCGTGATCCAGGAGGGACGATGCGCGCGGTGATCAATGGAGTGCGAGTATACGCCCTGCCGATCCGACGCCGTCAGGGAAGCGGAATAGCGATCTATCTCTTGGAGTACCTTGGTTTTTGCCTGTTGGCTTCTGCTGTGTTGGCTTTCCGTTATCTGCATCGCCGCTACTCTGTCATCCAGGTGCACACCCCGCCTGATTTCCTGGTGTTTGTCACACTCATCCCCCGGCTCCTGGGCGCACGTGTCCTGCTGGACCTGCACGAAATGGTCCCGGAACTGTTTCAGGAACGTTTCGGGCTGTCTGCCAGCCATCCGATCATCCGTGTGCTCAAGTTTGTCGAGCGCATGGCCTGTGCCTATGCCGATTCCGTGCTCGCTGTGCATGACCGACACAGGGAGGTCTTGGTGGCGCGGGGCGCTGATCCGGCCAAGGTCACTCTGATTCCCAACTGCCCCGATGAAAAACTGTTTGACCCCACGCGGGTCGATGGCCGCGGCAATGGGCGCTTCACTGTGATCTATCATGGCGCTGTGGTGCCGCGCTACGGGCTTGACGTGCTGGTGCGGGCTGTGGCGGACGCACGTAGTCAATGCTCAGACTTGTGCCTGCGCATTTTGGGCGACGGTGACGCGTGGCCGGCTGTGCGCGCACTGGTCACCGAGTTGGAGTTGGACGATATCGTGGACATGCCCGGTCGGATCCCACTTACGGATGTCCCCGCCAGTATTGCATCTGCCGACGTGGGGGTGGTGCCCAATCGGCAGAATGTCTATACAGACGAGATTCTGCCGACAAAGTTGCTGGAGTATATGGCGATGGGAAGACCGGCGGTGGTGGCCCGCACTCGCCTGGTCGAATCGCTGTTTAAGGCAGACCGGAGCGTGCTCTTTTTTGAACCTGGCGATGCACAGGACTTGGCAGAACGACTGGTGCTACTTCATCACAACCCCGGTAAGCGAGCGCAATCAGTGGCGAACGCTCAGCGTAGCCTTAAGCCTTTCCGGTGGTCGACTGTAAAACAGAAGTACTTGCATGTAGTTGCTCAACTTATATGTAGCAGATGATCTTGTTGGAATTCTCATATCTGGAGACTCTACGGGAGGGCAATCAATGATCAATGTAGGCGTCATAGGCTGTGGCTACTGGGGCCCTAACCTTATCCGCAATTTGAGTAAGTTGGATGACGTCAAACTACGGGTGCTATGCGACGCCGAAGCCAATCGCTTGCGGCAGGTAGCCCATAGTTATCAAGTGGACTATACGACGCAAGATGCCGAACGTGTTATATCCGATTCTGCTGTAGACGCGGTGGTTCTAGCCACGCCGGCCGCCACACATTACAATTTGGCTAGTCAGGCATTGCGCAGCGGCAAGTCAGTGTTGGTGGAGAAGCCTTTGGCTCTGAAGGTCTCAGAGGCGGAAGAACTGGTGGCCCTGGCAGACGAGCGTGGCCTGGTTCTGATGGTAGGGCACGTATTCTTGTACAATGCGGCCGTCAAATGCCTCAAAGAATACATCCAGAGTGGTGAACTGGGAAACCTTTACTATCTCTACTTTCAGCGGCTCAATTTGGGTCGTCTGCGACAAGACGTCAACGCCATGTGGAATTTTGCGCCTCACGATGTATCCATCGCGCTTCACTTGCTGGATGAGATGCCAACTGCAGTAAGCGCCAATGGACTGTGTTACGTCCAGCCCACTGTCGAAGACGTGGTGTTTATGCAGATGAAGTTCCCTAGTGGCGTAAGCGCACATGTCCACATCAGTTGGTTAGATCCGCTCAAAGTACGGCAGATGACGGTGGTCGGAGACAAGAAGATGGCCGTCTACGATGACGTGAGCATCGATGCCAAGGTGTGTCTTTACGATAGAGGCGTGGTCAAGGTGCCGACGGCTGACTCCCCCCGAGATTTCGAGTCATTTGGCGCTTTCCAGTTGCTTACTCGAAAGGGCGATGCGCATATCCCTGCGCTCCAGTTCACCGAGCCACTGTACAATGAGTGCAAACACTTCATCGAGTGCGTGCGTGAGAACGACCGTCCACTGACCGACGGTCTCTCCGGCCTGGAAGTGGTGAAAGTCTTGGCCGCGGCTGACGAATCGTTGCAAAACAACGGTCATTGGGTGACGGTGAAATGAACAAGATTGCCTCTACTGCTCGTATTTACGCTAACGTTCGGTTGGGGGAAAACACTCAGATTGATGACTTTGTCATTATTGGTGTGCCACCGCGCGGTGTACAGCCGGGCGAACTCGAGACCGTGATCGGCGACAATGCACACGTCCGCTCGCATAGCGTGATCTACGCCGGCAATCATATCGGTGACGACTTCGCGACCGGCCACGGTGTCATGATTCGTGAGCTAAACCAAATCGGTAACCAGGTCAGCGTTGGCACCCAGAGCGTGGTGGAACATCATGTGCATATCGGGGATCACGTACGTATCCACTCGCAGGCGTTTATCCCTGAATACTCGACGCTGATGAACAACTGTTGGGTCGGCCCCAATGTGGTATTGACCAACGCTTTGCATCCGTTATGTCCAAGGGCGAAAGTGTGCCTTAAGGGTGCCACGATTGAACCTGGCGCCAAGATCGGCGCCAATGCCACTCTGCTGCCTGATATTACCATCGGAAGGGATGCGCTGGTCGGAGCCGGGGCTGTCGTGGTTGGCGATGTCCCAGCCGGTGTGGTCGTGGTCGGTTCCCCAGCACAGATCGTGAAATCGATCGAAGAGTTGACGTGTCCCTATCATCTTACCGATACCCCTTACAAGGAGATACTATGAGAATCCCGTTGGTGGACCTGAAAGCGCAGTATCAAGCGATTTCGTCCGATGTTGATCAAGCCATTCGGCGGGTGATCAATAACACTAGTTTCATCATGGGACAGGAGGTCGAAGCCTTCGAGGCAGCATTCGCTGCCTACAGCCGCGCTGAACACGCCATCGGCGTCGCTTCTGGCACCGCCGCGTTGCACCTGGCGTTGCTTGCTTGCGGCGTTGGGCCGGGCCACGAAGTCATCACTACCCCTCACACGTTCATCGCCACGGCTGAGGCCATTGCGCACGCTGGTGCCCGACCCGTGTTTGTGGATATCGACCCGCGAGCCTACACCCTGGATCCGGCAGCCATAGAGGCTGCCATCACGGAGCGAACGCGGGCCATTATCCCAGTCCACCTCTATGGCCAGCCGGCTGATATGGATCCCATTCTGAAGGTCGCCCGTCAACATGGTCTGCGGGTGATTGAAGACGCCGCTCAAGCCCACGGTGCCGAGTACAAGGGGGGCCGGGTGGGTGCGTTGGGCGACGTGGCGTGTTTCAGTTTCTACCCCGGCAAGAACCTGGGCGCCTACGGTGATGGCGGTGCGGTGGTCACGAACGATCCCCAGATCGCGGACCAAGTTCGCTTGTTGCGCAACCACGGCCGCCGTCAGAAGTACGAGCACCTGGTGGAAGGATATGGCGAGCGATTGGACGCCTTGCAGGCCGCCATTCTGAACGCCAAGCTGCCCCATTTGGAGTCCTGGACGAATGCGCGGCGGAACTTGGCTGGGCATTATCGGGCGTGTCTGGCCGGCGACAATGAGATTGTGGTGCCCCTCGATCCAGACGATGTGCGGCACGTGTATCATCTGTTCGTTATCCAGGTGCCGTTTCGCGACGAGGTGTTCTCGGCTCTCCGGGAGGATGGTATTGGTGTTGGCATACATTATCCTATCCCTCTGCATCTGCAGCCGGCCTATCGCTACCTGGGGTTGGAGAAGGGTTGTTTTCCGGTGACAGAGGCGTGCGCATCGCGTGTGCTTTCGCTTCCCCTTTACCCAGAGATGACGGAGGACCAGGTATCTTGGGTTGCCGAGCGAGTTCGCTTTCACGTTGATGGCGGCAGTTGACTGTTCTATTGGAGTCGAGCTAAATGTCTAGTTTACCTATAGATCGAGAAAGATTCTCGTTTGATTACATTGAGACGCTGTGCGACGTGTTGCACGATCTTCCAACGAAGGATATTGACGGTGTCCTGCGGCTGCTAGAGCGTGCATTCGTAGAACGGCGACAGGTTTTCATCGCCGGGAACGGTGGCAGTGCAGCGACTGCTTCCCACATGGCCAATGACCTGGCGAAGGGCGTAGCGGAAGTGGGCGGACGTGGATTCCGTGCTATTGCACTCTCGGACAATGTCCCGTTAATCACCGCCATCGCGAATGACAAGAGCTATGAAGAAATCTTCGCTGATCAGCTCTCGATGTTGGGCCAGGCTGGCGACGTGTTGATCGTGATTTCGGGCAGCGGCAACTCGACCAACATCGTGCGTGCCGTCGAGGTTGCTCAGCACATACAGATCACCACCATCGCTCTGTTGGGGATGGGTGGCGGGCAGGTAGCGAAGATGGCTGATATATCTGTCATCGTCCCTTCAGATGACTACGGACCGATTGAGGATATCCACATGGTCCTCGACCATCTTTTCACCGCCTACCTGTGCCATTGGTTGGCGACAGGGTGTCGGGATGCAGGTTGATGGTGGGTCAAGTTTGCGGTGTGCTGCGGGACGAGAGTTTTTTCACTTGATGAGATCAGTTCGATGGATGCTCCTGATCTGCCTGGTTGTTGGTAGCGCACTTGGAATCTGCGGCTGTGCTGGACTCCAGGAGAAGCCTGTGTCATCTTCTTCTGTTCATTCCGCTCTTGCCACTCCGCCAGTTTCCTTGACCGACCTCACGCCGTTGCCCGAGCCAACGGCATCGGTCTCCAGTGTGTCTGGGGCAACCCTTGGCCCCTACGAGCCCGAGTCATCCTTTGTCCTGCGCGGGGTCTGGGTCCATCCTCAGTCGCTGGCCTCACCAGAGAAAGTTGACGAGACACTGAATCGTGTGATGTCAGGTAATTTCAACGCTGTGTTTCCGCTCATCTTTCTAAATGGCTATGCGTACTACAGCAGTGAAATAGCCGAAAGGCGCTCATCTGACCTTGGACCGAACTATGACTCGCTGGGCTATTTTGTATCTGAAGCCCGTCGGCGTGATCTGCAGGTTCACGCCTGGTTTGTCGTTGGCCGTGTAGGCGTACCATACGGTGACCCGGGGCCCGTTCTGTCGCAGCACCCTGAGTGGGCCATGTTGGATGCGGCAGGTGGCTCCCAAATCCATTGGCTCAACTTTGCACGACCGGACGCCAGGCAATTCATAATCAGTCTAGTACTGGAAGTCGTACAAAACTATGATGTGGATGGTGTGCATCTGGACTATATTCGGTACCCTGGTCCAACTCCCAAATGGAGCTTTGATCCATATAGTGTCAGTGCTCTCTCCGCCGAGTATGATGTGGATCTCGACCAACTGCGATATGCACGGTTGCCAGCCTATGGTTTTTTCCATGGCAATCCGTTGGTCGGCGTAGATACGGCTCAGGTACTGGCCAAGTTCGACAACGATATACCAGCCATTCTGATGAATGTCTATGGCAGAGGCAAAGCAGTCGTGTTAAACTGGCACGCCGAGGAACAACAGATCGCGGCCTCGAGCGAGATACTGAAGCGAAGCGTTGAGTTTCTGCTTGGAAAGGGTGGCAAGGTCTACCTCTTCAGGTCAGACATGAATGAAGCCCAGTACACCGCAACATTCTTTGAACAAAACGCGGCCTGGCTAGAAAACCTTGGCTGGGAGCCGATTCATGTCAGAGAACAGGATTTGGCCGGGTTAGATGCCGGTTCTGTTCTCGTGTTGCCCAACATCTACGTGATGGAGGCCAGCACCGCGGTCACTTTGGCTCGATTTGCCGAGAGAGGGGGGGGACTAGTATTCATCGATGGGCCTGTCGGAGCTATGAACTACGGCGAAATCCGTGCTGTCACAGGTATGCGACGTCGTGGTGGGTACTTCAGAGGCGAGAGGCTCCTATTGGCTGTTGGGGAAAGTGAGTTGATTCCCGGAGGGGGGCAGACAGTGGATGTGCGGGTCCATCAAGAGCAGGTTCGGAAATGGGATGTCTTTCGCACAGAGAGCGTCAACGAACTTGTCCGAGATACTTATCGGAAAGTGAAGGCAGCCAGGCCAGAGGTGCAGGTTTCGGCGGCCGTATTCCGCCGGCAGTCCTGGGCCTCTGATAATTTTCAGGATTGGTATGGCTGGTTGGCTGGAGGATACGTCGATTTTGTCGTTCCAATGGCTTACGTCAGTGAGGCGTCGTCTCTAGAAGGCCTCGTCGATGAATGGCAGACAAGCGGCGACATAGACCGGACGGTCGCCGGGCTGAAGGCAACCAGCCCCAATAAGAATGAGACAAAGACCCCTGAGCAAATATTGGCGGAGTTGGAGTTATGCCGACAAAGGGGGATCAGGGGGATTGTGATCTTCCGGATTGAGGAAATGAGCGAGCAGCAGCTCGAAGCCCTGGCTGCAGGACCCTTTGCGCCATAGGGCCTTGTGCTGTATCTCGTGCGATGCATGGAAGTTGTTTGAAGACAGTTTCCATGCCCTGTTCAGCCAGAGCGAGCACGAAGTGCAAGGTAGTTGATGGATACAGCCGTAGATGATAGCGCAGGTGGGAAACTCAATACAATGAAACAGAGACGTTTGTTCCTAGGGTGGGTGCCTCGGTCCCGCCGCAGCCAGGTGCTGGCTGAGAGACTTGGAGCCGAGTTGCACCAGTTGAGACGGTTGAAGCATCGGTCGCCCATACATGCGCCGTTCAGATATTCGTTGCTGGCGCTCGACACGTGGCGGCTATTGAGCCAGTCACGTCCTCACGTGGTCTTTGTTCAGAACCCGCCGCCTGTGCTGGCCTTGGTGGTTTGGTTGTTCAGTCTGAGGCATCCTCTGGCACTGGTTATTGATCACCATACCGCCGCGTTTGGGCGGGCCTGGTGCTGGATATTGCCGGCGCAGAGATTCCTTGCTCGCGAGGCAAGACTGAATATCGTCACCAACGAGCACTGGCAGGCGCTGGTCGAGGGATGGGGGGGGGATACAATGATTCTGGACGATATGCCCACCCAGTTCCCAATTGGCAACCCTTATCCGATGGAGGGCCGGGCCAATGTCGCCGTGATTAGCACCTTTGCACCCGATGAGCCCCTCGAGGCTGTTGTCACTGCGGCTGCCGAGCTGCCAGAAGTCCATTTCTACATCACCGGCGACAGTGGACGTGCCTCGAGGAGTCTACTGGCCAAGACCCCAGAGAACGTGACCTTCACCGGATTCCTGCCCGACGACGATTACTTCGGCCTGTTGCGCGGCGCTGACGCGGTTGTGGCGCTAACCACGCGCAACTACACCAATCAGCGTGGTGCGTGCGAAGCGGTGTGGCTGGGCAAAGCCTTGATCACCTCAGATTGGCCGGTGTTGAGGGCATCGTTCAATCTGGGGACAGTACATGTCTCCAATACTGCTGAAGGGATCAAGGCGGGTGTTCTGAAGGCGGTGCAAGAGAGTTCGATGCTGTCCGCGGAAATGGTGCAGCTACAGGAGACGCGGCGGGAGGCCTGGCGGACGGCTTCGCGTAGGCTGGAGGATGTGCTAGCTTGAGATTCCAGATATCGCCTGCCCGGTGCCATGCTGCACCAAAGTCTCCGCGAACAGTGACCGCTTGTTGCTTGAGTAAACCTTGAAAGGATCTTAACGTAATGAGGATCGGTGTTTTTGGATTGGGTTATGTCGGTTGCATTTCAGCAGCCTGTCTGGCTGACCAGGGACACGAGGTGATCGGCGTAGACTTGTCGTCGACCAAAGTGGACCTGGTGAATCAAGGACAGAGCCCGGTTATCGAAGATGGACTGGCGGAATTGATCGGTCGGAATGTGGCGGCAGAGCGGTTGAGCGCCACAACTTCGGCAGAGGAAACTGTTGGCAGAACAGAGGTATCGCTGATCTGCGTTGGCACACCCAGTAACGCCAACGGTAGCCTGGACCTGACGTACGTCAGACGCGTTTCGGAGCAAATTGGCAGTGCGCTGGCCACACGGTTGCAGCATTGGCATACCATCGTCTTGCGGAGCACGGTCTTGCCTGGCACAACCGAGAGCGTCGTGATCCCAATACTGGAAGATGCTACGGGAGGCAGAGCGGGGCAGGAGTTTGGCATTGCATATAACCCCGAGTTCTTACGGGAGGGTGTTTCTATCCAAGATTTTCGCCATCCTCCGTATACACTGATTGGCCGTCAGGATCAGCGATCGTCCGATGTCGTTGCTGACCTCTACAAGGCGATCGATGCGCCGATTCGATTTACCAACTTCAAGGTGGCCGAGATGGTCAAGTACGCCAACAATGCCTTCCATGCCACCAAAGTGGTGTTCGCCAACGAAATCGGAAACCTGTGCAAGGTGCAGGGGATTGACAGTCACGAGGTAATGGACATCTTCTGTATGGATCATAAGCTCAATCTGTCTCCCTATTATCTCAGGCCCGGGTTTGCTTTTGGTGGATCGTGTCTCCCAAAGGATCTGCGCGCCATCCTTTACCGGATGCGACACCTGGATCTCAGCTTGCCCTTGTTGGAGTCGCTGTTGCCGAGCAACCGACAGCAGATTCAAGTTGCCTTGGGTATGATCGAACGCACGGACAGCCGAAAGATTGGTGTGCTGGGACTGAGTTTCAAGGCCGGTACCGATGATCTGCGTGAGAGTCCTGTGGTTCTGTTGATCGAACACCTGATCGGTAAGGGGTATCAGGTCAGGGTCTACGATCACAATGTGTCTCTGGCTTGGCTGCAGGGAGCAAACAAGGCCTATATCGAACGGGAGATACCCCATATTGCTGCCTTGATGGCGGACTCGGTGAAGTCGGTATTGGAGGAGTGCAAGGTTGTGGTCATTGGCAACAAGGCACCTGAATTTGCTCAGGTTTCTGAGATGATTGATGAAGATCATATTGTCATTGATTTGATTCGACTTTCAGACCGTGTCTCAGACGCCCAGTACCGCGGGATCGCCTGGTAGAGCTTCGTGTGTTTGGCTAGATGTTTGCTTCATCGTGTCCTGCTGTGCCTGGCGTCCTCTCGATCAGGCGGGTTTGTATCACCAAGAAGCCTATGAGAAGTGATCTATCTATTCGCCGACCAGTAATACAGCTTTACAGGAATAGGTGTAGTGTGCAATTAACATTGAGAACACTTCAGTTCAAAGGAGGCGAGCGTGAACCAGGAGAAACCGAGAGTGCGAACTTTGGCATTGCTGGGAGCGTTACTGTGTGCACTAGTTTTCACGACAGCCCTGCTGACGTTCGTTCAGGCGCAGGGTTCTGCAGCTTCTATCTCCATCGCGAAGGCGGCGGACCCCATGGTAGTGCGTGGTTCTTCCGCAGTCTTCACCATTGAGATTACCAATACCGGTGATGTGACACTTACGAACGTTACCGTCTCCGATGTGGAGGCCCCTGACTGCAATCGGGCGTTTGCAGAGCTGTTACCTGGGGGGCATCGGAACTACGACTGCTCGGTTCCCAGCGTGACGGATGACTTTGTCAACACTGCGACAGTCACTGGTACGACGCCGGTAAGCGGAGAGGTAACCCACAGCGATACGGCTGCTGTGGATGTGATCGATCCAAGTATCCAGATTGCAAAGACACCCGATCTGCAGACAGTGGTGAGGGGGGAGGGGGCAAGCTTCGTTATCGGTGTCACCAACACCGGCGACGTGACGCTGACAAACGTTACCGTGTCTGATGCGGAGGCTTCGGACTGTGATCGAGTGTTTGCCGAACTGCCACCTGAAGGGCATCGGATTTGTGGCTGTTCGGTCGCCAGCGTGATTGGTGACTTCGTCAATACGGCGGCGGTGTCGGGTCTGACGCCCATGGGTGGAGAGGTGACTCATAGTGACGTGGCTACCGTGGAGGTGTTGTCTCCGGATATCCAGATTTCGAAATCACCTGACCTGCAACTTGTGCCGAGAGGTTCCTCAGCCTCCTTTGAAATCGCCATTACTAACACTGGCGAGGTAACCTTGACCACCGTGGCGATCGTGGACTCGCTCACTTCCAACTGTGACAACGGGTTTGCCGAGCTGAGGGTTGGGGAGAGCAGGCGCTATGTGTGCACATCTCCCAGTGTGATGGACGATTTCACCAACACTGCCACGGTCACCGCCGAGTCGCCGGTCGGCGAGATCGTGACCGACACCGACTCCGCTTCCGTGCTTGTGCTCCCGGAAATCGAGATCTCTAAGACACCGGATGAACAAGTAGTGGCTAGAGGTTCCACAGTGACCTTCACCATCGCTGTCACCAACACCAGTGGTGTAGTTATGGACAATGTGGCCGTCTCGGATGCCCGTGCTCCTGGCTGTGAGCAGACATTCGCCCAGTTGTTGGCTGGGGAGCACCAGAGATATACTTGTACGGTTGCCAATGTGACCGATGGCTTCATCAACAGCGCAGTGGTGACTGGCACGGCGGCTATAGGTGGGGAGGTGACTGATGCCGACGCCGCCAAGGTTATACTGGACGAAACGGAGACCTGCCCAACTGATATAATTGCCTACTGGAGGCTAGATGAAGACGGCGCTACCTACGACGACTTCTACAACGGGCACGATGGCGTGTGTGCTGGGGATTGTCCCACTCCATCTACGGGGCATATCGATGGCGGACAAGCGTTCAACGGCAGCAGCACGGGGATCGACGTGGCAAGTGTCCCGGGCGACGATTCCTTCGACTGGGGCGCGCATGACAGCTTTTCGGTCGAATTCTGGATGAAGGCAGACAGTGCCAGTAGCTGTTCTTTGAGCAACGAGGTGGTCGTCGGCCGGGATGGCGGCGCGAGCAGCCAATTGCATTGGTGGGCCGGCATTGGGTGTTGGGCCGGCGGTAGAGCTGCTTTTGTCTTGAGAGACAATGCTGGAGATCTCGAGGGGGTGGAGAGCACCACAGTTATAACCGATGGATTGTGGCATCACGTTGTGGCTGTGAGAGATGCCGGCACGAACGAGCTCCGCATCTATGTGGATGGTGATGCGGAGGGTTCGGAGCCTGCGATCTATTCAGCGGGCTTCGAGTCGCAGACGGCTGCGTTGAACATAGGATGGCTAGACCTGTCTCATGGCTATCACTTTGCGGGCATCGTAGACGAGGTAGTCCTGTACGATGAGGTCTTATCCTCAGATAAGATTCGCCAGCACTACAACGAGGGGATGGCTGGACGATGGTATTGTGAGGCTGGAGACTTCGCCCCCATCATCGTCTCCACCCCGGTGACAGAAGCAATCTCTGGGAGAACCTATGTATATGACGTGGAAGCTGTTGGTGAACCTGTGCCAACGTATACGCTGGTCACTAAGCCGAACGGCATGACCATTGACTCTGCCACGGGCTTGATTTCCTGGACGCCAACAATCGCGCAGGAACGAAGCCACGAAGTCGAAGTTCAAGCCAGTAACTCGGAAGGCATCGTCACCCAAAGTTTTACCGTCACCGTGCACGAAGGGACAGTCTGCCCTGACGACATGATCGCCTATTGGAAGCTGGACGAGACCAGCGGCACTGCCTACAGCGACTTCTATGATGGGCACACTGGCGAATGTGCCGGTGATTGTCCCACGCCGACTCTGGGACATCTGGGAGGTGGTCAAGAATTCGACAGTGATAGCACGGGGATTGACGTGCCGGTCTCGCTAGGCGACGATTCCTTCGACTGGGGCGCGCACGATAGCTTCTCCGTCGAATTCTGGATGAAGGCAGACAGTGCCAATAGCTGTTCTCTGAGCAACGAGGTAGTCGTCGGCCGCGATGGGGGTGTGAGCGACCAATTACATTGGTGGACCGGCGTTGGGTGTGGGGCCGGTGGTAAAGCAGCTTTTGCCTTGCGAGACAATGCTGGAGATATGGAGGGAGTGGAGAGCACTACAGTCGTAACCGATGGGTTGTGGCATCACGTTGTGGCTGTGAGAGACGATAGCACGAACGAGATCCGCATCTATGTGGATGGTGGGGGGGAGGGTTCGGAGTCTGCGACCTACTCAGCAGGCTTTGAGTCACCGACCGCTGCGCTGAACATAGGGTGGCTAGACCTGTCTCATGGCTATCACTTTGCGGGCATCGTAGACGAGGTAGCCCTGTACGATAGGGCATTATCCCCAGATGAGATTCAGCAGCACTACGAAGAGGGAGGAACCGGCCCTGGATATTGCATCAACCCCGGTATCGCTGTTGACAAGACAGCGAGTCCAATGGTGGTTTACCTTGACAACAAAGTCACCTACACCTACACTGTGACAAATCTGGGTGATGCCCCCTTGTCGGTCGCGGTCCCGAGCGACGACAAGTGTGATCCGGTGACCTTTGTCGGAGGAGATGACGGGAGTGGCCGGCTAGACCCGACCGAGACTTGGACGTACCAGTGTGTGATGTATCCAAGCGTCGATGTCACCAACACCGTGATCGTCACTGGCGTCCATCCACTGGATACAGTGAGTGACACGGATAAGGTTTCTGTGGACGTGATTGCTCCAGATATCGCGATTGACAAGCGGGCAGATCCGACAAGTGTCTATGCCGGGAACGTCGTCACCTACACCTACACCGTGGCCAACCCTGGCGACGATCCATTATCGGACATGCGCGTCAGCGACGACAAGTGCGACTCGGTGAACCCAGTAGGAGGAGACGACAACGAGAACTATGAACTGGATCCCAGTGAGATCTGGACTTACACCTGTTCCACGGTCCTGAACGTTGACACCACTAACACCGCAACGGTCACAGGCACCGACTCGGCAAGAGGCACTGTGACCGCTACGGCCACGGCTTTCGTGGATGTGCTGGACTCCAATGGTCATTGGATCTTCTTGCCCATGGTCCTGAAGTCGAAGGAGTAGCTTCGCCTGGCTCCCTATCATCCTAACATGTTGCTGGTCGATGCCATAGAAGATTTTCTCCTCAAGATGTTAGGCTTCGAACCTGCGCTGTTATGGGATATTGGGATCGCCCACCAGCCATGTAGCGGAACTCAAAACCAGGTAGGGCGAAACTGTATACTTGATGACTCAGTCGAAGATCATACATAGCAGGTGAGGAGAAAAGCGAGCTATGGAGCAAAACCGATCCTATATCCATCCTACTGCCGACGTCTCGCCACAGGCGACCATCGGCCCCGGTATCCGTGTCTGGCATCAGGCCCACGTACGCGAAGGGGCTCGCCTGGGCGTCAATTGCATCGTCGGCAAGGGTGCTTACGTCGACTTCGGCGTGTCTATCGGCGATAACGTCAAGATCCAGAACGGCGTCTACGTCTATCACGGCGTCACTGTGGAAGACGGCGTCTTCCTCGGCCCCGGCGTCATCCTGACAAACGACAAGCTGCCCCGGGCCATCAACCCCGACGGGTCGCTCAAGAGCGACGCCGACTGGGAGGTGGCTCCCATCCTGATCCAGCGCGGCGCGTCCATCGGGGCGGGTGCAGTCGTTCTTCCCGGCGTGACCGTGGGAGAGTTCGCCCTGGTTGGCGCCGGTGCCGTCGTCACGTGCGATGTGCCAGCCCATGGGCTGGCCTATGGAAACCCGGCTCGTGTCCACGGTTATGTTTGCTGTTGCGGACGACCGCTCCACGAGCTGGGGAATCAACAATGGAAATGTGAGGTTTGTGATGACTTCTACACCTTCTGATCAACCCTTGCAGTACGAAGGGAAGCGAAGCGGCTCCTTCCAGTACAAAGGGAAGCGAAGCGACTCCTTCATCCCCATCGCCAAACCGCAACTGGGAGAGGAGGAGAAATCGGCTGTCATGGCCGTGCTCGAATCCGGCATGTTGGTGCAGGGCAAGCGCGTGGCCGAGTTCGAGGCTCGCTTTGCCGAACTGTGCGGCGTCAAGCACGCTGTCGCCGTTGCCTCTGGCACGGCGGCGCTGTGGCTGACGTTGTTGGCCCACGACATCGGCCCTGGCGACGAGGTGATCACCACGCCTTTCAGCTTCATCTCTTCGGCCAACTGTGCCCTATTCGTCGGCGCGCGACCAGTGTTCGCGGATATCGAGCCCGATACCTGCCTGATAGACGCGGATGCCATCGAGGACAAGATCACGGAGCATACCCGTGCTATCCTGCCCGTCCATCTTTACGGCCAGCCTTGCGACATGAATGCCATTATGGAGATCGCCGGCCGTCATGACCTCATCCTCATTGAGGACGCCTGCCAGGCCCACGGTGCAACCCTCGAGGGCCAGCCGGTGGGGAGTTTCGGCATCGGCTGCTTCTCCCTGTATGCTACGAAAAACATGACCACTGGTGAAGGTGGCGTCATCACCACCAACGACGACGCTCTGGCCGAGCGGCTGCGGCTGTTGCGCAACCACGGCCAGACAGCTCGGTATCGCCACGACGTCCTGGGCTACCATTTCCGCACCACCGACATGCAAGCGGCTATCGGGCTGGCCCAATTGGAGAAGCTGCCTGCCTGGAACGAACAGCGCATCTCCAACGCGCACTATCTGAGTGAGCGACTGCGGGGTGTGCGCGTTCCTGTCGTGCGGCCAGACCGGCGGCACGTCTTCCACCAGTACACAGTTCGTGTCTCCGGCGACCGGCAGGCGTTCCAGGATTACCTGAGGGAGCACGGTGTTGGGACGGCTATACACTACCCGTGTTCCATCCACCGTCAACCGCTCTACCAGTCGCTGGGCTACGACGACGTGCTGCCCCACGCCGAGGCTGCAAGCCGAGAGGTGCTGTCGCTGCCTGTCCATCCGGCCCTTTCGCAGTCTGAACTGGATCGTATCGTTGTGGCCGTCAATGGCTTCGAGGGGCGCATCTGACCTGTGCGACTGCTATGTGTACTGTATATGTCTTTGCTGCATTCAAGGAGGAATTGTCATGGAAGTTGTGCGTATAGGCGTTATCGGTGCTGGGGTTATGGGCGAGCGGCACTGCCGTGTTTGTTCCAACCTACCCCGCGTCGAACTGGTGGGAGTAGCTGATCTAGATGAGGCACGTGGGCGCCAGGTGGCCGAGCTGTATGAGACCGCGTATTTTTCTGACCATCGAGCCCTGTTTTCACAAGTGGACGCCGTCACGATTGCCGCATCTACGCCCGTTCACTACGAACTGGCCGACGAGTGCCTCACACAGGGGTTGCACGCCATGGTCGAAAAGCCCATCGCCGAGACAATGCACCAGGCGCGGGAGCTAGTGCAGACAGCCGACGAGCGAGGCCTGGTGCTCCAGGTTGGTCATATCGAACGTTTCAACCCAGCCTATATCGAGCTGAAACACGTCACCGACGACATGAGGCTGATCGGCATCAACATGCGGCGGCTCAGTCCCTTCGACATGAGTAACACCGACGTGGATGTCGTCCGCGACCTGATGATCCACGACCTGGATTTGGCGGTCGATCTGGTGGGCATGGACATCGGGGGGATCAATGCTTGGGGGCGTTCGATCAATACCGGCGCCACGGATCACGCTGTTGCTGCCATCTCCTTCGAAGATGGGCCGGTTGCTACCCTGTTTGCCTCTCGGGTCACGGAGCAAAAGGTCAGAGCCATCGAAGTCATCGCTGAGGGGGCCTATGTCGAGGCTGACCTGTTGAACAAGTCCGTTCTGATCCATCGTAGGACGTTTCCTAAGTATCTAGACGAGCACAATATCACCAGTTACCGTCAGGAGAGCGTCATCGAGCGAATCCACGTCCCGATGTTCGAGCCGCTGATGCTGGAGCTGCGCCACTTTGTAGATTGCGTTCGTGAAGATCGCCCCAGCCAGGTGCCAGGTGGTGACGGCTTGCGTGCTCTGGGATTGGCTGAGACCGTCGCTGGTCAGATCGACAGAGTGAAATAGTTGGTCGATTGGGGACAATGAGTAAACCCGCCCGTCGCTGGTGAGCCGGAGCTTCGCTCCGATTCACTCAGAGCCGAGCTCGGTTCTGAGGGTGGGGCTTTCACCCCACCCTCAGGCGGAGGCGGCTCCCGCCCTGCTGCGTCGACTGGAGCTTCCGCCTTGTCGTGAAAAGGCAGGACGGGGCTATGTCGCTCTGCCCCGTGCGATTTTTTGTTATTATAAGCCTCCTCAGCTTTCTGTCTTAGTTTTTCCCCCAACCTAGCAGTGCCTATCCCTACTTCGTGAGCGTCGCCGCAAGAGCCGCTGCATGAAAATAGTCTATTTGCCGCTAATGTAGCGAAACAGATTGTACAACTGATAGCATTGTGATAGTGGATTATAGTACCACAGTAATAGATCGAAGGTAATGTTGCTTTTCGGCGGTTGACTATGGTACAATTCCCATCGGTTAATAAGATACTAGAAACTTATTAGGGTCCAGTGCCATTCTGCAGGGTCTCGGGCTGGCAATGGCGAGGGGGGGCTGGACTAAAGGGAGGAATCGATGTCCCGAAAAAAGTCAACCTTCGCTGTCTTGGTGGCTGCTTTTCTGCTATGCAGCTTGAATCCTGCGCCTTTGCTGGCGAACTCTACCGCCTCTGCCCCCAGCGATGGGGGGAATTTCCCTGATCAAGCTGATGATGGTGATTTCGCCCTGCAAGCAGATCCTGATCGTTATCGGATGTTCTTCCCGATCATGTTCGCATCTTCTTCACAGGCTCCTCGGTGTGATCATATGATCGACCCGGGAATTTCTGTGGCCAATACACGTACTTGTTTCTCTGATGTCCGGCCCGGCGACACGGTCTGCATCGCTGCTGGGCACAGGGGCGACCTATCACTCAGGAGTTTCAAGGGGACTCCTGACAAGCCGATCGTTTTTGTGAACTATGGAGGGCAAGTCATTATCGACTCAAAGCGCCACCATGGCATTCACGTAATTGACAGTCAGTTCTTCCGCTTGACTGGCACTGGTACCGTAGGTACAGATTATGGAATCAAGATCGTCGGGTCGACAGGAGTTGGCGTGAGGATCGGATTCAAGAGCAGCGATTTCGAGATTGATCATGTAGAAGTGACTGGCATGGGAGGGGCCGGGATCTCAGCCAAGACCGAATCAGTATGTTCGGATGGATCGACGAACAACTACGATTACGATGGGGACGGCATCATTGAGGGTGATCTGGACGATGTGGTGAACCGAGATAACTTCACTCAAGTAAACTCTGTATTTCACCACAACTACATCCATCGCGTTGGCTCGGAAGGTTTCTACGTTGGCAATTGCTACCTAGGTAGAGATGTGAGTTGTGGCCATGGCACCGAGACCATTTATGATCCACTCTTGCAGGGTGTGAGTATCTACGACAACATTGTAACAGATACAGGGTGGGATGCGATTCAAGTGGCATCGGCCATAGAAGACTGTGAAATCCATCACAATCGGATATTGAGAGACAGCCAGGGGGCGGTAGAGCATCAGCAAGGGGGTGTGATGAACGCCCAGGGCAGTGTGTGCGACATCTATAACAATCTCATCCGGGATGGAGGTGGCGCCGGCATTTATGTGCACGGCCACGGCGGAAACAGAGTCTACAACAACGTGATTGTCAACGCTGGGCAGAATGCAGCCTTAGGAAACAACGGCGGGGATGGCATTGCCATCGGCACGGGAAGCAACCCCGGTAACGGCGTGTATGTGTTACACAACACTATCGTTTCACCAGCGAATTTTGGAGTAGGGTTCTTCAATCGCAAGGGACATGACAACACCATTCAGAACAACATCGTCGTCGATCCCGGCAATTACGCTATCTATGGCAAGAGTGCTTATGTCCAAACGTGGGGAAGGACTAACGTGCTTGCAACGAACAACCTCACCACTCGGACTGTGGCCGACGTCAAATTCAAGGACCCTACTTCGGGCGACTTCTCGATCCAGCCGGATTCTCCGGCGGTTGACTATGGAATCGACCCAAGCGTTGAGGTAGTAGCGACAGACTTCTTCGGCATAAGCCGGCCCCAGGGGCTTGGCTATGATGTAGGTGCATACGAACTTGAGTTTCCACCGCGGCCGTAACTCGCACCAACGCACAAATGGGGTGCACCCTGACTTCTGGAAATAGGCCAGTAGCAGAATGCCCCCGCTCAGATCGTTAGAGCGGGGGCTTCCTTCTTGGAGAAGGGCAATTTCGGTGCGCTCAGTTTCGGGCGTCCGGTCGACGAATCCGCTCCATTTCTACCCCAAGAGCTTTCTCAACTCTTTCAACACGCTGCGTGCACTAGCTGTTTCGGTGGCGACGCAGGCGACCAAAGGAGTCTTCTCGTCCAGACCCAATGCCTTACCAATAGCCTCAACTGGAAGAGCGCTATCCATATCCTGCTTGTTTGCTGCCACCAGGTAGGGCACTCGACCCTTGCGCCGAAACAAGCGGATCAGCCGTTTAGCCTTTAGAAGTCCCTCACGGTCCTGACTGTCCACCAGCACAATGAATGCGTCCATTTCCTTGGACAGGATATCCCACATAAAGTCAAAGCGTGGCTGTCCTGGTGTGCCGTGCAGATGAAAAAGGTCCCCATCCAACCTGAACTGCCCGTAGTCCATAGCGACGGTGGTCTCGTCTTTGACCGACTGAAGTTGGTCGCTGATGCGTCGCTCGGTGGTGACGATCGGGATGTCGGAGATGGTACGGGTGAACTCGGTCTTACCTGCGTTGAACGGGCCTGTAACCAATACCTTGTAGACGCGTCCCAATTCACTCCTCCTTGTCGGCTTCAGCGGACGGATTCTTGCGGAAGTTCACGAAGCGATACCCTATCCCACGCTCAGTGAGGATGTAGCGGGGGTTCGATGGATCCGGCTCGATCTTCTTCCTCAGGTAGGTCACGTAGAGGCGCAGGTACTGAATTTCCTCGCGGTACTCATAGCCCCACACCTTGGCCAGGAGTGTCTCGTGGGGTACGACCCAACCGGCGTTTTCGATCAAGTGATACAGCATCCGGAATTCGGTTGGACGCAGCCTGATGCGCTCACCCTCGACGATTACCTCCTGTCTGTTGTAGTCTACACTCAGCCGGTCGTCAATCTGAATAATCGCCTCTCCTGGCGTCGCGGGTCCCTGGGTGCGGCGGAGCACAGCTTTGATACGGCTGACCAGCTCCCGAGCCCCGAAGGGCTTGGTCACGTAGTCGTCCGCTCCCAGCTCCAGACCACGCACCTTGTCATCTTCGTCGGACCGGACCGTGAGCATAATCACCGGGACGTTCGAGACCTCGCGCAGCATCTCTAGAGTCTCGAAGCCATCTAGTTCGGGCATCATCACGTCGAGGATGATCAGATCGGGCAGCTCCGTGCGCGCTTTTTCCAGCGCGTCCACCCCGTCGTGGGCTTCAATGACCCGGTAGCCCTCAAGCTCCAGATTCATGCGGATGAACCTGGTCATACGAGGCTCGTCGTCTACGACCAATATGAGCTCATTGGGAGTGGACATATCTGGTGCCTCGGAGCACGTCACTCGCGGATGAAGCTGACGATCTCCTTTTCCTCTTCGCTCGGCAGGATCTCCACGCAGTGGATGCGTGTCCAGGGATAGACTACCGTGTCGGTTTCAGGCAGGAGGTAGGACACGTCGCGCCCGTCGCGCAGTCGAGCATTGCTGACGATGAGCACCTGGTCGGAAGGCTCTGGTATGCTCTCAATCTCGCCGACCACCGCCTCTTCATTCATGATATGGATCAACACCGTGGGCATATGTACCTCTCCACTCGAAGTTCACCGTCTGCTCCAGGTTTATTCCTGGATGATGACTTTCAGTTTAATGCGGCCTAATTGCAGTTCGTCCCCGTCCTTCAGCACGTGAGGCAAGTATGGAGTCAGACGCTGTCCATCGAGAAAAGTGCCATTCGCACTCCCAACGTCCTCGACCAGATAAGCGGACCCTCGCTGGTGGACCTTGCAGTGGTGGCGTGAAACGCCGCCTTCAAGCCCTCCGTCAGGGGAGAGATCCAGGTCGGGGAAGATGCCGTGGGCTGCATCGAGACGCCCGATATGCACCTCGGCAGTAGCTGGCAACTGGATCAGGCGACCAGTCGACATAACCTTGATGCGCAGTGGAATGGGGGATGGTTCGGTGGGTTCCTCAACAGGCTCGCTGGCCCACGGATTTGCCCGCGAGACAGGTAGTTCCTCCTCAGGAAGCGGCTCAGTCCGCAGAGGGCCACCGGTTGGTAAGTAGACCCCGCACTCGCTGCAGAACAACGTGCCAGGACGATGCTTGCGTCCGCAAGATGGACATTCAATCATAGCTCTCTCTCCGTGGTGCGATAGTCAGGCTGCGTGTGCCGTACTTGAGTTCTTTGCGCCCCTTGGCTGTCGGCGCGCCGCTCTGGGCCAGGCGTCCAGCTTCTAACATCGCTGCTCGGGCTAGCTGGGTTTCTCCCAGATCGAACAGGCGTGTGGCGATCATCTCCAATTGGCGGGTTGCGGCTTTGACGTCACCGCCGTCAAGCGCGTCCCACGCTCGTTCCTGCATGCGGAAGATGGTCGCTTTGCTCAATGCACTTAGAATAGCCGGCGGCACCGGTTCGGGCGGTGCTTCAGTTGGTGCGAAAGTGCAATTGACGCTGTGTCTCAGCTTGTCTCCCTGACGTCCCAACGATGGTATATCGCCCGTGAGCTCGAGTTGCAGCAGTCTCTGTTCTCCGGGCTCTTTTTGGGCCACGCTTGCCTCCAACGCGATGGTCAGTGGGGCATCGGCGCGCAGCGTGCCTAAGGTAGCCAGGCCGTCGGTTAAGGTTAGACTTTCCACGTCGGGCAAGGTCCGAAACACACTCTCTATCCGCACACCCTCGGCGCAGCGCAGTTCCAGAGTTAATCCCTGGGCGAATACCTCCCCCAGGCCGCGTACCTTCTGTTGCAAAAGCGTGCGCACCTGTCCAGGCGATGCGATGTAAGCGGATGTCCCTCCACTTTGAGCTGCCATCTCATCCAATAAGGCATCGTTCCAGTCCTCGCCTATGCCCATGGCGGTGATGCCGATACGCCGTGCCCCTGCCAGCCGGGCCTCAGTTACGCAGTCTTCCTCATCGCCGTAGGTCTGGCCATCGGTGAGCAGGATAATGTGGCTGGTGACACGGTCGCTATGGTGCTTTTCAACCTCCGCCAGCCCGGCCTGGATGCCTCGCAAGATCTCGGTCCCACCGCTGGCTGACATCGTGGAGACCTTGGCTTTGGCGTAGGCGCGGTTGACGTCCTGCTGCCCGGGCAGCAGCACGTCAGCCCAGTCGCTGAAGGTGACTACAGCCAGAGCGTCGTCGTCGTGTAACCCGTCAATGATCTGATGCGCTGCTTCCTTCACGTGTTCCAGCCGCGTCCCTTGCATTGAAGTACTACGGTCAATCACCAGGCATAGGTTAAGCGGTAAACGCTGGCCTCGTGTGGTTGGGGCCGGCCGTATTTCTATCAGCAGATAGAGCACCTGTTCTTTGTAAAGAGAGCATAGTTTACTCTGGCTTTGCAAGATTGTCCAGGCAAGTGCCGGCTTTCCGCTTATGCCCGACTCCGCCCGGTGTTTGTCGTAAGCGCGACGGCGGTCTGGGTCGCTCAGAACTGCGTAAGCGATCTGGACGTCGCGGAGCAGGTCTGCAGGGACATCCTTTGTCCGAGTGTCGGGATGGTAACGGCGCGCCAATGCACGATATGCGCGTTCAATCTCCTCATCCGTCGCGGATTGAGGCAGTCCAAGTATGGCGTAGTAATCTTTTTCGACATCCATACTCAACCCACGTCCTAGTTCATTCCTCACTCAGGCGCTCTGATCGACCGGTGGCTTCACCAGGATGGCAGTAACGTTGTCAGGCCCCCCGGCCTGGTTGGCTGCATCAATAAGGCTGTCGCATGCTGCCTGGAGCGAGGAGGCAGTTGCGACGATGCGGGCCATGTCTGTCTCACTCACGATGCTCCACAGCCCGTCACTACACAGCAGCAGCCGCCCGCCACGAGGAATCGTGCGCACTGGAGTGTCTACCTCCAGAAAACCACTCTGACCGACAGCGCGGTAGAGCACGTTCTTCTGAGGATGGATGGCGGCTTCGTCACGCGTAAGCTGTCCCAACTCGACCAGCCGATCTACCAGCGAGTGGTCGTGGGTGATCTGCTCCAGCCCCTCTTCTGTGACAACGTAGGCCCGGCTGTCGCCCACGTGCGCGATGTATGCTCGTGGCCCCAGAACCAATGCGCAGGTCAAAGTCGTTCCCCCTCCGGGCACCTGGCCTGCCACCGCACGGTTGGAGGCTTGCACTGCCTCGACAAGCAGCTCGTTCAGAGCGGGCTGGGCTGTGTCATGTTCCTGGTTGATCAGGATTGGCAGGTAAAGTCGACGCACAACGTGATGGGCGAAGACGCGCGCTGCCAGAGAACTGGCAACCTCCCCGGCTTGGTGCCCCCCCATGCCGTCAGCCAGCACGAACAGCCCAAACGCAGGTATTGCATCGTCGCCGTCTTGTGAAGCCGTGATCGTCAAAGCTGTATCCTCATTGTGGCGACGTACCTCGCCCACGTTGGTTGCCCACCCAACTTGAAGTCGCGGGTGATAAGGAGCTACAGGGGCAGACGGGGGGACTGGGGTAGATTCAGGGTTCTTCTCCAATCCCAGGAGATTGCGCAAGAATCGCATGGTATTCTCTCTCTCCAGACAGTTTGACCTCAGGCAGGCAGCGCGTACACGTAATGATCGTCCGACCCAACATACACTACGCCATCCGCCACGGTGGGCGATGATGTCACTGGCCCGTCGGTCTGAAAGCGCCATCGCAGATTGCCTGTCTTGGCATCCAGGCTGTAGATGGCTTTGTCCACTGAGCCAAAGTAAACTGCCTCCTCGGCTACGGCCGGAGACGATGTCACTTGGCCGTCCGTAGCGAAGCGCCAGACGAGGCGACCACTTTCAGCGTCCAGGGCGTACAGACTGCCATCCGTGGAACCGATGAATACCATGCCGTCGCCCAGAGCTGGTGAGGACACGACCGGTCCACCGGTTCGGTAGCGCCACATCGACCAACCCGAACGAATGTCGAGGGCGTAGACGTGCCAGTCCTGACACCCCACGTAGAGAGTATCCTTGGTGATGGCGGGTGAGGAGGTCACACCACGCCGTGCGCGAAAGCGCCACTGCAATTGACCGCTGGTGTCCACGGCATGAACGATCCCCCCCTCACACCCCACGTAGATCGCATCGTTCCCCACGGCTGGCGACGAGCGCACCTTGCCGTCTGTCTCAAACTTCCAGGCAACGCGACCACTGTGTATGTTGGCAGCGTACAGGTGCCGGTCATCGGAGCCAAACAGTACGTGGTCGAAGGCAACCTGCGGGGATGACCACACGCTGCCCTGAGTGGGGCAGGTCCAAGATATGCGCCCTGTTTCTGCATTGATTGCATACAGCAGCCGGTCTGCCGAACCGAAGAACACACGCCCTGCCGATACGCAAGGCGACGAAGCGATGCCTCCTTCGGTGGCGTACTTCCACACGAACTTCCCGTCGTCGGCACTGATCGCGTAGAGGTTGTTGTCGTAGGCGCCGGCATAAACGATGCTGCCGTACACTGCTGGCGAGGAGCGTACCTCATCCTCGCAACGGAAACGCCATATAGCCATCACGTCACCGCCTGCGATGGCCGAAGTCCCAAAAGAAGTCGCCTGGCTTAGACCTCGGGCGGATTCCAGGCTCATCAACGCACGCTGCATCTCCTCGGCTGAGCCATAGCGATCGTTGGGTTCATATTCCAGTGCCCGGTTAATGATTTCTGTTAACTCGCGGGAGACAGTGGGATTCGTCTTGTGGATCGGGCGTTCATGGAAGGAGAAGGGAGGCTCCAGGCGGGGATCCTGCTTGCTAAGCAGATGATGCATCGTAGCTCCCAGGGCGTAGATGTCTACCCGGGGTTCGGCGATTCCTCGATACTGCTCCTGTGGGGTGTATCCCTCGGTGCCGATCATTGTGCCCTTCTGCCCACTTTGGAAGATCTTAGCGATTCCGAAATCCAGAAGCCGAATACGCCTATGACTGTCGAGCATAATGTTGGCGGGTTTGATGTCGCGAAAGACGATTGGCTGCGGATCGTGGCTGTGCAGATAGCTCAGTACCTCACAGACTTGGATAGCCCACCTCACCACCTGTGCTTCTGACAGGAAGCCCTCTGTCTCTGACAAAGTGGCTTCCAGGTCTTTGCCGTCGATGTACTCGAGGACCAGGTAGCTGCGATCACCCTCGCTGAAGAAATCGTACACTTGGATAATGCCAGGGTGACTGAGGGAGGCAAGGATATTAGCTTCGCGCTCGAAGTTCTGCTTGATCATGGCTCGCACCTGTGGATCGTTGGCTGTGTTGATCATCTGTTTGACGGCACACAGCCGCGTTACTTTGGTGAAGCGCATGTCCTGAGCCTTATAGACGGTGCTCATCCCGCCGATCCCCCGTATCCCCAGAATGCGATAGCGGCCCTGAAGCAGATAACCGTCTGGCAGACGGCCTTCGACTTGCTCGGATGACTGGGACGGAGGAGCTATATACTGCGTGTCCAGGCCTTTTGAAGAAGCTGCGGCTTGCGGTTCCTCCGAGGACATCTGCTCTTGCCCTGGAGGTTGGTCGGTAGAAGAGCCTGGCATGCTGATGTGATGGGTCTCGAGAGACTTCATGCCTAATTTCGCAGTCCTATCTCTTTGTTGTCTCCAATTGGTTGTGCGTTTCTATACTGTGTCTAGATGGTGACTGTTCTACGAATGATACTAATTATAGAGCGAAATGAGTAAACGCGCAATCTGATGGATGAATTAAGTGAAGGTGGGATTGAGCTGATCCTGCACGGCGCATCAGCAACGTCGCGCTGAGGCAGCGGCGTGAGCGTAGAAGTGACGTAAGCGTTCAGGTGCCAGGCACTTAGCAGTCACCCTGGCCTGGAAAAGACTGTGTAAGTGTTTCAAGCTCTGAATTCTTGGCAAGACAATCCGCCAGAAGTGCCTGGCACCTTGCGTAACT
>Ga0180433_10000514_pt1 | contig 66311 bp, 61 predicted proteins | sample SS_ome_8_FD_132980 | JGI IMG/M metagenome (GOLD analysis project Ga0180433, IMG submission 132980) | Hypersaline lake sediment archaeal communities from the Salton Sea, California, USA - SS_1_D_1 metaG | ecosystem: Environmental > Aquatic > Non-marine Saline and Alkaline > Hypersaline >... | reverse complement strand
CCCGTGTAATAGTATTACACAGGGCGGCATGACTGTATGTGGTTTTGAGCTTTCTTACCGGTTTCCAGGAGGGAATCCGGGTACATGATCGGCTCAATGTATATTTCTACAATTCGGGTTTTCGATCTCTCATGAATTATTCAGGCTAAGTTGATCGTTTCAACAAATGCTTTATGGTGCCAACAGTATACTACTATCTAAAGCGTTATGCGGAATTTTTTTACAGCGAACATCTCATCTGACGGGTTGTGCGGCCATACTGCAGAAAAATTGCATGTGTTGAAACCCTATGGGATTGTCGGTCATGCTGCATCTGCTTCGTTACAGGGAACTTGCGGTAGTACACTACAGCGGCCTCCCCTGTGCCTTGCATCTACAGCATGCTCAACAATCGCTCAACGTAGGTTTAAGATACCTGGATTCTCATGTTGCAGTAAGCCGAATGCCTGCTGCGTAGCATCTGTTTTCAGAAGTGTAACAGAGCGGTCTGGCCAGGCATGCGCATTCTTTGTATATAAGGTACGGGAGATAGGTATAACGGAACAAGGATTTCTCTTTACTATGATAGTACCTGAAGAACAGCCGGTAAAACCTTATCGCATTGCAATCGAATGGACGGAAAGCAATGATTTTGTCTTTTCCTGTGATTACAAATCTTCCGTCGGCAACAGCTCGCAGACGTCTATAAAAACCGCGCACACACACTGGTTCCCATATGTTCAGAGAGCGATGGGAAATGTGCTGAAAAAGTTGCGAAAGGAGCCTATTGCTTTTCCACTCTTTCTCATTTCACTTGCTTTTGAGCACCGGCATCTCCTGAGCGAGATCGAGGAGTTGCTGAGCGCGCTGCATAGACATCTGAACAGGCAGCAGGGAGAGGGACGGTATGAATGTTTTATCCGTGGTGAGAGCGATAAGGAGGTCAGCGGATAATATCTCCATCTGGACCGAGTTCAGGATAACAACGGTTCTGTCCGGCAAGTTTTTTGCTTATGGCCGGATAGGCCAGTTCAAAGAGACGTTTTTTCATATACTCTTCAGATAATCCCGGTCGGTTGTAGAGTCCTGCTTCGGTTCTCTGACGTTGGGCCTCGAAGAGTATGATCGCAGCAGCTACGGAGACATTGAGCGATTCAACCATGCCCTGCATTGGAATGTGTATGCAGTGATCCGCTCCGGAGAGCGTTGTTGCTGAAGGACCGAAGAGCTCCGCCCCCATGATAATCGCCGTAGGCAGCGTGTAGTCAAGTGTTCTGAAATCTACGGATTCCTCATGGTGATGTGCTACAAGAACCTGCATTCCCTGTGCTCGTAAGCACGCGAAGGCATGTTCAATAGTTTCGTGCAGTTCAAGGTTGACCCATTTGCTGGAGCCTCTTGCTGCTCTCTGTCTGTTTTTGATGATTTTTTCTTCCGAAACGGCATGAACGGTTTCTATACCGACTGCGTCACAGCTTCGTATGATAGCGGAGAGGTTATGCGGTTTGTTAACGTTGTCCATCAGAACTGTCAGATCAGGCTGACGATATGCCAGTAGCTGCTTGATTTTTGAAAAACGTTCGGGGCTTATCAATGGCTTGAGGTCTTGAGCTTTGATGAATACCGTATTTATCCTTTTTCTTTTCTTGTCGAGATCGTTTATTGTAATAAAAATGTTGGAAGCTCGGAAAATCCATTATTATTAAAAAGGTAGCAACCCGTTCAATAGTACGAACATGAGCAAGTTTCTCAAGTATTTTCTTCTCATCCTGGTTCTGGTCATGACTTCGGGTTTCATTGTTCTGCAAGTCCTGAAACCTCGACTGAACGGGTTTATCAAGCAGGCTCTCAACAGTGCAGTCGATGCGAATGTTGATTATGGTGACGCGGATATATCGATTTTCCAGGCATTTCCTGCCGTAAGTCTCTCCTGTAAAGATCTGCAGGTTCTCGACAAGAACGTATCCGGCATGGACACACTGGCGACCGCAGAGAAATTTTCGGTCGCATTTGATCCGTTTTCGGTTTTTTCAGGAGAACTGAAGATTGCTTCATTGAGGGTGGATCGCCCGATGATACACATCCGGATTGACAGTGCCGGTCGAAACAATTGGGATGTTTTTCCTCCCGCAGACCCGTCAAAAAGTTCGCAAGAACTCTCAGGGCTCAATCTCCTGTTTCGTGATTTTAAGATAAAAGACGGATATATAGTATTTTACGATAGCAAGAAAAACAACTCTTTTCTTGTCCAAGGGTTCAATTATGAGATGAAAGGACGACTGGGCGGACGCTCTTCAACCCTTCGGACGAGCAGTGTCATGGACAGTCTCAGCGTGACTATTGGCGGCATGTCACTGCTTGACAAAACACGAGCGTCATTTACAGCTGAAATTGCGGCTGACCTCGAGAACAGGAATTTTCAGCTCAAGGACAATCGACTGGCTCTCAATGAGATGGGTATCGTTCTGGATGGTACGGTTTCACTGCTTGATGACGCAGTGAATACCGATCTTGATTTCAGGGCGGACAACATCGAATTGAAGGAGTTGCTTTCTCTTCTTCCGGTACTCTATGAGAACAACTACAAGAAACTCGACGCCCGGGGAGGCGTGAGATTCGCGGGCCATGTAAAAGGGCTTTACCGAAAAGAGCAATTGCCCGCCTTTGAGCTGGCGCTTGATGTCAGTGACGGCAGTTTCGGTTATGAAGGTGTACCGGTAAGAGCTGAAGAGATCTCTTTCAGCAGCAGCGTGACAAATCCCGGGGGTGACGCAGATAAAACCTTGCTCTCTGTTCCTGAACTTACTCTCAGAATTAACGGCAAGCCGGTTGTGATGAAGCTCGATGTCAAAACACCGGTTTCCGATCCGTATATCGATGCGGCAATCAACGGTTCTCTGAATCTTTCTGATTTTCAGAAGATCTATCCGGTAAAGGATCTTCAGTTATCGGGTGAATTGCGATCGAATGTTGTCGTGAAAGGAAATCTTTCAGCTTTCAACGCCGGAGTAACCGGCCTGAAGAGAACGGAAGCCTATGGCTCGATCATGGCGAAAGGAGTGAAAATATCCTCTGAAAAATTTACGCCCGATATAGCGATATCATCCGCTCAGCTTAATCTTTCTCCCGGCTACATTAATCTGGTCGATCTGCAGTCGAGAGCGGGAAAGAGCGACTTTTCCGCAAGCGGCAGGCTGGAAAACTATATCGCCTTCATCCTGAAAAAAGGTGATCTACGAGGATCGCTCAATGTTCGTTCCGGTTTTGTGCAGCTCGATGAATTTCGGAATAAGGAGGAGCAGCAACAGCCTCTGCTGCTCCCTTCTCATGTTTCCCTGCGGCTTGACGGTATCTTCAACAGGGTGGTGTTTGGGGATATGCAGTTCGAGGGGGTCAAGGGCCTCCTGGTACTCGATGACGAAAAACTGGATTTCAGGGATATCTCTGCTGAATCACTTGGAGGCAAGGTTACCATAAACGGATACTACAGTACCAAAGAAGGAATAACCGATACGGATTTCAGCATTACAGCAGCTGAAATGAATGTCGTCCGCTCATATAAAGCCATTAAGCTGCTGGAGACAGTGGCTCCGGTCGCCGGCTACGCAAAGGGGGATGTTTCAGCAGACATTTCCATGAGTTCCCGCCTCGATACAAATTTCAAGCCGGTTCTTGAAACGCTTACAGGCAAAGGCCGTGTCGGGACGAAAGGGCTGGTTATCGAAGAATTCCCGCCTATCAAAAAGCTTGCTCTTCTTCTCGATGTTCAGGCCCTCGATACGCTCAGGATACCTGAGACGGCGATTGATTTCGCAATCGATAACGGGCTGGTAACTACCGAACCGTTTTCATTCACCGTTAATGATATAACCGTTAACGGTTCCGGGGTCACCGGTTTTGATAAAACTCTTGATTGGAAAATCGGGCTTCAAATCCCCAAAAAATATATCGGTCAGGCAGGGATTACAACCATTTCAGGCCTGCTCCAGAAATTTTCACTGGATAACAAGGGGTTTTCTCTTCCAGATACGGTTCTTGTGGACGCGGCGTTACGAGGTTCGGTCACCAGCCCTCAGATCGGCCTTGATGTTGGCAGGACTGCTGAACGTATGGTGTCGCGCATCAAAGAGCGTGTCACGGAGAAAATTACCGGAGAAATTCGCGATAGACTTCTGCCCGGATCAGGTGGTGACAGTGCAGATGATGACGGTGGGAGCGTGACCGACCTCTTGAAAAAGGGCGCAGGGGAGATTCTGTTTAAGAAAAAGCAGCAGACCGCTGAAGATAGCGCGGCAGAAGAAGGAACAGCAAAAACAAAAACAGGTTTACCTGCGATTATCGGGAATATACTGGCTCCTCAGGAAAAACGTAGTGTTGAGCAGCCAAAAGAGGTTGAGGATGAAAAATCTCCCGGCGCAGTCGAAGACAGCTCCGGTATTGAGCAGCCGCAAGATTCGACCTCTCAAAGCAGGTCTGGAGAGAATCCTTCAGGGACGCGAAACATTCTTGACCTGATTCGATGAACTGCCAAGGATCACCTGAAAGCCCTGGTTCAGAAGCGGAGGCAGGTGTTGAGGAGACAGCAAAGGGCGGATTACAATGCTGCTTCGATGTGAAGAGCATATCAGGATCGTCAGGGAAGCGGCAAGAACAGATGAAAGGATATCTTTTTTCTCTATGAAGCTTTTTAATAATCACGATAAGCATCCTCACCTCGAGCGACTTCTGAACAATTCAAAAAGCGTCAGTCTGGGAAGCGACACGAGAATTCTGATTCTCAGCGATCTGCATATGGGTAACGGGGGCAGGCGAGATGAATTCAGACGTAATGCCGAACTGGTTGAAGGAGTTCTGGAAAATTACTATCTCTCGGAAAAGTACAACCTGATTCTCAATGGTGACGTGGAGGAGCTCTTCAAGTTTCCGCTCAATGACATTGTTGATACATGGCGTGATATATATGAGCTTTTTCTCCGGTTCAACGAGAATGGCTTCTTTTACAAGACATTCGGCAATCATGACGCTTCTCTGCAGGATGAAAAAGAGTATATCCTTGCGCCGTTTCTGCTCGAATCCCTGAAGCTCTTGTATGGCCAGGAAAGCGTTCTTGTTTTTCACGGTCATCAGGCTTCTGTCTTTCTCTGGGAAACCTATCCGATTGTCAGTCGGTCCATCGTCTGGTTTCTGCGCTACATCGCCAAACCTTTCGGTATCAGAAACTTTTCAATAGCCTATAACAGCCGGAGGCGGTTCGCGATAGAAAAGTCTATTTACGATTTTTCCAACCAGTCCAAGATTGTTTCAGTTATCGGTCATACCCACCGTCCTCTTTTTGAATCGCTCTCCAAGGTGGATTATCTTCGATACAGGATCGAGGAATTGTGCAGAGCTTTTCCGGCAGCGGAAGCGAAGGAAAAGAAGAAAATCAGGAATAAGATATCGACACTCAGGGAGGAGCTGGATGCCTGTTTCAGAAAGGGGAAGCAGATCGGGCTTCGCAGTGGTGTCTATAACAATCTGACCATACCGAGTGTGTTCAATTCCGGGTGCGCGATCGGAAAGAGGGGGATTACCGCTCTGGAGATAGACCATGAAAAGATTCGGCTTGTCTACTGGTATAACGGAAAGCAGAGCCGGAAATTCCTGAGTGACCGTGACAGTCGCCCAATGCAGCTGCCGGGAACCGGATACTACAGAATCGTTTTGAATGAGGATCATCTCGACTATGTTTTTTCGCGCCTCCACCTGCTTGCTTAAAAAAGTCAAAAGTCAAAAGTCAAAAAAGGATCTTTTGAATCATGCCGCCCGTGTAATCATTAAAGGATATTCCCCCCTGAGAAATAGCGTTACTGATTTTCCGTGTCAAGCAAGGGAATGACTATATTTTGATCACGTATACTCTGCCAGCCGGATTGTTCGTCAACTGAACGACAGCATCGCTTGAACTCTTTTATTACATTCTACTTAGCACTCAGCACTTTCTGGCTGCTTACTGATCTGCCGTTTAACCTGACATAACAGACTATCATGAGTCGATTTCAGAAAATCCTGCTGATGGTAACACTCATATCTGTAGTGTTTTGCGGTTCATTGCCGGCTGAGGAGTCTCTCCTTTCGAGATACGATCTGAAACGACCGGTATCCAAACTGAAGCTTCCTGCGGAGCTGAAGGAGGTTTCAGGAATTACACTATCTGAAAATGGCCGTCTTTTCGCCCAGAATGATGAAGAGGGGACGGTATATGAACTCGATCACGATACCGGAAAGATCAGAAAACGATTTTCTATCCGGGAAAAACGCTGGTTTGGTGATTTTCCTGTCGATGGTGATTTTGAAGACATCGTGCTTGCCGGTAATCGTTTTTTCATGGTTACCAGCGCAGGGGTGCTTTACGGGTTTTCCGAAGGCAAGGACGGCCAAAGCGTGCAATCTCAGAGGTATGAGACCGGACTCAATGATCTCTATGACGTTGAAGGGCTCTGTTACGATCCCGAGACTGAATCGCTGCTTCTTGCCTGTAAAGAGTATCCGAAGCGGTTATCATTGAAGCAGCTCCTGGGTAGTGAAAAAAAGAAATCCAAAATCAGGGAGAAGCCGGTGTATGCATTTTCCCTGAATACCATGACTTTTGATAGATCGCCGCGATTTCTCATTGACGTCAGTGTATTTATGAAAAAGGGCAAACGTGTGAAATTCAAACCATCAGCGATTACGCGTCATCCCGGTACGGGAAATTTTTTGGTGCTTTCTGCTGTTGGGAGGCTGCTTGTGGAAATTACTTCTCAAGGAACTCTTGTGGATGTTGTCAAGCTTTCGTCAAAAGATCATCCTCAGCCTGAAGGTATTGCTTTAACTGCAGATAATGAGATGCTGATCAGTAATGAAGGGGTCTCCGGAAAAGCAACGCTGCTGCGATACAGTATGCGTAAGTAGCCGTGTTTGTCAGGTTATGGTCTATGCTCCGGTTTTATTTTTCAAAACTAGTATATTGTAACTACACAACGAATAAAGAGCTTCTGTTGAACATGGTCGTGCGCTTACAGGAACGTTACTGCTTTTATCCCTGTTTGTAAGCGATAGATTTCATGCACAACGAAAATGTCAAGAGATTTGAGCTTATGAAAGACATTCGGACAACATTTGCTGTTGCAGGCCTGTTATTTGCGGCTTCCTTGTTTATCCCTGCATCTGTCAGCAGCGCTCAACCGCAGAAGATTGCTGAATCCGCTATTGGTAGCAGAAAAACTGTAAGTGTCATTCCAGGAGAATACTACAGGGCAGGTGCTTTACACCGTCTGCTTTTCGGTGATCACTGGCGCTCTCTCTGGACTTCACCAATGGATGCAGAGGTTCTCGATCTGGAAAGTTTTGCCGGAGGGCTTACGCCATCGAAAACAGGAGGAGGGTTTCAGACAATCAGTCTGCGTTTCAAGGGAGCGGACGGAAAAGAGTATCGTTTCAGAACAATCGACAAGGATCCTACCAGGGGAATGCCGAAAAAGCTTCGCAATACGGTCGTTTCAGATGTCGTTCAGGACCAGGTAAGCAGTTCAAACCCGTCAGGCGCTCTTATCATATCACCGCTCCTCGATGCTGCCGGAATACTCCATGCCCCGTCCAGGGTTGTCGTTATGCCCTATGACAGGAAGGGGCTCGGAAAATATTATGAAAAATTTGCGGGACTTCTGGGAACCATTGAAGAGCATCCTGATGAAAATGACGGACCGGAAAATGCTTTTGCGGGAGCAGATTCGGTGGTGAAAACCTATACCATGCTCAGCAAGCTTGATAAGAACAATAGCGATCGTATTGACGCAAAGGCATATCTCAAGGCCCGTTTGATCGATTTGCTGATCGGTGACTGGGATCGGCATTCTGGCCAGTGGCGGTGGGCAGGCTACAAAGAGGGCACCACAAGGGTGTGGAGACCTGTTCCCAAAGATCGTGATAACGCGTTTTCCCGTCAGGACGGTCTGTTTTCATGGGTGATCACCCAGATCATACCCCGGATAGAAGGTTTCAATGACGATCTGGACGAGGTCTATTTTCTTTCATGGTCCGGCAGGCCTCTTGACAGGCGGATATTTCCCCGTTTAACCCGCTCGGCGTGGGATGCTGCCAGCAAGGAGCTGCAAGAAGCGCTTTCTGATGATCTCATCGATGCAGCTGTCCTTGGGATGCCTGAAGCGATGTATGCAAAAGAGGGGGAAAAGATTGCGCACGATCTCAAGTCAAGACGCGACCTTCTTGGAAAGGCCTCTGATGAGCTCTACAGGATCTATGCGGAAGAAGTCGATATTTATGCGAGTGACCAACCGGAATTTGCAGAGGTTGAGCGCAGCTCGGATGGTTCTGTCGCAGTCAGGATATTCCGCATGGATGATGGCCCTGCTTCGAGAGGTGGTGAGCCGATCTATTCCAGGGTTTTCAATCCTGAAGAGACTGATGAAATCAGGTTATACCTTCTGGGCGGGAACGACTATTGCGATATCAGCGGTATACGTGCAAAAGATATCGATGTTCGTGTTATAGGGGGCAAAGGGGAAGACAAAATCATGGACAGGGTTGTCGCTTCGTCCGGCGGTTTCAGCGCAACAGCGAAAAATTATCTCTATGACCCGGAAACCACGACGACGTTCGGTCAGGGAAGCTATTCCCTGATTGACACGAGAGTTGTCGAGGAGCCTGCTGACGAGCGGACAAAATACGATATGATGCCAAGGGATTACGGGAGAGAACTTGACGCATCCATCGCGAACCTGCAGCTTGATTATGCTCCTGAATACGGCGCTTTTCTCGGTTGGGGAGTTATTCTCGAAGATTACGGTTTCCGCAAAGAACCCTACAATTACACTATGAAGCTTGGTGGCGGGATTGCTTACGGAAGTGACTCGAAAATCCGCTACAAGCTCACCTATAACGGTGATTTCCGCTCTTTTATAGACGGAATTGAACTGCATATCGATGCCGGAACAACAGGTCTCGAGGTTATCAATTTCTACGGTTTCGGCAATGACTCCTCCTTCGACACTGCACTGTATGATGAAAATGATTTCGAGATCAAGCAACAGCTGTCCTGGTTGGGCTCAACATTGATTTTTCCTGCAAATTCCGATTTTCAGTTCAGGGCAGGATTGCGTGCAACATTTGTTGATCTCGATGTTGAACCAGGATCAAGGCTTGAGGCAATGAATCCTTATGGGCTTGATGAGGATTTCACCGCTGGATTTGCTGCAGGCTTCCGGTATGACAACCGTGATTGCGGCAGGAAACTGAATTTTTCTCCGCGTCAGCAGCTCGGTCGTCTCGCTTCAGGCAGAACGTCCTGCGGTACGACAGCGCTAAGCGGAATGGTGCTTGACGTTGAAGGCTCCTACTATCCTGAATTTTTGGGGAACAGTTCCGCCTTCGGAAAAGTGAAAGCCGAAGGGACCGTCTATCTGCCGTTTTTTTCTTTGCCGAATTCAAGGCTGGCGATGCGTGTGGGCGGTGAGAAAATCTGGGGAGACTTTCCTTTTTATGAGGCGGCTTATCTTGGTGGTTCAACGTCACTCCGGGGCTATGACAAACAGCGATTTGCTGGTGATGCCTCACTGTACGCGAACTCCGAACTGAGGCTCTATCTCGGCTCTTTCAAATTCCTTGTTCCTGTTCTGTTCGGCCCGCTCGCGTTTATCGATACAGGGAGAGTGTATTATGATGGAGATGCTTCAGGTGGATGGCATACCGGCTATGGAGGAGGTTTGTGGTTCGGATTTATCGAGAACCGCTATGCCCTCAGCATTGCCTATGGAAGAGGTGCCGACAGCGCGCGGCTGACCAATGACGCTGGTATCTATGTAAGAACCGGATTCAGTTTTTGAGAGAAGATGAATACGGGCATTTTTTTTGCCTTGTCGTCTGTAGACTTTTTTTTCTGATAGTTCTCTGTTTCCCCTCTGAGAGTGACTCAGGGGGGCTGTTTTTTTACATGTTTCCGGAAAGACCGGAATAGCTTTTTTCTACAGTATGCGTATTGCTCCGAACATAGTGCGTAATCTGAAAAATGCCGGATGGATCATCATCGGCTTTATCGCGGCGATCTATATCTATCTGCTTTTTTTTACGGTGCTGGGCTATGTATATAATGAGTTGTACTACTCGCATCACGTTCTGCATTTGTTTCGACTGACCCTGATCGGTTTTTTTCTTGGTCTCGTCGTTGCGGTTGCCGATATACTGTTCCTGTCGAAAGTCACGATCGACTTCAATTTCCCGGTAAGACTGGTTACAGGGACGATAAGCTATGTTGTGATCTCTCTTCTCGTGCTGCTGTTTTTTGTGATATGCGAGGAGTATCTGCTGCTGATCCATGCAGGCGGCTTTTCACTTGAAAGCCGTCTCGAAAGATTTTTCTCCGGCGAGTTTCCTGTGCTTGTTCTCTATCTCACGGTTGTCAGTTTCGTGATCAATGTTTTCCGGCTTATTATACAGCGGGTCGGTGAGAAAAATTTCTGGAATGCGGTATCCGGCAGATATCATATTCCGCATGAAGAAGAGCGTGTTATCATGTTTCTCGACCTTCGTGCGTCGGTCTATCTTGCGCAAAAACTTGGCGACAGGCTCTATCATGAACTGCTTTACGACATATTCAATGATATCACGGAACCGATAAGCATTTACGGAGGAGAAGTTTACCAGTATCTTGGTGATGGCGTTGTCATAACCTGGGACATGCAGTCAGGAACAAGGCAGTTAAACTGTATTCGTTGTTTCTATGATATTCTGAAACGCATCGATCAGCACGCCGGAAGATATACAGAGCGTTATCAGCATATTCCGAAGTTGAAAGCGGGCTTGCATGCGGGTTCGCTGATTGCCGGGGAAGTAGGGGAGGAGAAGCGTGAAATTGTTTTTCATGGTGATACGGTCAATACAGCCTCAAGGATACAGGATCAATGCGTCTGGCTTAACGAACAGATACTGCTTTCCGAAGAGCTGTTGTTCCGGTTCCCCGTAAGACAATTAAAAAGCTTTTATACCCGCTTCAAAGGAGATATTACGCTCAAGGGCAGGAAAAACAGGATCTCCGTCTATACCATCCGTGAAGCGGATAAGGAAAATTAGTGCCGTTCAGTTCATGAACGCATAGGTGTAGAGGCTTATGGAAAGCACCAGTCCCACCATAAAAATATCGTAAGACAGCCTCAGGAACTTGTATTTCCTGTCGAGGACTTTACCAAGGAAATAGGTGTCGCGTATCATGTTCTTGATATAATAGGGCTTGTCCTTGAGCATTTCTCCGACCCCCCATTCATAGGAGTCGAGGTCGAGATTGACAAAAGAGCCGAAAAACAGAAGGTTGGCCTTTTTGTTCCTGATGTCTTCTGTCGTTGTTTCATGTCGGGTCACGTTGGGCCGTGTTGCCAGAACTGAGGTAATGATGGTCGCGACACAGGTCAGAAGCATGAGAAACGTAGGGATGATAAGATCGGGGAGCTGGTCAAGTTTTCTGACAAGCAGAGAGATGATAATAGAGAAGATAAGCGAGTTCGTCTGAATCATGATATTGGCTTTCTGATCGACGATCGCGCTGAAACTGACATGGTTTCTGGAAGATGTTCTGTAATAGACTTCCATGTTTCTTTCAACGCCTCGATCTGCACCTGTTTTGTTCTTGTCATTTTCTTTTTTCCTTTTCGCTTTTTTCTTTTGCCTGAGGATCACTTTGTTCATTTCATCCTTCAGAGCATCAAGGTTTTCCTCTTTCTGGTTATTGAACAGCGTTTGTGCATATGGCGTGAAGAAGCTGTGCCCGGAAAAAAAACCGATATTGATTTCAATCCACTCAAGATCGGAGAAAGGGGTTCCGCGGTTATGTTCAAACTCATTGCGCAGTAAGGTGTTTTTATGTTTGTAATTCTTCGATCCAAGGTGTGAAAGGTCAGCATCGCAAACAATCTGCTGCATCAGGTTTTGTGGCGCCTGCGGTATTCTGGTCGCAAGAATGCACTCTTTAACAGCTTCGATGGTTTCCGTATCGACGCCCTGATCAGTGAGAAAAGCCTCTGCTAGTACAGCGCTCTTTGTTTCATGTTCGGTTTCAGAATAGATATGCCCGATGTCGTGAAACCAGCAGGAGAGCATGACGAGCACTATCGATTCTTCCGGCAAGTTCATGCCGGTAGCTATGTTCTCTCCGGCCTCAACGGTTTCTCTGGTGTGTACTATGTCATGATAGACCGCTTTGGTCTGTTGTTCATACGCTTCAAAACATTGAGTGACGTAAGCTGATGATCTTTCAAGAAGTGTGGTATTGACTGTCATAAGGTTATCTTAAAGAGTCCGTTTGAAAAAGTCGTCAAGAGGCGTTTCCGGGTTTGAACATTCTTGCAAAGCTATTTTTACCTGAGTTGACCGACCATCCCATAGGGTTTCAACACATGCGATTTTTCTGCATTATGGTCGCGCAACCCATCGGGAGAGTGGTTCGCTGTTAGATAATTCAGCATAACGAATATGATGAAACGATCAATGTAAGTTTTATGAAGACATGAACGGTAGAACATCTCTATATAATTTAGGGACTCCTGATGTATATATTCAAAGGGATTTTTTTTCTGACGCGATGAAGACGATGAGTTGTATGCGTTTGCGGGCAGTAGTTGTGTTCGTGATGTCATCGTTTTTGTTTTTACCCTGCTCCGCGGTTGCCGGAGGATCTTCAACGGGTGAGCTTCTGACTCATGACGCCTCCGGGTTTGTTCACGATTTCGGAGAGGTCTTTTCTTCCCCCGCCCGTTTTGACGGCGGAGACTGGCTGGTTGTCGGAGCTGTAGCCGGAACTGTTGCCGCGACAGCGCTCTGGGCCGATGCTCCAATGAGGGAGTATGCCCTGAACCATCGCTCAGGATTTTCCGACGGGATCGTTTCGGTAGGTGATTACTATGGAAAACTCTCGACCGGATACTATCTGGGTACCGCGCTCTATCTTGCAGGTATCGTCAGTGAAGACGGCTGGGTGCGTTATACCGGCAGAGCTGTTCTGGAAGCGCATACCTTTTCGCTCCTGATTACCGGTCTGCTGAAAGCAGTTGCAGGGCGATCCCGACCCTATCTGTTTGAGGGGAACAGTCGTTTCAACTGGTTTGAAACACAGAATCAGAAATGGTCTCTGCCTTCAGGTCATGCCACAGCAGCATTTGCCATCTCTTCCGCGCTGAGCAAGCGGATTGACAGCCCGTGGGCTTCAGTCGGCCTCTATGCCCTTTCCGGTATAACTGTTCTGGACCGGATTTATGACGATAAACACTGGCTCTCCGATACGATTCTCGGAGCGGCAATCGGAACGGCGGTCGGCCTTGCGGTTGGCGAGATGATCAACGAGGAAGAGCAAGAAGAGAAAAAAGGGGGGCTGGAATGTTTGAATGAACGCCCTGTGGAGCTGATGCGGTTCTCGTTACGTTTTTAGGGCACCTCTAAAAACGTATTGCGCGCCTCGATTGCTGCGTTGGGTGGATAGAAAGAGGGTTCCGGCTCTCTGGATTCAACCTTCTGAAAGAAATTCAATTATCTCCTGCGGTGTCTCGACCAGTTTTTTGGCACCGCTTTCCAGCAGCTCTTTTTTCGTTCTGAACCCCCAGAGTACCCCCAGCGGATACATTCCGGCTGCAATGGCGGTCTGCATATCGACCTCACTGTCCCCTGCGTAGAGAATTTCCGGCGGGGCGACAGCCATCTCGTCGGACATATGGAGGGCCCCTTCGGGGGCTGGTTTGTGACTGATTCCGGGATGGTGGCCGGAGACAGAGTCGAATTTCCAGGAACCAAGCAGTGTTTCGACGCACAGTTTTGTGAAGCGGTCAGGCTTGTTGGAAAGAACTCCTTTTTTTATCGGGATGGTATCGATCCAGTCGAGAAGTTCGGCAATGCCGGGATAGGGTCTGGTCGTGTTCATCCAGGTTTTCGCATAGTTTTCCTGCATCTCTTTTTTGAGTTGTTCAAGAAGTTCCGCCTGTTTTTGGAGTTCCTGGGGGAGAGATGTTCTCACCAGTTCATCCATACCGTAACCCACGAGGTTGCGTACCGTTTCTCTGGTGTGCGTCGGAAGCCCGTTGCTTTCAAGAACACTGTTGAGCGTGTTTGCCAGGTCGGTGAGAGAGTCGAGAAGCGTACCGTCAAGATCGAAAATAACTGCCTTGAAGTTCATTTTTGTTTTCTTTTGCGCGCAAGAGCCAGGAAAATCGTATAGGTCATTTCCCTCTCTTCACGGTTTATTTTTGTGATCGTTGCAGCGGTTGAAAATGTTATGTCGCCAAACCCTGCTTCTTTGAGCTGCGCAAGAAGAGCGTCACGGGGAAATCCCTTGTGAACCTTCTCATCCGGGTTTTCATGAAAGTAACCGTCCTCTTCGTCGAGGTCCGCGATTGCCAGGTAGCCGCCCGGATGGAGATACGCGTTGATTTTTTTCAGGAGTCCGGAGGTGTCACTGATATGATGCAGGGTCATGCTGCTGAATATGAAATCGAACGTTCCTCTCAGTTTTTGGTTATCAGGTTCTGAGAGAATATCGCAGACAAGTGCTTCGATAGCGCATGTTTGCCGCGCTCTCATTTTCGCTTTCAGGGTTTCAATCATTCCTTCCGAGGTATCGATGGCGGTTATCGATGAAACCTTTTCCGCTATCGGGCAGGTGATCAGGCCGGTTCCGCAGCCTATTTCCAGAGCGTTCCACTTTTTCTGAAAGGGGACCATCTCTTTCAACGATTGCGCTATCTGCCCTGCAAGCTTTACGCGACCGGGATTCTTGTCCCATGTTCCGGACTCGGAATCAAAGCGGTTGGTATTGTTCCAATGAGTGTTCAATGTGAACTATTTTCTTGACGAAGCTGAAACACCGGAAACTAAGAAAAAAACACGGGTCAGAGAACGTGTGACAGGAGAATAAAGCTGCCGCTGATCAGTAGAGCAGCTATAAGGTTCATGAAGAGCCCGAGACGCAGAATCGTTGTGATAGAGAGCTTTTCAAGGCCGCCGAAAGCAAGCGCGTTTACAGGTGTGGCTATGGGGCTCATATATGCTCCTGAGGCCGACACGGTGATCACGAGCAGCAGCAGAAGCTGTTCGGTCGGGAATACCGGTTCAATGGCCAGAATCGCAGGGGAGAGGAGTAGCAGCACGGTTGTATTATTCAGGAGCTCGGTGGCGAATATTGTCGAGATGCCGATGACGCTGAAAAGCAGTGTCGGGTTGCCTGCCAATGACGCGATCCTGCTGCTGAAATCCTGAAAAAGGATGAACAGGATGCCGTCTCTCTCAGGTGTTGCAGGATTGTCTCCCAGGGATAAGATCAGGAAGAGCAGCAGGGCGGTGCATACCATGAGCAACAGGCCGAACCATGGTATTTCAAGTATGATGCGATTGATCGAGAGATGAGAATTGAAATTATGTATCGAGAGAGAGTCGAAAGATTCTCCGAACAGTTTTCTCCAGACAGCGTTGATCATCTGAAGCGTGACGCGGTCAAGCAGGGCACAGGTTTTTTGCGTAGGGATGCGAAGCCGTGTTTCGATCTGCTCGAGAGTTTTGCTGGCAAGTATCAGAGGGAATGCCGCCAGAAAGAGCAGCAGGAAAACGACGTTGACCACTGTGTTTCTCACCGTTCGGACTTTCCGGGGGTAGAGGAAAGAAAAAAACAGGACAAGCACAAGGTAGAGAATGAATGCAAGGTCTACAGGATTGAGAGAAGAGACCACCGGGGGAGGGGATAGGAGAAATTGCGCCGCGGTGAGCACAACAATGAGCGCGATGTTGCCCGCAAAAAAAACAAGCGGTTTTCTCGGGAGAACAGAACCCGTTTCAAGATGGGCCGGCAGCACCCGGGGTTCAAGACCGGCAGGTGTGTTTTTGAGCAGAATCCAGCGCGCGGCAAGCATGAGGAGAAAGGTTAACGGAACACCGGCAAGGAGCCACGTGAAAAACGTAAGGCGTTCCGTGCCGGGAAACGCTTGAAATTCTGCGAAGCCAACGGCGGCAATGTTAAGCGGACTTCCGGTCATGGATGCCATTCCGCCCGTATTGGCTCCGAAAATCAATGCACAGTAGAAAAGCGCGACAAGTTGCTTGCGCTTTTCCGGGTTCGGGAAAACCCCCAGCATTTTCCGTACTACCGGTAACATGACGAGGACTACGACCGTATTGGAAAAGAAAACCGAGAGAGCGTAAGAAAGAAAAAGCGTTCCTGTCAGTAGCCCTGCCGTCGTTGAACGGGAATGAAGGAGAAAGTACTCTATCAGGCGGTGATGGGTTTTTGCCGCAATCAGGAGCTGCGAGAGGAGAAAGCCGATTGCCAGAATGGTGCTGTTTTGTAGCCAGTTCATTGAATCAATATCTTGAATCGTACAGTACTCACCCTCTCTCACCTCTGTGGTTGGTTGTTAGTTACAGGAGAAGATAGGTATAACAGCGCTCCTCCGAAAGTCCTCTGGCTCAACTATGCATGTCACGCCGCCCCCCACGTAGTCATGCCGCTCTCCTTGCAGTCATGCGGCTCTCCTCTTGGTCATGCCGCACTTGATGCGGCATCCACCCGGAGCGTTGGGATAAAGAATGGATTCCCCCCTGTGAAATAGAGTTACAGATTTCACGGGGCAAGCACGGGAATGACTGAAAGGGAGGGGATAGTTATGCTGCAGCCCCACACGAAAATGGCAGAAAGCAAGACGGAAGTGGAGCTTTTCTGGTGTAGCGCCCTCAAATTCACACAATGTTTACTCTACCGTAACCGTGAGTTAACATGTGTTTAGTTACTTGTGATCTAAAGCTCGAAGCGTTGTTTTTTCTCTCATAAAAACCACTCCGGATGAGCGTGTTGCGTGAGAAACTGTTCGGTGCATTACCGTTTTTGCGGCCAGGGGAATCTTTGCTGCTCAGGTTGCTGATGATTCCCAACCTCTTTCTTCTCCATGCCGAAGGAATTGAGCATATCCGGCAACACCAGGGGGCGTTGATTGTCGCATGTAACCATAATAACGCTTTTGAATCACTACTGGTACCTGCTTTTCTTGTGTACCACAGTGCAGGAAGAAAGATATCCTTTGTTATCGACTGGATGTTCGGAAAAGTGCCTCTTCTGGGACATGTGCTCAACGTGATGGAACCGGTGTATGTCTATCACAAGCGCTCCACCAGCAGATTTCTTGAATCAAGAAGACCAAAAACAACCTGTTCGAAAGATACCGTTTCTCTCTGCCGTGAAAGGCTCAGGAACGGAATGCGTATCGGGATTTTTCCTGAAGGCACAAGAAACCGTGATCCTTACCGCCTGCTGCGGGCCAGGCCGGGAGTCGGTCATATAGCTCTGGGTTCCGGTGTTCCGGTTCTTCCGGTCGGAATACACTGTGTTTCCGGGAGGAAGAGGAAAAAAGTTCATGAATTCGGAAAGATCACCCTCAAAATAGGCAAGCCTATTCGTTTTGACGACCTGTCGGAAGCGTACCGAATTGCCGATTCTTCAGGAGCATTGTCCGGCTCAAAAGGTAATGAACGAAAGGTACTGGCTCAGACAGCGGCAGACAGGATTATGATCCGCATTTCCGGACTGTGCGGGAAATCGTTTACAGGGCATCTCCCGGATATGAACACACAAAACAAGATGGGAGATTTCCTGAAGAACGACAACTTACATAACAAGGAGGAGATATGTCCTGTATAACGGTTGAAAGGGTGTTGACTGAAGATGGACGACGTGCCGCGATCGAGGTTATCGAGCAGGTGTTCGGTCAGGAGAAAAAATGGGTCAGAACAGCAGAAGATCAGTTGCCCAGAACACTTGAGGTACAAGGCCGTTACTCCTGGTTCCTGGCCAGGGTGGACAATCGTCCGGCGGGGGTCCTGCGTTTGTGCTATGATCCGCCTCTTGAGCTCCCTGAAGAGTATGATGTCAGGCTTCTTCCGGGGGTGAACATCGAGAGAATGAAGGCTGAAGGGCGGTACGTTGAGATCGGTCGTTTTATGATTATACCCGGATACAGGAAAAACCCACGCATAGCGCTTCGGCTGATGCGAACGGCGACCAGGGAAGTTCTGGAACGCGACTATTCACATTTCATTACCGATGTGTTTGAAGGTGAAACAAACTCTCCGCTCAATTTTCACACAAGAGTTCTCGGATTCGAGGTTATCGGAAAGCACCTTTTCGGTGATTTGAACTGCAGTTCGACCCGAATAATACTGACGCTTGATATAGTGAAAGTCTACAGCAGAATCAGAGACAATCGAGGCAAGGTTTACCGGGAACTGACAGACGGGATGCGGGGTCTTCTCGACAGGAAACTCGCTTCAGCAGGTCAGGGGGGGTAGGTATATGACGCTGTTCAGGGAAAACAGATCAAACAGAAGGCTTATTGAGGAAGCAAGGGGGTGAGCTATGCTGAGACTTGAGGAGCTGAGAGACGCGATCAAAGGGGAGATCTTCGTCCAGGAGGATATGGCAAAACACGATATCAGGAAAGTCACCGGTGTGGCGGATATCCTTGTCAAGCCGACCGGGAAAAAGGATCTTGAAAAAGTACTGAAACTGCTTCGTAAATCTCAGTTTCCCTATGTGGTCATCAACAAAAAAGGAAAAGTCATCTTTCCCGACGATCACTATCGTGGCGTGGTTATTCTTACTGATTGAGTGCTCTGTCAGGTGATTTTTTTTCCGTGTATCAGAATCGCGCATATGTCACAATATTGTTTCATAGTTGTAACAGTTCCTTAACAATAGGAAGTATAAATTGGCTTCCGATGGCTGAACATTGATTTGTCATTTATTCCTACAAAAACCAGAAACACTAATCTGTTGTATCATGAAGAAATTTTTACCTCTTTTTGCATTTCTTCTCGTTTCAGGCTGGAGCACTGCTCATGCCGTAGACTGGAACTGGAAGGGCGATGTGCGATACCGTTACGAATCCAAAATCAAAACCGACGACGAGAACAGCAGGGACCGTCATCGTCTCCGTGTTCGTCTCGGGGTCTATCCCTGGATCACCGAGGAACTGAGTGCCGGCGTGCAGCTCTCGACTGGAAGTGAAGATCCGGTTTCACGCAACCAGACGCTTGACAACGGTTTTACTGACAAGAATATCCGTCTTAATGAAGCGTTCATCGATTACCATCCGATGTTTCTTGACGGGGATGTGGATTTTATTCTGGGTAAAAGGGAGGTTAAATCAACCCTTATCCGTGTCAACGACCTTGTCTGGGACAGTGATCTCACCCTTGAAGGCGCAACCGTCCAGTTTGGTAAAAACGGGAGCAAGCAGGCTTCAGGCGTTAACGCTGTTGCTGGTTACTACTTTATCGATGAGGTTAAAACGGGTGAAGAGGATCCTTTCTTCTGGGCTGCTCAGCTTGCCTACACCGGTAAAGCGGGAGATCTTGGTTTCATGCTTGGCGCCGGCTACTATGACTATGTGAATATCGTAGATATGCCTGACGGCGTTTTAGGTGACTGGACAGATGGCAAAGGTTTTTGGGGCAACTCCCACAATGGTGTTTATGACTACGATTACAACATCCTTGAGCTCTTCGCCAACGTAGGCGGCAAGTTTGATGGCGGTCTTCCCTGGAAGGTCTACGGGCAGTATGCCATGAACGTGGCCGACGGTGTCGATGATGATGACAAAGGGTACCTTGTCGGCGTGAAAATCGGTAACGCCAAGAAAGTCGGTCAGTGGGCGCTTGACGCCAACTACACCTACCTTGAAAAAGATGCTGTTATCGGTGCCTACACCGATTCCGACCGCTGGGGCGGTGGTACCGACGGTCAGGGTTTCGAGGTCGCAGCAAAGTATCATCTTGTTCAGAATATGACCCTTGGTCTGAAGTATCTCGGTCATGAAGACGTTATCGACAGTGATGAAACTCTTCATGTGATGCAGGCTGACATGGTGGTCAAGTTCTGATTTCCGGACAATTATTACTGAAGTTGTGTTGCTGTTCTTTCTCCGTGTGATGGGTTGTGTTGCTCATCATGTTTACCGTTACCGCTCTTTCTCTGTAAGGAGGAGCGGTAATTTTTAGGAAGAACCATGTTTTTGTTTTTTTGTTAAAACATTTTAATCAGTAGAGATCTTAATTATGAAAAAGATGAAAAAACTGTTGATGCTTGTCGCGGTCTGCTGTTTTGCTGCTGCAGGACCTGCCCAGGCGGAAACTATTGTCATGGACGGTTCAACGACTGTCGGCCCGATCGCCAAATCGTTCGCGGCCTATTTCACCAAGAACACAGGGGTTCAGGTCAGTGTCAGTGAGTCAGGTAGCGGTAACGGCGCAAAAAGTCTTATCAACGGAGCCTGTGATATTGCCAACATGTCCCGTCCGATGAAATCGAAAGAAGCCGATGCAGCCAAAGCCAAGGGGATAAACGCTGTTGAGCATATTGTCGCTCTTGACGGGCTTTCTGTTGTTGTTCACCCGAGTAACTATGTCGCCGCATTGAAAATCGAGCAGATTCGCGACATCTACGTTGGGAAAGTCACGAACTGGAGCAAGGTAGGCGGTCCTAACGCGAAAATCGTCGTTATTCAGCGTGAATCAAACAGCGGAACCCAGGATTCCTTCAGGAAACTTGTTGTCGGAAAAGGTAATCCTGTGACGAAAAGGGCGGAAACCCAGGCAAGCAATGGCGCAGTGAAAAGCCGCGTGGCATCGACCCCTTCCGCAATCGGTTTCATCGGGCTTGGTTTCTTGGATGATTCCGTTAAGCCGCTCATCGTCAATGGTGTTGCTCCAAGCGAAGAGACTGTCAAAGACGGGTCGTACCCTGTTGCGCGTCCTTTGTTTATGTATACTGACGGCGAGCCGACAGGAAATGTTAAAAAGTTCATCGATCTGCCAAAAACGGAAGATGGAAAGCGTATGATCAGCGAGCTTGGTTACGTTAACCGTTATTAATGCCTGTAACAGGATTAACAACGGCATCTGCAGCTGTGGAAGCCACCCCTGAAAGGGTGGCTTCTGCTGCTTTTGATACATTCGTGTTACAAGTGTGTCAACAGTTGTGGAAATCGATTGAGAAATGAAAATCAAGCCGTATCTACAAATGCATGATAGTCATGGTGCGATCTTGCAGTTGATTTCTTTTCAATAAAAACAATCAAGGGGACGGAAATGACAAAAACTTATTCAATGACAGCCTTGTTGCTTATGCTGGCAGGTTTTCTGTCGGTGGTTGGCTGCGGGCCAAAGGCTGATCAGGCTGCAAAGGATGGGCAGGTCGCGAGTGAGACCGAACAAACGGGTGAAGCAATAGAATCGGCAAGGGATTATATCAGTGTCGTCGGTTCGTCGACAGTCTATCCTTTTGCTACTGTTGTTGCGGAGCAGTTCGGCAAGACAAGCGATTTTAAAACTCCCAAAATAGAATCAACAGGTTCCGGTGGCGGCTTTAAGCTGTTTGCAGCAGGTGTTGGCGTTGAGCATCCGGATATTACCAATGCTTCCAGAAGAATCAAGAAGTCCGAGTGCGAAATGTGCGCGGAAAACGGCGTGAGCGAGGTTGTCGAGCTCAAAATCGGCTATGACGGCATCGTTATGGCAAACTCAAAGAAAGCTGAACCGTTTAAAGTCTCCCGTAAAGATATCTTTCTTGCGCTTGCAAAAGAGGTGCCTGATCCAAACGGAGAAGATGGTACACTGGTTGCTAATCCTTACACAACATGGAAAGAGGTCAATCCTGAACTTCCAGAAGTGAAAATCGAGGTACTTGGGCCACCTCCTACCTCGGGAACACGTGACGCTTTTGTGGAACTGGCGATGGAAGCCGGCGCCAAAGAGTTTGCATGGATCAAGGCGCTGAAAAAAGAGGATAAGGATAAATTCAAGCAGATAAGCCATACCGTTCGTGAAGATGGCGCATATGTCGAAGCAGGTGAAAACGACAACCTGATTGTCCAGAAACTCGATGCCAATCCTGATGCCCTTGGTGTTTTCGGTTTCAGCTTCCTTGACCAGAACAAAGACAAGGTACAGGGTTCTTTTGTTGATGGTGTAGAGCCGGCTTTTTCTGCTATTGCTGATGGTTCTTATCCTCTTTCCCGCCCGCTCTATTTTTATGTGAAAAAGGCGCATGTAGGAACCATTCCCGGTATGCAGGAATATCTCACAGAGTTTACTTCCGAGAAAGCCTGGGGGGATGAAGGTTATCTGACGGAAAAAGGTCTTATTCCGATGCCGAAAGAAGAAAGAGAGAAATATGCCAACGTTGCAATGGAGCTCATCGCGGTTTCGTGTGATGAATTGTAAGATGCTGCGGTACGGAGTGTGAGTGCTTGTGATGATAAAAAAGCCGGTTGAGTTTTTGCCGGCTTTTTTATCTCATTTTTTCTTCCGTTTGTCAGGGGTTGCTGCCCCCGCTCATATGCAGCTATCTATCAAATAAAAAGACTGTAAACAGCAATGCAGGAAGTATTGAATAAAAAAAACGTGGAAAAACGGATTCTCGCTCCAAGGGAAAGCCGGGATACAATCGGCCGCATCAATGTTTCGAACCCGAGAATGATTTGTCGTGATGTTAATGTCTATTATGGAGACAAGCAGGCTATCCGGAATGTCTCAATAGATATCGGTTGTAATGAGGTGCTTGCTATGATAGGCCCTTCAGGGTGTGGTAAATCGACCTTTTTGCGCTGTTTGAACCGTATGAACGATACCATTGACAATTGTCGGGTGACCGGTGAAATATTGTTCGATGATAAAGATATCTATGATTCGTCAATCGATGTTGTCCCTCTCAGGGCGCAGATTGGAATGGTGTTTCAGAAGCCCAATCCTTTTCCGAAAACTATCTACGAAAACGTTGCATGGGCGCCGAGAATACACGGCATTATCGAGTCGAAATCGGACGCTGACGAAATTGTTGAAACCTCACTGCAGAAAGCCGGACTATGGGGCGAGGTAAAGGATCGCCTCGATCAGCCCGGTAACGGTCTTTCTGGCGGACAGCAGCAGCGTCTCTGCATAGCACGTGCAATAGCGGTAAGTCCGGAAGTCATTCTTATGGATGAGCCCTGTTCCGCGTTAGACCCCATAGCTACAGCTAAAATTGAAGACCTCATAGAGGAGCTGAGAACACAGTATACGATTGCCATTGTCACGCATTCGATGCAGCAGGCATCCCGTGTTTCACAGCGAACCGCATTTTTTCATCTTGGTGACCTGATAGAAGTCGGTGCAACCGAGGCCATCTTCACCAAGCCGTCACACCAGTTAACCGAGGATTACATTACCGGGCGTTACGGCTGATGTGAACCATCAACAAGCGAATCATGTCACCATTATTATTGTTTCTATTGTTGCTGCTGCTCTCCGTAACAGGATTTTTTATCGGTCGGCGCAAAGCTGTCAGTCTTGCAAAAAAAGCGGGAGGGACAAGCCGTCTGCACTCACTGCCGGTATATTACGGGACTTTGACCGCATTTTGGTGCTGTCTCCCGGCGTTTTTCATGTTTCTGATCTGGTTGAGTTTTGAGCAGAGTATTATTACCTGGCTTATGGTTGCCGATCTTCCGGAGCAGGCAAGGGCTCTTCCTCCTGCACGTCTCAATGTTCTGATAAGCGATATTCAGGGCCTTGTGAACGGAAATATTGTATCCGGAGAGGTGACGCCCCTGATGCGGAGTGCGGCAGAACACTATATCAGTCTGAAGGGTATTGGCCAGATGATCACTTCTGTGATGGTTCTGGTTGTCGCTATAGCAGGCATGCTTATGGTTCATCGACAGATCAAGCCGGAACTTCGTGCCCGGAATCAGGTTGAGAAAGTTGTTATGGGTTTGCTGGTTGTGTGTTCCACAATAGCAATTTTTACGACAGTCGGCATCGTGCTTTCCATTCTCTATGAGGCTGTCCGGTTTTTTCAGCAGATTCCGGTCACCGATTTTCTTTTCGGCCTTGAATGGAGCCCGCAGATGGCCATCAGGGAGGATCAGGTTGGATCGTCTGGAGCTTTCGGTGCTGTGCCTGTGTTTGCGGGAACTATTCTTATTTCAGCCATCGCCATGTTTATTGCTGCACCAATAGGTTTGATGTCAGCCATATTCCTTTCCGAATACGCCGACAGACGGCTGCGGTCGGTTGTAAAACCGCTGCTGGAAATACTTGCAGGTGTCCCCACGGTTGTCTACGGTTTTTTTGCCGCTCTGGTGGTTGCGCCCTTGATTCGTAACAGCGGAGCGCAATTTGGCATCGATGTGTCTTCCGAGAGCGCCCTTGCGGCAGGGTTGGTGATGGGAGTGATGATTATCCCTTTTGTCTCTTCTCTTTCCGATGATGTTATCAACGCGGTGCCTCAATCTCTCAGAGATGGAGCATACAGCGTGGGCGCAACACGATCGGAGACAATCAAGGATGTCTTGGTGCCGGCAGCTCTTCCTGGAATTGTTGGAGGACTTCTGCTCGCCGTATCGCGGGCGATCGGCGAGACCATGATCGTGGTCATGGCGGCAGGCCTCTCTGCCAACCTTACGGCAAATCCTTTACAGGCGGTCACGACAGTAACCGTTCAGATCGTTACCCTTCTCGTAGGTGACCAGGAGTTTGACAGTCCTAAAACCCTTGCAGCGTTTGCGCTTGGTCTTGTGTTGTTTATTGGTACGCTTCTTTTGAACATTATCGCGCTGACATTTGTCAGAAAATACCGGGAAAGATATGATTAAAAGTACAAAAAAGTCTGTTGTAGGAAGTTCTGCTTCTTCCGGGCGGATAAAGGCAATAGATATAGTCAACAAGGGACTGAAAAGGAGGTACAGGAAAGAGAAGCGCTTCAGACTCTACGGTATGCTGTCGATTCTTGCAAGCGTTGCGTTTCTGGCGTTCCTGTTGACCAGTATTGTTTTTAATGGCTATAGCGCGTTTTTACAGACCTATATCAAGCTGGATGTTCCTCTTGAGGCAGGAATGATCGATAAGCAAGAGCCGGGGCGTTCAGATTTTCAGGGAATCATCAAGTCAGCGATAAGGAGTTACTATCCCGAGGTGACTGAAAGACAGGATAAGCGGGAACTCTATGCGCTTTTCAGCTCAGGGGCGGCTTTTCAGCTGCGTGACACAGTGTTGAGTAATCCTCCTGAAGAGGGGACGACATTGAGTTTATGGGTTCTTGCCGACGACGATGTCGATATGCTGATGAAGGGGCACATGAAACGAGATGTCCCTGAAGGGAGTAGACGATTAAATGACAAGCAGCTGCGCTGGATTGAACGGCTGGAGGCAGACAAGAGAGTTGAAAAACGTTTCAATACAACCTTTTTTTCCGCTGGTGACTCAAGGGAGCCGGAACTTGCCGGTATATGGGGAGCTGTAAAAGGTTCGATCTACACCATGCTGGTGACGCTTGCACTTTCTTTTCCCATAGGTATCTGCGCGGCAGTCTACCTTGAAGAGTTTGCCCCAAAAAATCTTGCTACCGACTTTATTGAGGTGAACATCAATAACCTCGCTGCCGTTCCGTCGATTGTTTTTGGTTTGCTGGGACTCGCTGTTTTTCTTAATTTTTTCGGTATGCCGAGGTCAACCCCGCTTGTCGGAGGTATCGTACTGATGTTGATGACCCTTCCGACCATTATCATCGCCAGCAGGGCTGCGCTCAAGGCTGTTCCTCCATCTATCCGCGAAGCCGCATTGGGTGTGGGTTCTTCAAAGCTTCAGGTTGTGGCAAGTCACGTGCTGCCTCTTGCTTTGCCCGGAATGCTTACCGGCACAATCATTGGTATGGCGCAGGCACTCGGTGAAACCGCACCGCTCCTGATGATCGGTATGGTTGCGTTTATTGTTGACATTCCGGGAGGCTTCACCGATCCGGCAGCTGTCATGCCGGTTCAGATTTATCTTTGGGCTGATAGCCCCGAACGGGCTTTTGTGGAGCGGACATCGGCTGCCATTATGGTGCTGCTTGCGTTTCTGATTTCGATGAATGCGGTTGCGGTCGTGATGAGGAAACGTTTTGAGAGACGTTGGTAGAACCAGAGACAATCGTTCAGGATGTAACAGCCTTTTAACATCCGACGTTGTTATCTATTCTGTCAGCGTAGTACATTAGATCAAATTTCAGGCGTTGCTACGACTTTATTTTTCAGATTAAAAATCACTCTCTATGGCGGACGCGGCATTGGATGGCGGGAAAAAGTCGGATGCTTTTGTGATTAGTCGCGCAAAACTGCGAAGACAAAGAATTGCAAAGTTTCTGGGTGAAGGGTTTCTTCTGGCAATAGCCTCATTTGTGGCTATCATTGTTCTGTTCATTTTTTACTTTGTCGCCGTTGACGCTATCCCGTTTTTTCAGCAGAGGGGGTTTGCGGAATTCTTTACCAGTACAAGCTGGTATCCTGCAGATGAACCCGGTGAGTTCGGTGCCCTTGCTATTATCTTTGGAAGCGCTATGGTGACTATCGGTTCGGCGCTTATCGCTGTTCCTCTTGGTATTTCCGCAGCGATCTGCCTCAGTGATGTACTTCCTTTTTCTGTCAGGCAGTATGCAAAACCGGTCATCGAGATGCTGGCCGCTATTCCTTCCGTGGCATACGGTTTTTTTGCGCTTGTGATTCTTGCTCCACTGTTGCAGAACCATGGCGGGCCCATTCTCATGTGGGCATGGTGGCTTATCGCGGGACCTTTTGTTCTGCTTCTTGTTGTGGTGGCAGGCGATCTGCTTGCTTCAGCCGTGGGGGGGGAGTCGGAAAGTGATGTTCTGAGAAATGTTTTTACGGCGGTTCTTGGTGTTGTTGCCGTTTTGTTTCTTTACTGGGTGGGAAAGACCCTTTTTGCTATTCAGATTCTTACCGGAACCAATGCGCTCAATGTCTCGCTTATTCTGAGTTTCATGGCGCTTCCGACGATAGTCAGTGTTTCAGAGGACTCCCTGCAGGCGGTAGGTCGGGAACTGAGGGAGGGCAGTTACGCGCTTGGCGCGACAAGGGCAGAGACCATTTTGAAAACCGTGCTTCCTGCGGCAAGCAGCGGTATCATTGCCGCAGTTATACTCGGGATCATGCGGGCCCTTGGTGAAACCATGGTCGTCTGGATGGCTTCAGGTAATTCATCACAAATACCTGATCCATGGTTCAACTATCTTGATTCGATACGTACCCTTACCGCCACGATAGCCGGTGATATGGGCGAAGCTGATCAGGTTACCGGATCCGCACGTTATCATGTTCTCTTCGCGATGGGGCTTCTGCTTCTTTGTTTCAGCTTTGTCGGTAATTTTATCAGCGAAAGAATTGTGGTCAGGCAGAGAAAGATACTTGCCGGTGAATAATTTACAATCAGTAACTGCAGAGCCATGAATATAGGAACAAGAAAAATACTGGATCGATCATTTACCGCAGTTGGTTTAACCTCGATCCTTCTGATGGCCCTGGCTTTGCTTGTTGTGGTGGTGCCGATTGTCAGCGGAGGAATAGGTGCGATATTTTTCAAGGGTACGATCGAACACCGAAAGCTGCAGTTACGCGAGTTTGATAACGGTAACCGTGAGGTTCTCGACAGGCAGATTGCTGAATCAGAGCCCTATCGACAGGAGGTTTTCAGGATGCTCGACGCTTTTGCTGCGGAGCTTGAAACCTTTGAGCCGACTCGAAAACGAGAGTATAGTTCCAAAGTCAGCAGTGTAAAAGATATTGTTTCTCATCTTCTCGGTCCTATTCCCGGTGAGCCCGAGCCGATTCTTCTTCGCTTTCAGTATGGGACTACGCGTTGGGAAAAGGCTGAGGAATCACTGCATGATCTCATGTTCGTGACCAAGTGGGACACCTCCAACCCCGAAGAGATGGGCAAGCAGTATTTTGTCCCGAGAGTTGATGAGTTTGCCGGAACCTCACTTGCCGCCTTATTTCCCTATATTGAAGAGAATCTGGAGAAAATGCTGCTTCCCGAGCAGACCTTTTACTGGGGATTTCTGACCGAACGTTCTCTCGACGCGCATATTTTCGGCGGAGTCTGGGCCGAGATTCAGGGTACACTGTTTCTTGCTATAGGGGCTATGCTTTTTGCCTTTCCGATGGGAGTTATTGCTGCGATCTACTTTACTGAATATGCAAGGGAAAATGTATTTACCAGTATTCTGCGAAGCGCGAACAGTACGCTTGCAGGGGTTCCGAGTATTGTTTTCGGCCTGTTCGGCCTGGCTTTTTTCATCAATACTATCAAGGTCTCTGATTCAAAGAGCGTTCTTGCCGGTTCGCTCACGCTGGCGATCATGATACTGCCTACCATTATACGAGCGGCTGAGGAGGCGATTCTTTCAGTCCCGAAAACATATAAAGAGGCGTCTATCGGTCTCGGTTCAACCAAATGGAGAACCATTGTCACGGTGATACTTCCTGCGGCACTGCCGGGAATCATTACCGGGGGGATTATAAGTCTGGGCCGTGCAGCGGGTGAAACCGCTCCGATTATCTTCACCGCGGCGGTCAGTGTCGGGGCGACAATCGGGCTTGGCGATGTTTTAACCTCTCCGACTCCTGCACTTTCCTGGAACATCTATAACCTTGCCAGTGAACATGAGGCGGCAAACGAGATCCGGCATGTGCAGTATGGTATGGTGCTTGCGCTTATATCGATTGTGCTATTACTGAATTTGTCGGCTATATTGCTGAGAGCCAGAATTTCCAAAAAATTAAAAGGTTAACACTAATGCAGATGACTGCTGAAGCAAAAAGTTCGAAACAGTCTGCATCCAAAAGCGGTGCTTCAAGAGAGATTTTTCTTCCTCCTGAGCGTGATCGTGTCAAGGACGGGGGAAAGCCGCATCTGAGCGCGAAGAATTTTTCTATATTCTACGGGGATTTTGAGGCGGTTAAGAAAATTGAAGCTGATATTCTCTCGAAATATGTTACTGCAATTATCGGGCCCAGCGGTTGTGGAAAGAGCACATTTCTGCGTGCGATAAATCGGATGAACGATCTTATTCCTTCATGTTACACTTCCGGTTCGCTGATGTTCGATGGTGAGGATGTTTATGGGAAGTATACCGATGAAGTTCAGCTCAGAAGGAAGATAGGTATGGTTTTTCAGAAGCCGAACCCTTTTCCTAAATCCATTTTTGATAATATCGCATACGGACCGCGCCTGCAGGGAGTAAAAGAGAAAAAGGTGCTTGATGAAATTGTTGAGAAAAGTCTCAGGAAAGCGGCGTTATGGGACGAAGTCAAGGACAGGCTGGATAAAAATGCTCTTGGGTTGAGCGGTGGACAGCAGCAGCGTCTTTGTGTTGCAAGAACACTTGCTGTTGAACCGGAAATTCTTTTACTTGATGAACCAACTTCTGCTCTTGATCCCAAGTCAACAGCCAAGATCGAGGATCTTATTGAGGAATTGAGAGGATCCTATACTATAGCGATCGTCACGCATAACATGCAGCAGGCTTCTCGTGTCTCAGACTACACGATGTTTTTTTATGAAGGTGACCTTGTTGAATATGCGCCGACAAAGCAACTTTTTACAAACCCCCGCGATCAGGTGACCGAAGACTATATTACCGGAAGGTTCAGCTGATATTCTAACCACTATTTCTAAACACTATTACTATGGCAGACAGACCTGTTCATGAACATATAAAGGAGTTATCCAATTCACTGGTTATTCTTTCCGACAAGGTAGTAAAGAATTTTTCAGGTGCTATGGAGGCACTTGCCGGTCAAGCAGTGCCAAGTTTAGAGGAGGTCAGGCTTGTCGAAGGTGAGATAGACGCCTCTGAAGTCAGGCTTGAAGAGAGCTGTCTGGTGTTTCTTGCCTTGAACCAGCCTGTCGCAAGAGATCTGAGGTCTATCATTACCATTCTGAAGATCAATACGGATCTTGAGCGGGTCGGAGATCTCGCGTTACACATTTACGAAAGAATTGCCGAAGTCGATCAGGATTTTCTTCGTGAATTTCATTTTGACAAGATGGGAGATGTCGCGAAGGATATGGTTCAGAAATCAATACAGGCCTTTGTCAACAAGGATCGTAAACTTGCTGAAGCGGTATGTGACATGGACGAGGAACTTGACGCCATGCACAGGGCTGTTTTCAAGAAAGTCTCCGCCGAGATTCGCGTCGTCGAAAGGGACAGTAACCAGTATATTATCGCACTGAGCATTTCACGATACATTGAACGAATCGGCGATCATGCAACCAGAATAGCCAGAGAGGTGCTTTTTCTGATTACAGGAGAGATTGTCAGGCATGCTGAGGGTTCTTTTGAAAAGCTCATCCAGTCATTGAAAGATTAGCTTTCTGATAAAACCTGTCGCCAGAGTCTGAAATGCTGACGGGTTTTATTTTTTTCTTGCAATTGACCCTTCCGCTCAGCTAAATTATCACCACTTATATTGAGTATTTGCAAAGAAGACTCACTATCGACACTCTTACGAGATCTGATTGCCAGTAATGATGTACAAAGAAGTTATGATGTTTCCGGAAGGTCGTATGAGGTCCGGTGACGATTTGTGCAACAGCTGCCCGGATTTCTTCAAGAGTTTTATTTTCTCTTTGCCAACAGATTAGCGGATACGTTTACAATGAAAATTTTCGGAAAAAAAACAGGTCTTTCCGGCGGGAGTGATGCCAGAAAGGGAATAGAAAAAGTCGCACGTCCGGAGGCGTTTACCATCAGGGTTGACCCGCAGAAGTTCAATCTTGCGACAAAGCCTCAGGGGCCGGTGCATGAACAGCTTGAAACACTGAGACAGAAGCTGACCAAGCTCTCGTCCAATGTCGAGAACAATCTGATGCTTGTTATTCGGGCATCAACCAAAAAAAACAGTGATCTTGCGCAGTCCGCGTTTGATTTTGACAAGGAGTATATTCAGAAAGGAAAGTTCGAGGTAGAGTACCTCTGTCTCGCATACAGCTTTTTTCAGGCTCTTGACGAGGGAGATAAAAAGGTTGTCGATCTTGCCCGTGAGATCATGCGGAAACTGGAGACAATCGGACAGTACGCATTGAATATCGCCGTCAAGACGGAATTCATTCAGCTTGCAAATATTGAAATCCTGCACAAGGACGAGTATGATCTCAAGCCGATGGGCGATATCACGGCGGAGATGATCAAGAAAGCGGTCGAGGCGTTCGTGAGCGGAAACAGCAAGCATGCGACAGAAACGCTCGACATGATGAAAGAGATCGATGAGATCTATGAAAAAGCGGTTATTAAGCTCAGGGGAGAGGTCAATGACGAGAATATCACCAACTATACCGGAATTCTGTCCGTTGTCGAGCATGTGAAAATGTCCGCAGACTTGTCATGCGATATAGCGCGAATGCTTACAGACTGACCCGAAGGTCGCTCCTTCAGGCAGAACGTTATGAAAAGGCGAATGACAGTTCGCCTTTTTTTTTAGCTTGCGCATAGTGTCCGTTTTGCCTGCCATGTTATTGAAGTGTTTTGCTTATTATACGTTCATTGCTCTTATCGCTATGCTTACATGAAGAAGTGGTTTAAAGAAAGTTCTCCGATACTTGCGATCTCTCGTATTGTATTGGCTTTTTCCTGGATCTACCAGGGTGCGGTGCCGAAAGTGATCTGTCGTAGTCCCGGGGAGATTCAGCTTCTTGAATATGTTATCAGGAACAATGAACTTGCCTGTGCCATGGTTGTCTGGATGGGGTATGGAGAGATAGTGTTCGGGGCCTTTCTTCTTGTGACCAGACGCGGTAGTGTTTTTCTTCTGAATGTTATTGCTTTAAGCGCGCTTCTGGTATACGTTGCTGTTTTTGAGCCGGAACTGCTTATCCTTCCATTTAACCCGCTCATTCTCAACGTGTCCCTTATCGGTATGTCCCTGATCGCATACATAGAACTTAAAAAGAACACAGGTTTTGCAAAACGCTAAACATGACAGACTCGCGATCGAGCCCGGAGCGATTGTGAGGATCTATCTTTCCGTGTCAGTCTTTATCATCACTGCAGCAGCATTTCTCGGAGCAGCAGGGGCATGGACAGGAAGTCTGTTTCTCGATACGGTACATCCCTATGTGTTTTTTACGGGATTCGGCAATCTGGCGATCATAATCCTTAACCGTTACCTGATCTCCGCAATCTATCCCGAGCTTGAGATCGATCCGGAAAAGCAGATCCGCGCTATCTACGGGGTGCTGCTCTCTGTGTTGCTTGTTTTTGTCGCGGTAGCTATGGAGTGGCCGTTACTCAAGGCTGCAGTCGGGCTTTTTCTTATCATCATTGTCTTATCTGCCGCGAGGGAGATATTTTCGACACTTTCGATCGGGAAAATCTGGCAGGAGGTTTCTGTCCGGTACTATATCTTTGATGTGCTCTTTCTGCTTGTCGCCAATCTGGGGCTTTTTACTCTGGGGCTCAAGGAGACCTTTCCGGAATCAGGTGTTATACCATTTTTTGTTACCCAGTCAACCTATTTTCTCGGTTCCTCCTTTCCTCTGAGCATCAGCGTCATGGGCTTTCTCTATGCATATGTATGGCGCCGTTCTTCAGGAAAAGAGTGGATCAGAAAGCTATTCAGTATATGGTTCTACATTTTCGTCGGAGGGGTGCTTGTTTTTCTTGTGGCGATTCTGATGGGAAATTATTTGGGTATGATGCTTGTCAGTCATACGCTCATGCTGGGAGTTCTTGCTCTCCTTGTCGGCTTTGCCCGTTATCTGTACGGTTTTTTTGCCAGGCAATTTCATCATCCCGCGCTCGCCTTTCTGCTTTCAGGGCTTGCAATGCTGCTTGCCGCAAGCGCATTCGGGATACTGAATATCTTCTATTTTGATCATTTCGGCGCAAGACCTCCCATTCCCCCGGATAGAATGTGGATCTATCATTCGCATACCCACGCAGCGCTTCTGGGATGGATATCCCTTTCGTTTACGGGTATGATCTACATTGTTGTCCCTGCAATCGCAAAGGCCAATTCTCTCGAACTGCTTCGTTCTGAAAAAGCTCTTTCGCAATTGCTGGATGAAAAAACACTTTCAAGAGCGTTCCGGCAACTGACCATCGCCGTGGTCTCGGCAACTGCGATCCTTCTCGCGTTTTATCTGCATAACGATGTTTTACTTGCCGTTGGAGGGGTGGTGTATGGACTTGCTGTATTCTATTCAAGGGGTAATCTGGCAAAAGCATCTAAAAGTGAAAACCGAAAAAAAGGGAACCTATGAACAGCTTCTTGAGAGCGGCCTGTCTGATCGTTCTGGCGGGAGTTTTTCTTCCGTCAATCAGCGCTGCCTATGACAGCGGAAGTCTGACGCTCATCCGTAAGAGTGTCACGTCATGGAACAGCATGAGAGAGAACTATCCTGAAGCAGCGATCGATCTCAGCGGGGCGGACCTGAAAGGCCGGAATCTTAAAGGCGCTGATCTGCACAACGCCAATCTTCAGGGTGCGAATCTTCACGGTGCCGATTTGAGCGATACCGATCTTCGTGGGGCATCTTTTGACCATGCGTCACTGAAGGGCGCGCTGCTTTTCGATGCCGATCTTCGTGAAGCCACTGTACGCGAAGCCGATCTTGAGGATGCCGCTTTCGAAGGCGCCGATCTCAGAGGTGCCGTGCTTGACGGCGCGGTGATGAAACAGGCGGATCTTGGTGAATCCAATCTTCGAAACGCCAGTCTGAGAGGAACTGATCTGCGGGCGGCAAACCTGAAAATGGCGGATCTGGCCGGTTGTGATCTGAGTGGAGCATACCTGTGGAGGGCAGTACTTGACGGGGCAAATCTTGAGAACAGTGTCGTGACATCGGTCACTATCGTTGAAACCGGTCGTTCCGCCGATCCGGAATGGGCTCAGAAGAACGGAGCAGTGCTTGCCATGTCCGAACCAGCCCGGCAAAAGGAGGGTGTTGCTGAAGCGGAAAGCGAGAATACAGTGACAGAGTCGATTCTTGCTCAAAAAACCTGGCCGATAAATCCTGTGGTGCAGAAAATCCGTTTCGGCGTGGAGAGAAAAGATGCTGCAACGCTATCATACGACGTTCATCAGCGGGAGTTGTTGATAAAAAACGTCTCAAAATGGAACCGGATGAGGGAGACGAACCCTGATGCTCCGGTTCGTCTTTCCGGAGCAAAATTAAGCAGGAAAGTGCTCGATGGAGCGGATTTGCGGGATGCCGATCTTGCAGGATCCCTGATGAAAAGAACAGGGTTGGCCGATACTGATCTGAGGAATGCCGATCTCAGGGAGGCAAATCTCCGTGAAGCGGAACTGACAAATGCCGATCTTCGGGGGGCGGATTTGAGGGGAGCCTACCTGTGGAGAGCGAATCTGAGCTGGACGAAAATCGCAGGGATACGTGTCAATTCGCATACTGTATTCGATGATGGAAAGAATGTTACGCCTGCATGGGCGAAAAAAAGAGGAGCAGTGTTCATGGACCGGGACATGGAAGAGTAGGGCAAAGATGAGGCTATATGATCGTAGAGAACCAGCCTGATCGGCGATGCCAGGTGGAGCCAGGGTCAGGAGTGTTCATCCTGTAGATCAGGATAAAAGAAAATTTGTGAGAGCTATGAAAAGAAGAGGCGAACCGTTGGTGACGGTTACCATTCCGATGTATAACAATGAACGTTTCATCAGTCAGACCATTGAATCGATTCTGTCGCAGACCTATACTGATTTTGAACTGCTTGTCTATGACGACAACTCGACCGATGCATCGTATGAGATAGCGAAATCGTTTGTCGATCCAAGGATGAGGGTTGTCAGAAACGATAAAAATCTTGGCCCGGAAGGCAACTGGAACAAGGCGATAGAAGAGGTACGAGGAAAGTATGTCAAGCTTATCTGCGGGGATGATATTCTCTATCCGAAATGCCTTGAACGGCAGGTGGCGGTTTTTGAGAAAAAGCAGCATGCCGGAATAAGTCTTGTCTGCAGTCAGAGGACGATTATCGACCCGGAAGGCAAGCCGCTGATCAAGAAAATCAATCTGGTCGATAAAGGACGCCATAAAGCATCAGAGGTCACCCGGAAGCTTATCCGGATGGGTACGAACATTCTCGGCGAACCGGTCTGCGGGCTGTATCCTGCCGCCCTCCTTCCGTATACCAGCGGATACACGGCAAAGGTTCCCTACACCATCGACCTCGAGTTCTGGACGCAGCTTCTGAGGCTGGGAGATCTCTATATGATAGACGAGCCGCTCTGCGCGTTCAGGATTTCTGATGAGTCATGGTCTTCGAGGATTGGAGATATGCGCTACCATCATTTTATCGAGTTCATGGAACAGACCGCATCGGAGAAGAGCTTCGAGATCACCGATCTCGATATGTTTATCGGAAAGATCAATTGCGCGGTGCACTCCATGACCAGCACCGTCGGCTTTAAACTCTTTGCCGGAGCCGCGCAGGAAGAGGGAGGGGGGGGAATATAGTTCTCAGTTCTCAGTTCTCAGTTCTGAGTGCTGAGCAATGAGCAATGAGTGTGGGATGTGGGGAGTGCTGAGTGGAAGGCAGGAGCCAGAAGCCGGAATTCAGCTGTAGGGGCGGGCCCCTGTGCCCGCCCGGATGAAGGGTTGACAAGCAGGATTTGTAGGGGCGAAAAATTTTTCGCCCTTTTGTGCTCAGGGAAAACCGAAGGTTTGTTTCCGGATAGTACAGAAGGGTGCTGAATTCTGAGTGCGGAGAGATGAGCACGTTGCAATGGGAGAAAAATGCCTGAAAGGAATATGGAAAGGCAGCGATTTTGAAAAACTGGTTGATCCAGAAGCTATGGGTCGTGAAGCGAGAAAAGAGTTACAGAAACTGATAAGTTTTCAGGATTGACTTTTTGACCTGTGTGTTTTCGGGCGAAACTGGCTGTTAAGCTGTCAAGCCATTTAGCTATTCAGCCAAAATCTGACCTGTTTGGATAATGGGGGGCGAGAAGGGGAAGTGGTGAGTGTGTTAGGTGTTAGGAGGGAAGAGGGAAGTGGTGAGGGGTATTAAGCTGTCTCGCCGCCCAGCCAGCCATCCAGCCAGGTTGACTTTTCACTTTTGCCTTTTGACTTGTATTTGCTCACCGGCCAGTCGGGTTGAGGTTTTTTGGAGTTCATGGCTGGTTTTGGAGGTAAATATTGCGGATATTAGTACGTAGAGGTTTTTCGACACCATTAATCTTGTACGGTTATGTCAGTAGCATCAGCAAAAGAGTTTCTTGAAAAAATCACTTCGGACGACGCATTTCGTCATGATCTCATCAGTGCACTCGCGAAATTCAGGACAGAGCTCGTTACTCAGGCAGGTTTTGAGTTCAACGAACAGGAGCTTGACGAGGCTAAATCCCAGCTATCTTCCGGAACGTTAGGGCAGGTTCCCGGATGGTTCTGCGACATCGAGGAGAGCGGAAAACCCTATAAAGGGAGAAAATGCGGGGGCGGCGTCTGGCACTGACCCGATTCGTTACCGGATAGTAACTGCTAATCATAAATCCCTCATGCTATGAAACCGATCTGCATAAACAACTACTGCTTCGATCACATTCATCTCTGGATTCAGTATCATTATGCGGTACCGCAATTTGTTGAACTCGCCGTGGAGGTGTTCTATCCCCGTGACCAGCAGGCCAACGGCCTGGTGATGTTCAATCACGGATTTCTCATCGGTACCGACCTGCTCTACTATCCGAAAAAAATTATCGGGTCACTTCTCAACGACAACCCGCTTTTCGGAGTGCATCCGTCCTACTACTACAACTATTCCAGTGCGCTTGTCGAAAAGAACTGGGCCATGGCGTTTGTGACGGCTACGCATACGCAAAATCAGGCAATCCCATGGACCGATTTCGGAGGCAATCCGCGAGTGGGGCAGGAGGCATATGCCGCCGCATCATACCTGATCAAATACGGTGTGACCGACGAGTTCTACAAGGCGGAAAAAAAGTATGAACGCACAGCCTTCTACAAACCCGATGAGGTCGAGAAATCCCGTTTCATGCGTTCGAACAACGTGATTTTCGCCGGTCATTCGGTAGGAGGCGCTCATGCCCAGGTCGCGGCGACCGGGTTTGACACCATCAGAAAGCTCGGCGATAAAAGCTGGAGATTTTTTGATCCGGTCATGTACGATCGTGAATTTCTGCCCAAATATTCAGAACGCATGTCCGACTGGGCCCCGGAAGAACGGGCCGATCCGGTCGGCCTCGTGCAGCTTTCACCGGTAGACCAGAAAGTCCCGCTGCTCGGTCCGGGTCTTGCAGAGTACAGGACAGCCATGTCAAAAAAACCGCTGCCGATACTCATGATGATTGGAGAATGCGACAGCGCGTGTCTCAAGGATTCGACCCCTCCGGCATGGTCGGCAGACCCGAAGGAAACAACCGAATTTTCACAACTCGCGCCTGAAGGCAGTGAGTCATGGGCAGTTGTCGCCAACGTCGAGAAAGGGAGCCACTGCGGCTATCTGACCCAGGATGATGACTTGTGCGATATGGCCGACAAGGATTCCGGCCTGTGTGAAAAAGGCACAAAGACCTGGAAATCCGGAGAAGAAGAGTCAGCGTTCACCACCGAACTCTTCAAGCAGTTCATCGGGATGTATCCGGACGCAGAAGGTTTTCAGGGAGATTTCAAGAAATGGATCCACAGCGATTTCATCAAATGGCTCAACCGGGAAAATCCCTATGGCAAGCTCAAGCTCAAACCGTTCGCTGACGGAAAATACATCCAGTACGTCTCACACGGCGGCTGCCCGCCTCTGGAGGCAAAGAAAGGGGTAGCTTCGCAGTGACGAGTGACCAGCAATGAGCAATGAGTGCTGAGTGCTGAGTGCTGAGTGGAAGGCAGGAGTCAGAAGCAAGAAGCAAGAAGCCAGAATTCAGCCGTAGGGGCGGGCCCCTGTGCCCGCCCGGATGAACGGTTTATAAGCAGGATTTGTAGGGGCGAAAAATATTTCGCCCTTTTTTTGTTGATCTACGTTCTGAGCGATGAGAGCTGTCAAGCCATTTAGCCATTCAGCTAACCAGCCTAAATCTTAACCGCAAGGGTAAAGGGTTTGGGGAAGTGCTGAGCAATGAGTGCTGAGCAATGAGCAATGATTGTGTTAGGTGTTACGTGTTAGGTGTTAGGTGGGAAGAGGATGTGGGGAGTGATGAAGGGGAAGGCAGGAGCAAGGAGCCTGAAGCCTGAAGCCCGAAGCCTGAAGTCGGAAGCCAGGAGCCAGAATTCAGCCGTAGGGGCGGGCCCGTGTGCCCGCCCGGATGAACGTTTGACATGCAGGGTATGTAGGGGCGAAAAATCTTTCGCCCTTTTCTTATTGATCTACGTTCTGAGCGATGAGAGCTGTCAAGCCATTTAGCCATTCAGTTAACCAGCCTAAATCTTAACCGCAAGGGGTAAAGGGTTTGGGGAAGTGCTGAGCAATGAGTGCTGAGCAATGAGCAATGATTGTGTTACGTGTTAGGTGTTAGGTGGGAAGAGGATCTGGGGAGCGCTGAGTGGAAGGCAGAAGCCAGGAGCCAGAAGCCAGAATTCAGCTGTAGGGGCGGGCCCCTGTGCCTGCCCGCATGAACGGTCGGTAGTCAGCCTCTGTTTACTCCGGCTTCTCCGCTCCGCCCTTCTTGTCTTCATGTCGCTCAAGACTATTTATAGAGGTGTCCAGAAGATCAGGATAGGGGAAAAAAACAGAGAAATAATGTATGTTCTCACTTACGCAAGCTTCAGAGACCGGCATGAACTGTTCCTGTTAACAGTAACCCTTGAATGAACGGAAAAGATGGAAATAAGAACCGATTTATATTTAGGCGACAGTCAGGAAGAACTGAAAAAAATTCCGGACAACTCGGTAGATCTGATAGTCACTTCTCCCCCTTATGCCGATCAGAGAAAAAAAACTTACGGAGGCATCCATCCTGATCATTATGTCTCATGGTTTTTGCCGATAGCCGAACAGCTCATGCGAGTGCTCAAGCCAACGGGAACCTTTGTACTGAATATCAAGGAAAAAGTAGTGAACGGTGAACGAAGTACCTACGTTATGGAGCTCATTCTGGAAATGAGAAGGCAACAGGGCTGGCTATGGACAGAGGAATTTATCTGGCATAAAAAAAACTGCTATCCGGGTAAATGGCCGAACCGCTTCAGGGATTCCTGGGAACGGCTCATTCAGTTCAATAAAAGCAAACAGTTTTACATGAATCAGGAAGCCGTCATGGTTCCCATGGGTGAATGGTCAAAAACCAGATTGAAAAATCTCAGCGAGACCGATAAAGTGCGTGACGAATCAAAAGTCGGCAGTGGCTTCGGCAAAAACATTTCAAACTGGTTGGACAGGAAAAAGGCTTATCCGACAAACGTTCTCCACCTGGCAACGGAATGTAATAATAAAAAGCATAGCGCAGCATTTCCGGAAGGGCTCCCTGAATGGTTTATCAGATTGTTCACCAAAGAAGGAGATACTGTACTCGATCCGTTCATGGGTTCGGGAACGACAAATATCGTTGCAAGCAGAATGAAACGTCATTCTATTGGGATAGATATTTTGCCGGAGTATTATTCTATGGTCTGTGACGAACTCAAACCACAGGAACTTTATCTTCTGGAGCAAACAAAACAATATGAAACCGATACTATCAAGCGACGTATCGAAGTACGTTGAAGACAACATCGGAACGTTCCACCAGAAAAGGATCTCGAACCTTGACAGATTGAAGCTGAACAAGGTACTGGAGCGGAAAAACCCCTATCTGTTCAGGGCAAAACATCTCTTAACTGCGGAAGAGATCGTCAAGGGACTTGTCGATGCACACATATCTTCGAATGAGGAGACCATTTTCGGAGACTGGCTTGAAGGGCTGGCTATTTTTATTAATGGAAAAGTCTATGGCGGAAGGAAATCCGGTATTCCGGGTATTGACCTGGAATTTGACAAAGGCAGCGTACGTTACATCGTCAATATCAAGTCTGGGCCAAACTGGGGCAATTCAAGTCAGATTGCAAAAATGAAATCTGATTTCAGAACAGCCGCAAAAACTCTCAGAACAAGCAATTCGGGAATTAATGTCACTGCTGTTAACGGATGTTGTTATGGGAAAACCCGGACATCAGACAAAGGGGATTATTATAAATATTGCGGTCAGGAGTTCTGGGAGTTCATTTCTGGTGATTCCGATCTGTTCGTAGAAATTATTGAACCGCTGGGACACAAGGCAAGAGAAAAAAATGCTGAATTTCAGCAGTCCTACTCCCAGATGATCAATAAGTTCACCATGCAATTCGGAGCAGGCTACTGTGATGACAACGGATCGATTAACTGGATAAAACTGCTGAAACACAACTCTGCTTCGAGCCATGCCAAAGACAGTGACACGTAGATAAAGACCCGCTTGAGTAGAGGGGTTGGTGAAGTGCTGAGCAATGAGCAATGAGTTTGGGATGTGGGAGGTGTTAGGTGTTAGGTGTTAGGTGCTACGTGTTAGGTGCTAGGTGGGAAGAGGATGTGGGGAGTGATGAGCAATGAGTTTGGGAGGTGTTAGGTGCTACGTGTTAGGTGTTAGGTGGGAAGAGGGAGTGCAGAGTTCTTAGTTCTCAGTTCTGAGTGCTGAGCAATGAGCAATGAGTTTGGGATGTGGGAGGTGTTAGGTGTTACGTGTTAGGTGTTAGGTAGGAAGAGGATGTGGGGAGTGAAGAGGGGAAGGTAGGAGGCAGGAGTCAGAAGTCAGGAGCCAGAAGCAAGAATTCAGCCGTAGGGGCGGGCCCCTGTGCCCGCCCGTATGAACGGTTAATAAGCAGGATTTGTAGGGGCGAAAAATTTTTCGCCTTTATGGATTTAGGGCTGTGTGTTCTCGGCAGGGGTTGTTGAGTAAGGTATCCGTGACGTCAATCAAGCAAAATCCGAAGGCTCATTTTTGGCAATTGTAATACATGGGTAAAATGTTCTGTAAGCTATTTTTTGAAAAGCAGTTAAAAGGTGTTTGCGTTGAGCATGAACCTTCGATGTTGCGTAACGTATTGATTTTTATTAAGATGTAAATATGCGAAGACGATGGAATATGCATGTTTGGTGACTTTTGGATCGATTTTCCGGTGAACCTTTGATTTCGGGCTGTGAGCCCTTGCCAGACAAGCGTTTCCAGAGGTAGGGTAGGACGACCCGATTAGCTACAGGGGATTGAGACTTCAGACATTACTGCTGTACCCATAACATAAAAATTTGTAGGACGACCCGATTAGCTACAGGGGATTGAGACTACTTTCAGCATTCTTCCGGAGCGTGTTAAAGTTCACAGAATGTAGGAAGACCCGATTAGCTACAGGGGATTGAGACGATACTATCGGGGATCAGATATAACGCTACTTTCCTCTTGTAGGACGACCCGATTAGCTACAGGGGACAGGGGGGAAGTCGGCAGTCTACAGTTGGCAGTAGGCAGTTAAAGAGGTTCATAAGTGGTTGGGGAGTGATGAGCAATGAGTTTGGGAGGTGTTAGGTGTTACGTGTTAGGTGTTAGGTGGGAAGAGGATGTGGGGAGTGATGAAGGGAAGTCAGGAGTCAGAATTCAGCCGTAGGGGCGGGCCCCTGTGCCCGCCCGGATGATGGGTCGGTAGGGGCGAAACATTTTTCGTCGATCGAGCCTCTGAATGGACGCACTGATCCTTTGGTTTGAGGCCTTTATTTATAGCAAATCTATCGAGTTAGGAGATTACTGTTATGGGTCAGATTTTGGGCCAGATGGACTCTTATTTTTCGCTTCCTTTTTTTACTGTTTTCGGTGGTATAAGCAGTGTTATTGTTATTGCAGCGGCCTTATACTCAGGTTATTTGTTCTGGCAAGGAGTTTTTCCTGTACTCTGGCGTTTGGGGCATGGATTATCGAGCAGAAAAATTGCCGTTTTTGCTGATGGCAACAAGTTTGACGATTTGAAAGAAATCTTGCTTGATTCGGGGTTGTTCAAAGAAAAAAATATTATAAAAATCGGTAAGGAATCAATCAGAAAAGCAGATGATATCTCTTTGCGCCTGATGCATTGGGATGCCTACAAGGATGAATTACAAGAGATACTCCGGTATAAAAAAGACATGCATGCTCTTATTGTTTATGCACCTCAGAATGAGGACAGGATCGGGCCCGATGACATAGATGCAATCAATAAAAACCGCAATACTATCATCGTGAACTTCAGAGGACGATTGCTCAACGATGTTCTGACCTCCATGATAACCACCGGTTATCAGAAGAAGTAACGCTACTTTTTTTTCTTGCTTCACCTGAAGCTACTGGTATGATGTTAGTTTTACTTACGTAAAGGTGTTGTGTTAATAAAGTATATGTGTTACTATACATTATTGCTCAATGACATTTTGCTGATGTCTGATAGCTGTTATCCTGCCCTGTACCGTTGAACACACCCTGTTTTTCTGTGAGAACCGAGCAATCTTAGCCCACATTACGTTCACACTCTGATTGCCGAGTATGTCCGATACAGAAAGAGACTCGTTTTACCTTGGCGCACTGCTGCACGATCTCGGCAAGTTTATACAGCGAGCCGAGATCGATGAGTGGAATGAGCGTGCTGACGAATATGTCAAAAGCGGTGATGCATCGAAAGGTGATTATACACACAAGAGGTATTCAGCGGCTTTTATCAAGAAGTTTCGCAATAAAACGGGGATTTTTCCGCAAGATGCTGCTGCTGAATCTTATGCCCTCTGGCATCATCGCGGGAAAGATCGCTCAAAATTTGACAACGAAAGCATCAATAAAAAAGGTGTCCCTCTAAAGCTGATTCATATTGCCGATATCTCGGCTTCCAAAGAACGTCAGACCGATGCAGAAATTGATTCGCAGGATTACAACCTTGCAAAACTCGAATCCATATTCTGCAATGTTGCTCTCAGAAACAGTGATGAACAACTAAACAGCTTTCCCGAAAAGCGATATATAAACCTTGGAGCTCTGACGTGCAAATATGAATCAGCGTTCCCTTTGTCGAAAGAGCCTGCATATCATGAACAGAATCACACAACGCTTGTTAATGAATTTCTTGCGCGTTTTGAAAAATCAATAGGAAAAACCAAAGAACTTCAACCGTTCCTTGTCAAGTACCTTCATGCTGTTCCAGCACAGACTCCTTTTAAAAAAAAGGATCATCAAGAGCCATATAGGCCAGACATAAATCTTTTCGACCATTCACGGGTGACAGCGGCCATAGCGCTTTGTTTGTATGACGAGTGGATACAAGGGGATTGGAGAGGAAAGGATAAACAGATTCTGGATGACACGGAAAATGGATACAAATGCCCGGATTTTCCCGCCCCGTGCCTGCTTGTTTCCGTCGACATATCGGGCATACAGGATTTCATCTTCAACGTTCCTTCGAAAGGCGCGGCCAAGACGCTGAAAGCGCGTTCATTCTTTGTTCAGATGCTCGCCGACGTCTGTGTGGAAAAGGTGCTGCACGATCTCGACCTCAAACCAGCTAATCTGCTCTACAACGGCGGAGGGCAGTTTTATTTCCTCTTGCCGAAATGCAAGTCTCATGACCTGAATGCTTGCAAGGAGGAAATTGCCCGTGCGTTGATAGATGAGGAGTTGTTTTTATCAATTGCGAGTGTTGAGGTGAAGGTTGTCGATTTTATGGACAATTTCGGCAAGAAATGGAAGGGTGTCAATGATCAGTTGAGCATTGAAAAGCTCAGGAAGTTCAAGGGGCAAAAGCGGAAAGATGTTTTTGGCCCTTTCAAACAGGTGGTACGAGAAAATAATGAGAGAGACCCGTTTTTCGAAATTACGGACAAGAAGTTCAGGAAGAATGACTATTACCGCATCTTAGCGGAGAGTTCAGGTGTCAAGGTGCCAGAAGAAGAAGAGAAGAAATCCTGGGTTGATATTCTCGGAAAGCTTGGATATCGTTTTGAGTTTCAGAAAATGGGGGCCCATGAGTCCATTGCCTTTAATACAACCAAGTTTGAGGGGGAATATGCCGGTTTCAGGTTTTCTGTTAAGGATCTGCCGCGATGGGAAAGTGAAACGATTGCACTGTTCGAGCAGGACGTTGAGTCTTGCGGTCGTTCGATCGAGGAGTATCAGGATGAAGATGAAAACGGAGTAAAGCGGAAATTGAAGGATGGCGATATCATCACCTATTCCCAGCTCGCTTTCAAGGCATATAAGGAAACCGGCACCCACAAGCTCGGCATCCTGAAGATGGATGTTGACAACCTCGGAAAACTTTTCTCCGAAGGATTTTCGGAGGAGACCAGAACTCCTTCACGCATGATGTCCCTGTCGCGATCCTTGCAGTGGTTCTTCGAGGGATATATGAACACCCTGCTTGAAAAGGAGTATTTCAAGGATTACCTCTACCCGATTTTTTCCGGAGGAGATGATTTGTTCATTGTTGGTGCCTGGCACAAGGTTTTTGATATGGCCTTGAGGATACAGAATGATTTCAGGGAGTTCATCTGCGAAAATCCTTCGGTCACCCTCTCTGCATCTCTGCTGGTCGTAGACGAACACTATCCGGTGTCCCGGTTTGCGGTGCTTGCCGAAGAACGTCTGCATGAGGCTAAATATGGCAGCCTTGACAAAAACTCGGTTAATGTTTTTGGTCAGACGTTGAGTTGGGAGGAACTGGAAAAAGCTCAACGAGTCAAAAGCCGCCTTGAGGAGTTGGTTGATGAAAATGGACAATACAAAGTTCCGAGATCGATTATCTACAAGGTTTTGAACGGCTGCGAGGGATTGACAAGCCTTCATGACCGGGCAATGAAGCTTTATCAGGCTGAAAAGACAGGTGATAAAGCAGATCTTTCTTGGCTGAGGCAGCAGCCACCAGTCGGAGAAAAAATCTGGCGGATGAGTTATATGCTGAGGGACATCAAATCCGATGATAACGAGGCTCGGAACAAAGCTAAGGACATCATTCAAGAGTACGAGTCGGTAGTGTTCGAAGCGATGCGGGGGCGCCCTGTGAATCCAATGTACATCGCCGTTGGTGGCCGATGGGCTGAAATGGCGACCCGCGGCCGATGCTAATCGAACAAACGTTTTCACAACAGAAAACCGTTAATACGATGCAAACCAGGAAAACACATGATCAATCCCGGCACCAAGGGGGACAAGGGAAGCAAAATTCCGGGAAAGGTAAAAAAAACAATGATTGGAACGAAGAGTCTGCGGATAGCTTTTTGAAGAGATTTTTCGGGAATGATTACGTGAGTTTTCTTTTGACGTCTCATGTTTCGGATTACAATGATTATATCGATACAATCAAAAAATTCATTTTCCGTACGTATAAAAACATGACATCGTCTCAGTTGCGCAATGTATTTTCAAGGGTCAAAAAAGCCAGGGATTGCAGAGATCTGATGTTCCTGCGTCCCAAGATCGCTTACGTTGCGGGACGATCGGAGTCAAAGGATCTGAAAACGATGATTTTCCTTCTGGATCGGCTGATAGAAAACGTTGGTGACAGTCCTGATAAAATGGAACGTTTTCAGTCGTTTTTCGAGGCGGTAATAGCTTATCATAAATATTACGGAGGGAAAGAATGATGAAGATGATCGAAAAAGTTTTCATATCCGGAAAAATCATTGCCGTGACAGGGCTGCATGTGGGTGGTTCCAGAACTGCCCTGGATATTGGCGGTATAGATCTGAATGTCATTAAAACCTCTAACGGGATACCCTATATTCCCGGAAGTTCCGTCAAGGGAAAGCTGCGTTCTCTGCTTGCTCGCGAGTATGGCTCTGTCGCCATCAGCAAGCAGGAAAAAGGAGTGAAAAACGGAGAGACAACGGATGACGATATTCCGGTGATGAGAGAACTTTTCGGCAGTGCGGGCGAAAAGAACTCCAACGGGACTCCGTCAAGGCTTATTGTAAGAGATGCATTTCTCGATACATCGTTCTTCGATGCTCAGAAAAACAAGGGAGGCCTCTTTGACGAACTCGATATGGAGTATACCGAGGGCAAATGGGAGAACACCATCGAGCGAAAGACGGGTACCGCAAAAAATCCCCGTCCGGTCGAGCGGATTCCCGCAGGAGCGAAATTTGATTTTGAAATCGTCTACACTGTGTTTGATGACGGCAAGAAAGAGGAGCATCTCAAGGAGCTGATAAAGGCGCTTCGAATACTTGAAGACGATTATCTCGGCGGTCAGGGTTCTCGAGGATATGGCAAGATCAGTTTCGACAGGGACGCGATGACATACGAATACAAGTCAATCGACGAATACAGAAACGGCAATAAGCGTCAAGCGTTGACGGGTTTCGCACGCCTTTAATTTTGATGACTATGCAGGCGATTTTACTGATTCCCGGCAATGGCAGCCAGTTTCACCTCGGGGAAACCGGTCTGGACGACAGCAGCGATCTGCTGCATTCAGACACCCTTTTTTCCGCGCTGGCGAATGTGTGCGAGTGCGCCTTGAGTGGTGCGGAAACGTTTATCGATCTGGCCGGGAACGGCGCACTCTCGCTCTCCTCCGGGTTGTACGCAATGCTCAAAAAAGATTCCAAGGAACCACCCTTGCTTTTTTTGCCGAAACCCACGGTGACGTACAGCAGGGGCGAGGACAGGAAGCGCTACAAAAGTATAAAGTACTTTTCGCTCGGAGTGTGGGAAGAGTTCCGGAACTCATTCGATGCAGAGACGTTTTCATCCGATTTGGATTTTTCAGCGAAGCCTGCGGTGGGAAATGAATTCATGTGTCTCGACGGAGAGCTTGATCCTGATCCGGAGGCCTTTCGGCATTGTTCCTTTCGAGGTTTTATGACCAGTCCCAAAGTGAAGGTGCACACCACGCTTCCAGAAGATCGTCTCTATCACGAGACCACGGTGCAGTTCAACTCGTTTGTTGTTGATGGACAGGAATACGAGGGAGCTTATTGTGTACTGTTCCGGCATGATTTGACAGATGAGCAATACAGGGAATTTCTTGCCGCAGTGCGAATCATGGCCGACGAGGGTGTCGGCGGCCAGCGTTCTTCCGGCAAGGGGCAGTTCAGGGAAGTTCGTGAAGTGACTATCGATATTCCTGATGCAGAGTCTGCATCAGCATATCTGGGGTTATCGATTGTTTCCCCGGCCGATGGCGGTGAGTTCGAGGCACTGGAACGGTACGAGATGTTCGTTCGTGGTGGTGGTTCGCTCGGATGGAGAGGGGATTCGGAAAGGCACCGCAAGCAGGCGCGGTTCGTTAAAGAAGGGGCCCTGTTCACAAAGAACATTGCAGGTGCGCTCGTTGATGTGTCACCAGAAGGAGATAAAACAATCCTGCGTAACGGGATGAATTTTTCCATTCCAATCTGAAAGGCGATATGACAAAAGCGCTGATATCGCATAAGGTAAGCCTCACTACGCTTTCGCCGGTCTTTATCGGGGCAGGGGCGGAACACGTTCTTTCGCCATACAGCGATTTTGTGCAGCGGGGAGATTCTCTGATCTATATCGACACCGACAGGCTCCAGGACGCGATGCAGGGTGACAAGGCACTTATCGAGGCATTCGTGAAAGGTATGCGGCACATCGAGAACAACCGCTCGACCTTTGTGCTCGAAAAATTCATCACCGGAACACTGGGCAGGGAGGTCGATGATTTCGCCGCCCGTGTCGTCCGGGTCGAAGGAGCTGTTCAGAAAAACCATATTCGCAGGTTCATCGCTACCGGCGGGAAACCGTTCATTCCGGGGAGTTCCCTGAAAGGTGCCATCAGGACGGCGGTATTGGTCGATTGGCTGCTGAACAGAAAAGCCGGCGAACCGATTTTTAACCAAATCCGTGAGAATATCAATAAACGGGATCGGAGATCTCTTAAAGACATGAACCTGGAGCAGGCCTGTTTCGGGACTATTTCTCGTGACGTGTTCCGGAATCTGAGAATCAGCGATTCGTCAGTGATTGAGAGTTCGAGCTTGTGGGTTGGGGAGATGAGACGGGTTGCCTTGCCAGCCGAAAAGAAGAAAAAGCAGCAACAGTCAAGTATTCCTCAGTGGAGTGAAGTCATTGGTCCGTCAGTTGAGACAACATTTCCCCTCTCCCTGACAACTCCGATTGAAAAAACCGGTTTTGATTTTCTCGACCATCAGTCGGTTACGAAACTGTTTCCGATTATCAATCGAATCTCTCTTGATTCCTGTTTGCGTGAACTCGGTGAACTTAAGGGAAATCAGGATTTCAGGGATTTTTTCAGGTTTTATGAAAAGCTTGAACAGGAAATTACATCGTTGAAAACTGATGAAGCTATTCTTCGCCTTGGTGGTGGTAAGACTTGGTTCGATAACTCGCTCGGCCTTTCCATCGACTGTGAAGAGTTCCGTCCGGAAGCGTTACTGAAAAAATATCTTGATCTGGTTTTGGATTTCAAACACGATCCTTTTCCCTCCACAAGATCGGCTATCGTCAGAAACGGTGTACCGGTTTACCCGCTTGGATGGGTCAAGCTAACACTGCTCAAGAATTAACCATTGATGTACACACCCCTCTTCTCCCTCCCCATAGCCCGGTTCCGGTTCACCATTGAACCGACGGAGGAAATCCGACTACCGGAGTACAAAGGTTCTGCGTTTCGGGGCGGGTTCGGGCATGCGTTCAAGCGGGCGACGTGCATTACGCGGGACCGGTATTGCGAGCCGTGCATTCTGAAATCTTCCTGCACCTATTTCAGGGTTTTCGAGTCGAAGGTATCGCGCGAAACGGCTGAACGGCTGCGCCTTGGAGGAGACGCTCCACATCCGTTCATTATCGAGCCACCGCTTAACCGTCAGGGATATTTTGAGCCGGGCGACAGGCTTTCTTTTTCTCTCGTATTGATCGGTACAGCCATAGGCCAGTTGCCGTTTTTCGTCTATGCGTTCATGATTCTCGGGGAGAGTTTCGGGATCGGCCGAGGCCGGGGGCGTTTCAGGTTGCTGGAGGTCGAGGACGAGAACGGCAAACAGTTGTACGACGAGGGTAACCTTGCAGGCGGGTTCGTGATCCGTTCGGCTGGAGAGATCATGGGTCAGGAAAATGCCACTGAAGACCGGGAGATCACCCTCTCTTTCAAGACTCCGCTCAGGATGAAAACATCGTTAGGACGGGAGCGGAAGGAGTTGCTGACCCGCATGGATGATCACGCATCGGTCAGGGTACTCCTGAAATCGCTCTATCACCGGGCATTTGTTCTGAACCAGTTATACGGTGAAGGTGTTGCGGAAGATGCTTATGAAAGCCGGAACCTGCCGTTGATTGACGGGGATGTCGATATCGTGCGTAGCGATACTTTCTGGCACGACTGGACGCGCTACTCACAGCGCCAGCAACGCCACATGAAGCTCGGAGGGTTGATGGGGGAAGTGACCCTTGGCGGCAAGACTGCACAATACAAGCCGCTGTTCCGCCTCGGCGAATACCTGCATGTAGGCAAGGGAACAGGATTCGGGTTGGGAAAGTATCGGATCGATCCCCGTAGTGAGGAGTCATCATGACAATGCAGGACGCGGCGTTTCTGAGAACGCTTTACATACAGGAGCAGGGAACCATGCTTCGTATTGAGAACGAGCGGTTCAGAGTGACCGAAGGGGGCGATGACGGTGAGGATAGTATCAATGTTCCCGCTATCAAGGTGGGACAGATTGTTATTTTCGGCGCGTGCATGATTACCCCTGTCGCTCTGAGGTTTTGCCTGATCAACCGTATTCCGATTGTGCTTCTTTCGGGCAGGGGAAAATATTTCAGCAGGATCGAATCAACCGACGATGTCAATGTCGCTCTTGAACGAGTTCAGTTCAGGCGGTCAAACGATCTGGAGTTTCAGATGCAGTGCGGCAAGCATTTCGTGAAGGCGAAGTTGCATAACTGCGCAGTTCTCCTGCGCCGTCATGGTGAGAAAAACGGTTCAAAACGGTTACAGAACGGAGTCAAACAGATACTGAAACTTGAACAGTCGGTCGAGGAGGCCGACTCGCTCGATGCGGTGCGCGGTTATGAAGGCCGGGCTGCTGCTGTCTATTTTGGTGTGTTTGAAGAACTGTTCGAGGCGGACGGTTTTTCTTTTTCGAAAAGGGTGCGGAGACCGCCGACCGACCCGGTCAATGCGATGCTGAGTTTCGGGTACAGCCTGTTGTTCAACAATATATTTTCAATGGTTCGCATTCACCGTCTGCATCCATATGTAGGATTCCTGCACGCTGACAGGCCGCCGCATCCGACAATGGTAAGCGATCTGATAGAGGAGTTCAGGTGCGTGATTGACGGTATGGTTCTCGGAATTGTGAACAAGCACATTATCGGTCCGGATGACTTTACGCTTGTCAAGCGGGCCAACGGACGGGTCAAAGGGTGCTATTTGAGCGACAGCGCACGAAAAACCTATCTGCGTGAGTTTGAAAACATGATGCGCCGCAAGACAACCCATACCGCGACCGGGTATCAGGTCAGTTATCGCCGTTGTCTTGATCTTCAGGTGCAGGAGTTTGCCCTTTTTTTGAAAGGAGAAAAGGAATACATCGCTTATCGAAGGAGGTGAAGTATGTTTCTGCTGGTAAGTTACGATATCTGTGATCCAAAAAGATTGCAACGTGTCGCAAAGCTGATGGAGCGGTACGGATCGCGTGTACAGTACAGTGTGTTTGAGTGCATGTTGACACAGAAACAACAGGATGCGTTGAAGGTAAAACTCAATAAGATCATCAAGCACAAGGAGGACAGCATTCGGATCTACCGGTTGTGTCAGGATTGTCGGTATGAGATCGCCATTATGGGAGTTGGCGAAATATCGCAGGATGAGCATTATTTTATTGCATGACAATAGATTACGGCCGTTTTTACACGGAGCTTTTTCCGAGAGGTCTGTTTTGTGCCTGAAAATGCTAAAGCGCACAATTTTATAACTGGTTACGCGGATATTTTCCTCAAAAGCTCCGTGTAGTCTTTGTAACTGCTTGAAAAATATGACCATGCATACTTGTCGGAATGCAAAAAAAAGGCGAATTTGCCTTGTGGAGGTTGAAAAAACCGACCTCCGTGTAAACAGGCCCGCAGAAGCCCGCCAGACAAGGGTTTCACAGGGTACAGTAGATGAAGACCCGCTTGGATAAAGGGGATTGAGACGAGATCGACCCCGCTGAGATCGACCCCGCTGAGATCGGCCTGTAGATGAAGACCCGCTTGGATAAAGGGGATTGAGACTCGAGAATAAACGGCGTTACCGCGGTGTTGAGCAAAGAGGTAGATGAAGACCCGCTTGGATAAAGGGGATTGAGACACCTTCATCATCCAAAACAGCCATATAGTAATTCTTTGTAGATGAAGACCCGCTTGGATAAAGGGGATTGAGACATGATGCAGCCGCAAATCCTTATTGCCCATAACGGAAGTAGATGAAGACCCGCTTGGATAAAGGGGATTGAGACCGCAAATCTGACGTTCAACGAACTCGCGGGAATCCTGGTAGATGAAGACCCGCTTGGATAAAGGGGATTGAGACTGTCGGTTCGGCGACAAGCGTGTAATACAACCTTCCACCGGTAGATGAAGACCCGCTTGGATAAAGGGGATTGAGACTCCTTGTTTTTGTCCCTGAGCTTCATGGGACTCCTGAAAGTAGATGAAGACCCGCTTGGATAAAGGGGATTGAGACGAATCATCGATACTGTGATAATGTTGTCCGGATAGCGGTATGTAGATGAAGACTCGCTTGGATAAAGGGGATTGAGACCTGACTCATACACCTTGAGACATATGGGTTGTGACTTTTGTGTAGATGAAGACCCGCTTGGATAAAGGGGATTGAGACCTGTAAGTCCTTCGCCCACATAGAGGTCTTCTATGTGAGCGGTAGATGAAGACCCGCTTGGATAAAGGGGATTGAGACAGAGATACAGCGCCATGAAGCGCGCTTCGGACGCCTGGTAGATGAAGACCCGCTTGGATAAAGGGGATTGAGACTCGACTTTCTCCTGCACAACCCGGAATTCTTTTAAGGGTAGATGAAGACCCGCTTGGATAAAGGGGATTGAGACAACTCATCAACCCCATGCGCCGCAAGCAGCTCCTCGCACGTAGATGAAGACCCGCTTGGATAAAGGGGATTGAGACAATTTTTGAAGGATGTGAGTTATAATGAATAGGATGAGTAGATGAAGACCCGCATGGATAAAGGGGATTGAGACCGCAGCAATCATCTCATCGACAACGGGTGCAGGTGCGGTTGGTAGATGAAGACCCGCATGGATAAAGGGGATTGAGACTCGATATAATCACTGAGCTCACTCGCCTCAACGATTCTTGTAGATGAAGACCCGCATGGATAAAGGGGATTGAGACAGAATGCAAGCAGCATATTGCATAACATTCCCAGAAACAGGGTAGATGAAGACCCGCATGGATAAAGGGGATTGAGACGGATCGACTCCGGGGCAACGCCCAGCATAGGCGTCAGCCGGTAGATGAAGACCCGCTTGGATAAAGGGGATTGAGACGCGACGGCTTCTGCTGTAAGCTTACCTTCCTTGCCGTACTGTAGATGAAGACCCGCATGGATAAAGGGGACAAGGGGGGAAGTCGGCAGTCTACAGTTGGCAGTAGGCAGTTAAAGAGGCTCATAAGCTGTCAAGCCATTTAGCCATTCAGCTAACCAGCTATCTTGCCATCCAGCACTTTTTACTTTTGCCTTTTGACTTACACTTGTCCCCCTCTCTTGTCATTCCCGTGCTTGACACGCGAATCCATTCTTTATATTGGAAGTATTTATGGATGCAGGATCACCCCGTGAAATAGATGTTTTGATTTCACAGGGCGGCATGACTTTCCGGAGGGCATGGATGCCGGATCACGTCCGGCATGACTTTTTGACCTGTGTGTTTTCGGGCGAAACTGGCTGTTAAGCTGTCAAGCCATTTAGCTATTCAGCCGAACTATGACCCGCAAGGGTAAAGGGGTTGGTGAAGTGCTGAGCAATGAGCAATGAGTTTGGGATGTGGGAGGTGTTAGGTGCTACGTGTTAGGTGTTAGGTGGGAAGAGGATGTGGGGAGTCATGAAGGGAAGTCGGGAGCAAGAATTCAGCCGTAGGGGCGGGCCCCTGTGCCCGCCCGGATGAACGGTTAATAAGCAGGATTTGTAGGGGTGAAAAATTTTTCATCCTTTCCAGTTGTTCCCGTGCTCAGCAAGGGAATCCGAGCTTAGATTTAACTGGAGTGTATTATAATTTCAGTTCTTTGGACTGTGCCGGTGACAAATTGAATGTTTATTTTATCGGTAACGTTGATGATTTACTGTAAAGGAATACAAGCATCTTATGGAATAAGGAAAGGAGCGTTGCTATGAATAAGATTTTGTTGGACAAAGCAATGGAAATGCCTCCGAGCGAAAGGGTGGCGTTTGCCGAGTTACTTTTAGCAAGTATTGATTACGAAGAAGAAGAAATTCGTCAAGCATGGATTAAGGAAGTGAAGGAGCGCATTAGCGCCGTAAATAAGGGGGAGGCTAAACTGTTGGATTTTGAGGCGTTATACCATGAGGATCAGGATTCATGAAGCAGCAGCGAGAGAGCTTGATGAGGCGATAAAGTGGTATGAATTGCAGTCTCAGGGATTAGGAGAGCGTTTTAAAACATCCGTTGCTGCTCAAATCAGAAAAATTCGTAAGAATCTAAACTGGTTCCCGATTGAATCAACTGAAATATACAAGGCATATATCCCCAAGTTTCCCTACAAGATTCTGTTTACGATAGAAAAAGACTCCATAGTAATTTGGGCGATTGCTCACATGCATAGAAAGCCATGGTTCTGGCATTTAAGAACAGGAAACTGAAGTGGCGGAGGGGAAGGCAGGAGTCAGAATCCGGGAGTGAGAATCCAGAAGCCAGGGGATTGTTAGATTTGTAGGGGCGGGCCCCTGTGCCCGCCCGGATGAAGGGTTTATAAGCAGGATTTGTAGGGGCGAAAAATATTTCGCCCTTTTCTTATTGATCTACGTTCTGAGAGCTCAGTGTTGAGCGATGAGGGCTATTAAGCTGTCAAGCCATTCAGCTAATCAGCCAACCAGCTATCCCGCAGGGATAAAGGGTACGTCTTTCCTACTGGAGCTATAACGAATGATTGGTTGATTTATGGCGTTATATTGTTTGTAGTTGTTTTTTATTCGATATGGAAATTCAGAAGAGGTGAGGAATGAATAAAGTTGCGGGAAATAAACTCGATATTCTCAGGAAATTATCCCTTGTGCCGGACAATAGCCTTGAAAAAGTCAAGGAGTATCTTGATATGCTGCTGGCTGATGAGGAGAAAGGTACAACTGGAGAAAAATGCCTGAAAGGAATATGGAGAGGCAGCGATTTTGAAAAACTGGTTGATCTTGAAGTGGCGGTTCGTGAAGCGAGAAAAGAGTTACAGGGGAATATTCTGAATAAAGCAATGTGATATGCAATATTTGCTGGATACTGTTGCTGTCGTAAGGCATTTTACCGGGAGTGCGAATATTGGAAAAAAAGCTGCAGCCGTACTTGACGCACAGGGAGGCAGTAATCATGTTTTTATGATATCTGTTGTCAGCCTTATGGAGATAATGTATCTGGCGGAGAAGAAACGGATTTCAATTCAGCTTAATGATACTATCGATCGACTTGAAAGGTCTTCAAACTATGTTATTGTTGATCTCAATACAGCAATTTTGAAAGTTGCCAATGAGTTTCATTTTCCCGATTTACACGACAGGCTCATACTTGCATCCGCTAAATGGCTTGATATCCCGGTGATCTCAAGTGATCAGAAATTTGCCGCTGTTGCAGGTATTCATGTTGTTTGGTAGCGGGCCCCTGTGCCCTCCCGGATGAACGGTTGACATGACTTTTTGCATTCTAAATCTGTCAGGCTATTCAGCTAACCAGCTATCTTGCCATCCAGCTCTCGCACTTCCTGAATCGTTACTCGTTACTTGTCACTGCTGATCATCCAGCTATCTTGCCATCCAGCACTTTTTACTTTTGCCTTTTGACTTACACTTGTCCCTCTCTCTTGTCATTCCCGTGCTTGACACGGGAATCCATCGTTGATGCCGGGATTTGCATGGATGCCGGATCAAGTCCGGCATGACTTTCCGGAGGGCATGGATGCCGGATCAAGTCCGGCATGACTATCTTAACGTAGTCACTGGTCACTGGTCACTGGTCACTGGTCACTGGTCACTCGTTACTGCGAATTGATACGGTTGTTCCTCCTTCGCCAGTGAATTTTCTACGCTGATATGCAGTTACTGTTCGTGTCGGGTGTGAACTCCTTGCTACCCCTATGGATATGCGGTTTATTTTTATGATATTTGCGTGACTACTGCTTTGTGATCCGTCAGGGAGAGACACTGATCTCTCCTGAATGAGGGGATAATGGACTCTTTTTAATTTCGTTTTCCTTCTCCGCTTCTCTTGCTGTTGAGAACCTGAAAGGAAACGGTCAATATGTAATCTGTGCGAGAAATACCCTATAACTATACATCTGCCACCGACAGGCAGCTTCTTTCCTATCTGCTGGGCGAGGATACGGTCCGCATGCTCGAAGAGCTGAAAGAGCTCCGTGTTACGGGTCGTTCGGCGAAGTTGTTGATGCGCATCATCGGTGAGGTGCTTATCTACAGGAGGAATCCCTACCTGTTTCAGGATCTGGTCGATTCGCATGCGCGTAAAACAAGGCTGTTCGAGCATGCGTTCAAGGATCTGGACACTATTGAAAGCTCGGCCAACGGAGAGCAGCGCGTGCTGTCGATTATTGCAACCCTTCGGAGAATTTTCGAGGAATTCCGGGCAGAGGTCGATCAGGTGCCTGAATTCAGAAGACGTCTGAAGAGGGAGCTGGGCGCTGTTGTCGGTTTGAAGAACGTGCTTTTCGATCCTTTTTCAATCGTTTCTCACGCGACCGACGCCACGGACTGGCGATTGCATCTGCCTGTGGCCGTGATCACGCCCGACGATGAGAGCCAGGTTGCGCCGCTGCTTGCCGCGGTTGGACGGCTTGGATTGAAAGCTGTTCCCCGGGGCGCGGGAACGGGGTTGACCGGTGGGGCGGTTCCTCTTCGTTCAGATTGCGTGATGATCAATACGGAAAAACTGAATCGTATCAGGGGCGTGCGCGATCATGCGTTTGAGCTTGACAACGGTGAAAAAATAATGGCGCCTGTCATGGAGGTTGAAGCAGGGGTGATCACGGAAAAGGCCATGTCCTACGCCGGTGATCTCGGACTGGTGTTCGCTACCGATCCGACCAGCGAGTGGTCCTGCACCGTCGGCGGAAATATTGCTGAAAACGCAGGCGGAAAGAAGGCGGTTCGATGGGGAACCTGCATCGATAACCTGCTTGGCTGGGAAATGGCTATGCCCTCGGGAGAACGGTGGAGCGTCAGCCGGACCGATCACCGGCAGCGTAAAATCCTGCCGGATGATACCGTCACCTATGAGGTGAAGGATAGTTCCGGCAAGCCTGTCGAGCAGATTGTGCTTCGCGGAACGGATATCCGTAAAAAAGGTCTCTGGAAAGATATTACCAACAAGGCGCTTGGCGGTGTTCCGGGACTTCAGAAAGAGGGGACGGACGGTGTTATCACCTCGGCCCTTTTCGTTCTCTACCCGAAATATGAGGAAACGGCAACTCTCTGTCTCGAGTTTTTCGGTCCTGATATGGATGAGGCGAGCAAGGTTATCGTCGAGCTGTCGAAGAGATTGCCGTTTTCTACGGAAAACAGGGAGGCCCTGCTCGCTCTGGAACATTTTGATGATGAGTATATCAGGGCGATTGATTACAAGGTGAAGGCTGCCCGGGCGCAGACACCCAAGGCGGTGCTTCTGATCGACATTGCCGGTCACAACAGACAGGAGGTTCAGAACGGCGTCAGCAAAGTCGAGCAGCTGCTCGACAAGCACCCCAATACCCTGCTGTTTATCGCTGGCGACGCGGAAGAGGCGAAGCGATTCTGGGCGGATCGCAAGAAGCTCAGCGCAATCGCCAGGAGAACCAATGCATTCAAGCTGAATGAGGATGTTGTTATTCCTTTGGAAGCTCTTGCTGAATTTGCGCGTTTTGTCGATGATCTCAACATCGAGGAAGAGCGTCATTCCCAGATCAGCTTTATCGATGCGGTACAGGCTTTGCTTCAGGAGGCAAATACGGAGGAGGACGGTGAGCAGTTTGCCGCCAAGATAGAACCGGCTTTCGACCTTTGTTCGACGGCAAGAAAGAGGCTCGAAGGAGCCGATATCAAAGCGCTTCGCGCCCTTGATGAAGTAGATGCGTTCCGTAAGGAGTTCAATGAACTCTTTCACGGCTATCCGCATATTGTTTCTGCTCTGGATGAGGCGTTCAGGTATGTCAGGGACAGGCGCATTGTGATCGCGACGCACATGCATGCCGGAGACGGCAACGTCCATGTCAATATTCCTGTTCTTTCCAACGATCAGCCGATGCTCAAGAGGGCCGACCGTGTTGTTGACCGGGTGATGGAAAAGGTTGTTTCTCTCGGGGGCGTTGTTTCAGGTGAGCACGGTATCGGTGTCACCAAGCTCAAGTATATGGAGAAGGAGCGTATCGATGAACTGACCGAATACAGGAAAGTCGTTGATCCGTCAAGGATGATGAATCCCGGAAAACTGGATGATTTCGAGGTTCTTGACCATATTTTCACGCCTTCGTTCAATCTTCTGGAGCTTGAGGCGCATATTCTCAAAAGGGCCAAGATTGAGGAACTATCCAAAAATGTTGACTTCTGCATACGTTGCGGCAAATGCAAAACCGATTGCTGCGTCTACTATCCTGCGCGGGGAATGTTCTACCATCCGAGAAATAAAAATCTCGCGATAGGATCCCTGATCGAGGCGCTTCTCTATGTGGCACAGCGCGAACGATCAACTGAATTTGAACTGTTGCAGTGGCTTGAAGACGTCGCTGATCACTGTACGATCTGTCACAAGTGCCTCAAGCCGTGTCCGGTCGATATCGATACCGGAGAGGTCTCGGTTCTCGAACGCGACATTCTCGAAGCACGGGGGTACAAGCACTTTTCCGCGATAACCCAGTTGACTTTGAAGTATCTCGAGAGCCGCTCTCCCTTGATCAACAAAATGTTCAGGAACACTGTCGTAAGGGGTGGAGGAGCGGCCATGCGCACCGGCAACAGGATTGCCAGACCTCTTCAGCCGGATGAGGGTTCTTCTTCTTTCTATCCGCTGACGCTGCTGGGCTCATCGGTGCCTCCGGTGCCGGAAGAGACCCTCAGGGACCTGCTGCCTCATTGCGATCCCGATCAGGCGCTGGTATTCGAGCCGGATGACGGATGCGGCAAGACCGTTTTTTACTTTCCGGGGTGTGGATCGGAAAGACTGCATTCTACCATCTCCATGGGTGCGATACATCTGCTGCTGCAGGCAGGTGTCAGGGTAGTTCTTCCGCCGCCTTTTTTATGCTGCGGATTTCCCGCCCATGTAAACGCCCAGGAAGATCAGCACGCGAAGATCGTGCTGCGCAACACGGTCATATTCAGCCAGATACGGGAAATGCTTTCCTATCTCGAGTTTGACGCGTGTGTCGTCTCCTGCGGAACATGTATGGAGTCACTCAACGGGATGCAGACAAGAAAGTTGTTCGGTGGCCGGATTGTTGATGTCATGAGCTATGCCGTCGAGCAGGGGCTCAGGCTGGAGGGCGGTGAAAATCGTCTCTATCATGCGCCATGCCATGACTCGCTTGACGGCAAGGCGGTAGAAAGACTGAACGAGCTTGGCGGATTCGGCGATGTCACCCCTGTCGAACACTGTTGTTCGGAAGCAGGTACGCTGGCCTTGTCAAGGCCTGACATAACCGATTCGATGCTGCAGCGAAAAAGAGCTGCGCTCCTTGACGCGAAAGAGGAGACAGGGGAGGGTGTCATATTGACCAACTGTCCTTCGTGTGTTCAGGGGCTTGGAAGAAACCGGGATCTCGGGGTTGAACCGCGCCATATCGCTGTTGCAATCGCTGAAAAACTTTCAGGTAAGGAATGGAAAAACCGTTTTAAGGAAGAGGCGGCAAAGGCGTCAGGCGTCAGGTTCTGACCCGGATGTGGTCGTTGTCGGGCTCAAGGGAATTTTTTGGTTCGTTTTTCATTTGTATATATTTCTATATGAGTGTGTTTGCCTCTTCTGAAGAAGCCTTGATTAACTACACAGGGGCTCTTGCTGGTGCAGAAAAGAGGTTCCCTGAAAAAGAAGGAACGAACTATGGATAAGTCAGGAATGAAAAAAGTTCTTGCTGGTCTGAGTATCGCAGGACTGGTAACAAGTGTAACGTTAACGGGGTGCCAGAAAGCAAACGGCAGCTGCGGAGCGGGAAGTTGCAGCAAGAGCGAGAAGGTTGAAGGTGGCGATGCCTCGAAGGGGACAGGTTCATGTTCCGGTATGGAAGATTCTGCGTCTCACGGCACAGGATCCTGCTCAGGTATGAAAGATGATGGAGCCGCAGGAGAAGGAGCCAGGGAATAGCCTGAAACAATGGTAGACCCTGTATGAAGTTCACGGCCCGCGTAAGCGGGCTTTTTTTGTCTGGAGCGTTTAGAGGATATGAACATGACGACAACACTTGAAAAGATTTTCCCCCGTACGCTTGGTTATCTCGATGATGCGCAGAGCATGCATGTTCTTGGGAAGAGCCCTGACGCGTTTGCCGATGCAATCCGGAGCGATGTTTCTTTTTTCCCGAAAGCAGCATTTCTTGCCGATCTGGCGGATGTCGAGTTTGCCTGTTGGAATGTAGAACGTATGCATCAGGAATTCAATCGCCCTTCTCGCGGGGCTGTCATCAATCCGCGGCTGCAGATTGTTCCGGTAACCTATGATATTTCAATTTGTTTCAACGACAGCGCTACAGGGATATCCGGGAACATCGAGCCTGACGAGGGGTGGATTCTTGTCTGGAAAGGGCCTGAGACGGGAACGCTCTATGTTGAAAAGGCGGATGAGCAGATGTTGCTTGCCCTGAAAGTTCTTTCAGAGGAAGAGCACGTATCGCGGGGCGATCAGTTGAACGTGATCAACCAGGCGATCGATTATGCCGCGCGCAAAGGTATTGTGCTGAAAGCGCCCTATCTTGTCTCTCGATCCCTCCAGGGATTTCCTATGGGGAACAATATCCCTGAACGGTACTTTACCGCATCGGTGTTTACCCTGCAGTGGCATATAACTAATGCTTGTGACCTGCATTGCCGACACTGCTATGACAGAGAGAGGCGTTCGCCTCTGACAGCCGAACAGGGTCTCGCGATTATCGATGATTTTGACCGTTTCTGTCAGGAAAAAAATGTTCGCGGTCATGTCTGCTTTTCAGGAGGGAACCCCTTTATGTCGCCGCATTTTTTCCTGTTGTACAGGAGCGCGGTCGACAAAGGGATGGCCACCTCTCTGCTCGGCAACCCAGTGTCAGCCGAGGAACTGCAGCGTGTGATCGATATCCGCATGCCTGATTATTTTCAGGTCAGCCTGGAAGGGCTGGAGGAGCACAATGACCATATCCGGGGAGAAGGCTACTTCAGCAGGGTGATGGCGTTTCTGGATCTTCTTCGTGAAAAACAGGTTTCCTCTGCAGTTATGCTCACCCTGACACAAGCGAACATCGACCAGATTCTTCCTCTTGCCGATATTCTGCGAGGGAAAACGGATTACTTTACGTTCAATCGGCTCTCCCAGGTTGGTGAGGGAGCCCTTCTTTCTCTTCCTGACAGTCATGCCTACAGGCGATTTCTCAAGGAGTATACCGCTGCCGCAGCTGATAACCCTGTTATCGGCCTCAAGGACAATCTGATCAATATTCTGCGTGAACGGAAAGGGGTGACGCCTTTCGGGGGATGTACCGGTTTCGGATGCGGTGCGGCCTTCAACTTTGTTGCTCTCCTGCCCGACGGAGAGGTGCACGCGTGCCGTAAGTTTCCTTCACTGATAGGTAATATTCTCGAAAACAGCTTTTTAACGATTTATGAGTCGTTAGAAGCGCAGCGATACAGAATGGGGCCGGACGAGTGTAAGGAATGCCGTCTGCGTCCGGTATGCGGCGGGTGTATGGCGGTGGTTCACGGTATGGGGCTTGACCCTTTCAGGGAGAAAGACCCGTTCTGTTTCATTGAGGTGGAGAAGTCAAAAGTCAAAAGGCAAAAGTGAAAAGGGGGAAGAGAAAGGCAAAAGTTAAAAGTCAAAAGTGAAAAGGGGGAAGGGGAAGGGGAAAGAGGAAGGGAAAAGGCAGAAGTCAGGAGCCAGGAGGCAGTGACTAGTGACAAGTAACCAGTGACCAGTAGCCAGTAAGCAGTAACCAGTGACCAGTAGCCAGTAAGCAGTAGGCAGAAGACAGAAGCCAGTAACCAGTGAGCAGTAAGCGGCTAATCGGCTAATCAGCTAACTAGCTATCAAGCTATCTAGCTAACTCGCTAACCGGCTTCTTAACTATTTGTCATCTCGTTCTTTTTGTGTAAGATTAGTTCACTTTTCCCGGATAATTATTATCACGACAGATATGTTTGATGAAATAGAATTTGAAAAGATTAAGCGGCTTCCGAAATATGTTTTTGCTGCCGTTGATGAACTGAAAATGGCTGAAAGGCGTGCAGGAGAGGATGTTATAGATTTTTCTATGGGAAACCCGGACGGCCCGACACCGCAGCATATTATCGACAAGCTCGTTGAAAGCGTTCAGAAGCCCAGAACGCACGGTTATTCTGTTTCCAAAGGTATTTACAAGCTTCGTCAGGCCATCTGCGGATGGTATCTGAGGAGATTCGGGGTGGAACTCGATCCCGATACGGAAGTGGTCGCTTCGATGGGTTCGAAGGAGGGGTATGTCAACCTCGTTCAGGCGATCATCAATCCCGGTGATGTGGCTATGGTGCCGGATCCCTGTTATCCTATTCATTCACAGGCGTTTATTCTTGCAGGCGGCAATGTTCACCGGTTCAAACTGGTTTTCAGAGATGATTTTACGCTGGATGAGGACGCGTTTTTTCGAAATATCGAAAAGGCGATGCGTGAATCCTCTCCCAAACCGAAATATCTTGTCGTGAATTTTCCCAACAACCCTACAACAGTCACCGTCGAGCTTTCTTTTTATGAAAAGCTGGTCGCTCTGGCGCGAAAGGAGCGCTTTTACATCATCAGTGATATCGCCTATGCTGAAATCACGTTCGACGGATACCGGGCGCCCTCGATCCTTCAGGTTCCCGGAGCCAAAGATGTTGCTATAGAAAGCTATACGCTTTCGAAAACATATAATATGGCCGGCTGGCGGGTAGGCTTTCTCGCAGGAAATCCGAAACTTGTCGGAGCGCTGATGAGAATTAAAAGCTGGCTTGATTATGGCATGTTCACCCCGATACAGGTGGCATCTACCATCGCGCTGAACGAAAGCCAGGAGTGTGTGGGCGAGATCCGGGATACCTATCAGCGACGCCGGGATGTTCTCGTGAAAAGCTTTGCAAACGCGGGCTGGGAGATGCAGCAGCCAAAGGCATCGATGTTTGTCTGGGCAAGAATCCCTGAGCCGTTCAGGGAACGTGGCAGTCTCGAGTTCAGCAAAATGCTTCTTAAAGAGGCAAAAATTGCCGTAAGCCCCGGCATCGGTTTCGGCACTTACGGGGATGAGTATGTCAGAATCGCCCTGATTGAAAACGAGGAGAGAATCCGCCAGGCGGCACGCAATGTCAGAAAGTTTCTTCGGTCACACGGATGTGGCTGAAACCAGAGTTCGGATCGTATGTCATGACAGCAAAAAATATGGAAAACGATACCTCCGGGCAGCTTCTTGCCGATCTGTTCGATGAATATTCCGAATGGTATATGGGTCTTGCCGCGGAGTACGGCAGCCTGCCACGATCCCTTTCAGGCCTGTCAAAAGAGGGCGGACAGTTCATCTACCTGCTCGATGACCTGGAACTGCATCACATGATACGCAACAAGTATCTCCGTTACATCCTCGATGAGCTTGAATCTGTTGTCTATGCCTATGGCGGAATCGATCTGCGGGGCGATAGTGACGCCGCAGAGGTGGCCGAAGTCTTGAGTGTCTCTGCTGCTGATTCTGAACACTACATCACGGGGGACTGGAGGGTGGTTCGCGACGAAGACGGCAAGGTTGCCGATCTCGCTCATTTGGGTACCCGCCAGGGCAACGATCCCGAGGAACATCCCGGAACATGGTTTATGGCTGGATCAGTCAGTTTTTCGGCACTTGAGAAGTCCAGATTCGGTGCGCTCTGGGATGAGGCGAAGCCGGGAGTCATTTTCAGGGACAGAAACAGGGAAGGGTGACTATTTTCTCATAGTCGCCAGTCATCAGTCAATCTGAAATGAGGGGACGCTCACAACTACGTAAACTAATGGGATAAAATTTTTACTTGTCATAAACAATGCCAATCCTTAAAACAGGAGTTTCTGTCAAATATTTTCATCGTCACCTCGCATGGAATGGCAAAGACCTATGTAAACCTAACACCGGACTCAGCGGCGGCGATAGCCGTCCGTTGCAGTCGCTTGTTAAGTGCTTAGTTTTTAGTTTCCGCGTACTCCAAAACAATATGAGCTAAACCACACAAAGCTCCTCCGAATATGAGGATATTGGAGTAGGCTGATGTAAATTCATATAGCCTATGCTCTGCGAACAGAAGATGAAGAATTCCATGAACAATTAAGAATATGCTGAATCCTAACCTACTTCGGTAACGGATTGTTTGATTTAAGTTTGCAATCAGCCAAACCAGTATCGCAAACAACGGAATGTGGAAAAACAAAAAGACAAGAAATCCATATTCATCTGGCAGCCAGCTGGTTAACGGCAATACACGCCACTCATGTTTAAACACTGCATCAATTTCATGAGTTGCAAGAGTCGCAAATCCAATATAGAAGAAAAAATCTTTCATGATTTTTATGCGTACTTAACGACAGTGTCAGCTGCCTTTAGAGGAGTAACGCGACGAAAAGGGTCCACTGTAAACACAAGTTATTGCGTTATTTCAATGTGCTAATTTCGCTCTTGACATTTAGGAAAATATAACTCATCATAACACTGTTAATAGTACTCTGTATAACACTTTTAAGGAGCTTAATATGAGTATTACAGCAAACGAGCTGAAAACAAAAGGTGTTTCTGCTATCGAGAGCAATCTCAATGATAGCGACGAATTAGTCATCACTGTTCGGGGCAAAGAAAGCTATGTCGTAATGAACATGGACCACTATAACTACCTCCGAGAATGCGAGCTTGAAACTGCCTTACATCAGGCAAAAGCTGATGTAGAATCTGGAGATTATGTGACTGAAAGTGTAAACGATCATATAAAAAGGATATTGAATGACGTATAGAATCGTTTACACGAAGAGCTACAACAAGCGAGCAAGCAAGTTTATAAAGAAACACCCTGAATTGCTCGGACAATATGAAAAAACATTAAAACTGCTTGAACTCAATCCCCAACATCCTTCTCTCAGACTCCATGAGCTTAAAGGAAAGCTGAAAGGTATACAGTCAGTATCTATCAATATCTCCTACCGCATCACTCTTGAATTAGTAGTTTCAGATAAGGACATAATTTTAATCGATGTTGGCCCACATGAGCATGTCTATTGAGCGATAACAAAAAGTTCACCAGCACCAGGCTTTTCGGCGTCTGGTGAAACAACTGGTTGGACGTTCTCTGGAACAGCGATTCAGTCCCGGCCAAACCGGAAAAGAAGCCAAACGCATAGTTGCAGAGACCTTCCCTGTGCCCATTTCAATTGCGGTGTCCCCACTCGGCATGATCGGGGCGCCACTCCACCGCTACTTCAGAACCGTGGCGATTTTCGACCGCACAGGGATGTTAGTGGAATTCAATCCCGGCGTCTGGCTGCGCAGGTCGAATTCAAGCTTCACCTGCGGCCGGAAGATCAGGCAGTGTGTGGAGCCGCCGAAATGGAACATGCCGAGTTGATCGCCTTTGCTCACATGTTGCCCCACCGTCACAGTAATCTCGTTTGAGGAAACCTCCGCCATGCCCACGAAAAGAACTGCCATCAGGCCGATATCCGGGTTGTCCGCTTCTATGAAGATCAAGGCCCGGCTCGCGACATGGGTTATGTATCCCTGAGATTCATTTGGCCCCGCAGGATCGAATCCCATAGACAATGCTTCGGCATAGTACGACCCTTCGATTAGCTTGGTCTTCACGACCCTGCCGCTGACCGGGCTGTGCCAGCGGTGGTAGCTCAAAGCGCTGAGAAAGGCCTGATAGATGGTGCCGCCTTCGAATTGCCCAATGAGCGGATCGCCTGCCAGCATGTGGTAAAGTGAATAAGGCTGCGATTTGATCCAAAATGTGTCGCTCCCTTTCACGCCCCTGGCGAGCCGGTAGGGTGCCGACTCGCAGGAGTTGGCAATGACCGCATGATCCATGGGAGAAGCGACCGGCCGTCGTCCTTCCCGGAACTGGCGGGTAAAAAAGTCATCCCAGGAGGTGAATCCGTAGTAAGACTGTTTCGGATCGCACTGAAAATCCTTGATGAAGGTCGGCATCGCTTTTTTTGCGTCCCGGCCGAACCATCCTGTTTCGGGATGGTCAGTTAGTACATATCGGGATTCTTTCGATTTCAGAAACTCACCCCATTGATTCAGAATCTTTTTCAGCTGGCTGTTGACTTTTGGATTCAAAAAAACGGTCGTCCCGGCCGGAGTTGCCATGGGCCAGTTGATGATGGCATTAATGGGAAACCCGACGAGACCCGTCTGGTTGAATTCCGGGGCCTTGGTCATGACCCGGTTGATGAGCTGCAGCATTTGCCGGTAGTCTCTGATCTGTGGCTGGCCGGTGGGATCTTTCTGGTACTTGGGGGTGTTGCTTGGAACCTGCTCGAACATTTGCATAAAGAGCATGAAAAGTTCCGGGTCGCTTTCGATCAGGTTCTTGAGTTCCTGAACTACGGGCACCAGAGGTTGGCCGTTGGCATTGGTTTCCCGGATGAGGCCTTCCACCCATTGATTCAGAATCTTCTGGTCGGAGGGCTGCCACTGACCGACCTTGTAGGGAATTGCTTTATCGTTTGCATTAGGGGCTGACTGTTTCGCCGCCGTATACCCGAAAGCGGGTAAAAGCAAAAGCGCAATACTTAATAAGATCTTCCTTAACATACCCGCCATACGACATACTCCTTGTTGAAATTCGAGTGATAGGCTCCCAAAATGTCAGCATGGAAATGGCACAACCATACTGAGTCCGGCATGCGGGGCGATGTGAATAAAGTGGGCATGAAAAACCATTGAACTCCTTAACAGTCGTCCAACAATTAATTAGTTCATTTCAGTAGTGTCCAATTATAAGGGGGTCTCTATTTATTCTTAAATGATATATCTTTCATAATAATAATAACTTAGCATTCATAAAAAGGCCGGAAATTCGTATATTTCAGCAGATTTCTTCATTCATCCTCTGCTATCATG
>Ga0180433_10000513_pt1 | contig 66322 bp, 67 predicted proteins | sample SS_ome_8_FD_132980 | JGI IMG/M metagenome (GOLD analysis project Ga0180433, IMG submission 132980) | Hypersaline lake sediment archaeal communities from the Salton Sea, California, USA - SS_1_D_1 metaG | ecosystem: Environmental > Aquatic > Non-marine Saline and Alkaline > Hypersaline >... | reverse complement strand
TTAATCGAAATATCCGAAGAGTGGCAAACCGGGCGGACCTACATGAATTTTGATAACGTATAAGGAAATGTAACTTGGGCTTAACTTTGGCCAGACAAATTACAGAATAAATGTTGCTTTATCCCTATTGATGCTTACAAAGTCATCTTTTTAATATAATCTTAAGCTAACTTTTGGATAATCAATTAACTTATAAAGTATAAGGACTCATTTCATGGCGCTCACTAGAGAAAAGAAGCAGTACTCGAAATTGCCTCAGGTGATCAAAGGAATATTCGTAGCAGATCCTCTGTCCACACCATGGTTAAGTGAGATAGAGAGGCTGATACAAAACGGCAACAGTTACCTGTGCCCTGAAGAAGGTGACGATATTGATTTAGAGAAAGCCTATGGAAACTTTCACCAAGCTTATATAAAGCTGAAAAAATACTCCCCCACGTCTACTTATGAAGTGAACATCATTCAAACATACCAGTTAAAGCTCTTCGAGAAATTTTTAGAAGTGTATGTTGTGTCAAATGAAAAAGATATCATTGATGATATGTTCCAGAAAACTCGCGAAACGTTTAAAGGTATGGCGATTACGGTTCTAACGGATATGGTGACGACATATAGAGATTCTGCTAATGCTCACCAGTCGATCATCACGGTGATTCTTGCGCTGGCTATGTATATTCTACCGCGAGATACGCTCATAAAATTCATAAGTGATTATTCGCTACTTTCTGGTTTATGGTCAGCGTATAACCCTGAAGTCGCAGAGAACCTAGTGGTTGATGCGATAAATACCATGAAGGAACACACCCACTTCACAGTTGAAGAGAAGAACCTGCTAGCAAAGCATCTATCTCAACAGTTTACTGATGAGGATAATGCTGCCTTGGCTAAAATTGAACATCACATAGATGCAATCAACCAGGCACGAGCAGAAGGTCACGCTGAAACTTCAGCGATTTTCATATCATAATCTTCTACAGATAACATACTTACTGCCGATACTGAGCATATAGGCTTAATGGATTATGGCCAGAGGCAGTGTTATGCGTTCGCAAAAAGCTATTTTAATCTTATCAACTGCGTTGATATCACTTAGTTATTCATTATCCGCATCCGCTATTGTTGGTGGTGCTTGTGATAAGTACACAGACAATGAAATAAGACAAATCATGATTGATCGATCCAAAGCGATGTATCGAGGTCATTGCCCTTGCCCTGATGACATGGACGAGGATGGCGTGCGTTGCGGGCAAAATAGCTTATTTCACAAACAACGTGGCGGTGAGCCTTATTGCTTTTTAGGTGATATAAGCAAGGGTATGGTGACTAATTTTCGGTTTTATAATAAGTGCCCCTGATAGGGTGCAGAGCCTACTAATACAGTTACCTATTTAACGATTAAATCTCGATCAGTCTCAATCGACAATCTGTCGAATCATGATATATTCCTACCTAAAGAGTTTTTTATTCCTGATATCCCATGGGAATACTTCCAAGAAATAACAAGAAAATTGAGTCATAGCGATGAAAATAATCTCCGGCGGTCTGACAGGTGTCGATAGAGCAGCGCTCGATGTTGCGATTAAGCTTAATATTGAGCATGGTGGTTGGTGCCCTAAGGGACGCATAGCCGAGAAGGGCGGTATCATCCCCTTACATTATCAATTAGAAGAAACTAAATCGAGCAACTATGAAGTTCGGACTAAGCTTAATATCGAAGATGCGGATGGCACACTTATCATTGTGCCTGATGTAGAGGAGGCTTTGACAGATGGTACAGCGTTAACACTCGATTATGCTAAGAAAATTGCTAAGCCACATCTTGTAGTGGACGCTCGTGACAAAACGATTTCCTCAGAGCATATATTAGAATGGCTGCAGGAAAATGTAATTGTTATTTTGAACGTTGCCGGTCCGCGAGAGTCTAAATCTCCAGGTATATATGAAAGAACATGCGAACTACTAGATTTCACATTCAATAAAATCAGCAATACGTGTGAATCGTAAAACGAATTAAGAGAGCCCCTATGATTGTGATTAGAAAAAGTGACGAGCGTGGCCAAACTGACTTAGGTTGGCTTAAGAGCATGCACACCTTTTCGTTTGGTTTTTATCGCTCATCTGAACATAGGGGGTTTGAAACGCTGCGCGTCATAAATGACGATTGGGTAGAGCCTGGGGAAGGGTTTGCGACTCATTCACACGATAACATGGAAATTATTTCATATGTGTTGGAAGGTGCGTTAGAACATAAAGACTCGATGGGCAATGGTTCTGTAATCCGACCTGGTGAAATCCAACGTATGTCGGCAGGATCTGGTGTCACGCACAGTGAATATAATCACTCAAACGATGAGAAATTACATTTTCTACAGATTTGGTTTCGACCGAATGTGCGTGACATAGAGCCGAGCTATGAACAGAGAGAGTTTGTTGCTGCAGACAAGCGAGGTAGGTTTTGCTTGGTGGCGTCGAGTGATGGGCGCGATCAGTCTCTGCGATTACATCAAGATGTCGCTATGTCAGTCGCATTAATTGATGGCGATGAACGTGTTGCTTATACGCTTAAATCAAACCGTGCTGCGTGGGTCCATGTTGTGACGGGTCGCGTTATGATGAATGGCATGTCTCTTTGCACAGGCGATGGTGCGAGTGTTACAAATACAGATGAATTGCTGTTCGAAGGTGGGGAGGCTTGTGAAGTTATTGTCTTCGACATGAGCGTCACTGCTTGACTTATCCGTATTAGACACGTAAGAATACGCTACAAGAATTATAAATGATGTTAGCGTTTAATAATGAAACAGTATGATCTGATTCTGCCTAAGTCTGATATTCTTTTATCTGGCCCAAGTGAGATAAATGAGCTTTGTAAGCCACTTCAACGTTTTGGTATAAACTACGTAAGCCACACACGCATTTATGAGGATGGTTCTTTCATCGATGTATCCAATAACAGTGCCGTGATGGATTATTACTACTATCAAACAGATCTATACAAAGAATATACACCCGATATTATGCCTGATATCGTTGGCGGGGGTATGTACTTATGTTCTTCATTTGGTTGCGCTGAACCTATACGCCACATGCGAGAATTATTTGGTATTGATAATGTTATTGTCATTATCGAACCGCACGATGACTACTATGAAGTGTGGAATATTGGGTCCGATAGAACGCGTCACAATGCAATTGAGTTTTACTACAATAACCAAGATCTATTAAAAGCATTCACTTATTATTTTAAGGATAAAGGTGCTACTACCATAAAGAAATATGAACAAGACAAGATCAAGCGACAAATATCAACACCACATCTTGATTATTTATTGTCTAAGGTGCAATTACATAACACTGAGAAAGATGCATTTATCAGTGAGATGGAGGCAGAACGTTATTACGTTTATAAAGACACATACCTCACCAAGCGAGAGTATGCGTGTTTGAGATATTTAACAAATGGTTTTACGGCAAAAGAAATTGCTCAGGTGTTAAATCTTTCAAGTAAGACAATTGAATATCATCTGCAATCTATCAAGACAAAGTGTAATGTTACCAAGAAATCTCAATTAGTTAGACTAGCCAAAAGTTTAAATATTCTTGACTAGCTACGTTTAGTATTTTTTGCTGAGGGTAAATTCCTTAATCTCACTTTATTATCGATTGCGAATAGTGGGCTGCTATAAGTGCTTTGTTTTAATCGCTTAACAAGGTGCAGGAGAGATAAAGTTATCTCTCTTATTGACGGCATTGTCCTTTTCCTCTACGCGCTTACCTTTGCCCTTATCATCATAAGATGACCCGGTTAAGGCCCTAAAGGCAAGCTTCGTCGTCTTCTTTGATATCCACGTAAGCAGTCTATACTCGGTGCTGAACGTTAAGTCCTGGCTTGTTGTTTCAATCGGCGGAGATGGCGTTGGGCTTTCCTCAGCATCTTTTTCCAAGTTTCTTTCAATATAGTGCCACAGCCCACTCAACGGTCCATTGAGTAAAGCAAACATAGACGGCATAACGGTTGTTAAGGAGTAGTAGCCGGTGGCGAGTAGCATAAGCGCGCAGACAGCTGATACAGCAACGAATGCAAAGCCACCTAAGGATGCGTTTACACTCACCGTTGCAATGATTGGTATCAAAATGAGAGCGACTAATGCTGCAAGAGGTGTTGCATAAGCTATTTTTTTAAGCCATGGTGACTTGGATGAGAAAATAGTACTGAACATATTGCTTAAGTTACTCGTGGTTGCGAGAACATCATTCGTTTGATTCGCGATGAATGCAAATTGCGCGCTGATAGTCATTGTCGCCATCACAACGCCTATGCATAAGGCCGGCGTTCCTACAATGCCTAGAGTTGATAACACAAGCAATAGGGTTGGAAAGGAAGCAATGTTAAGACCGACCAACCCTGTTACACACAATAAGAAGGGCAAAATTTTGATGAGTCCAAAACAAAAATGTTTAATCGACCACTCATGGTAGGTTATATTCATAACAGAATGAATATTAGGATCAAAGCTCTCATAATCCAAAAAATTTCCGATGATTTCACCGTCGTTGTCCGTCAGTACTTCTTTCGACACTTTTCTTTTGAAATTATCATTTAACCAATTGGTAAGACCTTTAAAGATGAAAGGATTTTGGTTTACTAAGAAGGTATATGAAAAGAACATACAAGCAAACAGCGAGATGACAAACGCAGCGCTAATTAATCCTGTTATGAGTATTGGTATACCCATCATAAGCATGCTGTTAAGTGTCAGCATCGATGCTACCAGTGCAAACACGGCGCTTGTGCTGCCAGCAGCCAAAAGAATAAAGGCAATGCGCCGCCAATTCATCAACTTACCCTGGTTGCGCTTAATCTTGGCTAGTTGTGCTTTAGTATATCTAGGTTCAAACTTGCCCGTTTTCTTATTAAACTTATACTGTCGTTGCCAATTTTTTATATCATCGTGCGAGTAGCCATAACGCAATAATGATGTAAAGAGGCTTAGTGAGCCAGTACGCAAAAAGTCACCGACAAAGTTAGTCGACAACGCAAAGTTAGCCAATAACGTAAGCACTGAGCATATGACTGCAATAGCAATGGGTACGCCGATAATAGGCATGAAGTAGACACCAGATATAAATGAGCCAGCAGCGAATAAAAGTGCAATCACTGATGCGACGATAAGTGTTAATCCTTTGCGTGTTGTGAACAAGCCTAGCCCATGGTAGTAAGACCAGAGTAACAATGTTTGCTTCGTGTTGTAGCCATCAATTTCACTCAGATAGCTCCAGGATGTTTGATCAATTTGCTGGCCCTGACGAGTCTTATACTTGCTTTTGGTAGTCTCAATGGCATCTTTCACTCTCGTCTTTTTCAAATTGGCTATTATTACACGAGTGTTCTTAGTAAATAATCGATAGTCATCGCCATCTGTTGTGCTGAGGTCAAGTTGGCTTGCGAGATGTTTGATTTCATCGACACGTTTAGCAAGTTCATTCGCTGAAGCCTCATGCGCAACTGCAATCTCTAGTTTCGTCAGTCGAGCCTCCAAGAAATTAACATCACTAATTAATTGTTCGATATTGTTATCTAGCCCTAAGCATACAGTTGAACGCTTCCACGCTTTATACGGGTTGAAGTCATCTAAGACTAACTTTCTTTGAGTTACACTAGAGCCATGATTAGGCATTGTTTGTCCTTTTTAGGCTTAATTAAGAAATAATACATTGATGGTTGTAGTGACAATCTCGATTTGGGAATAATAATCGCTGCACATCTTGCAAGCTATTTTAGTTGTATAGATGAAAAAATCAAGTGGTAACGCTGGGTTCTTGTGAGCATTACATTAAATAGTTCTTGTTCTGCACGTCTTATAAGCACAGTAAATACCAATGGCATATATAAGTAAGCCCATAGGAGATACAAGGCTTTGTAAAAAAGTCATATCTACGATAGAAAATGATATCATTTCGCCGGCTTTAACTGCAGTAAACACGTCAAGATTATTTTGAATATACTCGTTTGCAAAGTGGGTGAAAATAAAGTATTCAGATAAATATATGGTTGATAACGTGATAAAAGCGCTAAGAATCTGCAGCTTATAGCCATACTTACGTCCCGCTCCTAAATGCACACCATATCCAGCTAAGATGCCGAGACCAATAGCAACATATCCAACTTCAACTTTAAATAATATTGCAACTAGATACCAAATTAACCCGCCTAGCGCGCCACCAATACTACCGCCTATGAGTCCAAGTAATAAATTGATACTGGTCGGTTCAGTGTTGAGCTCGGAATTAATCTTTTCACGACAGTTATTACATAAGTAGGTATCGTTACCGTCTTTATCGCTTAATGTTAACAAGCTATCTGTTGTTCCTACTACATCACACTGATGGCAATTTACTTCTATACCTGTTTTGGCACCTATTTCGATAGGTGCGGCTTGTTCGTTAGACATTATATGAGTTCCTCTAGCTGTTTTATTCGTTGCTCGATAGGTGGATGTGTTGAAAAGAGTTTATCAATCCACGTATCCTTAGCGGGATTTGAAAAATAAAGATGCGCTGTCGACACGCTTACTTTTTTAGGTAAGCGTAAATCCATTGAGATCTTTTTTAATGCAGAAATTAATGCGTTTGGATTTTTAGTGAGATGTGCCGCACAACAATCAGCAACCAACTCCCTCTTGCGCGATACAGCAAGTTGAATAAAGAATGCTGATAAAGGCGCAAAAATTGAGATGACCAGGCCGATTATTGATAGTACACCTGAGGGATCACGTTCTTCAGCAGTCGAAAGTAGGGTTGATGACCAATACAGGTCAGCGATAATGCTTAGTATACCTGCCATGATACTAACAACTGCCATGGTCTTCATGTCGTGGTTTTGAATATGCGATAATTCATGCGCTATAACAGCTTCGAGCTCGTTAAAGGTCATTTTCTCGATTAAGCCACGCGTAAGTGCGATTGCGCTATGCCGTTCATTTCTTCCTGTAGCAAATGCATTCATCATATTATCTTCAAGTAAGTACAACTTTGGCGTAGGTATATTCATCTTTCGTGTCAAAGACTCTACTATTCCGTAGACTTCGGGTGCCATGTCACGTGTGAGAGGTTTCGCTTTAGCAATTCGAAGTAAAATTTTATCTGAATAGAAAAAGGCTAAGAAATTAATAATGCCAGCAGCAACTAGAAAATAACCCGTTCCAGTTAACCCCCAATTAAAGGAGTAAGAGAGTAAGCCACCTAAAGTCATGATGAGCACTGTCAATATGGCGCTGAACATGTATGCCTTCAGGGTATTATGTCTAATTTGAGCAGATATCTTATTTGTCATATGTGGTAAAATCATCTCATAAAATGGCTATTAAGTGCAAAAAGTTACCACGTGCTAAATCAGATGTCAAATACTAACCACATAAGATGTTATGTGTTTGTTCGAATTATAAACATATGTTTGTTACGATAGCGCCATCTCATATTTATAATAAACCGTGCTATTTTGTATGCCAGTGCGAGGACTTTTAATGCGTCATTTTACAAACATTTGGCAAGCCATTCCGGTTGATAAGCAGGCTTGGAGAAAGGAGCTTAAAGCCCGTCAGAAGCTTATTATCGAGATAGGCTCTGGTGCAGGTCTACACGCGATACAGCTTGCTAAATCGCGTCCTGATGCCTTTATCATTGCAATAGAGCGTACCCACACTAAAGCTACGAAACTCGCGCGACGGGCGGCTAACCATCCTGAGCTTACAAATCTCTACCCGGTACATGGTGATGCGGTGCCATGGATCTGTGAGAACCTCCAGTCGCATGAGGTGAGTGAATACTATATACTTTATCCCAACCCATACCCCAAGGCAGCTCAGGCGAACAAGCGGTTTATGCATATGCCCTTTATGCATTACCTCCTCGATACGCTCTTGCCTGGTGGTAGTTTGACGGTTGCAACGAATGAGATGTTTTATCGCGATGAAGCGAAGGTAACGTTTGTTCGAGATTGGGGGCTTATGCTTACAGAAGATGGTATTTTGCAAAGTGATTTCACAGCTCGCAGCCATTTCGAAAAAAAATATCTTGCCCGCGGCGAGTGTTGTTACCATATGAAATTTAACAAAATAATGAATCAATCTTCTAAACTTGGAAATCCATGCCATGCCTAATCTTATAAAACCAGAAAGCATTTTCACGCCAACGCTAAAACAAACAGTTGCTGATCTATGGGAAGCGTTTGGTATTTCAATCTATGTGCCTTTCTATTATTCTACCCATGCCGTGCTTTACAGCGTTGCCGGTCTGGCATTTTCTTTTATCCCTTCTGCTGTAGTTATGACGTGTGTGATGGGTGTCGGTTTTGGTCTTTCCATCATTGGATTACAGATTCCAATTTTAATGGTAGCGGGTATTGCGGGCCTAGCTGTCATTGCTGCAAGCACGCTTCTTGCGTCAGTCTACAGTCTTATCCCTGCAACAGAAGTAACGCTCGATTTACTATACGGCGAAGATTTCACACTCTCAGCGTTTATTAACCAACTTTGCTCTGAATCAAGTGAGCCCATCAAGATAAGTAGTCTGGTCGATGAGTTCTCTACGCCGAGAGATGACCCTAAAGAACCAGGTATTGCCGAATGGAATCGATTTGGCAGTGAGTTAGGTGATTTATTCCAATCGTTATTTTTTACGCCTAAAACTCCATTTAAGAGCACAGAGTCCGATATCATACCCATGCGTACTTTACGAGCAATGAGTTAATGATCAAATGGAACTGCCTGCTTACTACAATGATTTAAAGAAAGCTTGGCAGAAAAGTGTTGCGCTTATGTGTGAGGGTGTGGGGAGTAATTCACATGGTATGCATACCGTCACGATAGCAACTGAGGCGAACGACAAACCTGATTTAAGAACTGTTGTATTACGTAGTTTTGATGAGCTTACTAAAACACTTACATTCCACACCGACAGTCGATCACATAAAGTTAGTCATATTGTAATGAATCCTAATGTGGCTGTGCTAGCTTACTCGTATGATGAGAAGATTCAATTGCGTATGCACGGACAAGCAATAGTGCATCACCAAGATGCTCTAACGCGTGAGCGATTTGACGGCGTTACTCCATCAGCGAGGCGCTGTTATTTGAGTAGTGATGCACCTGGTACAACGCTAGACGATCCGACAGTTGCGCTGGCTGAAATCTTCCAAACAGATAGTTACGATAAAAATGATACAGAGTGCGCGTACGAGCATTTTGCAGTTGTTGAAGTGAAACTTACAAGTCTCGATTGGTTATACCTACATCATCAAGGTCATCGTCGTGCACGATTTGAGTTTGATGGTGAGACTACCAAGCAGCAATGGTTAGTTCCCTAATAACTTAAGCGTTCTTTGACACTGTTTCACAACAACACGTTTTACGCGTTGTAATGCCGAGTATGAACCATACTGCGCTTCGAAAGCAGCGTTTACTTCATCATAACTATCTAATAAATCTTGCGCTAGATTACCAACGGTTTTGTTGATAAATGCAGGCTTGATGTCGCACGCTTCTGCTAAGCTTTCCCAATCATGTATCGATAGGGTATTAGGATTAAAGCAATCACCAACTGAGAGTGCTAGATTCGCATTTGCCCGTAAAATCGCTCTTGTGCAAACGAGGTCATAAAACGGTGCGAGTTTGATGTTTTGATTTTCATCGTAGATTAATGCTAGATTCTTAGCATGGCCATCAGAGTTGCCAGCAAGCACATTGAAAATCTGCCATTTTAATAAATTTTCTGAATCGAGCAGGGGTTGTGTACTTACATCTTGAATTAGCTTATAACAATCTGTAAAGCTCGGTCCGCCATCGGCTTGATATTTTTTTTCATAACCAATGCCAAGTGCCTGACAAAAGTCTTCTTGATGTAGGCGTGTTATTTTATTGTCATGCGCCATAAGCCTATCGAAACGCTTTATTAATAAAAAGTAATGTCGGTCTAAATGTTCGAATGAACACTCAACAACGGGTAATCCAAGTTTGCTTGCAAGACTGGTTAGGAAGTATTCGTAGGTTGGAATATTCCGATAATCGGTGACTTCAAATTTCATGATATGCGTCGAGGGTGCTGCATCATGTGGTAAGTAAAATTGCTCATCGTGATAGTAGATAGGGCATTTATCTTGCGCGCCGGCTAATGATAGTCGAGGTCTATCTTCTTCATTAACAAAACTTGTGACGTGACCTTTGTGCAGTAATAAGCGCTTTAGTGTTTCATCACTTAATGAAGTGTAGTTATACGCTGTTGACGGATGTTTATCATCGGCCAACAATGAGAGTGCGCCCGCACACTCACCACCAATTGCTCGTAATAGATCGAAATCATTATCAACGATTTTTAAATCCCTAACGATATGAATCCGTGCAGCGGCTTCGGGTAACAGATTCACAAAGAATTGGTGAGCGACGCCCTCATGAAAAAATTAGGCTTCTTTGATGGCCTCTTCAATGGCTGGGGCCGGGACACGATCTTCTAGGCCAAACACATCGATAAGCCTGTCGATACCTTTTGCGAACGCGCCGTTACATAGGATGTTGGCACAGGTAATAACAGGGTCAAAGAGGATATAGAGAGCTGTAATAAGCGATAACATCTCAGCGTTGAAACCGAGGTTTGACTCAAGAATAGGGAGCATCACGATGATTCCACCGCCAGGAATCGCAGCAGCTGAGAATCTTGCCATCACAAAATACGAGACAAAAACGAGATACTGCATGAAGCCAGGCTCAGCCATGCCGTAACTCTTCAGAATCGCATAGGCAAATACCGGCACGGCAATACAGTCACCGAGTAAGTGAATATTGACGGTCGCTGGTACAACAGAGCCAACAAGTGACTTATGTTTAGCATTGCGCTCTACGCCGATAATCGTAAGCGGCATACTGGCCGCACTCGACATGCTGCTAAAACCACACAGTGCAGCAGGTACCATATTACGTAGCGAAGTTAATGCGCGGTTAAAACGCCCATTGTTAACGAGTAAATAACCAAGGAATGCATAGCTGAACTGGGCTACGGCAATAATTGCGAGAATGCCGCTATAGTCTTTAATAATCGTCGCAACAACGCCATCTTCAGCGAGCTTAACGATAAAACCCGCAATGAAAAATGGAATAATGTAGATAAAGCTCTGTAACCCCTTGTTTATTATGGCTTCCATCTTTTTCGCAACGGGTAGCGCTAAATCTCTAAAAAATGTGGCACTGATTAAGCCGCCAAATATTCCAGCAAATAAAGCGATTTCGTTACGTATTAGAGTTGGCAAATGGAAAGACCAAAGTGGCTCGAGCGTCGATTTAGACTTAGGTAATATCAAAGATAGGTTGAATTGGTAGACCCAGCTGCCAATATAATGGCTCAAGTAAGACGCAACGAAGTTTGAGCCTATCACTAGACCAAAGATAAGAAGAATAATCTGGGTAGCCCCGCTTGAAAGCTCGACAGCGGCTTTAAATAACAGACCGAAAATAACAAACGGTAAGACGAATATAATGATAGACTTGATGGTCAGGCTTATGGCGAAGAGACACTGTTTAAGGGGTAAGGGTAGCATGCTGTTGGTAAGTAATAATGCTGCAATAATGAGTATTAGCAGTATGGGCATTTTGCGAAACATGGTAACTCCTAAACAACGTCAGTCATTTTGTGCCTAAAAATAACACTATACCATGGTTAGCTTATGGTGGTCAAAAGCTTATTTTTTGCTCAAAATGGCCTTTTAAGGCTCAATATGTTGTCTAGCTGGTCGATACTTTTATTGTACAGTTCATTTCCATATTGAGCTATGGAACGCTTAGGACAAACAAGGAGTTAGGGGTATGGGAGTATCACGTTTGTCACTCAGAGAATGCCTGCGCTATGTCGCGGGGATCTGTCTGATATTATTTACGTTATTTCTGGGAGCAACGCCAGCTTGGGGTGCGACCTATGCAATGCCACCTAAGGGTAGCGATGTTATTGGTCAAGTCCAGGTCGTTCGTGCGTGGGGGAGTGAAACACTTGCGCAAATCGGGCGTCGCCACGGCATGGGGCTTATGGAGATGCAGAGGGCTAATCGCCACTTAAGTCATCGTCGTACCTTACCTCGAGGTGCGCGTGTAGTGATTCCGGCGCAATTTATTTTGCCTCCAGGAAAACGTGAGGGGTTGGTTGTAAACCTTGCCGAGATGCGTCTTTATTATTTTCCCAAAGGTCGTCATGTCGTTATTACCGAAGCAGTGGGTATTGGCCGTGTGGGTGAAGAGTGGCGTACGCCACAAGGTGAGACAACGATCGTGGATAAAGTTAAGAATCCTTATTGGCGCCCAACGGCAGCTGTGCGCGCTGAAGCAGCACGTAACGGCACACCGATTCCACGCGTTTTCCCTCCGGGACCTGAGAATCCGCTTGGACGTCACATGATGCGTCTTGGTTGGCGGACATACCTCATTCACAGTACCAACCGTCCAGAAGGTGTGGGTGCGAGAGTGAGCGCGGGTTGTTTACGCATGTACCCAGAGAGTATTGCGAAACTATTTCATAAGATTCCAGTGGGTACCAAGGTGCGGGTCATTAACGAGCCTTTCAAAATTGGTTGGGCAGGCCCGCAATTGGTTATGGAATCGCACATTCCGCTCGTGGAAGATATGAAGCACTATGACTATGATCTGGCACCGGTGCTAAATGTTGTGCGCCGTGCTACGGCGAAGCGCCCAGCACGCGTGAACTGGCGCAGTGCGCAGTATTCTGCACAACAGCCAAGCGGTATACCGCGCGTGATTGGCGTTGCGAAGCGTCCTGCTAAGCCTGCTGAGAAAGAAATCAAACAGGCTGAGCATAAAACTAGTCACGATCAGATATAGTCAAGTTGGGGTGGGGCTGGTGTCTCTACCAGTCTCACCTGGTCGTGATGTAAGTTGCGTATTTGAAGAGGAGCCTTCTTCTAGGTTAAGAGCGGGAGGGCTTGTTGGTAATTCTTCTGTAAATAGTCTTTCTCTTGCACCTTTCCTCACGCCCCTTCTTGTGCCTTTGTCTCTACCTCGAGTTAGTTTGCTGTGTGCATCTCGTGAAGTCTGTACGCATAAAGAGTCTGGTGCCACTTGACTTTTAGGGGTTGTGCGTTTCTCATGTAGACTGCGAGAACCCTCAAATGTGGCACTTATCCCACGCGCTACTGTAGAAATTGATTCAGTGTTTATACTTAGCTCTGTCGCCTTATCAGCATAGGAAGTGACAGAATTTGTGTGTTCACTGAAACTTTTCATAACGTCACGTGCTTTAATAATATGAGCTATAAATTTTTGATCGGCCTCATTGCGCGCGCCGGGTAGATTTTTAACTTCACGCAATAATCTTTGTATATCCCTTGGAAAATCGTTTTTAAAAAATAACGTAAACTTCGTGAAGTGTTGTACGGGTTTTATGAAAATCGAATCAAATGCTTGATGGTCTGTCGTGATAGAGTGTTTGAAATATTTCTTTCCGACCGTGCTTTCGCGTGCTATCTGGAGTGACTCAGCATAGGATGGTAGCTTTGATTGAAATAGACTCCAGAATGAGTTAATTAAGCGCGACTGAGTAGCAGGTTCATCTTCTGTTTCCTGAGCGTTGAAATTTTTATGTATGATGCTCATCATGGCGAGTTTTGCCAAAAACACAGAGGTGAATTCGTCACGTTGAATTTGTCTTAGAAAGTTTTTGAAATAAATAAAGAAGAGCGTATGTTTATCCTCGGTTATTTCATCTTCAGCAAGTGCACGTCCAGGTGAGAGTTGTAAGTACGTTCTAGATAGGGGTTGTATGTAGTTTTTTATCACTTCATCCATGTTCTTGTAAAATGCAAGCTTGGTAAAGCCAGGATGTTTCTTCGAAAAACCATAAAAGTCTTTGATAAAAATATCCATATGTTTCGCAAACTTACTATGTGTACTAACAAGCTCTTCAAGGCGCGACATGAGAGAGCGCAGGTGCTTGCTTTCTCTAAATGCTTCTTGGAATTCCTGAGTGCCATCAGTTATCGCGGCTGGGCCAGGTGTTCTGCCCACAAGAGCCATGGTGTCGCTACTACCAGCTTTGCAAGGCGTCGCAAAAGCTTGGGAAGGTGCCGATGTTCCGGTTTCTGAACTCTCACTTGCAAACTCATTATCTTCATGTGAATTTGACTCTTCTCCTATCTCATAAAAAGAGTGTGTTGGTGTACGTAAACTCTTGCCAAATACTTGAAGTAAGATTCCTTCAACCTGGCTTAGACGACCTGTAATAGTGTCGCGATGCACACGAGTTAACGCTGTGACGACACCGTTAACTCGTTTATTAAAATCAAAATCTTGTTGTTCTTCATCAGTGCTTGCTGCCAGAACATCGCCGACTGTCGTGCTGTGTGATATCGAAGTTGTTCTAAGCGGTCTTGCCATGATGTTAGAGATATGCTTTCTTAATTTTTGCACATCACCCATTAAGCCTTTGCTATCTTGACCTTCGTATTCGATATTCTCCTGACACGTCTCATCAACAAATAGTTTTACCATGCGATCGGCTTGTCTTAAGTTGACTGATGACTGCATAAAGTTATGTGCCATGTAGCCATTTAAGTTTGCTTTGAACTTATCAATGACTGCGTTTGCGAACCTTTCTCTATCGTCTGGGTGGATTTGTTTAATCTTATCGAAGCGGCGTATGATGAGTTCGCATGCATAGCGCTTGACAATGTACTCACTAAAGAGATTTGTTGTCGTTAAGCTAGAGAGCGTTCTTGCTTCGGCTAAGCGATCACTACGTCCTTTAGCTGCTATTGCAGCACCTAAGCCTTGACCACCAATTGAAATAATTCTTCGAACCCAGGGAACGCCGTCGATAAGCCCACTAATACCTTCACCAGCTATCAATACGCCTACCGCAGCGCATTCAGCTCTATTGTGTTGTAGGCGCACTTTTTGAGTCGAAGCTATACGTGCCCACTCCATAAGCATGGTGAGTTTAGGAACGATGTGACGATAGATTTCTTCCGCTGCATCGTTGTCACATATTTGTTTTAATTGTTTGTCGAAACCAAATAGTACTTCGACATATTTTTGTAATGTTTTTGTTTTTATTTGCTCTTCTTTTAATACCTTGATTTCACGCTGTATGGTTTGTATTTTCTCGCTCAGTTGCGTATTTTGTTGTTTAACACTAGTGTCTATGGGGCCGTTTGCATTCTCGCTTAATTGCTGTCTAATCGTTTTTTCTTGCTCTGTAAGTGTTGAAATAGCATCGGATAGTTCTGTGATGTTTTCAAGGAGTTGATTGATAGTGTTATCGTATTCATCTTCAGACTCATAATCATCATAATCCACAAACGAGCTACTGCCTTCCTTGGGGGTTGCGAAAAGACTTGATAATTTTGAGGTCGATTCAGTCGTTGGTTGTTTACCTTTTTGATCTGGTGAGAGAGGGGCTGTATGAGACACATGTTTAAAAACAGCGGTTCTAAGTGTGTCATTAATTTCGAGTGATACTTGCGAGATGGCTCTTTTTGTTATTAAGCTGTCATGATGTACGCTGACGGCATGTGCATCATGTTGAATAAATTTTTTGAAGTCTTCTGCATTTGTTTCTGTATTGATGTTTGAGACGCGTGGTATGTCCTCTACTTTAAGAAGTTGTAGGGCTGATTTACGAGGCTGTTTGCGAAAAAAACTCGATAGCGTATAGCGTAGTGCGCGCCAATTCCATGGCCATGGTTTGGATTTTATTTTTCGTATTATTTCATTGCGGTTGTGTATCAGTGTGATAAGAGAGGTGTCTTCTTTAACAGTTCGCGGTTTTTTTGAGCTTATCCGCTTAACCCATTTACATTTATCTTCTCCAAAGCGTGATAATGCCTCTTTTATAATGTTTTCAGTGACTTTTTCTGGTTTGTTATTTAGCTTCTCCATCTCGATCATTGTATCAATAAGTTGGTGGAGATGCTCACTATCTAGCATGTGGCAATTGATAACCAAGCGTTCTTTTATAAGAGTACAAAATTCATGGTCTTTCGGCATCATATGAAATATTTCTGTAAGGACGTTATAGTAACGAGCCTTACTTTGTTTGTCTGCAATAAGTGGTAAAGCATTGTAATAACGTTCTATCCACTTATCTCGGTGTTTGCGAGCTTGTTCACCTTTGATTACCCGAGCGATCTTGAAGGTGGTGTTAACGTGAGTGATCACTGAGTGAAAAAGAAGTGGCAGTTCATCAAAAATGTCTTGATACTTACCTGCGTCTTCATCGTCTCCTCGTAAGCCTTCTAAAACTTTAATATCTTGTTTAATGCTGCCACTAAACTTGGTTAAAAACATTTTCTCGAGTTCTTTGAGTGGGGACTCACTGGGTGTGTATCGATTTTCTATATCTATCGAGTTCCATGCGTGAACTGAAGCTGCGACAAGCTTATTACTACGTTTTTCTCTACGTTGGCTGCTTCTCTTTGCTTGTTCAGACCATATGGCGCTGTTTGCACTAACGATGTCATATTGTAACTGGTTGATATTAGCGTTTTGTGAAAGAGAAGGATCGGCAATAATTGTTGGGCCTAATGAGTCAAGTTTGAATATTTTTAAATTCTTGGAGATTGTCGTAACGAGTTGTTCATCTTCATCATCGAGGTCGCCAGCAAACGATCGGCAATAATTGAGCTTATAATAAAGTTTTGCACAGGCAAGTCGATTGGCTGACGTATTTGTATAGATCTCAGGTTCAAGTTCTTCTTCAGTATGACGTGAAATACCCATCAAAGCTTTGCGGATTGTGTCATCACCCCATAATGAGTTAAAAAAAGAAGCTTCACCTTTCTTATCAAAGTTAGTCTTTAGAAAATCCTCAATAAAAGCTTTATGATCGCTCAAACTATTGAGTTGCAACTTGAGGTGTTCATTACAAAGATAGACAAAGCGAGGTAAGAACGTATTGAGCATCACGTCTAGTTCATGATGCCTCTCGTAATGGCGGGGGAAGTCTTTTACAACAGATATGTGACAGTGCAATAGAAAAATAAAGTGACGAAGAATAGCTTTGGCATGTTGCTCAAGCTCTTCATCATTGTTTTCGATCTTAGTACTCAGAGCTTTTAGTTGTTCGTCTATTAACTGGAAAGAATCGCTGTAGGCTGCAGCAAGGTTAGGTGAAATCTTTTGTAAGTGGTAGCGGTATGCATGAATGAACCTGAAGAAGTCTCCGTGAAACCTAGGAGCATCATCAGCAAGATGGAATGATATATTTTCGACGGCTTTACACAGCTTTTTTATACGTGATGCAGCAGGCATGGATGTAACCCTCGCGGTTATTATTATTGGTATTCATCCATGAATGCTTAATTATATTTTTAACGAGTCAGCTTATGGTTTATTTAGTACTGTTTTCATCGTTGTCAGAAGATGGTGCGTCATTATCTTCGCTTGGTTCTTCAGTTGTTGTCGCGTCATCATCGCGCTTTGATTTATAGCCTTCGATGATTTCGCAGACGCTTTTTTTAACATCACCAAAAAATTTACCCGCCATTTCGCCGATTTCTTTCATATCAGGCATTTGGCTTTTCTTATCGGCCATTATTCACCTCAGTGTAAAGGTTTGTGGTCGCTTGGACGGTATTTCACCACTGTACAGCCTAAGCAGCGCTCAAACGTGTTTCTTGCTGGCAATTCAACCAGCATTTTACCCGCCTCGTCAACATTACCGCCCGCCCAGCTGAGGGGAAGGGTGATAACGTAAAGGGCAGCACCCACGGCCGTTGCTGCAAGAAACAGAGGTCTTGCTATTGCAGCATCTGCGGCCATACGTACAGGTCCAGGACGCTCAATATTGTCTTCGGTATAGGCATATGATGCTATGCTTGGTGTTGCTACGTGCAACATGCATAAGCCCATAATGCAACCCAATAAAAACAGTTTGTGCTTTTTCATTGTTGCCTTCCTTGCTTCAGTGAAAAACCACATTACGGCAAAGTATATGCCAAATGTGGTTATTCTGCCAACTAAGTTTCATTATCCGTTTTTCGACGGGCGCGATTCTTAACGTCAGGATTTCGTTCCGCCATGATGCTATGTGTTATTTGTAATCCGACCAAGCGTGCAATCAATACTGCAATGTAAAGCTGTCCCGTGACTGATTCGATTGAGGACAGTGCGCGCGCCGTGTGATTGAGCGGAATGACATCACCATAACCGAGCGTTGTCAGTGTCACGAAGCTGTAATAGACAAACTCGCCGAGGTAGATAGGGTAGGTGTAATCAAATGGTGATGTAATTAGAGGCTCGAAGTGGAAGCGAAACGAGCCGGGTTGTGCATTTTCTAATGCTGTGTAAATAAGTGCCCAAATAAGGCCCAGCAATAAGTAGCCACATATGGCGCCGTAGATTTTGTCATTCGACACCCGTCGCTCACTCAACACGTGGCGAATGATCGTAATGGTGGATATACCAAAGAATACGATTTCAACGAATAGTGCAGTTAACATGAGCTCGCGGTTAGCGAGTATAATGTTGAATAAATTAAGTATTATCGCAATGAGTGCTATAAGAGATGCTATCAATAGCAAACGGCGGTTTGGGCTCAAGAGGTAGATGCCAGATAATAAGATAAATGCAAACGCAATTTCGAGTATGCCGAACGTGCTCGTCCAATCACTGGGTAAGAGAGGGGCTGTTAGCATCGGCACAACGAGCGCCATAAGGAACATCAACAGGCGATGATCCCGCACATAGCGATAGGCCTTTTTAAATGTCTGGTCAAGAATAAACATTATGTCTCCTCTGATACTTCCCCAAAGCACACCCTGTGCCAGTACAGCGTACTAGTAAGCCTCGTCAGCACACCGTATAATCGCTCTGACACATAAGGATAGGTTATGTTTGATAAAATACTGATCGCAAACCGCGGCGAAATTGCCTGCCGCGTGATGGAAACGGCGCGAGCCATGGGTATTCAAACGGTCGCAATTTATACACTGGTCGATAAATCCGCACGACACGTCGATCTTGCTGACGAAGCGCACCTCATTGACGAAGAGACTGGTTACCTCGCTATTGATGCGATTATTGCGCTTGCAACAAAGACAGGTGCACAGGCGGTTCACCCGGGCTATGGCTTTCTGTCTGAAAATGCTGATTTTGCGAAACGATGCGCTGATGCGGGTATTGTCTTCATCGGGCCTAAACCTGCAAGTATCGAAGCGATGGCGCTTAAGCACCGCGCCAAGCAACTTATGATTGAGGCTGGCGTCCCAGTCATTCCTGGCTTCGATGAAGATGCCCAAGACGAAGAAACCCTTACCAAGGCGGCAAATGCGATAGGTTACCCGTTGCTTATCAAGGCAAGCGCTGGCGGTGGCGGTAAAGGTATGCGTGTTGTTGAAAAAGCCGATGATTTTAGTCACGCGCTTGCGAGTGCTAAACGCGAAGCACAAAAAGCGTTTGCCGATGACCATATGATTTTAGAGAAATACTTAGTTAATCCCCGCCACGTCGAGGTCCAAGTGTTTAGAGATAGCTTTGGTCATGGCGTGCATCTTTTCGAACGCGATTGTTCCGCGCAGCGTCGTAACCAGAAAGTTATCGAGGAAGCACCCGCGCCTGGCTTAAGTGATGAAACACGCCAATCACTGTTTGATGCGGCATTGCGAGCTGCCGATGCGGTTGATTATGTGGGCGCCGGTACGATCGAGTTCATGGTCGCTAACAACAAAGATGTCTACTTTCTAGAGATGAATACGCGTTTGCAAGTCGAACACCCTGTGACTGAAATGATAACGGGAGTCGATTGCGTTGCTTGGCAATTACATATTGCGATGGGCGAAAAGATACCGCTGACACAAGATGCTATTAATTGTCACGGCCACGCGATGGAGGCGCGTTGGTACGCTGAAGATCCCTCGCGCGATTTTCTACCCCAGGCAGGCACGTTATCGCTTTTGCGTTTTCCACATGCAGATGAACATGTACGTATCGACACCGGTGTACGCGAAGGTGATGTGGTATCAATGCACTACGATCCGATGCTCGCGAAAATCATTACACACGGTGAAACACGTGACGATGCGCGTCACCATCTCATTAATGCATTGCGTGATATGGCTGCTCTCGGCGTTAAACACAACCAAGCGTTTATGCTCGAACTTCTGCAACAAGAAAATTTTGCGCGTGGTGATGTGCACACAGGACTTATCGCTCGCGATTTTGAATTAAAAGGTATGCATCCTGACGCACTCGTAATCGCACAGGCACTTCTAATCGAGGCGATGCCGACCTTCGAGCCTTGGCGCATGAATTTACCGATGGCGCAACAATTCATATGGCAGTTGCCAAGTGTGACGACACACGTCTTAGTTGAGAATGGTAAGCTTGTCGTAGAATTGGATGATAAAAAGCATATCGTAAGTACGAACGCCACAGGTCGCGATAGTTATCGAGTAACGCTCAATGATGAGCAGCTGACTGTAACAGCACGCATGACAGCGACCGATGTACAATTTGTGTTGTCTGGTTACAATTATCACTTTATACTGGCAGATCCCTTACAACAATACATGAGTGAAGAACAGCACGCAGGGCAGTTGACAGCCCCGATGCCGGGCACTGTCGTTGCCATCTTACGTGAGCAGGGGAGTGAAGTTGTTGCCGGCGATCGCTTGTTAGTTATGGAAGCGATGAAGATGGAACACACGTTGTGCGCGCCCCATGCAGGAATGATTCAAGCAATTCATTGTCGCGAGGGTGAGCAAGTAAGTGAAGGCGTCGAATTAATTGAAATAGAGGCGAGATAATGTCGGGTAACACGTTTGGTCAACTATTTACGGTGACGACTTGTGGTGAGAGCCATGGCCCAGCGCTTTTGGCCATCGTCGATGGTTGTCCGCCAGGTTTAGCGCTTGAGCCTACCGATATTCAACGTGATCTCGATAGACGCAAGCCTGGTCAGTCGCGCTATACCACGCAACGTCGTGAACCTGACGAAGTCGAAATCTTATCTGGTGTGTTTGAGGGTAAAACCACAGGAACGCCTATTGGGCTTATGATTAAAAACGTCGATAGTCGTTCGCGCGATTACAGTGCGATACAATCCACGTTTCGTCCCGGTCACGCTGATTATACCTATCAAGCGAAATACGGTCATCGTGATTATCGTGGTGGTGGGCGATCATCTGCACGAGAAACGGCGATGCGCGTTGCAGCTGGTGCGATTGCGCGTAAATATTTATTTGAAAAGTATGGGCTTACTATTCGAGGGTACTTAAGTGAGCTTGGTGACATCGTTTGTCCCTTTCAAGATTGGGCGTTTGTTGCATCGAACCCTTTTTTCGCTGCCAACAACGATATTGTTCCCACGCTTGAAGCAAAGATTGATGCCTTGCGTCGCGAAGGGAATTCGACAGGGGCTAAGATTACCATTGTGGCAAGTGAAGTGCCTGTTGGGCTCGGTGAGCCTGTGTTTGCTAAGCTTGATGGTGATATCGCTGGCGCGATGATGGGGATCAATGCTGTCAAAGGCGTTGAGATTGGCGATGGATTTGCGAGCGTGAGCCAGCTTGGGACGGAACATCGCGATGAGATGACGAGCGAGGGTTTTCTCTCAAACCACGCGGGCGGTACGCTTGGTGGTATTAGTAGCGGCCAAGATATTATTGTAAGCCTTGCCCTAAAACCTACCTCGAGCATTACTACACCCGGCAAGACTGTCAATGATGACGGGGAGGAGACGACGGTTGTTACCAAAGGGCGCCACGATCCTTGTGTTGGTATTCGCGCTGTTCCTATCGCTGAAGCAATGTTAGCGTTGGTCTTGATGGACCACGCCTTACGCATGCAAGCCTATCAGAATTAGTTTGGCATTTTCCCCTCTCCCCCAAGTTGGGGGAGAGGGGATGCGAAAGGGAGCTGATAAAAGTTCATGAAAGGTTTAAGAGAGGTTAAAAAATATGAATCGATACAATATCGCCGTTGTCGGTGCGACGGGTTTAGTAGGTGAGGCGATGCTCGCGTTGATAGCTGAGCGTAACTTTCCCGCTGAGAATATTTACGCAATTGCGAGCGAGCGTTCAGCTGGGTCGCATGTTTTTTGTGGCGATAAGCATTTAACCGTTAAAGCTATCGATGAATTTGATTTTAGCCAAGTCGATTTTGCGCTGTTCTCTGCGGGTGGTGATGTGGCGCGCGAGTATGCGCCCAAAGTTGCAGCAGCTGGGGCAACCGTTGTTGATAATAGTTCGGCGTTTCGTTATGACGATGATATTCCGCTTATCGTGCCTGAAGTGAATATGGATAGCATCAACGACTACGATGACCCGAAAATAATAGCCAACCCAAATTGTTCGACGATTCAGATGCTTGTCGCGCTTAAGCCGCTTTATGATGCGGTGGGTATTACACGCATCAATGTTTCAACCTACCAATCAGTCTCAGGCTCTGGGCGCAAAGCGATACGAGAACTCGCTCGCCAATGTGGTGAGTGTTTGAATGGTAAGCCTGTGACGAATGAGGTTTATCCGCAGCAGATAGCCTTTAATGTCTTGCCTCATATCGATTCGTTCGAAGATAACGGTTATACGCGTGAAGAGATGAAAATGGTGTGGGAAACACAAAAAATCTTTAATGATAAAGAGATTGAGGTTAACCCGACTGCTGTGCGTGTACCTGTCTTCTTTGGCCATAGCGAAGCGATATCGATTGAGACTAACGATAAGATCACGGCTGAAAAAGCGCGAGAGATTTTAGCTAACGCGCCAGGTGTTGAAGTCTTTGATGATAGTGCGGATCAAATTTATCCAACACCACTTAATCAAGCGAGCGGTAAAGATGCCGTTTTTGTCGGGCGTATTCGCAATGACTTAGCCCACGACCGCGGTTTAAATCTCTGGGTGGTTGCGGATAACGTTCGCAAAGGCGCCGCATTAAACGCTTTACAGATCATCGAATCCTTGATAAGTTTGTAAGCTTTCTTGCACGAAACGATTGAGGACAAACATGCCGCGCAGAGTCAATTGGGTCTTCAGTGAAAGTGGTGAACTCGTACCTGAAGGTAGTCCGTCACCTATGCAACAACGTTTCATGAATGACAGAGATTTCTCTTCACGTCGTGAATCAGCACTAGGAGACAGTCAAGATCAGCCTAAGCTTGCTAAAAGCGAGCCGACAAAATCAGTCGGTTATGATTCTGATGACTCTAGTATTTCATCTCAGACACCTCGTCTTTCGGAGACATGCGTTACACATATGGGCTTCTTTGCAGCCTACCAAAAATCAATAAAGGGCGATAACCCCTTCCATGTGGGGCAATTATCGCTAGCTTCATCTCCAGATAATAAGAAAAAACTTAGCCTTCGACGTCAGTTGGCTAAGCTTGAGGCGAAAATCGAATCTGCTACATCGACCGCGAAGCGTGATCAGTATCAAACTCAGCATGATGAGATCGCAGAGCAACTTGATAGGTTAATTGAACAGACCGTAAAGGCTGATGAACATGAGTTTATGAGCGAAGAAGGTGAAGAGCTTTTTGAACTTGATATGTGACTCTCTAACCAACAAATTAATTTGAGGTTATACGATGACAACGCTACAAGAAAAAAAATGTTTACCCTGTGAGGGTGGTGTCGATCCTTTATCACACGCTGAGAGTGAAAAACTCTTAGGTCAATTGAACAAGTGGCATTTGAGTGAAGACGGCAAAACCATCACGAAAGCGTATAGCTTTAAAAACTTTTACCACACGATGTCATTTGTTAATGCAATCGCATTCATTGCGAATCAGGAAAATCATCATCCCGATATGGAAGTAGGCTACGACTACTGCCGAGTAACCTTCATGACCCACGCCATTGGCGGCTTATCCGAAAACGACTTCATCTGTGCAGCTAAGATAGACGATTTAGGTTGATTTAATTCTTTTTCCCTCTCCCTCAAGCTTTGCTTGGGGGAGAGGGGAAGTAGAAAGGAAGTGAAGAGGTAGTGGAGTAGAACGTTTTTTTGAATTTATTCCCCTAGAAATTTGCCCTCTAACTTTGCATGCAGCACCATGCTATGTTGCTTACATGAAACTCAAGATTGTAAAAATACATGGCACTTCCTTAATCGAAGTCCTCATCACTATGTTGATACTCAGTATCGCTTTAATGTCTCTATCACAGGCACAAATAAAAGCGCTAAGGTTTGGCCATCAATCCTGGTTGCGCACTTGCGCACAAAATTATTGCGAGAATCTCGTGAGTGATCTATCGGTGCAACCATCTAACGCTCATTCATTCACTAAAGACATAGATGGTTCGAATATCACAATACAATGGCAAACACCCAATGAGAAAACAAGTCGTGTTTCCTGCTATAAACCATAACATTTATAAGCAAGAGGCCTTTAGCCTCATTGAGCTAACGATAAGTCTCGCTCTTGGTGCTTTTATTTTAGCGCTATTCATAACAACCTTTATTTCAAACCGACAAACGGCAGCAACGCAAACCTCGCTTCATCTTTTACAACAAAACGCTATCGTAGTCTCACTGAGCCTACGTCAAGTGATTCGCTTGCGCGGCTTAGTAGGCTGTCGTAAGAAAGATAAAACGTTAACCTTCTACGATAGTATGAACAAGTGGCCGGTAAATCTGTCTATTAAACCGTACAAAGGTAAACCTTGTCTCACGGTCTATCACGCGAGCCCTGATTTCATAACAGTTAAGGAAAAACAAAAAAATAATTTTACACTCAACAAAAAGCCAAATTGGCGCGTTGGTGACTGGCTTGTTGCAAGCAACTGTGAACGCGCAGGACTTTGGCGAGTTAAATCCATTCATAACAATCGAGTTGTCTTATACGATGACAAGTCACTCTCAACGTTAACGCAGCCGATTTGGTTTGCGAGATTCATGCAACATCGTTTTTATCTCAATCCTACCAAACACATCTTATATGAAAAAATAAATGACGAGCGGGCACAAGCTGTTATCGAAAACGTTTCTTCCATGCATCTATCGAAAACCAACCATACACTTCGCATTGAGCTTAGACTAGAAAGCCTTGATGAGAAAAACACTGTTAGTGTGCCGATAGTGGAGCACATCGCATGACTAACTCGGCTGGTTTCACACTTGCGTTAGCCTTAACACTGTTATCTCTACTTACGCTCATCGTCACACATCAACTCCAAACCGGACTTATTGCAGTCAAGCTCGCAGCTGAGCGCGGACATGCTCTACGAAAAGAGACCGTATTAAAGCCTGCGCTCAAACAATTAATAAGACAGCCGTTTAAACACCCATGCCTCGTTAAGCATGCATCGCCACATGCACTTGCAGAAGCGCTACGAGCAAGAACAAACCCGCAGTGTGTCGTGCGTCTCAATCATGAGTCGATACTATATTTAGCAGCACCACTTGCTAAGCTCGCTTGCGTCAAATTAAAGGAGACACCTAAGCAAGGCATACAATTTTTTCTCGTTGCCATGCGTCACCGGTCGAGAGGGGCCGTCATGCTTGCTACAATCGCTTATGCGGCCGATGCTTTGGGCCCGTGTCATCAGTTGACGATACTCGAGGACCCGCTACAATCGCAGTGGATGATAATTTGAAGAGGGTAAACACATGACTTGGCTTATCATAGGCAGCACATTAGGCGTTATTATCGCATTAGGCATCCAGTTTATCCTGCTCAAACGCGTTATTGCGCGTAAAAGCGAAGCCTACCTCACTGAACGTGCGAATCTCGATAATCAATTAAACAAATTCAATCAAACTATCATCGAGCGTCTGCATGACAGTGAGAAGGCAATGACTAAACGCATGCACGAGGACCATCTTCAAGGTGTGCAACACACCCAGACGATGTTGCAGGGCGCTATCAAGGATTTGCGTGAACAGCTTGCTCAATTTCTAGCCCAACACGGCAAGCTCATCAGTGATCAGGTTTCCGTCCTAACGGCGCGAACTGACGATCGCTTGAAAGATATCAGCGGTGCTGTCGAAAAGCGCTTACAGCAGGGATTTGAAAAAACGACGCAAACCTTCCAAGCCATTATTGAGCGCTTGACCATTATCGATGAGGCGCAGAAGAAGATGAGTGAGCTCTCAGGTCACGTGGTAAGCCTACAGGAAGTCTTTATCGATAAACGGGCCCGTGGTGCGTTTGGCGAGATACAGCTTGCGACATTGATTCGTAATATGTTGCCTGAGGAGCACTTTGCGCTGCAACACACACTCAGTAATGGCAAGCGGGCCGATTGCATGTTGTTCCTGCCTGAACCTAGTGGCAACATCGCTATCGATGCTAAATTCCCTCTCGAGTCATTCCGCGAATTGATGCGCACCGATTTGACTGAGCAAGAGCGTAAAACGGTGGTTGCGCGTTTTCGTCAAGATATCCTCAAACACATTCAGGCCATTGCTGAGAAATACATTATTCAAGGTGAGACGATGGATGGGGCAATGATGTTCATTCCGGCAGAAGCGGTGTTTGCGGAGATTCACGCTCACTTTCCCGACTTGATCGATAAGGCCCACCAGGCGCGTGTCTGGCTAGTATCGCCGACGACCTTAATGGCGGTGCTCACCACGGCCCAAGCGGCTTTGAAAGATGCAGCTACACGCAAGCAAGTCCACGTCATACAGGAGCATTTGGCGATGCTTGCTAAGGACTTCGGTCGCTTTGAAAAGCGCATGCACCAACTCTCACGCCACATCGATCAGGCTCATGAAGATGTACACTCAGTACACACTTCAGCCCGCAAAATCACCTCTCGATTCGCCAAGATCGAAAAAGTCGAATTAGAAGCCCTCGAAGATGAAACCCTAGACAGTTGATAGGGCAAGATTTATGCATGAAAGAATTTCTAGCACATTCCAGTCCCCTCTCCCCCAGACACGGGGGAGAGGGGAACAGGTACTCACGCGTTGGCCCTGGCTAATAAGCCAATAATGCTTGTAGCAACAAAGACTTCATAGTACGCTTAGCCACAGTGACTAGCTTGGTGTGACCCTATAGCGCCAATGCTTGACCACCTCAAGGATGAAACATGACAAAAGAGTACCACGATAGGGCGAGCTTACTTGCACTGATCTGCAGTATTCTTGCACTAATATGCTTTGCCTTCGTCTTGTATGTCGGACCACACATTATGTTTGGCCTGCACTACAATGTGCCAGAGTTTATTTCTCACGTTGAGGCTTACTTGGCGAGGCATCATGATACGGAAGGTTTCTTAGCTGCATTACTGATATTAGGACCGCCGTTGATTGCAGGTATCATCTTCGCTTGGTTTGCGCGTTATTTGACTAAAGATGAGCTTAGCGAAGACGAACAGTACACCATGGCAGAGCGTAAGCGGCTTGGAAGTTATCTCAAGACACACGAAGGAACTAGGCTGACATTAATTGTCGGTTCGCTTATCTTTTTTGTTATTGCAGCTTTATTCATAATTGAGTTTTTGATTGTTTGGCACATCGAAGTGACGCGTTGAGGATACATCATGCTAAATTTTCGTGGGATGAAATTAAAGGGTTTGCAAAAAAAAGCCCAAACATTTTTTGATAACCGACAGGCTTCTGACGTAAGCGAACAAGAGATTGCAAAAGAGATTGCAATCCATCGTCAATTAGCGGCTTACTACCAAAGCAATAGTGACGAATCTCATGCCGTATGGTTATGTGAAGCATCACTACGCGCAGCAGCACAACTAGGCGATGACGACTCTAGCTACTCACTTGGTAAGCGCTTGCTCGATCGCGGGCGTTATTTTTTGAGTTTACAACATACATTCTATGCCAATCCCATCTACGATAAATATGCCCATGTCTTATTCGAAGAAGGTTTAGCCTATTTGCAAATCGCGGAAGAGCACGGTCATGTCTACGGAAAAAGATTGCGCGGCCTTGCTATTTTACAGGGTTGGGGTGTTGAGAAAAATGAGACCCGTGGTTTGGAGCTAATCGTCGCAAGCATAGAACAAGACAACGCTTGGGATCATGTAGGTGAAATTTTAGGTGAACTTGGTCTTGATAAACAAAAATTCTTCACGGCGATTATGTCACTTCGTCAGTCATGAGTGGAAAGCCGACCCAAACCGATATTAAGCGTGCAAAAGAGCTTGCTCGTGATTTAACACGCTACAGCAAGCTTTATTACGAAGAAGATAACCCTGCCATTCCTGATGCTGAGTACGATCGCTTGTTTGCAGAGTTACAAACACTTGAAGCGACATACCCCGAGCTTATCGATCCAAATGCCCCCACACAACGGGTAGGGAGTAAACCTCTAAAACATTTTAAATCGGTTAAGCATCAAAAGGCCATGTTGTCGCTTAATAACGCATTCGATGATGAGACCGTTTTAGCTTTTGATAGACGTATTAAACAAGCGCTTTCGACCGATGATGCGATTCGTTATGTTTGTGAGCCCAAGTTAGATGGCCTCGCTGTTAACCTGCTCTATGAGCAAGGTGTTTTTAGCGTTGCTGCTACACGAGGCGATGGTGAAACAGGCGAGGACATTACGGCAAACATTCGCACAATAACCGATGTTCCAATGACGCTTGCTGGCGATAATCATCCATCGCGTGTTGAAATTCGTGGTGAAGTGTTTATGCCACTAAAAGGTTTTGCGCAATTTAATAAACGCGCTGCGCGCTTGGGTTGGAAGGTCTTTGCTAACCCGCGTAATGCAGCAGCAGGGAGTCTTCGCCAACTTGACCCTAACGTGACAGCAAAAAGACCGTTAAGTTTTTTCTGTTATGGCTTAGGTGATATAGAAGGCTACGAGATACCTCTGTCACACCATGATGTCTTAGCACTGTGTGCATCGTGGGGTGTTCCTGTTTGTCCTGAGATACAACTTGCAACGGGTATTGATAACTGCCTTGCCTATGCTGCGCAGTTATTAGAAAAGCGCGACAAGTTAGCTTATGAGATTGACGGTGTTGTTTACAAGGTTGATAACTTGGCCTTTCAAGAACAGGTCGGCTATGTCGCACGTGCACCAAGATTCGCTATCGCACACAAATATCCAGCCCAGGAAGAAATAACGGAATTAGAAGACGTGGACTTCCAGGTTGGACGCACAGGCGTACTAACACCTGTCGCGCGATTAAAACCAGTGTCTGTGGGTGGGGTTACTGTGAGTAATGCCACGCTACACAACATGGATGAGATTAAGCGTAAAGATGTGCAAATCGGTGATGTTGTTATTGTGCGTCGCGCTGGTGATGTGATCCCTGAAGTTGTGAGCTCTGTCGCTGAAAAGCGCAAATCCAATACGCGGTTAATTGAGCCACCACAGAGCTGTCCTGCGTGTGGCACACCCGTTGAAATCACAGAGGGCGAGACTGCTATACGCTGTCCTGCGGGTTTGAGCTGTCCAGCACAACGTATCGAAGCGATTAAACATTTTGCCTCGAGACGTGCGATAGATATCGAGGGGCTCGGCAGTAAGCTTGTCGAACAGCTTGTGACAACCGAACGTGTCAAAACGATTGCCGATATATATAAGCTTAACCTTGCCGATCTGGTCGGACTTGAACGTATGGCGACTAAATCAGCGCAGAACGTATTAGACGCGCTTGAGAAAAGTAAAAAAACGACGTTTGCACGTTTTCTCTTTGCATTAGGCATTCGTGAGGTTGGTGAAGTGACTGCAGCGAGTCTAGCACAACATTTTAAAACGCTCGATGCTGTAGCTAATGCTGATATTGAAGTGCTCGAAGGCATAGCTGAGATAGGTCCTGTCATAGCACACCATATTTGCACTTTTTTTGAGACCGAGTCTAATCAAGCCGTGATAGCAGAATTAGTAGAAAGTGGTATTAACTGGCCTGAGCCAAAAGCGTCAACTGAGCCACAACACTTGCAGGGTAAAACCTTTGTGTTAACAGGTACGCTTGAATTATTCACTCGCCAAGAAGCAAAAGAGCGCCTGCAAGCCTTAGGCGCGAAAGTAAGTGGATCGGTTTCTAAGCGCACCGATTATGTTGTTGCTGGACGTGACCCAGGATCTAAGCTTGATAAAGCCCAAGCATTAAGTGTTACCGTTATTGATGAGGATGCATTACAAAAACTCTTACAAACATAAGACTAATCAATGAAACATTGCAAACTGATAACTCTTACCATGACGATGTTACTTACATGCTTTCATAGTACAGTCGCTTATACACTAAATAACCCTTACCCTAAAGCAGATCAAGAAAAAAATTACCTTTATACAACGTTTATGGAAAGACCAAAAACACTGGATCCTGCGCGCTCATTTTCAGTGACTGAAAGTATATTCATCTCACAGGTTTACGAACCACCGCTGCAGTACCATTACTTAAAGCGCCCCTTGCAACTCGTACCACGCACACTTGAAAGTATGCCAACTATTACTTACCTTGATAAGAATAATAAGCCTATCCCAGCATCATCAACTCCTTCCAGTGTTGCCTATAGTCTTTATACGTTGAAACTAAAAAAGGGTATCAAGTATCAGTACCACCCAGCATTTGCGACAAATGCCAAAGGTAAATCATATTATTTAAACTTGTCGCAAGATGCTAGACGACATCTTCATATCCGCGCCTTGCGTGACTTTCATCGAATAGGAACACGCGAACTTGTAGCTCGTGATTATGTTTATCAGATAAAACGTCTTGCTTCACCAAAGTCGCAATCACCAATCTTAGGTTTGATGAGTCAATACATCGTAGGTTTGAGCGATTTGTCTAAGCAGTTAGAGAAAGCCTATAAACATAAGCAAGGCTTTTTTGATCTCCGTAAATTTAAGCTTCAAGGTGTGAAAGCAATCGATAAATATACTTATCAAATAAAGATAAAAGGAGTATATCCTCAGTTCCAATATTGGCTTGCAATGTCATTTTTTTCACCTATACCTTGGGAAGCAGATAGATTTTATAGCGAACTACACGATATCGAACATAATATAAATTTTGATTGGTATCCAGTTGGAACAGGACCTTATAAACTAATAGAAAATAATCCTAATAGACGCATGGTGCTCGCTCGCAATCAAAATTTTTCTGCCGACTACTATCCAACTAGCGGTGAGCCGAGTGACAAAGCAGCAGGTTTGCTTGTTGATGCGGGCAAGCGCTTACCATTTGTTGATAAGGTTATCTTTATGCTTGAGCGTGAAAGTATTCCAGCATGGAGTAAGTTCCTACAAGGCTATTATGATACATCAGGTATAGGATCTGATAGTTTTGATCAGGCTATACATATCGATGATAACGGTAAGCCTGGGCTAACAAAAGCAATGCAGAAGAAGAATATGTTACTGCGTACTACAGTAACGCCTGGTATCTTTTACTTAGGCTTCAACATGCTTGATCCAATCGTCGGTGGTAAAAGCGAACGGGCGCGTCACTTACGTCTTGCGATTTCTATCGCACTTGATTACTCCGAATTTATCCAAATCTTTTTAAACGGGCGCGGCCAAGTAGCAGACGGACCTGTGCCACCCGATATACAAGGCTCGATTAGTGTACCCAACTCGTTTGTTTATGCTTATCTAGATGGTGATATCAGGCGTCTGCCGCTTGCTAAAGCTAAGGAGCATATGATTAAGGCAGGGTATCCAAATGGTCGCGATAAGAAGACAGGGAAACCACTTGTATTAAATTATGACGCAATAATGCAAAGTGGTCCAGACGATAAGGCTCGTTTTGACTGGATGCGTAAACAGTTTGCCAAACTCGGTATTCAATTACATGTAAGAGCAACACAGTATAATCGCTTTCAACGCAAAATTCGCCAGGGGGAGTCACAACTCTTCTTCTGGGGTTGGAGTGCTGACTATCCTGATGCAGAGAATTTTTTAGCGTTGCTTTATGGTAAGAATGCGAAGGTTAAGTATGGCGGTGAGAATGTGACGAATTATCATAATCCAAAATATGATGCCTTATTTGAAAAAATGAAGACAATGATGCCAGGGCCTAAGCGTCAAGCAGTGATTAGAGAAATGTTACCGATCTTATACAAAGATAGTCCTTGGATCTACGGCTTTTACCCTAAGGCTTATACGCTTGCTCACGAGTGGTACCGTGTTACTAAACCAAGCAGTATCATTCAAAACACGATGAAATACATACGAATCGATCCAATAAAACGTCGAATCGATCGTGATGCGTGGAATCAACCATTACTTTGGCCGCTTGCGTTACTCTTTTTAGTATTGTTTATATTCGCACTAATTCCAACCATGGCGTATTTGCGTCGCGTTCGCAATCGCAAAACCCTAGTCGAGGAGAACTAAATGTGGCGATATATCATTAAACGAATTCTATACGCGATTCCGGTGCTGATAGGTGTCAATCTGATAACCTTTAGCTTATTTTTTATTGTCAATACGCCCGATGATATGGCGCGCATGCACCTCGGACAAAAATACGTCAAACAAGCTGCCGTCGACCGCTGGAAGCGTAAACATGGTTACGACAAGCCCATCTTTTTCAATCAAGATGCAAACGGGATATCTAAGTTTACGGATACGTTATTTGTCGATCAGACCATCAAACTTTTTACCTTTAATTTTGGTGTCTCAGATGGTGGGCGTAATATCAGTCACGATATTACCGTGCGTATGTGGCCAAGTTTGTTTGTCGCTGTTCCGACACTGCTTTTTGGTTTAGTACTAAATATTTCATTTGCATTCTTACTTGTGTTTTTTCGTCACCAAACACTTGATCTGACGGGTAGCATTCTGTGTATTATGATGATGTCTATCTCAAGTTTGTTTTACATTATCGGCGGCCAATATTTATTTGGTAAACTCATGTTTCTTGTGCCCATCAGTGGCTACAGCGATGGTTGGCTCGTTGCAAAATTTATTGCGTTACCTATTATCGTTTCTATCATTGCCGCGATGGGAGCTGGCGCTCGTTGGTATCGCACGATATTTTTAGAAGAAGTAGGTAAGGATTATGTACGTACAGCGCGAGCTAAGGGCTTGGGTGAATTTCGTGTACTCTTTCGCCATGTTTTGCGCAATGGTCTTATTCCAATTCTAACGGGTGTGGTCGTTATTCTACCTACACTGTTTATGGGTAGTCTTATTCTTGAATCGTTTTTCGCTATACCAGGCCTTGGTAGTTATACGATCGATGCGATACAGTCGCAAGATTTTGCTATCGTGCGAGCGATGGTTTTTCTCGGTGCAGTGTTGTATATCGTAGGGTTAATAATGACCGATATTGCCTACATTATGGCTGACCCACGCGTGCAATTAGATGGGACACACTAGTATGAGTAGAAACGATGACTTTTAAACCAATATTACTAGCAACAGATTTCTTGTGGTTTGTCTTACTAGGGCTCTTAGCCCTTGTTATCTGGCGCATTTGTCGATCTAACGAGGCACGTAAACCGTGGCTACACGTTTTTAGCAACGGCTTTGCACTGAGCGCGAGCTTAGTTCTGGCAACCTACGCGCTTATTGCCACACTCGACTCAATCCATTACCAACCATGTGAAACACATCAATCACAGACAGTCTGTCAGACGAGAGTTTATTCAGTATTAGATTCAGTATTGGCGCCGCTTAATAAGCCGATGGAAATTTCATACTCTAAACCATTTGCTACCCATTTAAAATCGCAAAGTTTGCATGCGCCTTTAAAAATTACTTCGGCTTGGAGCAGTTATATTTCTTTTGAGAAGCGCTTAAAATACGATTTGCTTTTTGCGTTTGTAACGGCCATGGCTATATGTTTTTTGCTAAGCTTATTTTTCGCTAAACACTTGCGATTTAAAAAGGCAGGTATTTTTTGGCTGACACTCTTTACGATTATCATAACGCTTACGTTTATGTATGTTTTGTCACGACATTTCCATATTCTCGGTACAGGCAAAGTAGGTCAAGATATCTTTTATCAAACGATTAAGAGTATACGCACGGGCTTATTTATAGGCACACTCACAACACTTGTTATGTTGCCGTTTGCCTTAGTACTTGGTATTTTAGCTGGCTATCGTGGTGGCATTTACGACGATATCATCCAGTATGTTTATACGACGCTAAGTTCTATTCCTGCAGTACTACTCATTGCCGCAATGGTTTTGTCGCTACAGGTCTACATTGCTAATCACCCCAATTTATTTACAACACTCGATAGTAGAGCGGACTTGAGACTGCTCATTCTCTGTGCGATTTTAGGGTTAATGAGTTGGACGACGTTGTGTCGGCTTTTGCGTGCTGAAGTCCTTAAACTACGCGAAAGTGACTTTTTATTAGCCGCGCGTGCGCTCGGTAGTCGCACGATAACAATTATGTACAGACATCTTCTACCCAACGTTATGCACATTGTTCTTATAACGGTCGTCCTTGATTTCAGCGGCTTGGTTTTAGCTGAGGCTGTGCTATCCTATGTCGGAGTAGGTGTTTCGCCGACCATGAATAGCTGGGGCAATATGATTAACAGCGCGCGCCTACAACTCGCTAGAGAGCCCGTGGTATGGTGGCCCATCTTATCGGCTTTTAGCTTTATGTTTATCTTAGTGCTCGCTGCTAACTTATTTGCAGACAGTGTACGTGATGCGTTTGACCCACGTACGCGACAGATTAAAAAGACATGAGGAATAACCCATGGCACAAATGTCAGGTATGCTCGATTCACAAATGCTCCCAGGCGAAGAAGTCTTGTTTACGACCAAACTACATTGGATAACGTTTCTTTTCCCCATCATCATGTTCATCGTGGCGTTTGTCGCATATGCCTACCATCCTATCTTACAAGACCTGGCATACTTTATTTTCTTATTCGCGATAGCAACAGGAATCATAACACTGCTCAATTATATGTTTTCTGAGTTTGCGGTAACAACACGTCGAGTTATTTGTCAACGCGGTATTATCTTCAGACGTAGTATCGCCATATTGCTTCGCCAAATTGAAACCGTTGATGTGCAATATAATATTATCGGCAGTATTCTAAACTATGGCACGGTCATTATTGTAGGTACTGGAGGTACACGCGACGGATTCCCTAATATTTCTAAACCTCGCCGCTTTCGCCATGCGGTCCAGGAAGCATTAACGATGGAGAAATCATGACCCCGCTATTTATTACGGTTGAAGGTGTAGAAGGTGTTGGTAAGTCGACAATTTTGCATTTCATCACGCAATACTTACAACAACATCAAATAGCTTTTACAGCGACTCGCGAACCTGGTGGTACGATGATAGCTGAACGTTTGCGTCGGGTTATTCTCGAAGAGAGTGCTGAAGCGTTAACGCCTGAGGCAGAATTATTACTGATGTTCGCAGGCCGAGTACAACACATGCATCACGTCATTCGTCCGGCCCTTGAACGTGGTGAATGGGTGGTAAGCGATCGTTTCATCGATGCGAGTTATGCCTATCAAGGCGCTGGACGTGGCGTTGCTTTCGATCATATCGATTATTTAGTCGAGTGGCTCAAAGACAGTTGTGAGCCAACATTAACACTCTTGCTCGATGCACCACCTGAAGTGACTGAGCCAAGACTCGTGCAACGCGGTAAGCGTGATCGCATTGAGAGTGAAGAGCTCGTGTTTTTCGAGCGTGTGCGAGAAGCTTATCTTGCTCGTGCCGCACATGATCCAACCCGTATGAAAGTAATTGATGCAAGCCAACCGTTGCCAGCCGTACAGGAAGAAGTGAAAGCATATATACAAGCTTTAGAGGGTAATGCTTGATGGCGATGTATCCGTGGCAGGCGCAAGCCTACGAAGTCTGTGAGCGTGCGTGGCGCAACAAGCGTCTTCCTCATGCGCTGATGATTGCAGGTGTGCCTGGCGTTGGCCGCCATGCATTTGCACTGCGACTTGCAAAACTCATGAACTGCCAGAATGAAGTAAGTGCACCATGCGGTCACTGCCACACCTGTTTAGCCATCGATGCGTCACAGTATCCAGATTACCATGTCGTGAAACCTGCTGCCGATAAGTCGGCGATTGCGATAGACGATGTACGGACCATGATAGAAACCCTATCGGCGAGTGCTTGGGGAGCAGGTACAAAAGTCGCTGTAATCGATACGGCAGAACAATTATCGCTTGCATCGAGCAATGCGCTCTTGAAGCTGACTGAAGAGCCGCCTAAAGATACCTATCTATTGTTCTTAACGGCCGATACCGATTTGATTGTGCAAACGCTCGTGAGTCGTTGCCAAGTTATACATTTAAAGGCGACGAGTGAAGAAACGCTTGCCTATGTTGCAAAGAGCATGTCAGCCTCTCCTGATTCCCAGGCAGTCGCTGTAAGTAGTATGTTGCACCCCGGCGCACCACTTAATGTTGAGAGCCTAGCAAATGATGCAAGTAAGCTCGACACATGGCAAAACTTTATAAAGCACTTGTGTTTATTGGCAGACAAGCGCATCGATCCATTAGCAATAATTGATAAACTATCATCACAATCGACACAACAAGTCTTAATTGTTTGGCAACAAATATTAGCAAATTTCATTGCTGCTAAGCTTGCCGGCAAAGCTTTGCACCCGTGGCTTGAGCCACTCGCAAAGCATAAGTTTCGTATTGCCTTGTGTTACTCACTTTGGGATATGCTTTGCCAAGCGAGGGCACAGATGGTAAAAGGTATTACACGCAATAACTCACTACTGTGGGCCGATTGTTTAACAATGTGGTACCGCATTTTTGCTTAGTATCATGGTAAAAGGAGCGACGCTAATGACTGAAACGACAGGTAACGACGTACCCTTAGATGTCCTTGAGCTTAAATACGAAACGCGAGAAAAGTTGCTCGAAGCGTATTTACCGTTTGTGGTGAATCTTGGTCTTTTCATTCCAGGCACACCACACTACAAAATGGATGACGAGGTTAATCTTAATATCCATTTGCTCGAAGATACTGGGAGTTACCAAGCTCGCGCAAAAGTTGTGCTAGTGGTACCAGCAGGGGCGCAAGGTGGTTTGACGGCAGGCATTGGCGTACAGGTTGAGCCCGAAAAAGCGATGGGCTTGCGCAATAAAATCGAAACGTATCTTGTCGGTAGCCAAGATTCAAGTGTTCCATGGCGCATGTAGGTATCCCAATGACAAGCATTATCGATTCTCACTGCCATTTAAATAGCCTCGAATTAAATGAACCAGAGGTTAGTATTAAGTCTTACATTGATGCAGCGAAGTCTGCCGGTGTTGTGCACATGTTAAATGTCTGTATCTCGCTCGAGGCGTTTGATGAGGTATTACAGGTTGCAAAGCAACACCCCGAGGTCTCAGCCTCTGTCGGTATGCACCCTAATGAAAACCCTGATTACGTTGTTACAGTCGAGGAGCTTATAGCGTTAGCAAGCGATGACGATATCAAAGCCATCGGTGAGACAGGACTTGATTATTACCGCTCTAGCGGCGACATGACCTGGCAGCAACAACGCTTTCGGAACCACATCACAGCTGCAAAGACTTGCGCTAAACCTATTATCGTTCATACTCGTGATGCGCCTGAAGACACAATCCGCATTATGCAAGAAGAGTCCGCGGGTGATGTGGGCGGTGTAATGCATTGCTTTACTGAAAGTACAACGATGGCAGGCCAGGCACTTGATATGGGATTCTATATCTCGCTATCTGGTATCGTCACATTCAAAAATGCACACCAAGTTCATGAGTTGGCACATTACGTGCCACTCGACCGCTTACTGATAGAGACTGATGCGCCATATTTAGCGCCCATGCCTTACCGAGGTAAGCCCAACCAACCTGCCTATGTTAAGTACGTGGCAGAGCGTATAGCGCAACTGCGCAATATTTCTTTCGAAGAGGTGGCTCAGCAGACGTTTGTTAACACAAACGAACTATTTAACCTAAATTTGCCACATTGTTGACGCTTTGCGGCAATTTATGATGTCAAATTACTGACAAATGAGTACCCTCCCGATACTAACTATCTGAATTTATTTAATAAAAAGATTGGCCTAGGCTTTGCAATACTTATTTCCCAGAAATGGAAAAAGGGATGAGCAAATGTTGCATACGCGAGGCAAAGATTATTCGACCCGAGTTACGCCAAAGCTCAGAGTAATCTCAGACCATAAAAAGCTCAAATCTAATACAGCATCACAACAAGCTAAGACGCAAGAGTACGATGTCATACTGCCATCCATCGCAATTCCAGCCGAACAACTCATATATCAGGTGCCATGTGGTATCGTTTTGCTTGATTGCCAAGGGATCATTCGCGACGCGAACCCTGCTGCAAAAGCGCTGCTCGAGCACAACTTAGTTGGTATGCCATGGAGTGAATGCATACAAACGGTTTTCGCACCACGTGATGATGATGGCCACGAAATTTCATTACACAACGGAAAACGAGTATCTATTTCAACACAGTCACTACATCCATATCGCGGTCAAGTGATTGTGTTAAATGACATTACACCGTCACGCGAGTTACAAGCACGGTTAAATCGTGAACAACGTTTGGTGTCGCTCGGAGGCATGCTTGCACAGCTCGTTCATCAAATCCGTACACCACTCGCAAGTGCGTTGCTCTATGCGTCACAAGATAAGAAAAATGCAGTGGATGATGACGAGAGCCGCAAACAACAGAAACTTGTTACAAGCTTACGTGACATCGAAAAACAATTACAAGACATGTTGCTGTACGTGAAAGGCGGTGAGGCGTGTAGTTGCACGTGTCGTGTTAGCGAGCTTTTCAAAATTCTTGAGGATAAGTGTCTTGCAGCTGTTGCGCATTACAAAGGAACATTAGAGTGCCACGTCGATAATGACATGGACTTTGATTGCCAACCACAGGCGCTTGTCGGTGCACTTTCAAATATGATTATTAATGCGTTACAAGTGGCAGAAGACACACCGCACATCATATGTCACGCACAATGCAGTGAAGACACGATTACAATTTCGTTACGCGATAATGGCCCAGGTATGACACCTGATCTTATGGATAGGATCTTTGAGCCATTTTATACGACCCGTAGTCAGGGAACTGGTTTAGGACTTGCCATTGTTAAGATGGTAGTAGATGCACATGAAGGTGAAATAACGGTTCAATCAGAGCCTCATCAGGGGACCTGTTTCACCATACAAATACCTAGACGAACAGATTTACGTTAAGTGGGGGAGTGAATGATGGATAAGCAAGTAGTAATGGTTGTAGAAGATGACGCAAGTTTATGTGAGGCGATCTGTGATTCGCTCTCACAAGTGGGTTTGAAAGTTGTGTCATGTCGTAATGGTGAAGAAGCAGTTCGTAAGCTTACGTTACAAGTACCACACGTGATGATAAGCGATGTGCAAATGCCAAAGATGGATGGCCACGCGTTGCTTAAACACATGCAACAAAATTACCCGCAAGTGCCCGTTGTTCTTATGACAGCGCATGGTGATGTTGGCGAGGCTGTTAATGTCATGAAAGGTGGCGCTGCGGATTATCTTGCAAAGCCATTTGATAACGAACAACTCGTTTCAAAGATCCATCGTTTTACACGCCAAGGACAAGAAAACGGTAATGAGCCTGTGGCCCAGGATCCGAACAGTAAGGCTTTATTGTCGCTTGCATACAAAGTTGCACAATCTGATGCAACCGTACTTATCAGCGGGGAAAGCGGCAGTGGTAAAGAAGTCTTAGCTCGTTACATTCACGACCAGTCAAAACGACGTGATAATTGCTTTATAGCTATAAACTGTGCGGCAATTCCAGATAATATGTTGGAAGCAACACTCTTTGGATATGAGAAGGGGGCTTTTACCGGTGCAATTAAATCAACACCAGGTAAGTTCGAGCAGGCACAGAATGGCACGCTTCTGCTTGATGAAATCTCTGAAATGAGTTTGCCATTGCAGGCGAAGCTTTTACGTGTGCTGCAAGAACGAGAAGTCGAGCGCTTGGGTGGACGTCAACACATTAAGCTTAATGTACGTGTCCTTGCTACCACCAACAGAGACATGCAAAAAACCGTTGCCGACGGTGATTTTCGTGAGGATCTCTACTACCGTTTAAACGTATTTCCGCTGTCATGGAAACCATTACGCGAAAGACCTCTCGATATCATACCTATGGCCAATTATTTGCTTGAAAAACACTTTGATGTTGCAGATGGAGCAATACCAGAACTAAGTGCTGGTGCCGTCAAGACATTGCAGAGTTACGATTGGCCAGGTAATGCTCGTGAAATGGATAATGTCATTCAACGTGCGCTTATCTTGCAAACAGGCGACACGATTGAAGAAGAAGACTTGCACCTTGACTTAAAAAACTCAATTTCAGAAGAGGTTATATCAAAAGGTGCTAAAGCTAAAGCTAAAGCTAAAGCATTAAAAACTCAAGAATACCAAGTCATATTAAACATACTCGAAGAGAAAAATGGTAACCGTAAGATGGCTTGTGAAGAACTAGGTATTAGTGAACGCACGCTACGCTATAAAATAGCTAAGATGCGTGATTTAGGCATAGCGGTATAAGGATATAGCGATGTCAGTTATTAGAGCAGAACAATTGTTACAGCAAATGCAAGCGTTAAGTCGCCAGGCCCAGACGCTTCAAGCTGATACGACAGACAATGACAAAGCGCATAATTTTCAGGCGTTTTTACAACAGTCATTAACCGAAGTCGATAATGCGCAACACAATTCATCTGCAATCAAACAAGCCTTTGAAACAGGACAAGCGAGTCTTGCGGACGTTATGATCGCAGGTCAAAAAGCTGAGCTTGGTTTCCAGGGCGTATTACAAGTACGTAATAAGTTACTCAAAGCGTACGAAGAAATAATGAACTTACCCCTTTAGGTCTTGTAGGATAAGGAGCGCCTGCAATGGTTGACGGAGAAACAGCGAGTAAAGCTGCTACTAAATTTAGTGCGCTGCCTTGGTTTCGCCAGCTCGGACTTATTGTCGCTGTTGCAGCGACATTGTCACTCGTGGTTCTTGTTGTGATGTGGTCTGCCAAACCTGAGTATCGCCCTTTATTCGATAACGTTAGCCAAGAAAGTGCTAGCGAAATTATGGATGCGCTCACTAAGGCTAATATTCCGTATAAGCTTGATCAAAGTCATGGTTCGGTACTCGTTCCCGCATCAAAAATTCATGAGGCACGTATTAAGCTTGCAGGTGATGGTATTCCCCAATCATCTGACATTGGTTTTAGTTTTTTTCGTAAACAAAGTGGGTTAACGACAAGCCAGTTCATGGAGGCAGCACGCTACCGCCACGCACTAGAGGCAGAGATTGCGCGCACAATAAGTCAATTTAGTAACGTGAAAGCGGCGCGTGTTCATTTGGCTATCCCAAAGCGTAGTGCGTTTCTACGCAAACAGCAAAAAGCTACAGCATCGGTTTTTGTTGATACTTACAGTGGCCAAACATTAACGACGGTGCAGATTGCATCAATCGTTAATTTAGTTGCAGCAAGTATTCCGCAGTTGAACGCAAGTGATGTGACCGTTGTCGATAAACAAGGTCGCTTGCTTACAGAGGGTAGTGGAAATGCAGAGTTTGCTACCATGAATCGTATGTTGTCGTACAAAGAACAAGTCGAGCAAAGCTACGTCAAGAAGATTGAAGATATCTTAGTGCCTATGTTAGGTGTCTCGAATATTACGGCACGTGTTACAGCGGAGATTGATACGCTCGCATCGAAAGAGACAACTGAGGCCTATGACCCTAATAAGGTTGCCGTACGCAGTGAGAGCATCAGCCAAGAAGGCGGCAGTGCGAGTAGTGTACCTGCCCAAGGCATACCGGGTGCGCTATCTAATCAGCCGCCGGCGAATCCTAAGTTAAGTGTTTCGAGCGCAGGCGATAAGAAAGCCGACGCTAAGAAACCTGCTAAGGGTGAAACAGCGCCGCTTGCTAACAAACCGCAAGCAGGACCAGCACAGTCACAGACGACTAGAAACTATGAAGTAAGTCGTACTATTCGTCACTCGGAAAAGCAAGCGGGTGAATTAAAACGCTTAACAGTTGCGGTACTCGTCGGTCACAAGCGTGTGAAGGACAAGAAAACGGGTGGTTATACCAATAAACCACTTGCTAAAGATGAGTTAACTAAGATTGAGAATCTCGTTAAGTCTGCGGTTGGTTTTGATGAGAAGCGTGGTGACAAAGTTGAGATCATTCATAGTCCATTTAGTCAGCCTGAGCCTATACAGCCATTACCAGAGCCCGGTATCTTTGAGCAACCATGGTTCTGGCAGCTCGTCAAACAGCTCGGTGCAGGATTCCTCGTCTTAATTATTATCTTTGCTGTACTACGACCAATGCTTAAGAGCCTCGCAAACCAGCCAGCAGAGCAGATTTATATTCCTCAAGAGCAGAAATTACCACCCGGTATGACGGCTGAACAATTAGCGATGGGCCAAAATGGCCCACAGCGACCACAGAATTATGAAGATGGTATGACATATGTGCGCAGTATGGCGGAGAGTGACCCGCGCAGAGTCGCACAGGTCGTAAAAGGATGGGTTGATTCATAGGTGAACCATGGATAGCTTAGAACGCGCTGCAATTATATTACTCGGTCTGGGTGAGGATCCAGCGGCTAAGGTATTGCAGTATCTGGAGCCTAAGCATGTAACGAAAGTCGGTAAGGCTATGAAGAGCGTTGTTGGCCTCTCAAAAGAAAAGATTCATGAGGTTGTCACCGAGTTTTGTGATCTTGCAGAAAAGCAGACGAGTCTCGGTGTTGACTCAGAGAATTATATTCGCAATATGCTTAAAAAAGCTCTCGGTGAAAATCGAGCGGCGGCACTCATTGAGACGATTTTATCGGGTGAAGATAGCGGTCTCGATTCCTTGCGTTGGTTAGATCCTAAGAGTGTTGCAGATATTTTACGTAATGAGCATCCACAAACAATTGCAACTGTACTCACGTATTTAGATACTGAGCAAGCGGCTAATGTGATTCGCTATTTTCATCAACCGCGAAAAGTCGACTTGTTGATGCGGATGTCGGCGATGGACAGTCTTAAGCCTGAGGCTATTTCTGAGCTTAGTCATATTGTCGAGCAACAATTGCAAGGTTTTAACCCGGGTCAAACATCAGGTAAGGGCGGTATCAAAAGTGTTGCGGATATTGTGAATTTTCTAGATGTTGAAGTCGAAGCGGAAGTCTTAGATGGCATCGGTGAAGTTGATACTGAACTTAGAGAGAAGATCGTTGATAACATGTTTTTGTTTGAGAATCTTGCGGGTCTTGAAAGTCGTGATATGCAGGCTGTGCTTAAAGATGTTTCGAATGATGTCTTGATGATTGCATTGCGAGGTGCTGATGATGTCACGAGAGATTTTATCTTTACCAATATGTCAAAACGGGCTGCAGAGTTATTGAAAGACGATCTGGAGTCAGCAGGGCCAGTCAAAATTTCTGAAGTAGAAGAGGCCCAGAAATCTGTCATAGCAGTTGCGCGTAAACTTGCCGATAATGGTGAGATTTCGCTCGGCACGAAAGGTAGCAACCAATTAATTTAGGGTCACTATGAGCAAGCGTCAGATCATACAAGCACAAGAAGACCAAGAGCACGTTGTCACTTGGCAAATGCCTTGTGTCGAAGAGACGCGTAGCCGCTCAAAACTACTCAGCAGTCATCGCACAAATATTCACGATGTCGATGCTGAAAAAGCTTACGATGAAGCATTTAAACGTGGTTATCAAGATGGTTTGAATGCAGCCAAACAAGAGCTACAGGCACAAGCCAAGACACTCCAAGCGTTACATGACTGCTTGGCTGATGCTTGGAAGCTCGTTAATGAACAAGTTACCCAAGAGTTACTGCAACTAGTAATTGGTATTTGCCAATCGCTTATTGGCCAGGCTATCACTGAAGATGAGAGTCGTTTACTCTCTGTCATTGAAGCGGCTTTGCGTCATGTGCCGATGCTTAATGATAGTTATGATTTAATTTTAAACCCAGATGATCTAGCTTATCTCTCAAAAGTCATCAACGATGACTCGGCAGAGAAGCATTGTCGCTATAAAGGAGATCCATCGCTTTTGCGCGGTGATTTCATGGTGGAGACTTCACGACAAACAAGTGATGGTAGGCTCGCAACTCGAATTAAACAGATTGTTGATGACACAACATCGGGAGAGTCGAGTGAATGAGGCACCATTACAACTTGCTCAAGATAAATTAGCGCTTGAACTTAAGCGTTGGCAGAATCATTTTTCGCCACACTATATACGCACGACCGGCAAGCTTACGCGCTTAACAGGTATAACTATCGAAGCTGTTGGGATATCAGCGCCCATAGGCTCACGCTGTTTATTACAAACACCACAAGGCTCATCACTAGAGGCTGAAGTGGTTGGCTTTGCCGATGAAAAAACTTACCTGATGTGTATCGACAGTCCTACTGGGCTTGCACCGGGTATCGATGTGACACCTATAGGTCAAGTCGCGTCTGTCCCTGTTGGTGAGGGGTTGCTTGGGCGTGTCATCGATGGACGTGGTGAGCCACTCGATGATTTAGGCACGCTTGATATTAAGAAATTTTACCCACTCGTCAGTGATCCTATTAATCCACTGGCACGCTCGCGTATTGCCGATAAGCTCGATGTCGGAGTGCGTGCCATAAACGGTCTATTGACAGTTGGCTGTGGCCAGCGCCTTGGTTTGTTTGCAGGTAGTGGGGTCGGTAAAAGTGTATTACTTGGTATGATGACGCGCTTTACTAAGGCCGATGTTATTGTTGTTGGCTTAATTGGCGAGCGGGGTAGAGAGGTTAAATCCTTTATCGAGGAGAGTCTTGGTGCCGAAGGTTTAGCGCGCTCCGTTGTTGTTGCGGTCCCTGCGGATCAGTCACCTCTTCAACGTTTACACGGGGCAATGTATGCAACGAGTCTAGCAGAGTATTATCGTGACCAAGGCAAACAAGTTTTGCTGCTCATGGACTCGCTGACGCGCTTTGCACAAGCCCAGCGAGAAATCGGTCTAGCTATCGGTGAGCCACCGACGACTAAGGGCTATCCACCATCTGTATTTACTAAGCTTTCGCAATTAGTCGAGCGCACGGGGCCAGCAGGTCCTGGCCAAGGTAGTATTACTGCTTTTTACACGGTATTAACAGAGGGTGATGACCAACAAGATCCGATAGCAGACGCTGCGCGTGCGATATTAGATGGTCATATTGTCTTATCACGTAAGCTCGCCGAGCGAGGTCATTATCCCGCTATTGATATAGAAGCCTCTATCAGTCGTGTGATGCCAGATATTTTAACCACCGATGAAATACAATTGAGTCAGCTCTTTAAACGATATTACGCGAAATATCATGAAAACAGTGATCTCATCAATATCGGTGCGTACCAGGCAGGAAGCGATCCTGAGCTCGACCAGGCGATCAAGATACTGATGCCTATGAATCAGTACTTAAGACAAGGCATGCATGAAAGCGCACGAATGGAAGACAGTCTTAACGAACTTGCTGCGATATACAAACAAAATGAGAGTGGTGACGGTGTATGTCCGATACCAAGCGCTGGCAATTAATCGCAAAACTTGCGCGAGAAAAACGCGACGAGAGTGCTCGTTTGTTAACACTTGCAAAACAAGAGTTAGAGCAACACGATACTCGCTATAAACAATTGCAAGCCTACAATGCTGAATACAGTGCAAAGTTAAAACCCGGCTACACAAGCCATCAGGATATACACAGCATCGCGAACATGCAAAACTTCTTGATGAAACTTGCTGATGTCCTAAAACAACAACTCGATACGCTTAAAAGGCAACAAGAGATGTATCACCAAGCCTTAAACAAATTTCAAGAGGACGACCAGTATTACAAATTTACCCTTGAGCATATTGAGAAACTAAAAGAAGCGAAGCAGAAGGTAGAAGCTAAGAAAGAACAGCGCTTGCTTGATGACCATGCCCTTCGTACCTGCAGCAAGGGTTCCAATCCATCACAGAGTTCGGCATAGCTATTGCATTAGCTAGACTAAGATTAGGATGCTAAGACACGTGTTGTATCACCACATCATGGGCGCATTCGCGCCGTACCATATGTCAAGCTGTCCGATTTTTTAGTTTTCTGTAAGGAGTTACGATGGATACGCTTTTGCCTATTACGACTATCTCAACTATGCCGCAAGGCGACGACATTACGCTTCAATCAGGCGAAGAAGAGACGCTTAATGAGTCGTTTGGAAATATCTTACAAGACAATATTGATGATACGTCAGGCGAAGCAATACTTGATGAGGCAACCTTGACGCTTAACTTAGTAAATAGCCAAGATACTGACGAGGTTATAATACCGGCTCAACTTGTACAAGATGAGCTTGGCGGCGAATCTATTGAAGATTTTGCAACAGATCAACAACTAAGTATCGATCAAATTATTGATATGTCGAAAGCTCAGCTTGAAAAGACACAAACGGTATCGCTACCTGGTACCGATGAAGCAGTTCAGGAGGCACTTGAGAATCTAGAAACGATTCAAGGCTGGATTCCCGCAGACGCAATATCTAATACAGTCACAACGGACACAACCGAGACTATAGATGCCGAGGAAGTACTATCAGTCAATCTAGCACCGAAGATGCTACAGAAAGCTAGGCTTGAAACACCTCAAACGCGCCCGGATGTCACTGAGCCCGATATGTTCGATGATGTAGATGTCGATTTTGTAAAGACTATTGAAAGTATGCCTATGGAGAGTGACAAGCTTGCTCTTGTTACGCCTAAGTTACAAACTGTTAATGCAGAGAATGTTGATACGGTCGTTAACCAAACAGCGAATGTTAACGATGTAGTGACACCTGCTATCCATCAGCAACATGTGCGTCCTGAAATTGTTGATACCATGCGAACGATTACCACGCCATTTAATCAGCAGGCTGCGTGGCGGGATTCACTCAATGAACAAATTCTTATGATGAGTAACCAGCGCATCAGTCAAGCGTCTATTGCTGTGGACCCACCTGAGCTTGGGCCCGTACAAATCCAGCTGCAAATCCAATCTGATACCGCGACGATTCATTTTGCGACACATCACCCTCAAGTACGTGATGCGATCGAGCAGTCTATGCCTAAGCTACGTGATATGTTGGGTGAGCAAGGCGTTGATTTACTTGATGCGACTGTCACAGATGAGCGTGCAGCGCGTGAAGACACCAGATCACATGATGAGAATCCTCGTGTACCCACTGACACAGAGGCCCATAACGATGAGCTATTTCCAGTCTTTCCAGATCATAAATTAGCCAATCATCGACCAACCGGCTTGGTCGACTTCTATGCGTAATTGCCGCTTGATTGACACTTTTAGCCGCAAAAGTGTCAATCGTAATCTTAATTAACTGAATTATATATATAAATACCCTATGGCATGGCTCTTGCTCTAAGTCTTTGAAGAAGGGAGGGTGAGACTATGTCAGACGACAAACCACAGCAACCAGATAACGCTGATGATAAAAAGCCATCAGCTGAGTCGCAAGATCAAGAAAAAACGAATTCAGATATCGAAAGCCATGCTATCGACTTAAGCGAAGCATCAGAGTTTACCCTCGAGGCGATTGATCTGGATATTAGTGAAGAAGAGACTGAAGAGGGTGGTTCAGAGGAAGGGCAAGCAGATTTAGAAGAAGACGCTGGTGCAGCGGACAAGGGTGAAGAAGATGCGAAGCACACACCTTCAAGTCCATTATCACGCCTAATCATACTCGTCGGTGGGATCGTTGTGGTTCTCGCTATATTGATTACTGGCGGGATTTGGTTTTTTTCGGGTGACGATACGCTTGAAAAAAATGATGCTGCTCAAACTCAAAAACAAGCAGCTGAAGAATTAAAAAAAATTAACGTACCATTTTATGTCGAAGTCGTCAAAGACATGCTTATCGATTTACAGCGGGTCGGCGAAAATAATCACTATGTCAAGTTAAGTATCACGGTGATGACCTATGATAAACCGCTTAGCGAAAATATACAGACATATACACCTGAAGTTAAGAATTATCTAATCACGTATTTCGCTGATAAATCCTACGACGAAATTAAACAATTACGTTCGAACAGAGTGTTGAGTCAGAAGCTCTATCAAATTATTAATAAGATTGTGAGTGATAAAAAAATCGAAGCAAAAGTTGAAGAAGTGTTAATTACCCAATTCTTAATGGAGTAGCTATGAGTGATGATAAGGTTTTATCACAAGATGAAGTTGATGCACTAATGAATAATGATGGTGGGGATGGTGCTGAGGGTGGCAATAACAAAGCAGCACCAGGTGAGCCTGTACCTATTGATTTCTCTAACCAAGAACGGGCTATTCTAACTCAGTTTCCTGTCTTGGAAAGTATTAACGAGCGCTTAGCTAATCGTTTAAGTATGCATTTATATGACACGATGGGTGAAGAAGTCGAGGTGCAACGGGCTGAGTTCGTGATGATTAAATTTGCGGATTACCTCACAAAACTCAAATACCCTTGCTCAATAAACGTCATGCGCTGTAATCCCTTGCGCGGTAAGGCTCTTATTATATTTAACGATAAGTTTATCTATCAAATGGTAGATAGTTATTTTGGTAGCCGTCGCAATTCGACATTTGTTAGTGAAGAGCGTGATTTTACACCGAGTGAGATGCGCATCTCAGAAGTATTGCTCAAGCTTGTCAAAGAAACGAGTGCGGAGACGTGGCATCCTGTTATTCCTCTCAACTATGAAACACTAGGCTTTGAAACAAACCCTGAACTTGTCAGTAGTCATAAGGGACAGGAAATGATGGTGGTGTCGAATTTCAAGTGTCTCACAACTGATAAAGAAGATTCAGATAAAAAAGTAGAGAGTGGCTACTTTGAAATCGTCATTCCATATTCGACGCTTGAGCCTGCGCGTGAAAGGTTGGATCTGAAAATTGTTCATGACGAAGAAGATATTGATGAAGGGTGGATACGATGTATGCAAGATCAGCTCATGGATGTCAAACTCATGCTAAATGCAAACCTCGTTAAAATCCAGCTCACACTCGATGAAATGATGGAATTAAAGGTTGGCGACATTCTACCAATCGAATTGCCTGAACATATTATTCTCGAAATAGAGAACTTACCAAGTTTTATTACGAAATATGGTATTGCAAACGATAAGTGTGCATTAAAAATTCTTGAAGTCTTTAAGCGATAGGAGAGCATCATGACAGATGAAAACACACAAGAAAATCAAGCGGATTCTAATGAGCAGAATCAGATTGAAGCAGCAAAGTTCAATGAGCTTTCAGAAGATAAATCACATGCTGGTGCTGATAACTCGAATCTAGAGTTAGTACTTGATATACCGGTTACTTTATCTGTTGAGATAGGTCGCTCACGCATGGACATCCGCAATCTTCTACAGTTGAACCAAGGTTCAGTGGTTGAGTTGGATCGTCTCGCGGGTGAGCCACTCGACATTATGGTGAATGGGACACTGCTCGCACACGGTGAGGTTGTCGTGTTGAATGAAAAGTTCGGCATACGCCTTACGGATATCATCAGTCGTACAGAACGAATCAAACGGGTTAAAAGTTAATATGAAACGCTTAATTTTATTGCTCATGCTGTATCCCGCACACCTTGTTGCTGCACCTAATCATTTAGCGAGTGGCCACAGTCCAATGACGTCTAGTCTTTACATCATATTGATGTTGCTAGCCCTTGTTGTGATGATTTTCGTCAGTGCAAAGCTTATGCGGAATGTGCGTACCGATAAAGGCTTCCCATTACGCGTTTTAACTTCGATGAACCTTGGTTTTAGGGAAAAAATCATGGTGATTCAAGTTGCGGATAAACAATTGGTGATTGCTGTAACGCCACATAGTGTATCAACACTGCATGTGGCTGATGAAATAGTTAGCTCTGAGAGTGCGCCATCAAACGCATTCACATCAATCTTACAACAAGTCGTTAAGAGAGGGTGATACGATGTCACGTATTTGGCACGTCGCGTTAACATTACTATTACTTTCTGTCGCAAGTATCAGTTATGCGGGTGTTGATTCGATCCCAGCGCTTACAGTTGCTAAGAATAGCACAGGTGGTCAGACCATAAGTCTAAACCTCCAGATTGTCGCTGTGATGACGGTACTAACGCTTTTACCAGCGCTACTCATGACGATGACTTCCTTTACACGCATCATTATCGTCTTAGCCATATTACGCCAGGCTATAGGTCTAGGACAAACACCTACCAATCAAATCTTGCTCGGTATATCACTGTTCTTGACACTGTTTATCATGGCACCTGTGTTTGAAGAAGTGAATACGCAAGCGTTAACACCGTATGTTGAGAGTAAGATTGACTACAAAGAAGCGATCTCTAAAGCAAAAGAGCCCATCAAGTCGTTTATGCTCGCTCAAACACGCAGTAATGATATTGATCTCTTTTTAAAACTCGCTAATAAGAAAGTTGATAAGGCTGAAGACGTACCATTTATGGTTTTGATGCCAGCATTTCTCACAAGCGAGCTTAAAACAGCATTCGAAATAGGTTTTCTTATCTTTCTACCGTTTTTAATTTTAGACTTAGTGGTTGCCAGTGTGCTGATGTCACTCGGTATGATGATGCTCTCACCTCTTATTATATCGTTACCGTTCAAAGTGATGTTATTTGTACTTATCGATGGCTGGACGCTGATTATTGGTAACCTAGCCGCAAGCTTCGCAACAGGATGATGGTATGGAACCGAATATGATCGTTGATGTATTTAGAAATGGTATGCTGACAGCGGTGATACTCATCTCATCTGTGGTCTTACCGAGTTTATTCATCGGTCTTGTTATTGCTATGTTCCAAGCCGCAACACAGATTAATGAAGTAAGTTTAAACTTTATTCCCAAATTACTGATTACGATGACACTTATCATGGTGGGTATGCCATGGTTTTTAAACACGTTAGTTGATTTTGCAAAATCAATCTTTAACCAAATACCATATATGGTTGGGTAGGGCGATGTTACTCTTAGTCGATGAGTTTACAGCAATGCTTTCAACGGGTTTGCTCGTCTTTGCTCGTATTAGTGCTATGCTCATTGCATTACCTGCTTTAGGTAAGACCCTTATTCCTGCACGGATACGTGTCCTTGCTGCAGTGATGTTCTCGATTACGATGATTCCTACGATAAACGCACAAGTTGAGTTTGATCCACTATCACTACAGGGGATGGTACTTGTAAGCCAACAAATCATTATAGGCTTGGCACTGGGTTTCACACTTAAGCTTATCTTTGAGGCCTTCGTTATTGCTGGACAAGTCATCGCCATGCAATCTGGACTTGGCTTTGCACAACTTGTAGACCCTGGTACTCATAATTCTGTCCCGGTTTTAAGCCAGCTCTATCTACTGCTCATCACGCTGCTTTATTTTGCGCTTGACGGACATTTACAAGCAATAGCCATGTTGCATCATAGCTTTACACTAATGCCACTAGCCGATCCTATAGCGCTTGACAATATTCGTCCTATTATCGATTTTTCAGTCATGATGTTTCGTGATGGCTTACTCGTTGCGTTACCAACTGTGATTGCATTGCTTGTTGTGAACCTTGCGTTTGGCGTAATGAACCGAGCAGCTCCCCAGCTAAACCTATTTTCTATTGGTTTTCCTATGAGCCTTATGCTTGGTGTATTACTGGTTTATCTCACGTTGTCTGAAATCGAGGTGCATCTCGTGCGATTGCTCGATGATGCATTTGCGGTATTTACATAAGGGATTATGTCGATGGCAGAGAACAGCGGACAAGAAAAAACAGAACAGGCCACCCCCCGGCGGCTAGAACAGGCCCGTGAGAAGGGTCAAGTCACGCGATCGCGTGACTTGAACGCAACTGTATTGTTGCTAGGTGGTTGTATGCTGATGATGTTTATGAGTGAAAGTATACAAGATGATTTTAGTTTCATTATGTCAAGTGCCTTTACAGTTGATCGCACAGCGTTATACGACCTCAATATCTTGTCTCAACATATTTCAAATTTAGCCAATAAGGCACTGATGTCAATGACACCGTTTTTACTCATGATGCTAGCTTTTGTATTCGTTGGTCCTGGTCTGTTGGGTGGTGTCAATATCCGACCAAAAGCACTCGGTTTCAAAGGTGAGCGCTTAAGCCCGCTCAAAGGTATTAAGCGTATTTTTTCATTGAAGAGTCTAGTTGAGCTCATCAAGGCGTTTGCAAAATTTTCTGTGGTTGCGGTTTGTGGTTTTCTCATTGTGTTAAAACTTTTCCCGCGAATGCTTGATCTCGGACACCACGCGATTGATGTTGCTCTCTATGAAGCGATGTCATACATCATGTGGTCATCACTTGCTGTCAGTGCAAGCCTGCTTATTATCGTGTTATTTGATGTCCCATTCCAGATTTGGCAGTACACCCAAGAATTAAAGATGACCAAACAAGAAGTGCGTGAAGAATATAAAGAAGTAGAGGGTAAGCCTGAGGTTAAAAGTCAAATCCGCAAGATGCAATACTCGTTATCGCAAAAACGTATGATGGAAGCTGTACCCGATGCTGACGTTATCATCACAAACCCTACGCACTATGCCGTTGCCTTGAAATATGATGAAAAATCATCACAAGCACCCGTTGTGGTTGCAAAAGGACAAGAATTAATTGCGCTTAAAATTAAGACCGAGGGTAATAAGCACAATAGACCGATTGTGGAAAGCCCAAGACTTGCACGTGCGATTTTTTACAGCACCAAGCTCAATCATGAGATTCCACAAGGTTTATTCATTGCTGTGGCACAAGTGCTTGCTTATGTTTACCAATTGAAGCGCTATCGCCGTGGTGAAATTGAGAAACCTAAGCTCGATACTAATCTCGAGATTCCACCTGAATTTATTACTGAACCACCTGGCAACGCGGAGGGTGACGCATGAGTAGTGTAGCACTAATGGAAAATTTCAAGACCTTACCTTCGAGTGCATTTGCAATACCTGCGCTGATCATGTCTATGCTGGTGATGATGGTATTGCCACTGCCACCTATATTACTAGATATTTTCTTTACCTTTAATATTGCTTTTTCCTTGATGGTGTTAATGGCAGGTATCTACAGCCAGCGTCCACTCGACTTTGCAGTGTTCCCAACTGTCTTGCTTGTTGCGACCTTGCTACGTCTATCACTCAATGTCGCATCGACACGGGTTGTCCTCTTGAATGGGCATACGGGAACGGATGCAGCAGGACAGGTCGTACAATCATTCGGTGAAGTCGTTATTGGTGGTAACTATACTGTCGGTTTAGTCGTCTTCGCTATTTTAGTTGTAATCAACTTCGTTGTTGTGACTAAAGGTGCGGGGCGCGTATCAGAAGTTAGCGCGCGTTTTACATTAGATGCCATGCCAGGTAAGCAAATGGCAATTGATGCTGATTTGAGTGCTGGCTTAATCACACAAGAACAAGCCCGCGAGCGTCGCAGAGAGGTCGAACAAGAAGCTGATTTCTACGGAGCGATGGATGGTGCGAGTAAATTCGTACGTGGTGATGCCGTTGCTGGTATCCTCATTCTATTCATCAATATCATTGGTGGACTTGCCATTGGTATGGCAGAGCACGGCATGCAGCTTAGCGATGCTATGCATGTATATGCCTTATTAACAATAGGTGATGGACTCGTTGCCCAAATCCCATCGCTCCTTTTATCAACGGCTGCGGCCATTGTTGTAACACGTGTATCGAGTGCACAAGATATTGGTGAGCAAGTTTTCAAACAAGTTTTCGAAAACACCCAAACACTCTACATAACAGGTGGTGTGATTGGCTTACTCGGTATTATTCCTGGTATGCCACATCTTGCCTTCTTAGGTCTAGGCGCAGGCGTTGCCGGTCTTGGTTACTATCAAGATACACAAAAAGAAGCGAAAGCTAAGGCAGCTGAATTAGAACCTATTGAAGAAGCGCCCACAGAAGAAGACGAGAAACCGGCTGAGCTTAATTGGGATGATGTTAAACCCGTTGATAATATCGGTCTTGAAGTAGGTTATCGCTTGATTCCGCTTGTCGATGTGAATCAAAGCGGTGAACTGCTCGCACGTATTAAAGGCGTTCGTAAGAAACTCTCACAAGATTTGGGCTTCCTCATTCCGAGTGTCCATATTAAAGATAATCTCGAGCTCAAGCCGAGTTGCTATCGCTTGACGATGCATGGTGTCACGATCGCTGAAAATGAAATATACCCTGAGCGTGTCCTTGCCATTAATCCAGGGCAGGTATTCGGTGAGATAGAGGGTATAGAGACACATGATCCTGCATTCGGCTTACCAGCGCTGTGGATAGAAGATGACAAGCGTGAGTTAGCCCAGACACATGGTTTTACCATTGTTGATCCAAGCACAGTCGTTGCGACGCACCTAAGTAAAGTGATTCAGGACCACGCAGGCTCGCTCCTTGGCCACGAGGAGGTACAACACCTACTCGATAGGCTTAAAGAGTCAGCGCCTAAGCTTGTGGCTGAACTTGTGCCTGACCAGCTAAGTTTGAGCACGGTTGTGAAAGTGATGCAGAAGTGTTTGGATGACGCGATTCCTGTCAAAGACATCAAAACAATCGCACAAACCTTGGCGCAGGCGGCTTGTAATAACAAAGATCCTGATGCCCTCTATGAGGCCGTCAGAATTGCACTGGCGCCGCTTATTGTTGAAAACATCAATGGAATCAATCAAGAACTGCCTGTTATCACGCTGGCTCCGGAGCTGGAACAGTTATTGCTAAATAGTATGCAGCAACTTAGTGAAGGTAACTCGCCTGCGGCGCTTGAACCAACATTAGCAGAACGATTACAGCAAGCGTTACAAGAATTGAACAACAAGCAACAGGCGATAGGGCAGGCAAGTATTTTAGTCGTGCAACCTGGCATCCGAGACGCACTCGCCAGATTCGCCACGGTTAATGTACCAGGATTAAATGTACTGTCATTTCACGAGATTCCGCAGAGTAAGCGGATAACAATCATAGGTAGCGTTGGGTGAGAAGCGGCATGAAAACACAAAAGATTAAAGCCCCAAATATGCGAGAAGCGATGCGGCTGATACGTCATACTATGGGCAATGATGCTGTTATTTTAAACCAGAAGAATCTGCCAGATGGTATAGAAGTCACGGTAACACTAGAAGAAGATTTACAAGGTGCATTACAAGAGGTTGAGCAAACAACTCAGTTTGATGCATCAAACTTCTTGACGGACGACGAGATTTCCAGCGTCTCATCAACGAGTGAGAATGTCACGATTGATGCAATGAAGCACGAAATAAGCTCATTGCGTAATTTGCTTGAAGTTGAGCTCGCAAGTCTTACGTGGGGACGAACTAAAAAAAGTCACCCCATGAAAGCATTGATGATGAAGCGTTTAACGGCAATGGGTTTTCAAGCTGACTTTATCGATCGTATCGTGATGAAACTGCCACAAGACTTAACAGAAGAGAAAGCTTGGCAATATACGTATCAAGAATTACAAGCTTTTATCCCAGTTGAAGATTTTGATGCGACAGTACCTACTCGAGCTATTGCACTTGTCGGTCCAACAGGTGTTGGTAAGACTACCACAATTGCAAAGCTTGCCGCGCGTTATGTCTTAAAATACGGTGCAGATAAAGTTGCACTCATCGGCACGGACGCATTCCGTATCTGCGCAACGGAACAATTACAATCCTATGCAAATATTCTAGGCGTTGCTATGTACCGTGTTGATTCTGATAAAGACTTAACGAAAGCATTAGAGCAAACGAAAGATAAGAAAATTGTTCTAGTAGACACGTATGGCGCAAGCCAACGCGACATACGCTTGATACAGTCTCTGCAAAATCTACGTCATCACTGTGAACTAACAAATTATTTGCTCATTTCAGCAACGACTGATTACCGTGTGACGCAACAAATCATTCGCGCCTTTGCGCCGGCTGACTTACACGGTTGCATGATAAGTAAAGTTGATGAGGCAACAGCCCTAGGTCCGACGTTAAGTGCTGTTAGTGAAGCCAAACTTCCAGTGTGTCTGCTCACAAACGGCCAAAATGTCCCAGATGACTTAGAGTTGGTTGATTCGGCAAGCATAATTAAGCACGCAGAGCGTCTTGCAAATAAATACAACTATAAAACTAGTTCATCACCTCTAACCCTCATGCAACAGGGGTTTCTTTAAATGTTACAAGAACAAAGAAACCAAGACCAGGCAAGCCAACTACGCAATATGAAGCCGAATAAACCTATCCGTGTAATCGCAGTTACTGCAGGTAAAGGTGGGGTAGGTAAGACAAATGTTTCAGTAAATCTTGCAATTGCGCTTGCAAATTTAAAACATAAAGTGATGTTGTTTGATACTGACCTTGGTCTTGCTAATGTTGATGTGCTGTTGGGATTGCATCCAAAGAGTAATATTAAAAATGTAGTTAACGGTGAGTGCAGCTTACGTGATGTCATTGTTGACGGACCAAGTGGCATTAAAATTATTCCAGCAAGCTCAGGGACTCAAATGTTAACCGACCTTTCTGTCCGTGAGCACGCAGGTCTTATTTCGGCGTTTAGTGAACTAAGTAATGATATCGATACATTGATTATTGACACGCCGGCCGGTGTTAGCGACACAGTAACAACTTACGTTCAGGCCGCAAATGAAGTGATTATTGTTGTATGCGATGAGCCGCCATCGATAACAGATGCTTACGCACTTATAAAAATCATGAATAAGACACATAACGTCAATCACTTTCACGTTCTTGCCAACATGGTACAAAGTCCTGCTGAAGGGCGTTCGTTATTTAGCAAGTTACAACGCACGAGCGATAGGTTTCTCGATGTGCAGCTTGATTACATGGGTGAAATCCCCTTTGATAAATCACTACGCCAAGCAGTTAAAAAACAGACTGCCGTTATTGAAGCATTCCCAGGTAGTACTGCGGCTAAAGCATTTGTCACCCAGGCTAAGAAAATTATTTCATGGCCTGTTAATGGCGAGCTATCAAATGGGTTGCAATTTTTTATGGAGCGCTTGAGTCGCTCGTGAGTATGATAAGGAGACTGTTGTGGATGGAGCAGAAGCTTATACAAAAATAGCGTCGATGAACCAAGATGAGCTTATTGAAAAATATGCGACTTTGGTTAAACGTATTGCACACCATCTAATTGGGCGCTTACCTGATAGTGTGTTAGTTGATGATCTGATCCAGTCGGGTATGATCGGTCTACTCGGTGCAGCGCAAACATATAATGCGGACAAAGGTGCGAGTTTCGAGACATACGCAGGTATTCGTATACGCGGTGCTATGCTCGATGAAGTCCGTAAAAACGACTGGGTACCACGCTCTGTCTACCGCAATTCAAGAAAAATCACAGAAGCGGTACGCCACTTGGAAAATGAACTCGGACGCACGGCGAAAGACAGTGAGATTGCAGAGTTACTTGATATGTCACTTGAACAGTACCACCAGATTCTACGTGATGCCAGTACATGCCAAGTATTTGGTTATGAGGATGTGGGCCTCACCGATGACAACATGGATTTCGGCATTACGGATGAAAGTCTTGAACCGTTGCAACGTCTGCAGCGCGAAGACTTTTATAAGCTTTTCTGTGACAGCATCAATAGTTTACCCGAGCGTGAGCGTTTAGTGCTTGCGCTGTATTACGATGAAGAAATGAATCTAAAAGAAATTGGTGCCATCTTAGATGTGAGTGAATCTAGAGTGTGCCAAATTCACAGCCAGGCAATTCACCGTTTGAAAGCACGCATGCCTGAATGGCGCGCACTTGATGCGTCTAAACAAAAACGAGGTGGAAAAGCGTCGTGATTGATATACTTTCTATTCTTGGTCTTATTGTCGGTGCAGGCGCCATTGCTGCAGGCCAGCACTTTGACGGTGGACATATAGATACTCTTATCAACTTTCCAGCACTGCTCATCGTATTTGGTGGGACACTCGGTGCTGTAATGGTACAAACGCCAATGAAGACGTTTGTGCGCGCCATCATGATGTTTCCATGGATTATACTACCACCGCGTCTCGATGATTCGGATCATATCGCACGACTTGCTGAGTATAGCAAGATGATGCGCACCAAAGGTGTCTTAGCGCTTGAAAATGCGAGTGCAGATGAAAACCATCATGTTCACCGCATGGCAATTAACGCTTTGCTAGAAGGCTACACACCTGAGGACTTACGCACATACTTAGAATCAGAAGTTGCCACTAAGGAATTCCAAGATATACGTGCTGCGATGGTGTTTGAAAGCATGGGTGGTTACGCCCCAACTATTGGTATTCTTGGTGCTGTTATTGGTCTTATTGAAGTGATGCGTCATTTAGCAAACCCAGCTGCAATCGGGCAGGGTATCGCTGTTGCATTTGTTGCAACTATATATGGTGTGGGCCTTGCTAACTTATTATTCTTACCAGCGGCAAGTAAGCTTCGGTCTCTCGTTGAGAAAGTCATTCGTCACGAAGAGATGTTGGTTGAAGGTTGGGTTGCGATTGCCCGTCACGAGCATCCACGTATCTTGACTGACAAACTTACGACCTATATCGAAAAAGATCCTGAGGGTGATAAGAAGGAGGCGTGATGAAAAAGCTAAAGGCTCCTCCAGCGCCAGATACCCATCGTTGGCTGGTCTCCTACGCCGATTTTATCACGCTTATGTTTGCTTTTTTTGTTGTCATGTACGCAATCTCATCGGTTAATGATGACAAGTATCGCACACTTGCTTCAGGTCTTGAGAAAGCATTCAATCATGATAAACCGGTTGAAGAAGTACACAGTACAAAGTCCCCGCAAAAAACAATCGGTAAAAAAAAATATGCTGCACCTGGTAAGAGCGATACAGCGCCAGTGAACAGTAAATCATCGACAAAGACTAAAGATGACAAGTCCAAAAAATCATTCGATAAACTAGTCGCTGAGCTCAGCAACACATCTGATTTTGCACTCGATCCAAATCTTATTCTAATTCAGAAAAAGAAAGATTGGTTTGAAATGCATATAGAGGGGCGATCATTATTCGAGCCTGGTAGTGCAAATCCAACAAGAAAGGCAGTTGCCTTCGTGCAGAAACTTGCTGCTAAGTTAAAGACAATCAAATATCCAGTTAGCATCGAAGCCCATACCGATAATCGACGTGTTGATAATATGAATTTCCCTTCTAATTGGGAACTCTCAGCTGTTCGAGCTGCAACAGTTGTAAGAATGCTTGCTGACGCTGGTGTTAAAGATGGGCGAATGATGGCGATAGGCTATGGGTCACAATACCCAGTTGCATCAAACCTATCACCCGAAGGTAGAGCGAAGAACCGTCGTATTACTATTGTCATCTCACGTAGCGATGCTGTGGTACGTATATTAAAACCCAAACAGTTTTTCCCAGTCAACAATAAGAAGCCGCTAGACAATGATATTAAAGTCTTGCGTACCGATGAAGGTGGTTTGAAGTTCACACGCGATAAGGTTCAGCAGTAAGGAGATAGTTATGTTACTAAGTATTATGATCGCTATAGGCGTATGTATTATCACGACACTTGCGTTTATTATTCACTATGTGAAACGTAATATGCAGCGTATTCATGCAAACCATCTCGCGTTACAACAAGTACATATGACATGGGAAGAAGTGTTTCACGATCAGTGTCACGAGATTCAAAGTTTGCGTGATAACGTTAACAACGTTCAAGCGCAGCTTATTAGTTTATCAAAACGCGTACAGGCGTTGACAGAGTCGCATAGCAAACCTGGTGAGTTAACAAAGGCAATGCGGCTTATGGATTTAGGTGTTGAAGACAACGAGCTACAAGATTTAACGAATTGCTCACAGGGTGAACTCACGCTTATCAAAAATTTGCGTCGCTACACAGAGCGCGATCTCAATCCTGTTGATAGCGCGTGCTAATCAGCGTATTCTCAACTATAATTTAGTGAGTCACGGTGAAAGGAGATACCCATGAAGTATACCCATGCCATTATGTCTCTGGTTTTATTACTGTTTGCAGGTCAAGCATTCGCTGTTAACTGTAAAATTATCGTTGCTAAAAACACTTGCTGGAATAATTATGAGATAAAGGTCCGTATGCTCGATGCGTTAACACTCAAGGAATATGCAGTGATAGACGTTCCGAAAGGGCAGCACTATACGGTAAAAGAGATGCAGTGTGAATCGGGTAAACAAGTCTTCTTCCGTGCAAGTTTTAAGCCTGTCATCTGGCAAAATCAAAAAGGTGACTTCTATCAAACGAAACGTTTTTGGGATGTGCCTCAGGCGCTCGTAAAAGATGCGAAACATTGGGAAGTTAAACTCTGTTTCCCACGCGATTTTGATAATGTACCTATCCCTCCTGGTGACTTACACGATTGTCAGTGTAAATTCCCACTAACGGAAGGAAAAGTGATTAAATCACATGGCAGTCACGCAGAGTAGATGGCTTTAGCAATTCCAACGTAGAGCTCTTTTAAGCCTTCGAGATCGTTAAGTGACACACACTCATTACACTTGTGTATCGTTTCATTGAGAACGCCGAGTTCGACCACTTGTGTGCAGAACTGTGCGATATAGCGACCGTCAGATGTCCCGCCTGTCGTCGAGCAGATAGGAGTTAAGCCGCACTGATCTTGTATCACTTTCTCAATAACATTTGTGAGCTCACCTGATGCGGTGTAATAGGGTAGGCCACTATGCTTCCATTCAATATCGAAAGAAATATGGTGGCTTGCAAAAATCTCTTGAACTTCTTGTTGGATCGTTTCAGCACTAATCTCTGGACTGTAGCGCAAGTTGAAGACGATTTCGCAGTCGCCAGGAATCACGTTGTTTGCGCCTGTACCACTTTGTATATGCGTAATCTGCAAACTCGTTGGTGGGAAGTGCGCGTTGCCTTCGTCCCACGTTTTTTTCTGTAATACATCGAGTGCAGCTAAGACTTGGTGGATAGGGTTTGTCGCAAGGTGTGGGTAAGCCACATGTCCTTGGTGGCCGTGTACCGTGATGTAGGCGGTAATCGAACCTCGGCGTCCGACCTTGATCGTATCACCTAACTGTTTACCTGAGGTCGGTTCACCCACGATACAGTAATCGAGCGCGAGATCTTGTTCTGCCATGTAGTCGAGAATAAGTGGGGTACCAAAGTCTGACACCATACTTTCTTCAGCGCTCGTAATAAGAAGACTCAAGCGGCCGTTAATTAATTTTTGGCTGACAAGTGTTTTGCACATGACGAGCATCGCAGCAACAGCGCCTTTCATATCCGCAGCACCGCGGCCATGGAGGTAGTTATCGGCGATTTGCCCTGCAAACGGTGGAAAGCGCCAACGCTCAGGCTTGCCCGTAGGTACAACATCCGTGTGACCCGCAAACGCTAGATGGGGCTCACCTTCACCATAGGTGGCAAATAAATTACTGATATTGTCACTCGGGATATGCTGGCACTTAAAACCGAGGCCGGTTAAGTATTCGGCGATATAACGCTGACAACCCGCATCTTCCGGTGTTAACGACGGATAGGTAATAAGTTTTTTCGCAATGGCTTGTGTTTCAGTAAGGTTACTCATCAATACTCGCACGTAGTAGGGCGTTAATGCCTACTTTCTGTTTTGTTTTTTCATCGACTTGTTTAACAATAATCGCGGCATACAGGCTGTGGCTACGATCTTTAGACGGTAGGCTACCGGGAATAACAACACTGCCGGGTGGTACTTCACCGTAGTGTATTTCGCCGCTTTGTCGGTCGTAGATAGGGGTACTTTGTCCAAGATACACACCCATAGATATCACCGAGCCTTCACGCACAATTACACCCTCGACGACTTCGGAGCGCGCGCCAATAAAGCAATTGTCTTCAATAATGGTGGGGCTCGCTTGCAAGGGCTCCAGTACGCCACCGATACCAACGCCGCCTGAAAGATGAACGTGTTTACCGATTTGAGCACACGAACCAACCGTTGCCCATGTGTCAACCATGGTGCCTTCGTCGATGAATGCACCAATGTTGACATAACTGGGCATTAAGACCACATTAGGGCCAACATAGGCACCGATTCTAACGTGGGCGCTAGGCACCACACGGGTTTTACTCGCGCGCAATTCATCTTCGGTCCAACCGCCATACTTAAGCGGCACCTTATCAAAGAATTGTGTGTAAGCGCCCGGGATAATTTGTTCTCGATTGATGCGAAAGAAACAAAGCACGGCTTGTTTGAGCCATTCATTGACTCGCCACTCGCCGTTTTTCTTCTCAGCAATGCGCGCTTTACCACTATCGAGATCATTGATAGCAGCAAAAATCGCCTGTCTGGTTTCAGGTGAGACACTCTCAGGTGATAATGAGTCACGTGCTTCGTACGCCTCGCGTACTGTTATTTCAATTTGAGACATTGTTATCCTTAAAAACCTAGACACCGTTGAAATTTAGTGAAATCATAACGTGATAATGCATTGAGGGCAATCTATGTCGCGACAAGTCGTATTAGATACAGAAACCACGGGCCTTGATCCTAAAAACGGTCACCGCATCATTGAGATCGGCGCACTTGAGTTGGTCAACAGAAGACTCACCGGCGGACGCTACCATGTGTATATCAATCCGCAGCGTTTCATTGACCCGGGTGCTATCAAAGTACATGGTTTGACCAATGACTTCTTAGCCGATAAACCCCTGTTCGGCAACATCGTCGACGATCTTCTCAAATTCATCGATGGTGCTGAGTTGATCATTCACAATGCGCCCTTTGACGTTGGCTTCTTAAACCACGAATTTGCACTGCTAGCACCCAATCCGCGTCGTGTTGAAGATCATTGCCAGGTATTTGATACGCTGCCTTACGCGCGCAAAGCGCATCCAGGGCAGCGCAATAGTCTCGATGCACTCTGTAAGCGTTACGATGTCGATAATAGTGATCGTACACTCCACGGCGCGCTTATCGATGCAGAGTTGCTAGCCCACGTCTATTTGGCGATGACGGGTGGGCAAGGGCGGTTGTTTGCTGATCCTAAATCTCAAACCACAACCGATTCTGCAGCACCAGAAGCTGTTTCAACACTTGCTAAGGCAGATTATAAAGTTGTACAAGCAAGCGATGCTGAACTTTCAGCGCACCAAGCCTACTTGCAATTTCTTAGCAAACAATCATAATGATCCGCTAATATACATACAGGTATCTTGCAAATGGGTAAAAAAGCTGTTGTCTTACTCTCCGGCGGTTTAGACTCTGCGACGTGTCTTGCGCTTGCAAAGGCCGACGGGTTTGAGACCTATGCTGTGTCATTCGACTATGGGCAACGTAGTCAGGCTGAGCTCAATGCCGCTAAAGAAGTTGCAAAGATATATGCAACAGAACATCTCGTTTTTCCGCTCAAGGTCGATTTATTCAAGGGCTCGGCGCTAACCGATGAAACGATCGACGTGCCTACAGAAGCAAGCGATGACATTCCAATTACCTACGTACCAGCTCGTAACACTGTTTTTTTAAGTGTGGCACTTGCCTGGGCTGAAGTTTTGGGTGCTCGAGACATCTTTATTGGTGCTAATGTAATCGATTATTCTGGTTACCCAGATTGCAGACCTGAATACCTTAACGCGTTTGAACATACAGCTAATCTTGGGACAAAGGCGGGTGTCTCGGGCGATACCTTTCGAATTCACGCGCCACTCATCGAGCTCTCAAAATCTGAGATTATCGCGCGCGGTGTGGCCCTTGGAGTCGATTACAGTTTGACGGTTTCTTGTTACCAAGCCGATGAGCAAGGACGAGCGTGTGGTGTCTGTGAAAGTTGTACCTTGCGCAAAGAAGGGTTTGCAACGCTCAATATTGATGATCCAACACGTTATATAGCCGATATGGTTACATAATAGTCATTTATTGTCAGGGTTTAATACTTTCATTAAGCTTCTCTTAAGGTTCGCTGCGTACGATCATGTTGTTTCAACCACACTTAAGGAAAAGCTATGCCTAATAAATCGCGTATCAAGGATGACAGCAAGACTCAATCCCCTGTAGTTCCACCTAAACCCGTTTATAGAGAAAAGAAACCATATGACCCAGTCGGTGAGTTTGATACATTTGCCGGTGATTTAAGTACAGGTGAAGACGCAACAACAGCCAGTGCGAAGCCAGTTCCTGTTGAGCGTGATGTGCCACCAGTTGATGAGTCCACATTCATAATCGATGCTTATATGGATGGTGAGACCATCGTGCCGCATCACTCGCCTATCGGTTCTGGTAGTGAGGGCGATGACACACCTGAACTCGTTGCAGAAGTCGAAGGAGGCAGCTCAAAAGACGGCAGTGCAGAAGACTTTTCAAGTTCCTCACAGGAGGACGATAGTGAATCGGCTTCCGACGATGACCCCGAAGTTGTACGAAGACAAGTTGTTACACCTGAACCATCGAAAGACGGTAGGGTGTATGAGATTGCTGATGATAGTACTGGCGACAAATCTTCAGAAGCAATTGCTGGAGATGTACCACCGGCTCCAGCATCTGATGAAGCAGATAAGCAAACAAGACCCAGAAGCGGTATTGAAGGCAGTGGATCTGTTGGAACATTTGGTCAGCATTTACCTGAGGAAGACAACAAGAAAGTAATGAAGGCGAGACGTGAGCACGAAGAACTTGAGGCCAAGGAGTCACAAACTCCTGCTCGTATGGATGATACTGGTAGCGATAAAGAAACGAGTTCAGCTAGCGCAGGTGATGGTGAAGATTCAGTAGGAAGCGCTGGCGATAGCCACGATGTGGGCGCGGTAGCATTAGAAGATGCGACAGAATCCTCAACAGAACCCACGCTCGATGATCTTATCAACTCAGCTGTGTTATTGGTTGATACTGCTCGTGTTGCTACTGAGGATTATCTGCGTGAGAATGGCCATACGACGCTTAACAAGGTTGCTGGCTGGGTTGGTGAGCCAGTTATCGATCTTTACATAGGACGTCTACTCGCATACATCACAACCCGATTCAATCTGTGCTTCTTGCGCGGCACAAAGCGCGCTGTGCAGCTTGTGAAAACGCTCAGTGATGATCGTTTCGAATCAGACACGTTTAAGCAGCCTGGTCGCTACGCACGCCCCGTAAAAGCCGTAGGCGGTTTCTTTGCTAAACCGTTTGTAAGTAATGACAAACCAAATGTAAAACTTTTCAAAGCTAAAGTGCTATTGATGCAGCTCGAGGCACTCGATGCGGTTATCGATCAAAATCTTTGGGATGACAAAGGTAACAAGAAAGGTTGGCACAAGGCTCCACGAAGACTTCATAAGAAACTACTCGACTCTATCGCGCAAGAAGAAAACGCGGACGTAGAGTTCACGTTTACAGCTGGTAATGTGGCTGTTCCACACGGTACGGGTGACAACCTTGTTACTAAAAAAGATGCCATTCATAGTCACATTGATGCGTTACGTGATCAGTTAGCCGAAGCATTTTTACAAGAGAGTATTCAAAGTGCTGGTGCTAAAATACCAAGTATACTCGGTAAGCGTAAAATGAATAAAGTTGATGAAGAGACTACACTATCTCTTGAGGACTACGAGCTTAAAGGTGAAGAAGCTAATAACCTTAAAAAAGCGATTACAGACCTCAAAGGTAGCCTATGTCGTGCATACAATCATCCGTACTTTGGCAATAATGCGCTTAAAGTATTTGAAAAAGGCGAGCGTCGTATTGATAAGATGTTACAACGAGCGACAAAACAAGCCGCCAAAGAGGTTTATGAAGACTACACGGCTAGTAAAACCGCTGCACCTGCAGGCTAACGTTCTTCCAGTATGACATTTACCCAAATTAGCCCTCTCATCAGAGAGGGCTAATTTGTATCTTCATGTTCTAAACACTATTTCTCTTTCCCTCGTTTGCGAATAGATATGCTTATAAATAGGCAATATAGATATCCCCCTCACCCCTAACCCCTCTCCCCCATGTCTGGGGGAGAGGGGAATTATTTTCTTGTATAGACCCCGCTAAGATACGTTAATAACTTGCATTTATCACAAAAATAGGCATAATACGCACCTCGGGCCGTTAGCTCAGTTGGTAGAGCAGTGGACTTTTAATCCATTGGTCGTAGGTTCGAATCCTACACGGCCCATGAATAAAAAATCAGCCCCAAAGGGGCTGTTTTTTTATTCATCGATTGCATAGGAGTCGAACCTACGACATATCAAAAAAGCAGGTTCGCACAACTGTGAGCGCAAAGCGCGTCAGCGCGGCGAACAGTTATGACGCCGTAGCGTAGCGAAGGCGCCCGCAGGGTGAGTCGCGAACGCAGTGAGCAGCGAATCCATCCTACACGGCCCATGAATAAAAAATCGGGTCTTTCCCAACAAAGGGGGCACATTCAACAACACAAGACCCTAACACGCATCCTGTAATTCTCAAAGTTCTTAAAGCCATATGCTCGTCTTTGAATCAGTTTCATCTTACGATGGAAGCC
>Ga0180433_10000511_pt1 | contig 66400 bp, 43 predicted proteins | sample SS_ome_8_FD_132980 | JGI IMG/M metagenome (GOLD analysis project Ga0180433, IMG submission 132980) | Hypersaline lake sediment archaeal communities from the Salton Sea, California, USA - SS_1_D_1 metaG | ecosystem: Environmental > Aquatic > Non-marine Saline and Alkaline > Hypersaline >... | reverse complement strand
CGACATGAAAACTGCATGATCATTATCAACAAGATTGTAACTGATACTGTTTTTCTTAAATATATACTAATCATAATGTTTATTTTGTCTTTGTTTTAAAATATCACCAATAAAATAAATTGAACCGGCAGCACATACTAAATCCTCAGCACCTGCGCTGTCTACAGCCGCGGTCCAGGCTTTATTGATATCTCTTTCAATAGCGAGGTTCCATCCTCTGGTCTCCGGAAAAGCTGCAATAGTTTCAGGTTCCACTGCTCTGCTTATACCCGGAAAGGTAAGAATTATTTTTTCTGCCAAAGGAGCTATCAGATTAATCATAGCTCTATATTCTTTATCTCTGAGAACACCAAATACAAATATTAAATGTTCATAAGTAAAAAGTTCAAGAGCTTTTAACAAAGCCTTGAATCCCATGAGATTATGCGCTGCATCAATTAACTGCAGTGGATTTCTGCCTAATATCTGGAGACGTCCGGGCCAGTCTACTTTTTTCAGGCCATTATACACAGCCTGGCTGTTTATTTTCCATCCCTGTTTTTTTAACTCATCTACTGCTAAAAGAGATACAGCTGCATTATGTATCTGATGTTCTCCTATCAGATTAAGATACAGCTTCTCATATCGAGAAAGAGGGGTTTCAGCATTGAATGTGCTCCCTTCCGCAGTTACTGAAATTTCCGAAATATTTACTGAATCTTCAGTAAAAGTTAAGGGGATCTTTTTCTCTTTACTGTATTGTTTTAAATAACCCCGCACTCTGCTGCTCTTAACTCCGCAAACACAGTGAGCTTCCGTTTTCCATATACCTGCTTTCTCATAAGCGATTGATTTTAGTGTTTTACCCAGGGTTTTAGTATGATCAAATCCAATATCGGTGATAACAGTGAGGATCGGATCTGACGTTGATGTAGCATCGAGTCTTCCGCCTAAACCTGTTTCCAACACTGCGATATCGCAGTTTTTTTGAGTAAAATAAAGATAGGCCATAGCTGTTATAATTTCAAAAAAAGAAGTACCGGTTGCCAGGATCAGAGTTTTTATACTGTTAATAATATCAATGACTTCCTGTTCTGTAATGGGATTTCCCATACATTGAATTCTTTCCATCATATTCACCAAATGAGGAGACGTAAGTCTCCCGCTTCTGTATCCTTGTTCTCTGAGTATTGATTCCAGTATGGCAACAGTTGATCCTTTACCGTTGGTGCCAGTAACCTGAATTGAAGAGAAATTTTTCTGAGGATGTTCTAAAAGCTCAAGAATTCTTCTTATGTTTTCCAACCCTAACTTCAGTTTACTCGCGCGTCTGGTATACAAAAATTCTTTAATCTGGTTATATGTAGTTATTGTCATGCATGTAAGGTAAAAAAATTGCTTTTTTAAAGCAATAAAAAATATATGCATAATTACGGTTAATGTTTGCATTGGATGATATTTACCAGGATTGTATTTTATTTTGTCAACAAAATTTCTGACATATATAAAGTTAAGTATATTATTTCTATTACCTTACATTAAAAATAATTTCTTTGGAATATTTTTTGCATTTTTACTATATTACCATAACAAATTATTAAAGAAATACATGAATAATCATGTACAAAAATAAAAAATATTTTTTCCTTCACAAAATCTCATCAAAAATCTTATTTTTTTCAAAATACAAAAATGCATATAGATCATCACTGTTATACTGTTTTAGAAATATTGTGACTCTTTTTACTATTCTGCTCAGCATTCAGTTTACTTCTGCAGATACCCTGCCGGAAAAATCCCAAATTATAACATTATTAAGAAAAGTTAATAACTATTACGGTCTAGGGAATACTGTATGGAGTTATTCCACCTATTACATCGGGAATATGGCCCTATATAATACCTGCTATGATCCTTATTATCTGAATCATGCCCTCCGATGGGCACAAAAACATAGTTGGGAAATAGGAGACGGACCAGAATTAGGCAATGCCAATGATCAATGTTGCGGACAGGTGTATATTGAACTTTATTTAACTGACCCCATAAAAAATCGTATTGAAGATATTAAATCAAGTGTTGATGATATGGTTTACGGCAATAATAATAATGGTTGGTACTTAGTTGATGCCCTCTTCATGGCTATGCCGGTATTTGCACAATTGGGAAGTATCTATAATAATCAAGACTATTTTGATAAAATGTATGAATTATATACAACCTGTAAATCCTGCTGTTATATTGAACAGGACAGTCTGTGGTATAGAGATAAAAGAAGAAGCACTACCCCAAATGGTGAAAATGATTACTGGTCACGGGGAAACGGATGGGCATTTGGTGCTTTAACCCGGGTGCTTAAATGTATTCCTGATCATGAAAAACATAGGGATGAATATATCCAAATTTTTAAAAAAATGGCATATAAATTAAAGAGAATACAACGAACCGATGGCTTTTGGAATGTAAGTCTTCACGATCCTGACTATTATGGGGGTCCGGAAACAAGCGGAACTGCTCTTTTTACGTACGGAATTGCCTGGGGAATTAACAATGGTATTCTGAATGAACATGAGTTTTTGCCCGTGGTAACAAAAGCCTGGAACGGCATGATTGATAAAGCAGTCCATCCGGATGGTACTGTTGGATATGTCCAGGGAGTAGCTGATGAACCCTCTGATTGCCAGCCTGTCACCTATGAATCTTCTATTATCTTTGGATTAGGAGTTTTTTTACTGGCAGGAAGCGAAGTATATCATTTAGCTGAAGGTGAATCCCCTATATTTTCATATGTAAATTTAGCAGTAAATACTTTTTTAGATGGTTCTCAGAATAAAGCCCAATATGCACTTGATGGTGATTATAATACAACCTGGTATTTCAGATATCCGCAATGGATTGAAGTTGATTTCAAAAGTATATATTTAATTCACCGGATAGAAATGCAACCATCTTCATCCATGGCATTACAATATACTGTGGAAGCAAAAAAAAATTCTCTTGATTCTTACAGTTTACTTTTAGACAAACAGAATAATCAGAATGTTAAAGTATGGTGGTCGGAGCCTTTTCAAGCTACAAAGGCACGGTTTGTTAAATTGACTATTACCGGCTGCTATAACAATACAGGTTTGCTTGGCCTGAAAGAATTTAAAATATTCGGAATACCAAAAACTGACAGTTTAAAACTCACATCTTATGATACGAATCAACTATCATTACGCTGGTCAGTACATCCTGAAAGAGAAGTAGCATATAATGTATATAAAGACACCATTCCATTTTTTATACCGGATAAAGAAAACGGCTGGAACCGGATTGGTTCACACATTAATGATATGAAAAAAAGAAAACCAGGAATACAATGGGCAGATACAGATTATATAATTGATAACATTGCGCATAGCTGGTTTTATACAGTATCATGTATAGATCATAATCTGGAGAGTTCCTGTTCAAACAGAGTTGGAATTTTCAATTATAAACTCATGACAACTCCAGAAACGGACTTTAATGAAATTGCACTTCCACTGAAAATAAATGAGTTACATAATGCCCGGGACCTTATGAATTCAATCCCGTATTGTAATTCTGTTGCAAAATGGAATACATCTTTACAAATATATGATCAGTTTATCCCAGAACTTGAATGCACCAATTTCAACATAGAATTAGGCCATCCATACTATGTTAATGTTACTCAGGATACTTTCTTTACCCTGACCGGTGAATATGTGGAATCTGCTTTCGAACTCATCACAACCTCAAAAACAAATTTCAATGAAATAATGCTGCCTCTTGACAAATCATCTATTACTAAAGCTTCGGAGCTGATGAATGATATCCCTCACTGTAACAGTGTGGCATATTGGAATGCTTCAGATCAGGGTTATGAACAGTATTTACCTGGATTTCAAAATACAGACTTTACTGTTCAGGTTGGTTATCCATATTATATAAATGTTACTGATAATTGTACTTGGCCTGAGAGCACACAAACAAAAATAATCTCCCGGTCTAACCCTGCCTGCAATAAAAAAAATGAAACGCAAAGTGTACAGTCCCCGCATATCATCTGGGGGGAGATGGATAATCATTGTTATAATACAGATTATGACAGTTTGTCATTCAAAGCATATATTACTTCCCGGCCAGAAGATTTACTTACTGAAAAATCTGTAGGATGTATGATCGAAAATAATTTCTGGATAATTCAATGCGGAAATTTTAAATCCCCCTGGGAAAAAGGAGAAATTGTACGGGTAGAGTTTTATGGTGAAAATAAATCAAAAGTTTTTGTAATTGAAAAAGAATTATCATATAATTGTTCAGATAAAGCTGAAAAAATATGCTTTATAGAAAATAACCATGCACCTGCAAACGAATTTTATCTCAAGCAGAATTTTCCAAATCCATTCAATAATACAACTGTGATTACATATTCTATACCTATAGAATCTACAGTAAATATCAGTATTTATAATACAAACGGTCAGATTGTGAGAACATTACTCCATAAAAAGAAATATCCGGGATCATATTATATATCATGGAATGGAAAGGATAATAACGGGCTCACGGTCACCAGCGGTATTTATGTTGTTCAAATGACTGCCGGAGATAATACAGAGAATAAAAAAATAATTTTAATCAAATAATTATACTATTACATATTTCAGGTAAAAAACACAGTACATTTATGTTAAATGTCTTCCTCCATCCACAAAAATTACATCACCAGTAATAAATTCATTGTCCAATAAAAAATTAACCGCAGAAACAATATAAGCAACCCCCCCTTTCTGTTTTAAAGGTGTTTTCTTTATCAATGATTCCAGCATTGACTGTTTCATTGTTTCTTCGGGCATAATCAATCCGGGACAAATTCCATTAACCCTGATATGAGGTGCTAATTCCTTGGCCGCCATTCTGGTGAATTCATACAACATCTTTTTAGTCAGGGTATAACTGAAATAATATTTTGACAATTTGGTGATTTTAGTATCCAATATATTTATTATATGACCCCTGGTTGTTTGAGAGGCATATGCCTGAGAAATAAAAAATGGTGCTTTGAAATTTACATTCAAATGACGGTTAAAAATATCCCTGGTAGTTTCCGGAAAAGTGTTTCTTTCAAAAACAGAAGCATTATTTATTATGAGATCAATAACACCAATATCTTTTATTGCTTTTGATACTAGTTTTTCAGCCTGGTCCTCATCATTCAGATCAGCCTGTAATAAAATACAGTTTCTTTTTTTTATTCGTATCTCTTTTTCTAATGATTTTGCCTCTTCCTCAGAAGTATTATAATGCAGGGCTATAGTATACCCCCGGTCTGCCAGAGCAAGGGAGATCTGTCTGCCGATTCTTTTCGCACCACCTGTAATTAAAGCTGACTGCATTACTGAACCTCAATAAAAACAGATTATTCAGAGATTTATTAAATATAATATAAATACTTCAATAATGCAAAATGATGTAATCAAATAGATCTTGCTTATTTAAGCCAGATTTATTATACTGTACATATTAAATAAAGATAAAATTTATATTATGAATAATAATTCAAATATATTAATAGAAAGTTATAAACTTGCCTGGAAATCATTTAAAAAATGGTGGATACCCCTCTGTCTTGTCTCATTTATTATATTCGTTTTTGAAATTATTCCCAGAATAATTGTCAGTTCAGAATTTCAGCAGTTTGAAATAACTGCAGAAAAATTGATCCATGCTCTGATACAAAATGATGCTGAACAGATCAAGCTGTACACCCTGCAAGCTCAGTATAAAACAGGACTTATATTAAATAAAACAATCCAGTCAAGTGCTATTGTTTTCCCTTTTATTGCTCTGGCAACAGTAATTTTACTAATGATTGCAAACTGGGCCACACAAGGAAGGAAAAAACAATCAAAACCTGTATTATCTTTACTCTATATAGCAGGGGTGCATATCATCCTTGCATGTATTAAACTGTTTGCCTTTTTCTTATTCATCATACCAGGAGTTTACATATATGTAAAATTACTGTTTGTCTCACTCCTGATGCTTGAAAAAGATATAAATGCCTGGGAAGCGGTAAAAAAAAGCTGGGTAATGACCAAAGGATATTTTGCATATCTTTTCTTTCTGATAGTGCTTAACTCCATTATTCAATTCATTCTGCTCTTTTCTGTTGTAGGCATAATTCCGGCAACAGGATTTGTTAACACAGCCCGTGCTGCAGCATTCAGAATAATTTTAAAAAAAACAACATTTAAATAAATAAAAATATTTTTCTTTTTTTTCTTATGGATATTTATTTAATTTATCCAATTATTAAAAAATGTGGAGGAATATTATGTTTGGAAAAAGTATAACATTATTTAAACTTTTCGGATTCAAAGTCAGGGTAGACATCAGCTGGCTTATAATAGTAATATTAATTTCCTGGACACTGGCTCAAAGTCTGTTTCCTCATTATTATAAAAACCTGAATACTGAGACCTATATTATTATGGGTATTCTGGGAGCACTGGGTCTGTTCATTTCCATAATACTTCACGAAATGAGCCATTCTCTGATAGCAAGAAAATTCGGATTACCGATAAAAGGCATAACCCTGTTTATATTCGGAGGAGTTGCACAAATGGAAGATGAACCCGAAAATGCAAAATCAGAATTCTTTATGGCAATCGCCGGTCCTATTGCAAGTATAATGATCGGGATCATACTTCTCGGCATTTATTTATTAACGAATAATACAGGAATGTCAAAAATATTTGTTGGTGTTGTTCACTACCTCTGGATGATAAATTTTATTCTGGCCGGATTTAACCTGATTCCGGCTTTTCCCCTGGACGGAGGCAGAGTTTTGAGATCTATACTCTGGGCCTGGAAGGGAAAGCTTGGCTGGGCTACCAGAATTGCTTCAAACTTTGGTTCTGCATTTGGTTTTGTTCTTATTTTCTTAGGAATTCTCAGTTTCTTAATGGGTAATCTTATAGGAGGTCTCTGGTGGTTTCTGATCGGACTGTTTATCAGAAGTGCATCTAAATTTTCCTACCAACGCGTTCTCATAAGAAATTTACTCCAGGGTGAAAAAATCAGAGATTTTATGACTAAAGATGTTGTTACTGTCAATTCTTTAATTTCAATTAAAGAACTGGTAGAAAAATACATATACAAATATCATTTTAAACTTTTTCCGGTAGTTGATAATGGGAAATTAAAGGGCTGTATATCCACCAAAGATGTGAAAAAAATACCAAGAGAACAATGGTCAGAAAAAACAGTTAACCAGATTCTTCAGTCATGTTCAAAACCGGCAACCGTACATCCTGACCAGGATACAATGGAAGCTCTTTCCTTGATTAGAAAATCCGATAACAGCAGACTTATGGTAGTTGAGAATGATAAACTGGTCGGTATTATCGCTTTGAAAGATATAATGAAATATATTTCAGATAAAATGGAACTGGAAAAAGAAAATGTTGAAAATATATAATACGTCAATAGTGAAATCAGTTATAATTAAATAAAGACATTAAAATAACTGAAGGAGATAATCATGGGAGAAAAAAAATCAAATGTTGACAGAAGAGAATTTCTATACAAAAGTGCAACAGGTATGGCTTCTCTTGGAGCTTTACATATTACCAGAAGTAAACTTTTTTCTCACCCAAAAGAAACTGACCGGAATATTATTTACAGAACATTAGGAAAAACAAACATTAAATTACCTGTTGTCAATATGGGGGTAATGAATTCAAACAGCCCGGAACTGATAAAAAAATCCTATGAAATCGGAGTCCGTCACTTTGATACAGCAGCTAACTATCAGCGGGGACAGAACGAAAAAGTTGTTGGTCAGGCTATTAAAGATTTAGGTGTGCGAAAAAATGTAATCATAGGAACTAAAGTATATATACCTCACAATCAGCGTAATATGTCTGCCCGGGAAGCCAAAAAAGCCTATCTGAAGATTGCCCATGAAAGTCTGGAGAGACTGCAGACAGATTATGTTGATATTCTCTATTCTCATAATGTTCAAAATCTCGACTGGCTGAATAATCCCGGCATACTTGATGCTTTGAATCTACTAAAACAGGAAGGAAAAGTCCGCTTTATCGGTTTTACCACTCATGCCAATATGGCAGAACTTATAAAAAATTCTACTGAAACAAACAATTATGAAGTAATCTTAACATCATTTAATTATGCTATGAGTCACAATAAAGACTATATAGATATACTGAAAAAAGCTGCGGCAAAGGATATTGGACTTATAGCTATGAAAACACAGTGTTCTCAGTATTGGTACCGGAATAATTTACCAGAAGCACAACAAAAATATTATCAGGGAGAAATCCTGCATACTGCTGTTTTAAAATGGGCCTTAAATAATAATTTTATTACTACAGCAATTCCCGGATACACAAATTTCAAGGAAATGCAGGAAGACTTTTCTGTTGCTTATAATCTTACTTTGGCACCGGAAGAAAGAAAATTCCTGAATGACAGAAATGTACAATATTCTCTTGGATACTGTCAGCAATGTGGAAAATGTATATCAACCTGTCCAAAAGGTGTGAGGATTCCTGATCTTATGCGAACCCATATGTATGCTGCCTGTTATGCAAATTTCTATCAGGCCCGGAATACTTTTGATGAAATCCCGCCTGAAAAAGGATTACCTGCCTGCAGTAATTGTGACAGATGTGTGGCAGTGTGTGAAAATAATATTGATATTAAGGAAAGGGTGCAGGAATTGATGGCTATATACGTTTAATCTGATCTATACATTCCACAGTCTCCGTAGGAACAGTTTCTATGATGGTGTGTTCAGTTTGCTCTGGGCCTGACTAAAATTCATAAAATTATCAGTCTGAATTCATGTATGACTGACAATTTCTGTAAAAAAAAATCATAAAATCCTTTTCACCTTACCTTTGCCGGATAATTCATACATTACCAGAGAATCTTTTATGGTTACATTAAAAGAATAATCTTTAAAAGTAACTCTACCTTTAACGGATGTACCATACTGAGCAGGATGTAATAAAATATACTGTTTCTTTTTGGTACTGATCAAACTGCCAATACAATTATCAGGTAAGCTGAATAATGGTTGAATACTATTCTCTTCCAGAAATGACAATTTTTTATCATAAGGATCAAACACATTACTGAATGTATAATTAATTGGTTTGGATTCAGTAGTTAACTGAGGATCCCCGCCCATAAAAATTTTAATATTAGTTTTTTCGATTAATTTAAGTAAGTACAGTACCTCAGTATCAATAATAACCGGAAAAGGATAGATGAGACCTTTGTAAATTCTTTCTCCGATTTGTAAACCAGAATCAGAAATTTTTCCTTTCCTCAATAAAAGAGGAGAAAGCACATCTATCTGAATCCCTTTTAAAATTAATTCCGATATCAGATTATAAATACAGTCAATTATGTTTTTATCATAAGATAAATTACCTGTCATTATTGTTTCAATGGGAAAAATTAAAACATAATCACTGTCAGGGGGTAAAAAACCAGTAAATTTTTTAATCTCATGAATATTCTTATTATATTCTTTATAGATCAGCCTCTTATCTGGTTCAGACAAAATATCTTTATTATCTATAACGAAATTAATAGAATAAAGAGACATAAGATTTATCCATAAGTGAAGTTCTTTGGAAGGTATAACAGACAGATCTATCTTATGAAATACTTTTTTCTTTTTTGAATGTGCTGACAGACTTTTTGCAATAACAAATGTTGTTAAGAGAAATTCATATTTTATTTTTTTCTTATCTGTTTTAGGGGTCTCGGAATACACGACAGTAGCTCTGTCAAGAGATCTCCATGGATCCACATTACCACTTAATAACGATGAATTGAGATGATTTTGAGTATGTCTGGAATAATGATTACTTATATCCACACCATGGAAAAAACTGTTTAACATACTGTGAAACTCATTGACACCATCATAAATTAATTCCATCAATAAATTATAATAATCAAGCCGGACTTTAATATGACTATTATCGTTTATTTTTAGTATAATATGCAGTAAAAAATCTTGAAGGTTATAACCGTATTCTGCTTTAAAAGAATTATAAATTGAAGTGCTGACCGGAATCCTGTTAATACCAGAAATATAACCAAAATCTTCTTTTCCCCATATAACACCATCCAGATTAACAAAAGCATCAAAAAGTTCTTCAATAAATTCAAGTAAAATGTCATTACTATCCCTGCCGGCAAAATCATACATATTAGTATTAAATTTTGGGAAAACAGCAACATACCAATCTTCCTGAGGGGAAACATCCACTTCACCGAATATTTCCACCTGATTATTTACAATATCAGCAAAAAAATAAGTTTTTCTGGTTATATCTCTTATTGTATCTTTTAAAATCACCCCATTTGAAAATTTAAATAAAAAAGCTTTTTCCAGACAGTGAGGCTCAAAAGATAATGCTCTGACCTGCAGTAAATTTGTAGGGATTTTTTCTGGATAGAGGATTTTTATCTGAAAATTACCATCCTTAACCTTTGCTATATTTAAATTTTCTTTATTTACCGGTAGATGTGGTTCTCTGGTAAGTAAAAGATTTTTTGTCCGTTCACCTGTTCTGCAGATTAAAGAATGAGAATTTTGTCTGGGATCTATTTGAAGAAAAAAATCAAGATTTCGTTTTCGTGACCATTGGCTCACTTGTGAAATTATCCGTAAGGTTCGGGGATCATCAATTACATATCGGGAACTTCCAATGTTAGTCAAAATACCCGAAAATCCATGTTTTACCAGCATATCCAGCTGAGAACGAAGGGCACCGGGATTCAGAATCTCTGCATCTTTCCAATGCCAGAGAAAATATCCGCCTGATATATTCGTTCTTATTTTATTTGTCATAATTTTATATATCTACTACGTATATTAAATTAATTGTTTGGACTGATAATTTTTGAAATATAAAAGAAGTAATATAACACTGAGACCTAAAAGAATTATGTTTTCCATGATCTTTATGATTCCAATGGTTGATTCTCCTCCCGGATTAAAACAACCACAATTAATATCCAGCCCCCTGATATAAGCCTGAAGGACCAGCACAAAAAACGCCTGCATTAATAAATAGTTTATAACGACCACTGCTTTAATCCATAAACCTGAAATCAAAAAAAGTGCCAGAATAAGTTCAAGATAGGGAAGCCATACTGCTGTTAATCGCGATAATCCTTCACCAACAACTCTGTAATTTTCCACATCAAAAGAAAATTCCCAGGGATGTATGATCTTAGCATAAGAGGAAAAAATCAGCAGTATTCCAAATCCGAATCTTAATATAATTCGAGCCCATTTTTGATGCTTTTGCTTCATATACTCTCTCCCATTTCTACAGGAAAGCCATACTCAAGCCATTCCGCATACCCGTTCCGGAGGAAAAAAACATGTTTATATCCCATTTGTTCTAACTGCTGGACCATGACAGGAGCTTTGGTAGAATTTTGTTCAAAGTCATATAAAATAATTACAGAGTCTTTCTCAGGTAGTGTAAAAGCTCCCGGTTGTTTAATAAATTCATAAAAAGGTAAAGACTGTGCACCTTTCAGGTGATCCAGAGAATATTGTTCCTGTGATCTTATGTCAAAAAAATAAGCTTTTTCCTGTAAATAATACACATAAGAGGAATCTGCTGATATAGGATTCCATCCTTTCTGCAGGGAATTCACTTTAAAGCTTAAAACAAGCAGACGAAAAGGAATCCCCTGAGGATATAACTGGTTGAACACAATCCCTGTAAACAGACTGAAAAAAATAATACAAATAATCCGAATTAATAATTTTTTTTCTTTCATAATACTAATTATACTGAATAAAAACTGATATTCTGTGCTGTGGTTGAGATTGATAATCCGATTCAATTATAATCTGACTTACTAAATATCCATCCTGTTCAGGTGTATAATGTACAGTTACCGTTTTACTGCTTTTTGGATCTATAATAAAAGAGTCAGGTTTTATGTCTATATACTCATTGTTGGTATGAATATTTTTTATGGTTACTTTTCTATTCTGACCATTAGTGATCGTAATTGTTCTGGTCAGCGTTTTATCCGGATTGTTATCAAGATGAAGAAAATCCAAATATCTCGGTTCAATATCAAATAGTTTATAAACATCAGCCTGTATTGTATAGGTAATTGGCTCAAGATTTTTATTTTCAAAATACACAGTAATAGTCTTTCTGATAACACCTTTAAATCCAGCTGTATTAAGAGAATAATCAATTTTTACTGTATCTCCGGGAGAAATCCTTTCTTTATTATATTGAGTCGTTGTGCAACCGCAGCTTGCATGAATTTTTTTTATTCTTATATCTTGTCCGCTGGTGTTGATAAATAAAATTTGACTGGTAATCGTTGTATTTTCCTTTATACGACCATGATTAATCAAGACAGGGGTGATATGTTTAACATTATCTGCTTTGGCGGATATAGTAATTAATAAAAATAGAAATAAAAATTTCCAGTAATAGTTTTTAATGATTAAAAAGTTGTTCATGGATAATTGTTTAATCATAAAATACCCTCTCTGAATTCTTGTGTGAGCATAATATAAAAAATTTTAACTTATTTTACAACTACTTGATTTAATCAAATATTTTATTAATTTTATAATCATGAAAACATTTCTAACTGATAAAAACACTTATGTTACTCCTAAAAAGAAACCTGGACTTTTAACCAGATTATTTACAAATATAATTTTTTATACCCAGGCAATATATATAGTGCTGAGTTCAGCATATCTGGCTAAACGGGGAAAATATACTGATGAAAAATGGATGAAAAAAAGTTTAGATGTAGTAAAAGCATTAGAAAGAGCCGGAGTAAGATTCACAATTGAGAATATTGATGTTATCAGAAATCTTGATTCTCCCTGTGTATTTATAGCAAATCATATGAGTACCTTGGAAACGTTTGTATTACCCGGTCTTATTCAATCTTTCCAGGATGTGACTTTTGTGGTGCAGGATGGATTAATGGTGTATCCTGTTTTCAAACATGTGATGATTTCCCGAAATCCTATCCCAGTCAGCAGGAAAAACCCTCGTCAGGATCTGAAAGCCGTCCTCGATGGAGGAATGGAAAGACTGAAAAATGATATTTCACTGGTTATATTTCCTCAGAGTACCCGTACTCTGCATTTTGATCCCAAAAAATTCAATTCTATAGGAATTAAACTGGCTAAAAAAGCCCGGGTTCCGGTTGTCCCCATTGCTCTGAAAACAGATGCCTGGAAACTGGGGAAAATACACAGGGATTTTGGTAAAATCGATCCCAGAAAGCAGGTCCACATATATTTTAATAACCCTTTGGAAATTAAAGGGAATGGAAAAAAAGAGCAACAGCATATCATACAATTTATTTCTGAAAAGCTTTCGGAATGGTCTGAGGGCAAGCAGTAAAATGGGAAAACCAACCAGAGAATATATCTATGGTATTAATCCTGTTTTTGAAGTTATTTTGGCTGAACGTAGAAAAATCTATACTGCCTATTTGAATGAAAAATACAAACATAATCCTCGTATAGATAAATTAACTACTATCCTGAAAAAACATACCATTCCCATAGATAAGGTAAGCAAGGAAAGATTATTTGAACTTTCCAAAACCAAAAAACATCAGGATATAGTACTTAAGACAAAACCATATCCCTATATATCTTTTAACAGTATTATAGGATCAAAAAAAATACTGCTTTTAGATAATGTTGAAGACCCCCATAATGTAGGAGCCATTTTAAGAAGTGCTGATATTTTTGGATTCCACAATGTTGTTTTACCTCTAAAGGGAGTACCGGATATTTATCCTTCGGTAGTAAAAGTATCTGCCGGGGCAAGTGAACATCTTAATATTGCCAAAGACAGAAATGCGAATACATATGTTAAAACAGTAAAAGAGAGAGGATATACTGTGGTGGCATTGGATGCCCATGGTAAAGAAAAAATCAGTAGTTTATCATTGGGGAAAAGTGAAAATTTATTGTTAGTGGTAGGAGGTGAAGACAAGTCAGTTGGCCACTATATTTTAAAAGAAGCAGACCATATTGTCCAGATCCCCCAACAGGGGAGAGTAAATTCTTTAAATGCTTCTATTGCAGCCGGCATAGCAATGTATATTTTTTCAGGATAAAACAGATTTTATTTTTCTTGACTTATATTCAAATTGTGGTTATCTTTTACATTACTGATTGAATTAACCCAATAATACAAGGAGGATACTATGAAAAAAATTTTTATAATTTTCATGCTTATGTTACTTTTTTATGGATATAATACTACCTTTTCTCAGGATTTAGATAAATCTATTACCCAATATGCAGAAGATAATGCAACCGGATATCTTCAACCGCTTGCAGATGCATTTGGTGCCAATCTCAATAGTGGTCTGAGCAGGTCAGCACATATCAGTAAATTTGGTCTGCATATTGATCTGTCTCTTCAGGCAATGTATTCCCCTATACCGGATGATAAGAAGAATTTCATTCCTGTGGGTCAAAGTATGGAAGTTCCTACAGTATTTGGCTCTGAGAGTTCAGTAGAAGATTATCCGGATGGAGTATGGGATACTGATTTTTTCCCCCTTGCCGTGCCACAGCTCACTATAGGTTCAGTAATGGGAACAGAAGCAACGTTTCGTTATTTTGCTTATGAAAATGATGAGATCGGAGAAATCAAACTGTACGGCTGGGGAATTCGTCACAGCATCAGTCAGTATATCCCCTTATGTCCGGTGGATATTGCAGCCGGATTTTTTAGTCAGAAATTTTCAATCGGAAGTTATGTTGAAGCAAATGCTCTCTTTTACGGATTTCAGGCAAGCAAAAAAATCAGCATATTATTACTGTATGCCGGAGTAGGTGGTGAAAAATCAACATTGGACCTTAAGTATGAACTCGAAGATGGTAGTGAAAATATATCATTTGCTCTGGATGGAGAGAATAAAACCCGTATGAATATAGGAATAGGTCTGGATTTTAAATATATTAAACTGTATGCTGATTATAACCTTGCTCCTCAGAATGTAATTTCCGGGAGTATCGGATTTGGCTTCTAGATAGTAATAAAAACATAATTAAATAAAATAAAACCACCCATGAGAAATTTTATATTATTATAATGGGTGGTTTTTTATATGCTAAGTATATATGTGGGGCTGACTGAAAAGTTAAAATAACCACAGAGTTTACAGAGTAAAAACTGAGAACACAGAGATAAGATATTATTTATATTTACTTTGTGTTCTCTGTGGTTTCATTGTTTTTGGACTTTTTGGACAGCTCCACTTCAAATGCTCTTAAAGAAATTTTTAAACTTAAAAATCGCCAAAGAGAACAACATCAACGCTCTTTCGGATCTGCAGGTAAATGCCCTAGCAGATATCCGGTTAATAACTCCCTCAGATGAAGAGATGTATTTTTACCCTCATATATGCCGTGTGATCTGTTGGGATAGGCCATCATAGTAAAGGGCTTATTATATTCAACAAGCTTATTGATCAGTCTTTCTGTCCCCTGATAATGTACATTATCATCTCCGGTTCCGTGTACAACTAAAAGATTCCCTTTCAGATTTTCTGCATAGTTTATGGGAGAACCATTGATATATACTTCCGGACTTTCACCGGGAAGTCCGTTATATCGTTCCTGATAAATAGTATCGTAAAGTCGCTGATCCGGAACCGGTGCAACTGACATCCCGGTATGATAGACGTCAGGATACTGGAATAAGGCATTGAGAGTAGAAGATCCTCCTCCACTCCACCCCCAGACTCCGATCCGGTCCTGATCAATAAAGTCCCATTCCCGTATCTTTCGTACTGCAGCAGCCTGATCAGCAGCGTTCAGTACTCCTACCTTCTGATAAATACATTTACGCCACTCCCGACCTCTGGGAGAAGGAGTACCCCGGTTATCTACAGTGATAACAACATACCCTTTCTGAGTGAGCATCAGATGCCATAAATAGGTGCTTCCGCCCCAGCGGTCCTGTGCTGTTTGTCCGGCAGGTTCACCGTATACATAAAACAGAACCGGATATTTTTTGGAAGGATCAAAGTTATGTGGTTTCATTATCATACCATCCAGTTCAACTTCTCCAATATCAACTCTGAAAAATTCTGCCGGTTTTCTTTTTAAAGCATTAACATTCTCATGCAGAGTGTTGTTGGAAACCAGCATACGTATTCTTTCATGAGAGGGGAGACGAATTAAATCAGTAACAGAAGGGTTATTTGCTGTGGAATAGGTATGAATAGCCCAACGGGCCTGAGGTGAGATCTGATAACGATGATTACCCGGCTGATCCGGAGGAGAAAGCCGTTCCGGTTTTCCCTGATCATCAATTTTTTTCCTGTACAGATACCGCTGCGTGGGGTCTTCCGGAGAAGCTATAAAGTACACCCATCCGTTGTTTTGATCAATACATTGAATGGAAATGGCATCGTAATCACCTTTGGTAATCGCTTCCATATTATTACCCGTCCTGTTGATTAGATAAAAATGTCTCCATCCGTCTTTTTCACTCACCCAGGTAAATTGACTGCCGTCATTCAGCCATTTCACATCATTACATACATCCACCCAGGCCTCATCTTTTTCTGTATGAACAGTATTCACCTCACCGGTCAATGCATCGCAAAGCATTACTTCATTTCTGTTCTGCAATCGATTAAGATGCTGGATCATTATTTCTCTGGAATTATCTGCCCATTCCATACGTGCAATATAATTATTGCGGGGGTCTCCCGGTACATCCATCCAGATTGTTTTGCCACCTGAGGCAGAAATCACTCCAACTTTGCAGGCAGAATTAGTTGTCCCTGCTTTGGGATATTGAATGGGAATGATTTTGGGATAAAGAGAATCAGTATTGTTTATCAGAAAGAATGTACCCACCCCCTCAGAATCAAGCTGCCAGTAGGCTATTTTTTTGCTGTCAGGACTCCACCGGAAACCGTCTCTGCATCTGAATTCCTCTTCATATACCCAGTCAAAGGTACCGTTGATTATGGTGTCTGATCCATCATTTGTTAACTGGGTAATTTTATGAGTATTAAGATCTTCTACATAAATATTATTTTCTATTACATAAGCCACCTTTTTCCCATCCGGAGAAAATTTAGCAAACATCAGCGTGGAAGGATTGGCCTCTCCCCCTAATTTTTCAAGCTTCCAGTTCGTTAAATTCAATATCCAGTAATCACCTCTGGTGTTTTGCCTCCAGACTCTTTTAGTGTTAGTAAAAATCAATAATAATTTTTTATCCGGAGACCAGATATAATTTGCTATCCGTAATGGATCCTCTTTACCTTCAGGAATAAGTTTATCAGCAGAGACCAAAACTGTTCTTGTCCCTGATTCGGGCTCATATTTAATAATATCTCTTCCTTTTTCTTCACTTTTTTCCAGTGTCGTATATCCGGCCCCAGCTTCCAACCAGCGAACAGGTCCGTAATGTTCTGAAGAGAATTCATTTGAACTGAAAATTCGTTCCAGGGTAAGTAATCCCTTATCTTCAGTTTGCGCAAAGCAGGATGAAAAAATAAAGATAATGATAATAAAAGTAAAAATTCTTTTGAAATACTTCATAACATCCTCCATAAAATTATTCACATTTATTACAATTGTTCAGCTTATTAATGTGTGAAGTTTAAGTTACAATTTTTTTTAAACTTTATCAAGCACCGATTTAGCTGTTGACTTTATAATAAATAGTGATTATCTTTTAATTCTGAATATTCGAAATTAGGGAGAAATAATGCCTGAGGAAAGTGATCTGAAAACTATTGAAACATTCCAGGAAGCCCGATCTAAAATATTCCGGGAAATTGAAAAAATTATTATTGGTCAAAAACATATCATTGAACATCTTCTCATAACTCTTTTTTCCCGGGGTCATTGTCTTTTAATCGGTGTGCCTGGTCTGGCAAAAACTCTGCTTATTTCTTCACTTGCTAAACTGCTGGATTTAAAATTCAGCAGAATTCAGTTTACCCCAGATCTTATGCCCTCTGATATCACCGGGACCGAAATTCTGGAAAAAGATCAGTCCACTGGTGAAAAATTTTTTCGCTATATTAAAGGTCCTGTTTTTGCAAATATTATACTGGCAGATGAGATTAACAGAACCCCTCCCAAAACCCAGGCTGCTCTGCTACAAGCCATGCAGGAACATGAAGTCAGCGCATCCGGAGAGACATTTACACTTGAGGAACCTTTTTTTGTTCTGGCCACTCAAAATCCAATTGAACAGGAAGGCACATATCCTTTACCTGAAGCTCAGCTTGACCGGTTTATGTTCAACTTATGGATAGACTATCCCTCTGCAGAAGAAGAAGTTGTGGTCGTACAGTCAACAACCGGAAATGTACAGCCTGATCTCAGTCCTGTGCTGGACAGTAAGACTATTATTCATCTTCAGGATCTGGTTAAAAAAGTTCCGGTAGCAGATAATGTAGTTGAATATGCTGTAAATCTGGTAAGGAAAACCCGTCCGGATTATGAAGATTCACCTGATTATATCAAAAACTGGGTGAGCTGGGGAGCAGGACCCCGTGCTTCTCAATATTTAATACTGGGAGCAAAAAGTAAATCTATTTTTGACGGACGTACCACACCTGATATTAATGACGTACGATCTGTAGCAAAACCAGTACTCCGGCACCGCATTGTTACCAGTTTTAATGCAGAGGCAGATGGAATTAAATCTGTTAATATTATTGAACGGTTATTAAACAATACAGGAGATTAAAACTGATGTCTGACTGGAGTTTGGCCCTGTTAATTCCCTTCTTTGTGTTCAGTCTTGCGGTTCTGGTTAAGTCTTCTGATCTTTTTACAGACGAAGCAGAAATAATCGGATTAAAACTTAACATACCATCTTTTGTTGTTGGAGTAACTCTGCTAGCTCTCGGAACTTCTCTGCCTGAACTCATTACTTCCATTATCAGTGTTATTAAAGACTCTTCTGAAATCGTTATTGGAAACGTTACCGGATCTAATATTTCAAATATATTCCTGATCTTAGGATGCTGTGCTGTTTATACTAAGAAAATGAAAATCAACTATGATCTGGAAAAAGTAGATCTGCCTTTATTAATAGGATCAGCTTTTCTATTTACTATAATGGTATGGGATAGACAGTTTACCAGATTCGAAGCAATACTCTCTCTGGTCGGACTGGTTATCTACATCATTCAAAGCAGTCAGGCAAGGAAAATTCATTTAATTGTACATAAAGATATTAAAGAAGATAGTAAAGAAAGTGTTAAAATCCCTCTGTGGAAACCCCTGTTTCTGCTTTGTATAAGTGGTCTGCTGTTATATCTGGGAGCGAGATACACAATTCAATCAATGATTCATATTTCCGAAAGACTCTCTATTGGAGCAGAAATTATATCAGCAAGTGCTGTTGCTCTGGGAACTTCACTCCCTGAACTGATCGTCAGTATCACTGCAGCTAAAAAGGGTAAACCTGAAATGGCTGTAGGTAACATTCTTGGATCTAATATTTTCAATACCTTTGCTGTAATGGGTATACCCGGATTAATGGATTCTCTGGTTATTCCCTCGGGTATAGTAACTGAAGTAGTTCCCATTATGATTATTGCCACTATTGTTTTTTATTTTCTAACACTGAAAAAGGAACTCACTCAATGGGAGGGTTTTATTCTGCTTTTATTTTATGTGTTGTTTATTAATACTCTGTTTGTATGAGGAAGATATTAATACATAATTTCAATAAATACTACTTCACCACCATCATCTTACTATGCAGCACAGTTTTCCCCAAATGAGCCTGAAGAAAATATATCCCCGAGGAAATTTCATAATTTTCAATGTCATAGATATTCCAGAAAAGACTATGAACACCCCTGCTGAACCTGTCATCAGCAACACCTGAAACAAGCCTGCCACAGCTGTCAAAAATTTTAATTTTCACTTTTGAGGACCGGGGAAGATAAAAAGTTATCTGCGTTTCTGAATTAAAAGGATTGGGAAAATTCTGATACAAAGCAACATCATCAAAAGAAATGTCCCAGTCTTCAAATACTGCAGTCAATCTGAAAGGGTTCAGACACGAGGTTGTATTATTTTCATCCCTGGCTGCTACTCTCCAGTATACAGTTGTATGCACATCTGATATATCAAGGGTAACATGTGTTTCGGTAATATTCCTTTCTTCAATAATAAATCCGCTGTCAAACAAAGAATCAATACTCAGAAAAAGATCATACAGTACTGTTTCACCGTCAACTTCCGTTGCAGGCTGCCAGGAAAACTCCAGAAAATCTGTGGTATCTCTAATCACAGTTTCATTTTCCGGACGAATAAGAGAGAATTCACCGGGAGGATCATCAACGGGTTGTACCTGGACCACAAAGGTATCCTGATCCGATAACTGCCACTTGTCTCGTACCTCCAGGATGACTGTATCTACACCAAACCAGTCTGGCTGAGGAATAACGTTAAGTACTCCTGCTGTATTATTATAATCAAGGCTGAAATGAGTGTTATTTTTTATACTGAAACACAGGTCTGTTACCGGATCAGTTGAATCAGCAATATAATCATTAACCATTATCTGGAGAATACTATCCTCTTTTAAAGATATATCCGGGATATCTGTTATCTCAGGTTCGGTGTTGAACTGAGAATTAAAATGTGCATATATAGTACAGGGAGTTTCAATTCTATAGTTAATGGGATTATCTGCAGATACAATACTGCCGCTCCATTTGACAAATTCAGTGTTATCACTGAATGGAAAAGCTTCCAGTGTAATTTCTGTTCCTGAATCATACCAGTTATCAGGAGGAGTAAGATCTACTTGGCCGCTGTCCGGAGGAATAATCATAACTTCGAGAAAATACTGTTCTATCCATTCTGCTCTGAGAAAAAACGGTTTAATAACATCTATCTCAAACTGGCTGGCAGTACTGGATATAGTTCCTGTCCACTCTGAAAACCTCTGTCGTATTCCGGCAGAATCTGCAGAAATACTGTCAATTGATATCTCTGCAGTAGTGCCGGATTCATACCATCCTGTTCCCCTGACTGACTCCTGAGCATAATCAGTAGCAAGAGTAACATAATATTCAGGATTGAAATAGGCCGTCAATCTCTGTAACTTTTCTGTTACCACCACTGTATGCCGTTTGGTTCCTCCGGTTTTCCATCTTTCAAATGTAAATCTGCTGGTATCACCATATTCCTGAGGAGTGGGAACATCTACTTCATGCTGCTCCCCTTTTTTCCAAAAAAAGACTGCTGGTTCAGTAAGATCTTGACCATCTGCTGTAATATTCAATCCCGAAGGCACGGTAGCGATGATAACACTCCCTTTTTTAAACATTGCCGTCAAATCCGTTGGCTCAGTGATACGTAATTGTAAACATTTATCAGTACTGACTGTATCTCCCAGCCAGGAATAAAATCCATAACCATCTTCTATATTTTCAATGACACTGAAAGTAACTGAATCATTGCCTTCCAGCCAGGCTCCCGGTATACCATAGGGAATTACTTCTCCCCCCTCTTCAGGCTCCACTGTAATATCTATCCAATATTCTCTCTGCCATGTTGCCTTCTGAATGACCGGTTCTGACATTACTATCGTGGGAGAAGAGTTTAACCCTGTATATCCGTTTCCTTCCCATCCACAAAAATGCATCCGGGTTTCCGGATGTATGGAATCGACAGTGTCAACTGATATCTGAACTGAACGCGGGGCATCATACCACCCTTGTCCTTGTGGATTACCATAGTCGGATTCAACAGATAAAAAGTACTGAGTTTTCCAGCAGGCAGTTTGAGTGACAGGATTCCACATAACTACTGAAGAATCAGGTGAAACACCGGTGTATGATCCTTCTCCGCTTCCCTGCCATTGAGTGAAAATATAACGTATTCCTTCTTCAGCGCAAACAGATGAATCGATTGCAAATCGGACTGTATCTCCTTCCTTGTACCATCCTTCACCTTCTGGTGTACCATACTCAGAATTCAGATCAAGAAAATATTCTTTTTCCCAGGATGCAGATAATGTCATCGGGTTCTTAATAATCAGGGTTACAAAAGTATCCTGACTGGTAATTGTTACTTTTGAGATACACTGCCATTCGAGAAATCGTTTTCTGGTTCCTCCCCCCAGATGAATCACTGAAGGTAAAGAAAAATTTACTGAACTGTTTTCTCCATACCATCCGGAACAGCTGTCAATATCAGTTCCTGTGTTAACATCCAGCCGGAACTGCTTATACCAGTCAATTATCTGAGTAATGTTGGAGACCATACTCACAGATGTATCCCGAACTGCACCTGTATAGGAACCATTTCCATATCCTGTCCAGTGGTTAAAAAGATACTGAGTAGTTCCAGCAGAATCCAGAACCACAGAATCTGCCGATATGGAAACCATAGAACCTGGAAAATACTGCTGCTTCCATAACGGATCAGTTTTGGAGCTGTCAATAATAGTCAAATAATACTGAAGCATAAAAATACCAATGTCTGCTCTGGTACTGTCAGCATCAAGTGGCGATTCAGGATGTCCGGCATCAATACAGGGTGAACTCTCTTTTAACTGATAGTTATAGTTATCAGGATCAATGAATAGTGGATTATCATTCACTAATCCTTCACCATATCCTTTATGATCTATACAATTGTATAAACTTACCGCCTTGGCTGCATCACCAAATTTATCCACCTTATTAATATGATTATATAAATCCGGAAAATATTTCTTTTTTGTATTTCTCCAGATAATTGAATTGATGACTATGGGTTTATCACAAACAGTAGGATCAATATCGATCTCGATCCCCTTAGATTTATCCGGAATAATATCACACCGGTTAAAACAAACAACATTATTGGCAAAAAGAACCTCAGAAGTATGGATCACCACTGCGCCGCAGGTTGCTGAATTGTGATGGATTACATTTCGTTCGATAATGGGTGCATAATCCTTTACTCTCTGATAATCGTGTCTTCCCCAGGCAGCTATACCGCTTCCGCTACAGGCTTTGTTATCATAGATATGATTATTTCGGATTATGGAAAACCAACTCCAGGTACGAATTCCACCACCTACAAAATTATCAGCTAATTTACCTTCACCATCATAATTAAAATATCCGCAATTTCTGATAGTAAATCCGTCAATCAGTGATGTATGACTCATAGTAACACCGCTTGGTCCTTTGGGACCGGGACCGTTTCTGTCACGTATTACAGTTTCATTTTCAATATAATTTCTCTCATCTAATGTACCTTCATCACCGGAGAAACCGCCGAACACCATTATTCCTGAAGAAATATAAACTGGATTGTATATTCCTCTGGCAACCCATATCCATCCTTCTCCCTCCTGATCACTTAAATACTCAATTGCAGGTTGAATCTCATTATAAGCATTCTGCCAGGAACTACCATCACCGGTTCCAGTAGCATTCTGATCAACATAAACTACAGGATAATGCTGTTCTTCTTTTAAAAGAATATCTAAAATGTGTTCCTTGGTCTCAAGTCTCTCTTTGACACTACCCTGTTTAATGTTCTTTCCCAAATCTAACACTCTGTTCCATTTAGAAACGTATTTCCTTTCATAAGTATTAATGTTCTGAGAATATATATCATATTCAGCATAAATAATAACACTGAAAACTATAACTGCAATCTTGGTTATGTTTTTATTCATTAACATCAGATAAACTTTTGAGATTCTAATAGTAAAGTAGTAAAACCAGGAAAGTAAATCAAGGAAAAAACAGAACGAGAGAACGTGAGAAATTAAGAGGATTTACATGCAGAAGTCCGAGGTCAGAATGGACCGCAGACCGCGGACGGCAGACTGCGATGTACGTGGTGACTCCATGCCACTTAGACACAAGACTCAAAGACTCGAGGACACAAAGACCCTATGACACAAAGACACTATGACCCTATGACTCAAAGACCCAAGAATCAATAGAATTTTTTCAGGACTACACCCGACACCCTTCTTCCTTTTTCCTTCACTTCTCCATTTTCCCTTCTCCGATACTCCCTTACTCCCATACTCCGATACAGTTTCATTTAAATAAAAATATTTTTTTATCAAAAAGAAGGTGCAGACAGTACCTAACAAAAGGTCAACTTACACTGTCTGCACCAGTATTAATTGAACCAAATTAATATATCAGATTACTGCTGTTTTTCCCACTCCGGGAGCCTGCCTGGTGTCCAGGGAACTCCTGCTTCTTCCATCTTTTTCTCCAGCTCTGGCAGATCGGTTTCAACAAGTTTTTCTAGATCATCATAGTATTGGGTGAATTCTTCCTGGATGATCTCATATGCATCCTTTTCAGTCTGAGTTAAGGGAGCAGTAGAACTGTAGTGAGTATATACCAGGGTTCTTAGACGATCTGAAATGGAGGTCGGCGGATTTTCATCATATTCACGGATAACCGGATCACCATTGAATACAAGTAATATTTTCTGCAATCTGTCTTCCATATTATACGCTTTAGACATCAGTTCCCTGGCAGAAGGAGTATTGTAAATAGCCTGTTTAACAGTCTCCAGTTTCTGAGAAAGTGCTTCTGCAGATTCTATGCTTCCCTGAACTATTCTGTATAATTCTGCAGCTTTTTCCTGAAAAGCAACAAGTGCAGCTCTGTTTTCAGCCGGAAGAGTGGTGTTGGCGAGCGGCACCACCTCAAACTCAACCTGATCCACAAGTGTTTTTGTTTTTCCCCTTACTTTCTGAGAAAGAGATACTGTATACGTTCCCGGCATGACCAGATATCCGTCAGAAGCTTCTTTTAAGGGATCAAATTTATCAACATTATGAACCGGACGGGTACTTGGAGTCCGAAAATCCCAGACCACTCTGTTAATTCCTTCTGATGGTAAGCAGGTAAGCGTTCGTACTTCTTTACCATCTTTATCATGAATTGTAAATAACAGGTGCGGTTTTTCTTCCTCTTTCTCAGCACGTAATTCCTCCCAGCTTGGATAGGGAATTGGTTTTTCCTCTTCTCTCAGTTCTTTTTCCTTTTCTTTTCTCATTTTTCGAAGAGTTTTAGGGGCATCTTTTAGATAATAGGTGAAGGTTGCTCCAACTTTGGGATTATCTGCTGCATAGTAAGTAGACCCCTGACCATATTTCCCCCGAGAAGGAATATAGATAAGCGCATCCTTTACAGAAAAAATATGTGCTTCTTTCTCAAATAATTCTTCTTTAAATAAACGAAGAGGAGTATAATTATCCAGGATATAAAAACTTCTGCCAAAAGTAGCAAGAACCAGATCATTCTCCCGTTCCTGTATTGCAATATCTTTCACTGCAATATCAGGCAGACCGGATTTCAGTTCTATCCATTTCTCACCGCCGTTGTAAGTAAAGTAAACACCAAATTCTGTTCCTGTAAAAAGAAGATCCGGATTTTTATGATCCTGAGCAATAGTCAAAACAGATTCATTATCAGGAAGATTACTGGCAATTGATTCCCAGCTTTTTCCTTTGTTCGAACTTTTCAGAATATAAGGTTTAAAATCATCCCGTTTTTTATTGTTGAAACAGGCATATACAACCTCAGCATCAAACCTGGAAGGACAAATATCATTCACATACGTCATTTTCGGTACACCCGGAAATTTTTCTATCTTTCTCCAGTTTTTCCCACCGTCTTCTGTAACCTGAATAAGACCGTCATCAGTACCTGCATAAAGCAGATCTTCCTGAACCTCTGATTCGGCCAGGGATACAATAGTTCCAAACAATGAAGTCGATTCGTTCTTGGCAACTGCATCACAGCTCCAGACTCTTCCCATAACCTCTAATTTGTTTCTGTCCAGCTGGCGGGTCAGATCACCGCTGATCACTTCCCAGGAATTTCCTCTGTCCTCACTTCTGAAGACTTTATTGGCAGCACAGTAAATCCGGGTATGGGAATGAGGACTGATAAACAGAGGAGTATCCCAGTTCCATCTGTAGGAATACTCATCTTTTCTGGGCTGGGGTTTGATGGATATGGATTCTCCGCTCTGTCTGTCATACCGGACCATATAGCCATACTGGGCTTCCGCATAAACAATATTAGGATTCTTTGGATCAATAGCGGACCAGAATCCATCTCCTCCATTGGTGACAAACCAGTCACAGTTCACTATTCCCTGACTGCAGATAGTGCGGGAAGGACCTCCCAGACTGTTATTATCCTGAGTTCCTCCGTATACATAATAGAACGGTTTACTGTTATCCACAGCTACCCGATAGAATTGGGTTATGGGAAGATTGGGAATATGACGCCAGTGTTCACCGCTGTCATATGATTCATATACACCACCGTCACCTCCGATAAGAAGATGATCTGTATCATCAGGATTTATCCACAGAGCATGATCATCCACATGACGTGCTTTAAGGCCGAGGCGGTTCCAGGTTTTACCTCCGTCCACAGTCACCTGACTGTACGTATCCATGGAATAGACCTTATCAACATCACAGGGATCACAGAATATTTCATTATAGTACTGGGGACTGCCGGCCACATAGGAACTCATTTTTTTCCAGGTCATTCCTCTGTCAACCGAACGATAAAACCCCTCTGATTCATCTGCTGCTTCTATTATCGCATAGATATAATCAGGATTAACCGGAGATATTGCCAGTCCAATAGCACCCATATCAACTTTAGGAAGCCCGGTTTTCAATTTATCCCAGGTTTTTCCTCCATTTGTGGTTTTGTAGATGGCGGTTTCAGGACCGCCGTCAATTTTAGTAAACACATGTCTGCGTCTTTGATGTGAACATGCATAGATCACATCAGGATCACGTGAATCCATCACCATATCAGAAACGCCGGTATGTTCGCTGATGGTCAGCACAGCTTTCCAGGTTTTTCCTCCGTCTGTAGTCTTGTAGAGGCCTCTTTCTCCTCCGGGACCCCATACTGACCCTTCACAGGCTACGTATACAACATCAGTATCTCTGGGATCAATGAGAATTTTACCAATCTGACGTGAGGTTTCAAGTCCCATATTCTTCCAGCTTTTTCCTCCATCAACAGTTTTGTACACTCCGTTTCCGTAACCAAGAGCCCTTTGACTGTTATTTTCTCCGGTACCGGCCCAGACCACATAGTGATTGTCCGGATCCATGGCCAGACAGCCGATAGCATACACATGATGGTTATCAAATACCGGTTCATAGGTAGTGCCATGATTTTCAGTTTTCCAGATATGACCGGAAGCAACACCAACATAGTATTCACTTGGATTATCCGGATTAACAGCAAAATCAGCGATACGTCCGGATGCATAAGCCGGTCCGATTGATCTGAACTTCAGTCCGGAGAAATCAGAAGAAGTGATCTTTTCATCATCTTCTCCGGCAAATACAGATACACAGAGCATCAGAATCAAACTGACAGTTAACCAGATTCTGTTTTTCATATTGTTCCTCCTTTGTTAATAATGAAGATTTTAAAAGTTACAGATTTATTATTATTTCTCCAAATTTATCTTTTCATTCTGTTGCATAGTCCTAGAATCATAGGGTCGTTGAGTCTTTGGGTAATGGATTCGTTATGTAATACGCGTTCTGCGGTCAATCATTCCCCCTAAAAATTACTGTCGTATTTAAATTATACTGTAACGGAGTATCAGGGAATAGAAGATAACGATTATTCCTTTATTTTGCCTCTTATGTCTTGTTTCTTGCTTCTTTTTTCTTATAATGATTTGTAATGACTTGATTTTCAAAAATAATATGTATTATAAACCCTTCTTAATCTCCCCTTATCAGGGGAGTGTTTTTTGTGATATTATTTTTGAAAATCATTCTCTTCCCAATTATTATCCACTGACTTCTGAATAAAAAATCACTCAAGTTCTAAAGTTCTGTATATTTCTGACCCCAATACCTTATACCTCATAACATATACCCAAAACTTCATCTCCTTTTTGTCTTTAGTATTCTTTCTTAATCCTCCTCCTCAATAACACCTTTCTTCTGAAACAGGAGCTGATAATATTCACGTATAAGCTTCTGATACTCTTTTGTATATCCTTCTTCCGGAAGCCTGAGTATATCACGTCTTAATTGTTTTTCTAACCTGTTCTGGTCAAAATGCAATTCATCCGGACTGGTCCGGATTATGTCTTCACCGGCAGTTGACAATCTTTTATTACTGTAATCTCTTTTTCTCACTGAGTGCTGAAGATCAAGCATACGGGAAAGTATCTGCTGCTGGCGTTTAATTGTTTCTCTGTTTACATTTTTTTCCTGTAAGTCCCTGACAACTTTTCTCATTTCTTCCAGAGTTCTATCCAGTCTTCCGCTATAATTTTCATCACTGCCTATATCTTTTAAAATTTTTTCTAATGCTTCTTTTACAGCCCGCTGCTGCTGTGCAAGCCGTGACATTGCAGCCTGCTGAGCTAAAGATAAACTTCCTTTATTAAGTAAATCCATAGTCTCCCGGTTTAATCTGCTTTGCTCTCCTGCCATCTGCTGCATTTGCATTAAAAATTCATCCATTCCCATTCCGGATCCGCCACCTTGCATTCTTTCCAGTACTTCTTCAATGGCCATAACTGCCTGATTAACTCCTCCTACCGCTTTACTCTGAAAATGTGAAACTGTCTCTTTCCTGTCAGTACTCATATTCTGTAATGCCTGCTTCATATTTGCTTGTGCTTTTCCCAGAGACCTTCCTATCTTAGGAGTGATAAAAAAAGTCTCTTTAGATAATGTCATCAGAGAATCAACTACCTGATCCAAACCTGACATGAGTCCTGTCTGATATACCGCTGCTTTGCTTCCGGTTATGCCTCCCTTTTTTCTTGTCTGATTCAGACTCTCCTGTTCCTGAGAAATCTGAAGCAGACTAAACATAGATCTTTGCAATGATTTTGCAATCCTTGATGTATGCATTCTTTTTAACGACTCACTCACCTTCTCCATCATCTGACCCATTGACTGCATAGATTTTTGTATTTTTTGCCCGTTTTGACCAGCCTGACTGTTTTGCCCGGATTTCATCATATGTATCATTTCCTCTATTCTTTCGGAAAGACGCTCCCTGTTCATTGAATCCAGAACTGCCTCCATCTGGGAGAGAGGCATCTGAGAAAACTCACCCATATCCTTATACAGTTCTTTCAAATCTCTTCGGATCCGATGGGTATCATCCTGTATCATTTCCTCCTGTTTAATTTCGTTTCCGGTGTTTTCTGTGGTTTCTTCTGAAAGCTCCTGGTTAATCTGTTCCTGACGTTTACTTAATTCCTGTAAACGTTTTGCCAGAGATTCTGTCTCCTGTTCTATCTTAAGTCGTTTAAGAAGTGCAATAGTATGTTCAATTGCGTTTTGAAAATTACGTTGTGCTGTCTGGAAGTTTTCTATGCTTGTTTTCAGCCTTTCCGGATCAATATCCTGCATAATATCATTGAGCTCGTCCAGCATTTTATGCAATTCAGGAGAATCAATCTCCTGATACAGTTGTTGTAACTCTTCATATTTCTCCAGGGTTGCTGAGCTTATCAGTTGATTTTTTTGTAATCGATCAATAACATCCTTCAGATCCTGACTCAGGTCTCTCATTTGCTGATTCAATTCCGTTTGCTGTTCCGAAAGGTTCTCTACACTCTTTTTCTCTTCCCAGTCAAGCTTCCCCTCACTTTTCAGCTGTCTGTCAATTTCATCTAATTCTTTTTCAATTTCATGACTTTTTTCATATACTTCCTGCAGTTCTTCTATCTGATCATCCTGTCTGGTGGCGACCTCTTCAAATATTTCAGCCATGGAAGGAAATCTGGCACTATAGAGCGAGGTTTTAGTTTTTTTCGGACCTGAAATCTTATCATTATCGAGAACTTCAATAAAGTAATGAATCACATCTTCTGGTAAAAGATTTAAAGTGTCCACCATCCAGGTATAATTTACTGTTATTTCAGCAGGTTCAGGGCCGTTTAGCGGTAAATTGATATAAGTATAAGTTTTTGTGTCTTTAGTAGAATCCTGCTCACCTCCCCGAGACACATGATAACCGATTCTTATATCAGAAATACCAAAATCATCAGCCGCATTTAGGAGCAGCGGTATACGCATCTCCTCATCCAGATCAATGGACTTTTCCGGCGACAGCACAGTTATCATGGGAGGATAATCAGGTTCAATTGTTAAAGAATAAGATATGGGATTATTGTTTACCAATCCGGAAGAATCTTTAACTGAAACAAAATAACTGTCAGATTGCCATATAAAGAAACTGCCAAATCCCTGATTTGAACTTACTTTCAAATCTACATCTTTTCTGTTCATGAAATCTACTCTTGCTTCTGATAACTGTTTATTCCCTACAATTGACATCTCTGCCCGAGTCCCTTTTAAGCATTCTATATCACCCCGATTCGCTGGAAGAACTTCTGCAGGAAGACCAGAATAGCGAGGTGGAATCAGTCGTAATTGCAATTTTGTTATAAGTGGTCTGTAAATTACCTTAACCTTATAATGATCGGTCTCAAACTTGCCGGTTCGAACAAAATATTCAAAGCTGTGTCTCACTGAATTGAATGTTTTTTTATATGGTGATAATAATGTTTCTTTTATTAAATCTGAATCAGTATTTTTATATTTATAATAAAGAAATATATCATCAGCATAAGTACCGTCTATTTTCAAATAGATGGTGATATCTTCTCCCTGAATTACAGTTGTATTACCTGGAAAAACTGCCAGGATGAAATCAGAATAGAGTGAATAGTCTTTAAAAGGATGTATTAACCGATTTAAAGCGTCACCTAATTGTTTGTTGAAAAGCAAAAAGAAGAGTACAGTAACTAACAGAGAACATGCAGTATATTTAAAAGTTTTATATAGTGTTTCTTTTGATACTGATTTTTTAAAATCATATTTTTCACCCTGATGTGCAACTGAAATCAATGCCGATTCGGCCAGCTCTCTGGAGGTACCATACTCGTTTTTTTGGGCACTATGAAAAACCTGTAAACTGTTTGCCAGCCTGTCAGCAAGTTCAGGAAAAAAATTACCCACTTTTAAAGCTAAAGTATTATCATCAGGATCATCTTTCCTAAAAAGGAGAGAATAAAGGGGAATAATGATCCTGGAAATAATGAGATACAAACCTGCGGCAAAAAAAACAGCGGCTATACCAATTCTGATCCAGGAGTTTAAACGAAAAAAACATTCAGCAGCTGTACATAATAAAACAAAGGTACATATATAAAATAATACATTTAACAGACCAATGAAGATGGTAAAAAGTTTAGTTTTAGTACGTACGTTGTTCAGTTTTGAAGTAATTTTTGTTTTAATATCAACTAATTCCACAATATCCTCAGTTAAGAAAAGCCCAGATTACTATATTGGCTCCCATCTTTAATGCCTGCCTTCTTTTTTCGGGAGAATTATTATGTACCTGGGGTGAGGCCCAGCCGTCTGAAATATTGGTCTCATATGTATAAAATACCATCAATCTCTTATTATCATCAAATATACCAAAACCCTGAGGAGGTTTATCATCATGTTCATGAATTTTGGGAAGTCCATTATCAAAATTAAAATGTATATGATATATTTCATGGGAAAACGGCAATTCTATTAATTCTCTGTTTGGAAATACCAGCTTCATTGTTTCCCTGAAATGCTCATCCATGCCATAATCATCGTCTGCATATAAAAATCCCCCTTTTAAAAGATAGGTACGTAAATTTTCAATCTCTGTATCTGTAAAGGCCAGTCTCCCGTGACCTGTCAAGAACAAAAAAGGATAAGAAAAAAGTGTTTTATCCGAAAGCGATATCTTTGCTTCTTCCTCTGCTATGGTTACTCCGGTTTCATTTTTCAAAAACCGGGATAAATTCGGAACAGCTGAAGGATCATTATACCAGTCCCCCCCTCCTCTGTATTTTACCCGGGCTATTACAAATGGATACTTTTCCAGAAGGGATTGGGAATAAACTGGAAGAGAAATAAATATCAGTATTATTAATAGATAGATAGACGAAATGAGATTATAATGAGTAATTGATAATACTGAACTCAGAATCAATCTGCATCGTTCAGAATTTTTTGTAATTGTTTTATCTTGACATATCAAACACATAAAAACCTGTACGATTTCCTTTTTAAAAAACACGAAATCCTATCATCACCACCATAATAATAGCTGCAATAATTTTTGAAACTTTTCCACTCACTGCTCCAAAAAATGCACCCAGTCCAACCCTTAAAGCCTCATCCCATTTATCTGTGCTGAGGCCATGAAGTAATGCAGCCCCTATAAAAGCTCCTAAAAAAGCTCCTATAACTGTACCGATGACAGGGGTGACAGGAGTACCAAGCACCGCACCCAGAAATCCGCCAACTACCGCACCTGTCATAGCCCACTTACTTCCACCATACTTTCTTGCCAAAACAGCACCAAACGAAGCCTCTATTATTTCCATTAAGACAGCAATCCCTAATAGTATTGCTAAAAAAGAGATAGTAATTTTATCAAAACCGGTAATGAGGGCATATATAAGAGCATCAGCTACAATAATAAAAGTACCAGCAATTCCAAAAGGTATGATAATTATTCCGATAATTAGAAAGATCCAAAAAAATATCATTCCTACAATTTCCATAACTATTTCCTTCTTTATCTTTAGTCTTTGTGTCCTGGAGTCTTAGAGTCTTTGGGTCAATGGAGTCCGTTACGTAATGCGCGGTCTGCCGTCTATTCTGGCTTCTGACCACTGACTTCTAGTCTCTACCCAATATTCTACCATCGTTCTAAAGTTCTCTCGTTCTAAAGCTCTTACCCGCTGTTTTATCTTTTGTCATTTATCTTTTTTATTCTTTAGTCTTTAGTCTTTAGTCTTTATTCTTTATTCTTTAGTCTTTAGTCTTTAGTCTTTAGTCTTTAGTCTTCCGCCTCTCCTCACCCCCATATCTCCTTTTTAGGATCCCTGGTCATAAGATCATACACAGCCTGTTTGGGATTTTTATCTTCGAACAGTACTTTATATACCTCCGTGGATATAGGCATCTCTACCTTATATTTTTTTGAGAGATCATAAACGGATCTGGTAGTACGAACACCTTCAGCAATTTGTACCATCTCCTCAGTAACCTTTTTTAACTTTTTACCTTTACCTATTTGTTCTCCCAGATAACGGTTTCTGCTGTGTTTACTGGTACAAGTAACGATCAAATCTCCCATGCCGGTTAATCCGGCAAAAGTGTTTCTATAAGCTCCCATAGCTATGCCAAGACGAGTGATCTCAACTATACCCCTGTCAAGCAGGGCCGCTTTAGTATTATCCCCAAAACCAACTCCATCACTTATACCGGCTGCAATTGCAATGACATTTTTAAATGATCCGCCTAATTCAACTCCTAAAACATCGGAATTTGTATATACCCGAAAACTGGGACTCATAAAAACTTCCTGGATACAGCAGGCTGTTTCAGAGCTTTTTGATGCTGCAACCACAACCGTGGGAAGACCCTGACCCACCTCTTCTGCATGACTCGGACCTGATAAAATTGCTATTCTGTCGCTGGTTAAATCCGGAATTGTATTCTGCAACACCTGCGACATCCGCAGCAAAGTATCATTCTCAATTCCCTTACTTGCACTTACAACCAGACTGTTACCTAAGGGAATCGCAGCAAGTTTTTCACATACTGATCGTACAACATGAGAGGGAACCACGATAAGAATTATATCTTTATTGTATACTGTATTTTTCAAATCAAACGATACATTAATTCCTTCAGGTATTTTTATACCCGGAAGAAACTCCGGATTCAGCCTGGTAGAGTCAATTTTTTCAGCCCTTTCTTTAAAAAATTCCCAGAGAAAGACATTATGGCCGTTTTTATACAGAAGCACTGATAACGCAGTGCCCCAGCTTCCTGCACCCAATACTGCGATGTTTCTCGGTTGTGTATTTAAATCAATCATCACTCGTATCCTTTTTTTGACCCATTTTACTTTCTTTTCTGTGTATTAACCGCTTAATATTAGAACGGTGCGTATAAAATATAAGCAGCACTACTATTCCTGCAAGAATCATTATTGGCAAAGGAACATCAACATTGAAACAATATTTTCTTATACCAACAACCATTCCAAATATAAAACCGGCACTTATGGATGCCAGAGACACATATCTGGTTATAAGAATAACCAGTCCCCAGGCAATAAATGATATTAAAGAAGCTACCGGAGCTAACCCTAAAAAAACTCCAAAAGCAGTTCCTACCCCTTTACCACCTCTGAATCCTGCAAACACTGTCCATACATGACCGATAATGGCACTGAATCCGGCAATGATTTTGATGATGGTCTCATCCAGCTGAACAGATCCTGCTATTGGTGCAAATAAAAGTACTGCCAGTAATCCTTTTGCTATATCTACCGTTACTACAACCAGACCGGGTTTCCATCCCATTACTCTGAAAACATTTGTAGCTCCCGGATTTCCACTGCCGTGATTCCTGATATCATCTTTCATGATCAACCGGCTGATAATAACTGCAGTAGGAAAAGAACCGGCAATATAACTGAGTATTATCACAAATAAAAGCTGTATCATTATCCCCTTTAAAATTTTAGATAATTAAAATATATTTTTACAGAATATAGTTATGTCATTTAGAAACTATAGTACCCATATCTACAGGTTCTTCACCAACGTCCTTCAGATCAATTATCACCGAGGACGTCTGTTCATCTGGCACAATAACCACATACCCGATTCCGCAATTAAATACGTTTCTCATTTCTTGTTCAGAAATATTACCCTGTTCCTGAATAATTCTGAACAAAGGCGGCAGTTCCCAGTTATTCCAGTTAATTTCAATTGACAGCCCGTCAGGCAGTATTCTTTTTGTATTACCATAAATACCGCCTCCGGTAATATGGGATAATCCATGTATATCATACTTTTCTATTAATGGTATAATAAGCTGTAAGTAACATCTGTGAGTCCAGAGCAAAGCTTCGCCTACAGTCGTACCCAATTCATCTAAATAGGTGTCTACTGTGTAACTGGCAATATCAAACAACACTTTTCTGGCTAAAGAGTATCCATTAGTATGAAGGCCGGAAGAACGCAGTCCGATCAATGTGTCCCCTTTTTTTATGGAACTTCCGTCAATAACCTTTTCCCGTTCAACAATACCTACAATGGTGCCTACAAGATCATAATCATTTTTTTGATAAAAACCGGGCATCTCAGCCATTTCACCGCCGATCAAGGCACATCCTGCTTCTCTGCAACCCCTGGCCATTCCAGTTACTATCTGTTCAATTATTTCAGGACTCAGTTTTCCTGTACCGATATAATCAAGAAAAAACAATGGACTTGCTCCCCCGGCAAGGATATCATCAATACAATGATTAACCAGATCCTCACCGATAGTATCATGTTTATTGACCAGAGATGCTACTCTCAATTTTGTTCCTACTCCGTCTATGGATGATACTAATACAGGATCCTTCATGTCAATATTATTGATGGAAAAAAAACCACCGAATTTACCAATATCAGTCAATACCTTATCATTAAAAGTTGAACGGGCTAGAGATTTTATTTTGTCTACAGCTTTTTCACCTGATTTAATATCAACACCTGCACTTTTATAATCAACCTTTTTTTTCATTATACTTTTTCCTCTTATGCTATTTTCTTCTGGTTTTTTCAAAAAAAGCAATCACCGGCTGGGATGTATAATCCGGAAATGTCCATTTTTCTGGCCAAAACTGACCATGACGATATTGCAGCTGCAGATCGCCATAGATCCCCTTTCCCAGATATATTCTATGGGCAAAATCTTTTGCTGAAGCAATCACCACTTTTGCGCTGGTCACATAACCCGGATCCAGATTTATTCTTCTTTTTCCTTGTTTTGCAAAAGCTTTTTCAACTGCATTAGTCTTGTTTTTCATATCCGCCAGAAAATCCGGCATTTGCAGTTTCTGAAAACTTAAAAAAAACTTTCTGAGACCAATCCCCATTTCCTGAGTATAGTAATCTGTATAATTAAAAGCATACGTATCCGATCTGGCTTCTACTGAACCCAGAATCTTTTCCAGTTCTGAAATCACACTGTCCAGATCCACTTCTTTGGTAAAAGTGACAGCGCAGATTGGTTTTACAGGTTTTACTTCTTTGATCTCAGCCATAATAGTGTAATATTTTATTTATCTATATCGTAAATAACAGTATTTCAACAATCTTGATTTTTGAATTATCTGGTTTTAATATGATAATTTCATCTGCAAATGTCAAGAGAATATATATTTTTTACTTGACAATATTAATAAATTTCTTTACTATGAACAGTGTAGTATTAATATTTTTATTCCCGTTACAATGGATTTTAATATTAAAAATGATGGTTCATTGATTCATTTTTGTGTCTTTTTATTATTTAATAAAAAATAATTAAATTTAGTACTATCTAGGGGGGGTATTATGATCAAATTCCTTTTTGATAAAAAATACATTTTAAAGGATTGAAAAGAGCATGATCTATGTCTGAAATAGAAATAACATATGCGGAATGTATTAAAACTGCAAAAAAAGAACGATTACCTCCTGCCATAAACATTATTTTCTGAACCGGGAAAACTATAAAGAAGTACATATTTATCCTTTTATTTATGAATTATAAGATGATAGTGAATTCATAACCATATAATCGAAAATTAAAATGCAACTATCTTTATTACAAATTTATTATTCTTTACTTTATTTTCCATACTCGATATTTTTTCTTACATAAGATACAATAACATTCTTGATGTAACAGACAACAAGTAAAAGAACAATTTCTGATTAATTCTACTCCTTTAAAAATTTCAAAATGACCAGTTTATTATATATTTCACATATGTGTTCTATATAATAAATATTTCAGACTAACTCTAGTGAATACTCCAATATATTCAAAATCTTAAAGTAAAATTTATAATTTACATATGGAAGAAAATAGCTTCTATGAAAGGATAAATTATTTTAAGCTTATTATAAACAATAATTTAAAAAAGGGGGGATAACATGATAAAGATAAAAATCATTATATTAATTTTTATCATCCTTTTTTCTCTTCCATGTTTTGGGCAAAACAGTACAAATTATACCTTGAAAAACTGGAGTATATCAAACACAAGTGGTACTGTTGAATCAGCACATTATTGTTTAAAAAAGACTTCCTGTGGAGGATTTGCTGTAGGAAAATCTACCAGTAGTACTTTTTCATTAAATGGTGGTATGGTAGTAACAGATATCAAAGATATACATCATAGACAAAATGAACTACTTGGAATTTTTCAATGTTTACAGAATTATCCTAATCCTTTTAATCCGGTAACGACAATCGAATATACTCTGCCCAAAACCACTGAAGTGAAAATCCAAATTTATGATAATCTTGGACGTGTAGTTAAATCTTTATTTCAAGGATATCAACAGCAGGGACGTCATCAGATACAATGGGATGGGAAAAATGATCAGGGTCAGCAATTACCGAGCGGTATTTATTATTATCAAATAACAGCCGATGAGTTTAAAGAAGTACATAAGATGTTGTTATTGAAATAATTTTTAATCTTCAAAATTAGTTATATAAAAGTTAAACTAAGGAGATTTAGCCATGAAAAGTAAATATATATTTTTTATAGTGTTTGCTTTTGTAATTATTACTTCAATAGCAAGGGCCCAGGATTTACCTCTGGGTATTTATTATCAGGGAAATTTAACTGATGCTGATGGAAAGCCTGTTGACGGAACCTGTAATATAATATTTAATATCTGGGGAAGTAAAACCTCCACCTCTCCTAATTATAAAATCTGGGAAGAAGTTCATAATAACGTTTCTGTTAATAATGGACTATTTAATGTTATTTTAGGGAGTAAAGATTCTCTTTCCGTCGATTTATTTACTTCTCAGGAACGATATCTTCAAATTGAAATAAACAAAGAAGTACTCATTCCCAGACAGAAAATTGTCAGTGTTCCCTATTCCTTCATAGCATCATCAATATCAGGAGAATCTAATATTTTTCCCTATAGAGGAAAAGTCGGAATAGGGACCCTGAGCCCAACCGAGGAGCTTGAAGTAGAAGGGACAATCCATTCAACAAGTGGCGGATTTAAATTTCCTGATAATACTGTACAAGTAACTGCTGCAGGAGGTGGTAGTGGAACAGGCGGAAATACTCTTGATCAGGCATATGACCAGGGTGGTCCTGGTGCTGGGCGGGCTATTACTGCTGATGCCGGAGCTGTTCATATTGGAGGGACAGGTGGATTAACAGTGAATGGTAAAGTCGGGATTGGTACAAGTAGTCCCGGAAATCACCAGCTAATGGTAACCTCCTCGGGTATTGGCACAGCTGGTTCTACTGTAAGAGTTGAAAATGACCATGTTGACGGTCTTAGTATGATTGTAAGTAATACAAATACGGAATCAAGTGACTATGCGTTAATAGCTTCGCAGCATGGATCAGGTGGTATCTTTCGCTGCGACAGTTGGACCGACGGCTGGCATCCAGTTTTTAAGGTTAAAAATGAAGGTGAAGTAGAATGCAATAGTCTGTTAGCACAGTCTGATTCCACTGGACATACAGGATTTTTTGAAAATACAAAATCAGACAATGATTATTCGACGGTGTATGCGAAAACAAATGGCCCGGGTTATGCTCTGCATGCTGAAAACAATAATCCTTCAGATCCCAATGCTGCTTATTTCAAAGGTCAGATTGAAGCTGTTTCTTCCGGATCTGGTACCGGAGGAGTTACTGCCCGATTTACAAACGAACATTCCAATGGTATCGGAGTAATAGTTTCTACCACATCAGAAGATGTCACTATGCTTGCATCGCAACACGGAGAAGGAGACATACTCCGCTGTGACAGCTGGACCGGGGGCTGGCATCCTGTATTTAAAGTTGGAAATAACGGTAAGACAACTTGTTCTGTACTGGAAATCACCGGCGGAAGTGATATTACAGAACCTTTTGATATTCTAGAAAAGCATACAATTAAACCCGGAATGGTTGTAGTTATTGATTCGGAAAATCCTGAAAAATTAAAAATCTCAGATAAGGAATACGATCGATGTGTAGCAGGAATAGTAAGCGGAGCCGGAGGAATTAATCCGGGAATTTCTATGGCGCAGAAAACAGATTTGAAAGGTGAACATCAGGTTGCTCTTACCGGACGAGTATATGGACTGTGTGATGCTTCCTATGGTTCAATAAAACCTGGAGATCTTCTGACAACATCTCCCAAATCCGGACATGCCATGAAAGTAAAAGATTATAAACGTGCACAGGGAGCTATTCTTGGTAAAGCTATGACAAACCTGGAACAGGGGCAGGGTCTGGTACTTATTCTTGTCACCTTGCAGTAAGGAGGTATATAAAATGAAACAGAAAGAAAATAAACTGTTAGCATTCAGCAGAGATGTGAAAGTTCTGATATTATTCATCCTTTTTCTGTTTCCAGTGTACATGTCTGCACAAAAAATTCCTTCTTCTTATGGATCATATGGGCAGGTATCTGAATCTGAAGCTGTAAATATTGCTGATCTCTGGTATTGCATGGAGGTTAATTCAGAATATTCAAAACTCAGTGAAACAGAAAAGGCTGAAAGAATCAATACTATATATGCACATAGAGTGCAATATCTCCTATCGGAAAACAAGCTGCAGGATACTCCTCCCGTAAAAGGGTATGCTCTCGCATATATCATTACATATGAACCTTTCGGATTTGTTATTGTTGCGGGTTCAGACCGCATTCAGCCGATTATTGCCTTTAGTGCCCGGTCAGCATTCAAATGGGAAGGACCGGAATACTCAAATTTCAGAGATTTTCTAAGCTATATAATAACCAAACGCTGGAAACACCTCAGAACCGATACCCATCCTGTGTGGAAAAATCTTCGTTTAAACAAACAACTAAGTAAAGATATTGAAAAAGTGACCTTTGAGGCTCCTGCGGGAGCTGTATGTATTGAATGGCACACAGCTTCATGGGGTCAAGGGCAATATTATCATGATGTGGTTGTTGCAAATAATGGAAATAATTCAAAAATTCCTACAGGGTGTACTGCCACAGCCATGGCTATCAAATTCAGATTTCATGAATGGCCGATAACTGGCAACGGTTCTCATAGTTATTATGATAAGAAAATTGACGATAAAGATAAAATTCATTATAACCATTCTGTGAATTTTGCTGCTCAGATCTATAATTGGGATAATATGCCTGTAACAAACCTGACTGCTCCTAATTTGGACGTTGCCACTTTAATGTACCACTGTGGTGTTGCAGTTGAGATGAATTATGAAGAAAATGGATCCAGTGCAGAGATAGATGAATCTGCAATTCATAAATATTTCCGCTACAAAGGAACAGAATATGTATGGCTTCTGGGTGAACAATTATTTGAAATAGATTCAACTTATAATGTTGATTTGGACAGAGGAAAAATTCCAATTAGTTTACGAGGCATATTTTACGATAATGGATATACTCTTTCGTCTAATGTGAACGTTATTAAAAAGTTAAATAACCAATGGGTAATACAGGATATTGACTATGGACAGGAATATGTTATCGTATTTATAAATGACAGTAAATGGATGCCGGTTCACAGTTTAGATGAAAGTAAGCAGGAAAAACCAGTAAAAAAGAGTATTTTAGGGGGACTTCCAGTATTGTGTGCCAGTAGAGGCCACTCTATGCTTATTGATGGTTACCGCAATACTGCATACCCATTTTATCATGTAAACCATGGCCATGCAGGTGATGGAAACGGATGGTATGACCTCTTCTATGGAACACCTATTGATACCTCAGCTGATATTGAAAACTCCTGGCCATACTGTGCTCCGGAGAATTATATTTATGTGGATGCAAACTGGACCGGAAAAGAAGATGGAAATCTTCAGACACCATATAATACCTATAACAAAGGGGAAACTACAGTTCCTAACCAAGGGCATTTGTGGTTAAAGGCTAATAGTTATTCCGTCACAACCATCACCAAACCAATGACTATACATAGCTATGAAGGGACGACACAATTAGTGAAATAGATCATTATTAATAAAATCTGAATCATATAACGAAAAGATTATAATTTCGAAACCATTGACACTAAAAGCATCAAAAGGGTTAGTATTGACCGGTTCTGACTGATACAATTATTGTGTATTATAATAAACCTCCCAAAAGTTTAAACTTTTGGGAGGTTTGTGAATATTCAACTTCTTACTGAATCAAACTCTGTCAGGATTGAGAAACTCTTAATTAAATACTAATCATCAACCTTATACACCGTAATCCCCCACTTAGTAACATCTCTGGGAGGATCATCATTCCAGTTATTAAAGGAATGAGAACCATCAGAACGGTATTCAACTATATAAGTCCCAGGCTTTAAATGTATTACCCGGTTTGCAACCAAATTTTTCCCAGCGCCGCCGGCATGATCACTGTTCCAGTATTCCATCTGCCAGATTATGTCTCCCTCTTCATTCTCAATCCATCCATAATCATACATTTCATCATCATCCCCTTCGCCCAGGGTATAAATACGTACATCCTGTTCTTCATCAATATCAAACTCACGGGATATATGTTCATTGTTACCAACTCTGACTATTTCAGTAATAATATTCTCATTCTTTTCTTTCTGAAAGTCACTAACCCACTCAGGATTAAAATCTTTATCAGTCACAAATATCTTAATGCCCCAGGCTTCCGGATAATACGGAGGTCCGACATTCCAATCTCTGTATGAATGGGAACCGTCAGTTTTATAATATACAACATAATTACCAGGATCAAGAGTAAGTGCACCATTGAACATTCTGTTCTTTTTCCCGCCTCCCGCATAATCTGTATTTGTCCGGGTCATTTCCCAGATGACTTTTCTGGTATCAGCATCGATTATCCATCCATAATCAACAAATCTTCCTCTATATCCATATTCACCCAGACACCGAATTCTTACTGTAAGTTTTTTGTTAATTGTGAATCCTCTTTCTTTTAATCTGTTATCTCCCACTCTGGTCAGATCAACTATTACATGCTGATGTTCTTCATCATCAAAAGGCTTAATTATCTTTTCTAAAGCAATATCTTTATCTGAACCCCATATAGTTATTCCCCAATATTGGGGGATGTAAGGAGGATATCTGTTCCATTCCTCATACGAATGAGAACCATCTGTGACAAAATATACTATATAATCACCTTTTTTAAATTCAATTATTGTATCAATAATCCGGTTTTTATCAGCCCCACCTGCCCATCCGGTTTCATGATATTCCATATTCCAAACATGTTCACCAGTATTACCATCTTCAATCCAGCCGTAATCATACATTTCTCCATCATCGCCCTCACCAATTGCATAAATTCTGAGCTTTGTGTCATTCAGAAGAGAAAAACCCTGTTTTTTAAATTCATTATCACCTAAAGGAGCCATACTGAAAGCACTTTTATCATCAAAAGAGATACCTTCTGTCTTTACATAGTTATCATATTTTTGGTCAATACTTAAACGTATCCCCCACTTTTCTGCATCCCTTCGCCAGTTTGTATTACTGAAACCACTAAATAAATCATTTAGGAAATCACCTAAATCACGATAGTCTCCTCGCCGGGGATTTCTCGGAGAAACAGAATAACATACCTGATAGTATCCCTCAGATAATTCAATAGTATCATCATATTTCCACAAATACTTTGATTTATATCTTCGTGAATTTTCTGTATTCATTCTCCAGGACACTTCCCTGGTCTCCAGATTATTAATCCACCCATAAGCAAACATTTCATCTTGCCAGCGTTCCCCCATACCGGAACATTCAATTCTAATATTTACTTTTTTTTCTAAATAAAAATTTCTGTAAGCAAAATCACGATAGCGGAAATTACTGAGTTCTATAACTGTCTTATCTTCTGCAGATAGAGCAGTAAATAAGAATAATAAAATAAAAATTGAATATATTTTTTTCATAAATCCACCTTTTACCGTTTTTTCAATAAAATAATATATCCTTCATCTGTATACACTTTTAAATAACACTTTTTTTCACCAATAACTCCATCCGCTATTTCCCCATCATCCCTGTCACGGATGGGTAAATCAAAATCTGTATTAATTCTACCTTCTTCAGTTTCAAGTCTTACATCAATATTAGAATCTTCCGGAATAGCAATTTCAATGTCACCCTCATCTGTCTCAAATCTATAATCAGCATTGTCCATTGGTTGAAAACTTACTTCAATATCACCTTCATCTGTTGAAATCCAGCTTCTGAAAATATTTCCGGTGTTAATCATAATATCACCTTCGTCAGAATCAATATCTACTTCTCTAAAACTTCCACCTTGAATAATAACTTCACCTTCGTCTGTTTCTATATTAATAAATCCATTTTCTGAATTTCTTATTTCTGATAAATAAACATCTCCCTCATCAATAAAAATCTGAATATCTTCAGAGATAACTTTTGTGATATCAACATCTCCTTCATCAACTTCAATAGTTAAATCTCCCTTAATTGTATTAACCTCCACATCTCCTTCATCACAATTAATATTTAAATCAATATGTTCCGGTACTTTTAATTCAAAATCAACACACGTACCATATCCACCGCTTTCCCAAAAATCACCGTCAAATAAATCACTGATTCTGAAATTTCTATGATTTCTATCAACTTCCTTTATGGTTAATCTATCCTGACTTTGAAATATCTTAATAGCTATACTCTCTAGAAAATGTTCTGCTTCCTTTCTGCTGCGTCCCCAGGCTCTTTTTGTCATTTTTAGATATACTTTATCTTTATCCCAGGAATTCACTATAATGTCACCTTCATCTGCAGTAAGAGATATAAGGCTACCGGATCTTAATGTAAAATTTTTTTCTTCAACCTTTTGAATCTCATCTGCCTGACAAAAAGAGAAAATAAAGAATATGAATATCAACACATTTATTTTTTTAATCATATCACACCTCCAAAAATTAATAGCATTCTATCTTCAGTTCTCCCAGTCCCGAAGAAATTCTAAGATAAAATTTTTCTTTACTGTCAGTATAATCTTCGGAATAATAACTGTTGCCTCTTTTATATAAATACGAATCAATATCTTTTTCAGATAGAAAACTCCATCCTGCTATCCTCAGTTTAACACCAATATCTTTTGGCAAACGAATGTAGGACTCTCCAATATCAAGATCAACTTTAGCCATACAATTATTAACCAGGTCACCACTGAAATCAATATCCAGTTCACCTATACCTCCATTTATATCTGCTCTTTCAAATCGTGCATTGCCTATTTGACTGCAGGTTAATTCTCCTACCCGGCTTTTAATCCCCAGAAAATCCATTATCCCCTTATTAGGTTCTTCAAAACTGACATCTATCTCTCCTGCCCAGTTATTAACCAGAAACTCCTTTAAACGAAGCCCCCCCATATTCATTACAATTTCACCTGCTTTTACTTTTGAATCAAAAATAATTTCAACATTATCAGGAAGTTTCAGCTCTAATTCTGCTACCTGATCATCACCGGCATTCTTGAATAATCCTTCATGATCCAGAATAATCCTTAAGTAGTTATTTTCTTGATCATAATGAACATCCCCCCGGAAATTATCTTTTGTATATTTCATAAAAACAGTTGCAATCCTGCTTTTATTGCCTTTTGTTATATTTACTTCTCCCGCATCAATATCTATAGATACTTCCAACGGTTTTTTATCACTTATTTCATATTCTTTTTCATACGTTTCCACTGCCCAGTCCTGTGTAAAAGCAATATTGATAAAACAAAATATGAATAAATAAATTATACTTAATATATTTTTTTTCATACTAACCTCCCTCTATATCAACATGATTTTTTCAAAAACTAATCCATACTAAACGTTTACAATACTTTAATCTGACATAACATAAAATCCAACACTTCTAAACAGTATACGTTTTAATAGTATTATTGTTACAATAAGTAAAAAAATATTTCTTATTTTAAACTGCTTTCTCATTGACGTTTAATTATCGGACACCAACATCAACATTAAAATGGACGGCTGACTCTGAAACTGAAAAGATAATCATTCTCTCCGATATCTGTACGTTTTGCGATCTGAAATCTAATATTACCACTGCTGTTTGACAGAGCAAATCCTATATCAGTTTTTAAATCTGACCAGCTTAGAGATTTGAATCCCTGATAAAATTGTGCTTCTGTATCCGCAAAACCAACCCAACCGGTATCTACAAAAAGAATAAGATGAAAACTGTTCAGCAGTCCCAATCCTATTGCTTCAGGATAATCTTCCATGCCCAAACGGTATTCCAGTTGACCGAGCAGCATTCGGTTACCACCTATACCATCAGGACCATTGGGAAATTCTTTATATTCATATCCCCGCAGTGTACTCAATCCGCCCAGATGATAACTCTTCTGCCAGGGAAGGTCCCCTTTGGAACTGCCAATCCGGAGTCTGAAATCAAGTACATCCGAAAAACCCAGGGGTTGATATCTGCGGATATCAAGCAAATATCTATCAAAATTAAAATCCCCTTTTAAACCACTTCCGGCATGCTCACCTTCAAATTGTATATACCATCCTCTGGTAGGACTGCTTTTACTGTTCCTTGTATCAAATTCCAATTCTGCTTTTAGAGAATGGAGTTCGCCCTCGTTCATTGGTGGATTTTCTCTAAACTTTTTCTTTCCTCCAAAAAGAGACCAATTTGTATTTTTTTCAGTTGAGTCATAATTCTCAACATTATAGGATACTTCCGTTTTTAAAATATCTGTAAAATGCTGAGTGATGTATCCGCTGAATCCTTCTCTCTGATAATAATCATGAAAATCTTCTCTTAATAAAAATGCTGCTAAAGAATTTTCCCATTGAGGCATTAACCATCTGTCAGGAGTATCCATTTGAAGATGAATTTCTCCACCAAAAGCAAAATAATAATCATCAAAAAAACCTTTTTCCAGACCGATTTGATATTCAAACAATTTTTCAGCAAATGCATATCCAGATCCCCCAAAAATAAAAGGATAGCCCGGATACTCTTTCCGCCAATATTCTTTGTTTAATTTAAATCCAATATACAATCCTTCCACTCTGTTAAACCTGATATCCTGCTTAACCTTATCAATATCATACCACTCATCATCCCATTCATCATCCCATTCCCAATCATCATCAGTCTGATTGTCCAAAACAGAAAAATAATTCTCCACCGCTAACTGTGCTTTCGCTGCTGTCGGCCAAATAAGTCCACATAAACAGATACCTGTAAGAATTAAGAATATTGATAATATGAAATTTTTTGTACTTAATCTTCGCATTGTTACCTCCATCTTTTTATTATATTTTTTATTTTTTATTATATGCAATACTTATGCCACTAATCTATCAAAATTATAAGGCACTGTTTTTATTGATATTAAAAATTAAACATTTTTTATAATAAGTGAAACTACTTAAAATTGATGCAAAAATACACAGGTTTATTAACTACAGAATTAATTTTATTAAATATAAAATGTATTAAATAAAAACCTCCCAAAGATTGCAATTCTCTGGGAGGTTCTGTAGGACCAGTAAATATTTTTATTTAATAAACGTTGATTAAAATCCTTCTCATTTACTCACCAATGAAACTGGAAATCTGATCAGTATCCAATTCCATCAAAACATCTCCGTTTTCTATATGCAGCCCTTCTTTCATATCCGTAACTTTTACAGCTGAAAAATCCTCTTTGACCTTTACTACTTCCACTTCTCCAATTTTCACTCTGTCCTCATTACCAATATCATCTAGTTGTTTAACCCGATAAATTCCCAGTTTAAGACCAGTACTGATGCCGTATTTCAGTCCGGCATTGATAATTGCATAATCCGGATATCGGGGTGATACTTTGATAACCCGGGCAATAGGACTAACATAATCTAAATCCAGCTCACTCTTCGGTTGTCTGCTGTATTTGACATCCTCTTCAGGAACCTGGGTAGTTCTTACAGGTTGACTCTTCTGAGGTAAAATGGATAGTTTTGTTCCTTCCAGGGTAATAACCAGAGAAAATCTGTGACTCCAGGATTGATCAATTGGATCCTGACCAAAACTGTAATGTGCAGCAAGGTTATAATTTTCGATGGGCAGAGTAAAAAATCCTCCAGCAGCAATCGTACCATTATTAAATCCTAATCTGAATCCGCTCTTTTCAATTAATTCAAATTCACATCCAGCATTTATTCCTCCGGTTTGATTCTGTACCTGACTGTAATCAACTTCTACTCTAAAAGGAAGCTCAGCGGGTGAAATTGCAATCCCGAAACGACTTACCAGGGGAAATTTCTCAGCAACTGCGCTTTTTGTATTCCAGGTAACCTTGGAAGATATATCCTGAACAGTTGCTCCGAAACTGAGAAAATCCGAAGCTCTGTACAGAATTCCTGCATCAAAACCGAATCCGGTAGAAACATTATTTTCTAAAGAATGAGATAGATATTTGGCAGTAGCTCCTAAAAACAGATTTTTACTTAATGTTCCGCCCCAGGAAAAAAGAAAAGCATTTTCAGAATTTGTAAAAGTATCAGTTATCTTTCCATAGATATCCCTTCCTTCGATCCCTCCAATCCCAAAATTAATCCAGCTTATGCCGATCGTTCCCAGAGACTCGGTTGGAAAACAGGCAGCCAGAAAATTATAACCTCTCTGAAGTGAAAGAATACTATATGCTCCCACAAATTCAATGGACTGTAAACCTCCCAAGCCGGCAGGATTCCAGTAGATTGCACTGACATCATTTGCTGTAGCTGTAAATGCATTTCCCATCCCCATAGCTCTGGCTCCAACCCCTATTCTCAGAAAAGCCCCGGCCTGACCTCCATTACCATCCTGAGCAGATACCATAAGTGGAAAAAATAATAATATACCCACAATTACACTTAAACATTTCGAATTTTTAAATACTTTTTTCATATACATTCACTTTTTTTTAAGGTTATCGTAAAACTGCAATTTTTCTCACTTCCCTGTCACCTGAAGAAGATTCTATCACACAGAAATAAACATTATTTGCTACAATATCTCCCTGATCATTTCTTCCGTCCCACCAGCATTGATACTCAATAGACTTTGTGCACTGTTTATTTTCTTCTAGTGTAGTAACAAGAGCACCGGCAACATCAAATATTTTAATAGATATTTCTGCATTTTTGGATAATTCATACCAGATTTCAGTCCTTCCTGCTGTCTGCGGATCATCAGGATTGAAAGGGTTAGGATAATTATATATATCTGCAAACCCCTCTGGTGCTAAGGCCTGTTTCCAGGCTGCTAAAGTAAAATAACTGAAATGGTCAACTTCAATGGTTACTTCAGTAGCAGATACAGAAACCACCTCAACTTCCTGCCATGACCCTGTTGCTGTTGAAAAGTACATCAATCTTAAAGCATCCAAGGAAAACACCCCCGCTTCTGTCAGCATGGAGCTGTCAACAGGAAAACTTACCGTAACCGGTATATTAAACTGTAGGCCTGCAGGGCCAAGGTAATAGGTAAGTCCTACACCATTAACAGTATCAGGCAGGGCTGGCGGATTATCCAGAACAGCTATGATGATATCAGTCGTATCAGGCAATGCCCCGGCCGGTATAGTAACCTTTACTCCGGAAGAATGCTCAATTACCCGGGAGGAAGAAGGTACAAATGTTTCTGTGGTCGGATTCTCAATACTGCTTGTTCCTGTGGAAAACTGATACGTATTATCTGCTGAGTTCGGATCCTTTGCAGTATCACTGCATTTCACATTAACTGAAACAGTTGTGGAACTGTCAAAATCGGTTGAGGGTGAATAAAAAATTCTGTATCCTCTTTCAACCGAATGTATAGTCGCTAATCCGCCTGTCTTATCCTGACCGTTATCTATGATTTTATTCCCGGAAATCAAAACATCGAGTGTAGAAAGATTTACTCCGTAAACATTATCTGTAACTTTAAATTCAATATCAGTATTTACAGCAACCTGAGTGGCATTCTTTGGAGGATAACAATCAGTAACTTCAGGAGGACTTGTATCAAACACACCGAAATGAGCAGTGACAGTATCATCTGAGTTAATATTAAACTGAACAATCCGCTGTTTCCCGGATACAGCACCTTCCCAGTGACTGAATACATACCCGGAATTTGGCACTGCTTCTACTGTCACCTTACTCGAATGTAAGTACTGACTTCTATCCGGTGTTAAGGTTATGGTTCCTCGTTTACTTTCAGGTTTGATTTCTTTGGTGAGAGTATGATAGACACCGGTAAAATTCGCCTGAACACTCTTTTCTTTATCCATTAAAATTGTTATAGTAGAACTGTTTATATCATTAGAACCGACATCCCCGCTCCAGTATCCGAATATGTAAGCTCCATCTGCTGCCGGTACAGCTGTAAGTGTATCCACACTGCCTTTACTCATCCATTCTTTGTCCGGTTTCCGTACTATTGTACCCGCAGTATCGACATTTATTGTGGTTGTAAGCTGGTACAATGTATCCCAAACAGCAATTACTTTATAAGGATAATTCATAATTAAATATGAACTTAATTTTGTAGTATCAGGGATAGTTGCCCATATATCATCAGGAGGTCTTATCCATTCTTTGCTATCTGAATCATACATTCTGATATGCCATCCCTTAAATTGATATCTGAGACCATTATCATCAATTTGTTCATCCATTACCCTGAAACTTGCATTTTGACCTTCTGCAAACCATCCCGTACCGGAAACAGTGCTGTGATCAGTATTAACAATTAATCTGTAATTAATATCATAATAAGCAGTGACACTGTCAGTATCAACTGTAGCCGGAACTGTATAGAGAAAAGTCCGGAATCCACTATGACTCCAGGAATTAAAATAATATCTGGTAAAATCTTCTTCGATCGTTTCCCTAGCAGACAATTCATGTGTACTTCCCTGTAACCATCTTAAAGTATGAGGTGCAATATAATTTACATCTTCAATCTCTACCGGAAGTCCGGAAGGATAGGTATTTATAACACAAACAGTTGTCTCACCGAATAAGGCTTCTACTGTTTTCGGTGAATCCATCAATATAAATTTCGGACATATGTTGTCAATAGATCCGGATATTGACCATCCATTCCAGTTATAGCCGTTATTAACCTGAACTGTATCAACTTTAGCATACGTATCTGCATTATACCATGCTCCTGGAGGAGCAGGAATTATGTCACCGCCCTGATTCGGCACTTCAATCGTGGTTAATTTATACTGTAAAGGCCATAAGGCGTTTACTTCAATGGGGGTATCCATAGACACAGTATAGGAAGTATCCGGAACAGTAACAACTGTTCCATAATAATCAATTTCCCATCCTGTAAAGGCATATTGAACTCCGGGTCCGATAGTTTCAACTAATTGATTATCATTCATACCGAATTCAACATCCATACCCTCTTCATACCAGCCATTATCTCTTGAAGGAGTTATCCAATATGTTCCGTACATGGAGGCTAAGGAAAAATTATACTGAGTTACCCAGGATGCTTCTTCCTTTTTGGGATTATTCATAGTTACTGTATACGATAAGGAAGAACCAGAATATGATCCCTCTCCCGTTCCGTTCCATTCCAGAAACTTATATCTTGTACCTGCTGATCCTGATGATATTGAATCTTGTATACCAAACTCAACGGTGGTATTGGCTTTATACCATCCTTCACCATAAGGATTCCCTCTGACTGATCCATCATGGGTGCTGCTAATTTCTAATAAATATTCAATTAAATAATCAACAGTAATAGTCTCAGTACTTTTATAATCCGGTACTGTATATACATAATTAGTATCTTTACCACTGTGATTACTCCAGGATTCTATCGTGTATCGGGTGGTAAAATCTGGTTCAAGCAATATTGTACTGTCAACTCTGATTGTATATTCCCGGGCAGAAAGCCAGGTAAAGGTATGAGGAGTGGTATATGATTCCGGTTCTTCAGAACCATAGGGTATAACTTCAAAATCTAATGAAGCAGGATCTGAATCTATGGTCACTTCAACTTCTTTAGCAAAATTAGCAGTAATATTTTTGGAAGTATCCATAGTTACATTCACAGGATAAGTATCTCCATCAAGATCTCCATCCCACCCGAACCATTGATATCCACCCGCAAGACTTAAATCCAGTTCTACGTTAGTGTTTTTTAAATACCATCCTCCCTTGGAAAGATGATCCGGATCTAGTTTAACATCTCCTCCTTTATCCTGAAATTCTGTAATTGTCAGTTTAAACTCAGTATTCCACTGAGCTATTTCCTCAATATAATTATTAACAAAGATTGTATGAGGATTATCCTTTCCTGTATAGGAATCATCATTCCCTTTGGTCCACCCATCAAATATATAGCGTTTCCCCTCCGCGTCCAGGATAGTATCAGGAGCAACAGAAAAAACAACACTTGTATTACCATCACACCATCCATCAGTGATTGGATTGTTTTCTTCATCTACCAGACTCACGGTTCCCTGTTCTGATTCAATATCCACCTTATACTGGACTTTAAAATGGGCAGTAATAACAATGGAATTCATTGGTGTTGTCACTTCATAATTATATTCAGTGCTGGTTATGGTCTCATCACTGGACCAATGGGTAAAAACATATCGTTTATTTGGATTACTTTCATCATACAGTATGGAATCAACTTTCAGAATATGGGTATTGTTCTCATACCATTCAATATCAGTTTGTTCTGTATCATACTTATCACCGTCAATATAAAATTCCAGACCAGAAGGTTCAGAATTTATAGTATGAACTACAAACCTCTTATAATGAGCAGTCAATGATTTAGGTTTTGTCATAGATAAAGTGATGGAAGTATCGCTTGATATTACACTTCCTGACCATCCGTTAAATTCATAATTATTTCCGTAATTAACAGTTGTCTTAATATTGACTACTGTTCCATCATCCTCCCAATTCACATTACCCACGAGAGGGATATCATCAATGGTAATATCTCCTCCTTCCGGAGGATCCTGTTCAATGGTCAGTCTGTACTGTGTTTTCCATTGAGCAATTAAGGTCTTGGGTTCATCAAGGGTAACGGTTGTATCCGGATCAGGATATACTTCTGTGCCATACTCTTCTTCCCATTGAGTAAAAGCATATCTTTTCCCATCAACATCATTATAAATTGGTGTATTGATAGAAATGTTTACATCCTGACCGTCTACATACCATCCCTCACCGCTGGGTACGCCATGATCACTGGTTAATTCTAAATAATATTCTTTTTGAAAATTGGCCGTAAGATTGTTATCTGCACTTTCTACAATATAAATTGTATCAACTTTAGTACATTGGGTAGGAGCAACGCCATTCCAATAATGAAAATTATATCGTGTATCAGAACTAACAGGCTGAATATCCTGGGTTGATATATAAAGCGTGTCCCCTTCTCCGCATGCGAGAGTATCCTTTCTTGAATACTGTACATCATTGACAGAATAAATCAAGCCGGAAGGAATTGTCTGAAAAGTAACATTTCTAACCCAGGCTTTAATATAATCTGCAACCGTTAAAGGATATTGTTTACTAAAGACTCCTCCCTGACTGAATTTTACATTTGTATCAACTCCTGGATAATCTACCACAAATAATTCCCTGTCAGTCTCTTTATCCCATATCCGAAATTTCATTTTATTACCTGGTTCTGCACCTTCCACATAATCTCCCGCCAGACTGACAGTCACATTAAGAGGGAACTCATCAACTTTGGAAGCCCCGACACAAAGTGTACTGTCATACACTGCTATCTCATCACCGCTGTTAAGTGTAACACCATTGAGAGTTGCATCTTCAATACGTACCTGATTATATAATCCGGTCTTAGCTACAGGATTAAAATGTTCTAGTCCATCTTGACCAAAGAGGGCATGAGTCAGGCATACGCTTAAAATTATAATTATCGTTTTTATTCTGAAATTCAAATTCCACCTCTTTCTTTAAAAATTGTACTAATGAAGAAGCATTACTTTTTTTGTAGCAGTATACTCATTTGCCTGTAATGAAATTAAATATACACCGGAACTTACAGAATATCCGCTGTCATTTTTACCATCCCATATAATTGAATAGTGGCCAGCATTCTTATGATCAGTAATATATGTTCTTATTTTATTGCCTGTCATATTATAAATACTTACATTAATTACAGCTGCTTCCGGGATAGTATAGGTAATAGTAGTAGCCGGATTAAAAGGATTAGGATAATTTTGATGTAAACTATAACCCACAGGTACTGATTCATCGTTATCATTGACTTTTGTTTGATTTGCCTGTAATGTATCAACTACCGTCAGCAGGTCTCCGAAGGTCCCGCCTTTTTCATAAACAGGTTCTGCATCAAGCTCTTTATCTTCATCTTTTTGCCATAATTTAAAGATCATAGGATTTCCTGATTCAGCCCCGGGATATTCCTGAAATTTCATTACTGCAGAACATTTTAGTGGAAATTCACCTGTATAAATAACAGCTCCGACACATAAACTTCCATCAAAAATACCAATTTCATCGCCATAGGAAATACTGTTACTGTTGATCATTACACTCTCAATGACAATAGAGCTGTATTCACCCGTATTCTCTACCGGAGTAAAATGTTCCTGCGACAGTGTATAATTATAACACCATAACACACTTATAAGAATTATTATGAATGTACATTTCTTCATAATAAACCTCTTAATTTAATAAATAATACTTTATTGTATTAATACTATCTTTTTCATTTCTACAAATTTGCTGCCTGCCTTCATTCTTATAAAATATATTCCGGAACCAACCTGTAATCCTCTATCATTACAGCCGTCCCAGGTTACTGTATATGTACCCGCCTGTTTATGCGCATTTACCAGTGTCCGGATTTTCTGACCTACGGCATTATATACGATCATGGATACATTTCCTGCTTCAGGCAACTGATATTTTACATTTGTCTCCGGGTTAAAAGGATTAGGATAGTTTTGAGAGAGACTGTATTCTTCCGGTATTCTTTCCTGCATATCAAAACTTTTCATACTCAATTCACAAAAAGCACCCTTACCAAACTGTAAGGAGTTATTACCTTTTGTATCAGGTATTACCGGTACATCATATTCCTTATCCTGGATCTTGCTCCAGACTTTTACAGATATTTTTTCATTTTCCTGATACCCGGGTATGGTTTCATCACCCAGAGTAATCTTCTGCCAGGCAGCAATAAATACAGGAAATTCTCCTGTATATGTCTGTGCTCCAACACAAAGATCATTAGAAAAAACACCTATTTCATCACCTACCTCTAATGTATTCTTAGAAGCTTTAACAATTATGGGGTAGAATAAACCAGTTGGGTGATATGTAAAGTGCTCTTGTTCTCTTAACCCATTTTGCTTACTTGATGCTACTTGTTTTCTCTTTGTTAAGGAATTGGGCAGATCAGGAAAAGTAAAATTAACATTCTGATTAACAAAAATCTGATACCCCTTTCCGGGCTGCATATCAAAGGTTAAACTGTTATATTCAGGAGCCCAAAAATTTCCTAAATCATCTTTTACAATTTCAACTATGGCCTGTGAATTTATTGCAGCAAATACATCTGCAACATCATGAGATATCTGATAAGGATAAGTGATCATATTATATCGTCCTGAGACTAAGGACAGACTCACTGTATCCGGTTGAATAACAAAACCTTCATTTATAATAGTCTCCAGAGCAGGACTTCCGCCTGAATAATGGATCTGATACCCCTTGGTGAAATCTGCTTTATTAATAGTATTTAAAGTATGTACAGCATCTGGAAGATAATAATTTCCTTCATCATCCTGACATAACTGGAGATCATCCACATCATCAAGCAGTGCCTCTATTTTACGTGCACTTGAATCAAGAGGCAAAATATTAAAGGAAATTAAATTTAAATAGGGTGGATGTTGTAATGATATGTTTTGTGTTGCACTGGTCAAAGCATACAGTAACTGTACAACTGTCTCACCTTCTCCAAATACACCGGTACTTCCTGCAGCATAGGTAGGTTTTGCCAGATTCTCAGTACCATTATGCCATACTCTAAAACTCATGGTATTATCAATATTTGCTCCTGCATCACTCCCTACTTCCAGCCAGACTTGAATCTGAACCGGATAACTTCCTTCATATCTTCCGGCGCCCACACATTCGATATCAGTAATATCATCCTGATCATATACAGCAATTTCATCACCTATGACCAATGGCTCATCATTTATCAAAGCATCGTTAATAGTAACAGTCTGATAATTACCGGTTGGCTGAGTTGGATTAAAATGACTAAAAACATATGCTTCAAGTGAACTTACTACTGTAAGCTCTTCAGTTTCCCGAAAAGTACCGTCACCTTTTAAAAAGTATGGATTGGTATTATATACAGTGTCAATATCCTGTTCCCAGATCTTGAATACCATTTTGTTGCCGGCCTGAGCACCTGGCTTACCTGCATCCACAGATTCCAGCCAAGCAGTTAGATTCAGTGGGAAAACTCCCTGATAAGTGGTAGCACCGACACATAATTCTCCGGAACCGTCCAGATAATCATAGACAGCTATTTCATCTCCGGATTCGATTTGAACTCCATTTATGGTTGCATTCTGGATAACAATAGGAACTGATTTACCTGTAGCTTCCACAGGGGCATCTGCACCAACAAAATGCTCCAGTTCAGTTAAAGTATTCCCTAATATATACAATCCGTCTTCATGATCAGCTAAATAAATACTCAAAGAGGTTCCATCATCGTAGGTATCAATATTATACCCAAAACTTCCGGTATCATAATATCCGACCTCAGTTGCATCACTGGGATTAGGAATATAAAACACTCTCACTCCCCCTTCTCCATCTGCAACATAGGCATAATTTTCAAATACCTGAACATTAGTGGCAGTTCCGCTGGTACTTAACTGTCTTTCCTCAAACGGACTACTGGGATTTGAAACATTAATAATGCGCAATCCGTCTGTCCCATCAGCCAGATAAACATAATTTCCTAATTTATCTATACCGTATGCTGCTGCACCGGCATTACTGACGGTAGCTACCAAGGTAGGTGTACTGGGATTTGATATATCCACAATCTGGACTCCAGTATAACTGACAGCAATATAAGCATATCCGTCGGAGACCACAACATCCCGCACATATAAGCTTGATCCGGGTTCATAGCTCCCTGTCTGTACCAGACTTGCACTTGCTACAGGAGTTGTAACGAAAATATCTGAAATATCAATAAGCCTTAATCCTCCGCTATAGTCCGCAACATAGGCAATTGTATCTCTAACAAAAACAGAACGGGCATTATAGGTATCATAAAATTGATAACTAGCTGCTGCCAGAGCCGGATCTGTCACATCCGAAGCCTCCACAATTCCCAAACCCTGAATACCACCAGCCACAAATAAATAAGTTGAATCAACAGTGGTTGTTTCTTTATCATACTGATGATAATAAATAGCATAGGTATGATCATGGCTTCCAGTAGTAAAACTACCAGCTTGGGCAGGTATTGCTGCAGGATTGTCAACATTCAGAGTTCTGACACCATAATTATAATCTGCTAATAAGGCGTACTTGGTACCACTTTGTTCACAAACAAAAGCATCCCGGAGTGTCTTGGATACGATCCACTGAGCATTAACTGCAGGAGTATTATCATATTCCACCAATCCTTCCAGATAGTCTGCAACTTCAAAATAATCACTGCCTCCAATAACACAGCCGTCAACAACATAAGCCCATCCATTTGTATCGTTACACCCCTCAGGTGCAGCACCAATTGCCGGTGTAGCTGGGGTACTGACATCAATAACCGCAAATCCGTCCTCTGCACAGGCCATTAAAGCCCAGGTACCACCGGTACCTGCATAATAAGTAACACTTTGGATATTCTCATCATTACATCCGGTAGTATTGGTAGTTAAAGAAAAGGAAGTCATTGTACTTGTAGGATCCATCACCAAAGTGTCTGCAACTGTTAAATCATAGGTTACATTCGGATATACTATAAGACCGGAATTCTGATCAGCAGCATATAATTGATTTCCGCTTGAAGGGGAACCAGCTGTCATAACAATGTCAATATTCTGTATTTTACTTCCGGTTGATTGAATGTTTGTTGCCTGAGAGATATCGGTTAAATCCCAGACCTCAAATACTCTTATACCGTCATCATTACTTTCCCCGTCATTACTGTAATAAGACATAAAAACATATTCACCCTGATTGGCTGTTGCAGGTTCAAAATCAAAAAACTCAACAGAACGAGCTATACCACCAGTGAGGTAGCTTCTGGATTTATTTATTATTGCGTCACCGGTAGCGGTTAAATCGATATGGAGAATCAGAAGTCCGTTATCCCCATCTGCAATAAAGACATAGCCTATGCCAGTAGTAACATCAATATTAAGTGCAGCATCATACACATTGACATCCGCACTATCATATCTTGCATATTGAGCCGGAGTGGCTGGAGTTGAAATATCAATAATATACAATCCGCTTTCACCGTCAGCAACAAAAGCATAATCTCCTGCTGCTGATCCCCCGGTTATGGTAATCACTTCAACACTCTTTAAAGGCTCTGCCAAAGCAATTTTACCGGTTTCAGATAAGGTGCCTGTACCTACTCCACTTACTATATTCAGATATCCTCCATCACCAATTAATGCATAATCAGTTCCACCCAATTGTGCATAGGTTACTGCTTTAACAGGGCCATATGCCCAGCGACCCTTTTCATCCACATTTGAACTCTCACCATTATCTGCAAAAACAATTGAGCAGAACAGGATCAAGATACTGACAGTCACAGTAAAATATTTAAACATCTTCATAAATTCCTCCTAAATATATTAATTTCAATACTATTTGCATCCTTTAGTTAAAAGCAAATTTTATACCATCCTTCTGATTATCTTAAGTCTATGTTTTTATTAATTTCTGTATGTACCAATATTTCATTTTTGTCCGTTTCTCCCTACAATCAATAAAAATTAACTGTTTGTTTTTTCAGACTCCTTTCTATGCCAAATTCTTTAATTTTTTCATAAATCGATGATCGAGGCAGCTTCAAATCCAGAGCTGTCCGTGAAATATTCCAATCATTTTCCCATAGTGCATGACTTAAATATATTTTTTCAAAACTCTTTTTTGCTTGTTTAAAATCTTTTTTGGTGTATATATCGTTAATAGAATAAGGATATTTTAAAATATCTGCAATCTGATGCCCTTTTACTATCTGAGAATCCACAAGAATAGTTATTTTCTCTATCACATTTTTTAATTCCCTCACATTTCCAGGCCAATTATGAGAAAGAAGTATTGCCTCACTGCAGGGAGTCAACTTTTTCATTAAAATATTTTTCTGTGAACAAAATATCTCTAAATAATGTTTAGCAAGTGGTAAAATATCATCCGGTCTTTCTCGTAAAGGAGGAATATGAATCTCCATTACATTTATTCTGTGAAGAAGATCTTCTCGGAATTTTTCCTGATCGACTAATTCTTTTAAATTCTTGTTTGTTGCAGAAATCAATCTGACATCTACTTTTTCCACATCCCCATTACCAATCATTTCTACTTCACCGGTTTCAATTGTCCGCAGTATCTTGGCCTGAGCATTTGCAGAAAGATCACCAATTTCATCAAAAAATAATGTTCCTCCATCTGCTAACTGGAATTTACCTTTATTATCAGAATAAGCACCGGTAAAAGCACCCTTTTTATGCCCAAACAATTCACTTTCCAATAAAGAATCCGGTACAGCAGCACAGTTTACCCTAATAAAATGCTTGGCTGCTCTTTTACTGTTAAGATGAACTGCATGTGCCACTATTTCCTTACCTGTTCCACTCTCTCCTGTTATTAATATTGTTGTATCCTGATCAGAGATTCTACGGATTAAACTACAAATATGCTTGATGCTATCACTTGCACCAACCATATTATATTGCTCTTTTATCTCTTTTGAAACAACATCTTTTTTAGAAAAAAGAGATTTTCTTTTCAGAGCATTACGAACCAATAACATAACATTATTTTTATTGAAAGGTTTATTGAGCCAGTTATAAGCACCGCATCTGACTGCATTAATAGCTTCCTGAATATCCCCATTCTGCGCTATCATTATTATAACTGCTGTAGGATTTAACTTCAGCAGTTTCTTCATAAAGTCAATACCTTTCCTGTTATTAATATTATTATCAAGGAATATTAGGTCATAATTATTTCCCTTAAAATAAGTAAAAGCTTCTTCAGAAGTATGTACCAGTGTTACATAATAATCCTGATTGCTTAAAATTCTCTTTAGATTCTGTCCTGAATCAATACAGATATCAACAATTAATATTTTTCCCTTACTCATTTTCTTTATTTGACCTTTTTATCTTTCAAATTAATCCAGCAATAAACTGGACGATTTCTTACCATATCTATTATAAAAACCAAACATAAAACTTATTCGAAACTATATAAGACATTATAAATCATAAAATTACCATATCAATTCATTAGTTTGAACTTTAATTATGCAACAACTATACCAATCAAAATAAAGACTCTGACAATTTATTAATGAAGTACTGTATTTATTATGAATGTTTTTGAAATTAAGATATATATTTACCTATATCTTACTTGATTTTAACTCATAATTTTATTATATTAATTAAAATCAACTTAAATTAAATTTACAGTTATGACTCGCGAAGAAACCATAAATTTTCTAAGAAAAAAAATTGAAAAAAACCCAAAATCAATACTTTTTGCCCGTCTTGCTGATTACTATCTAAAACAAAAACGGATAAAGGAAGCACTGGAGCTGTGTACAAAGGGGTGTGAGTATAATCCTGATTATATAACAGGAAACTATATTCTTGCCAAAATATATCTCACCATGGGAGAACATGAAAAAGCGGAAACCCAATTTAAGAAGGTCATATCGCATGATCGGTACTTTCTTGCTGCTCATAAACATCTGGGAGATATGATGGCAAAAATAGGATGGGAAAATAAAGCAATTAACCATTATAAAGATATTTTAAAATTAGATCCCATGGAGCAGGAAGCTTCTCAGATGCTGGAAACATTTTCCCTTGAAGAAGATTCTGATGATACAGAAATATTTTATAATGATTTTTCTGCCAGTGAAGATACAAATGTGCTTGATGAGTCATCCCAGGATGATGATATCAAAACAACTGAAATAGACCAGGAATTACGTAAAGTTTTTGATGAAGAGAATGTTTCTGAAGAAACAACCAAGCAGGATATTGAACTGGAAGAAGTAACTGCTGAGGATAAATCTGCAACTGAAGAAGAAAAAGATACTGAAACCGAGGATTTGAAATTTGAACTTCCGGATGATCTCAATGAGAAAGAAACTGAAAAGGATCAGATATCTTCTGAAACTACAGATGAAAAAGATAAGTCCGATGAAACCCCAAAAGCTGTATCTGAAGATGACAAATCTGATTCCTGGATTCTGCCCGGGGATATGGAAGAAGAAATAAAGACTGAGGAAAAAGAAACAAAAAATTTGGAAAATTTGCATATTTCCAAACCCTCTGAACCGGAATCCAAAGACATTCAATCAGCAGATGAAGACGAACCACGAACTGAAGCTGATCTGGATCAAGAAATCAATAAAAAAGAAATGGATTCATTTACTGAAACTTCTGAAAATACAGAAGAAACAGAAGAAGAGAAAGTCACTGATACTGAACGTGAATCTGATGAATATGAGATAACACCTCCTGAAACGCATGATACGGATGAAGATCTGAGAGAAAAAGAAATAATTACAGAGAGTGAACCAGCAGAGTATAAGAAAACTCTTCCTGAAAAACAGGAGACAGAAGAAATACCAGAAAAAGAAATAATTACTGATCCAGAATCTGAAAAGCAAGAAGATCAACCCCCTGAAAAACAGGATGCAGAGAAAGATATACAGGATGCATCTTCACAATCTGTAGAACAAAAAAAAGAAATTGAATCTGCTGACAAAGAAGATAATTTAGTTACTCCTACCCTGGGAGAAATATATTCTGCTCAGGGACAATATAGTAAAGCACTGGATGTATATAAAAAACTTCTTGAAAAAAATCCCGATAACAAGGAATACAAAAAAAAGATCCAGGAACTTGAACAAAAACAATAAATAATTTCCTGCATCTGTCACTTAACTGCTGAATGAATAATAATCTATTATCAATTATTATTGTGACCTTCAATAATGAAGAATACATTACAGAATGTTTAAATTCCTTGCAGAATATACACATAAACAATGAAATAATTGTGATAGATAACAATTCCACAGATCACACCCTTTATAAAGTAAGAAAATTCAAAAAAGAATTATCAAATTATAATATTACTCTTATTAAAAACAAAACCAACAGAGGATTTGCTCAGGCAGTTAATCAGGGATTGGTAAGAAGTAAAGGTAATTTTATATGTCTTCTTGGATCCGATTGCAGTATCTTAAAAAACTCCATGGAATCTTTAACCCAATATTTAAACAATAATCCCGAAACAGGTATAGTAGCTCCTCGCTTAATTAACAAACAAGGAGAAACTCTGTTATCCTGCCGTCGGTTACCCACGATAGGAGATGTAATTCTCGAATTAACCGGATTTCCAAAACTGTTTCCAAAAAGAATCAAACCCAGATGGAAAAATATACACTTAGATCATAATACTCCAACTGCCGTTGAACAGCCTGAAGCGTCCTGTATTATGACTCATCGTCGAGCATTAAATCACATTGGATTAATGGATGAGAGATTCACCATCTTTTTTAATGATGTTGATTGGTGCCGGAGATTTCTTGAAAATGGTTATACAATAATATTTGTTCCACAAGCAAAAGTAATTCATCATAAAGGTGGGAGTATTTATAAAAACAGAATACCAATGATATGGAAATCTCATCAAGGGTTTTACAAATATTTTATGAAATATTCTCAAAACAACAGTCAAAAACTATTTATGCAAATCATAGGATTTGTTTTAATTTTTACTGCAGTATTACGAAGCATACTCTATATAATTAGTGAACCTTTTTTCAAAAAATCTCGTAACCTGAAATAGTATCAAATCATTACTTTTTTTGGTCAGGATAAAATAAAAAGGAGTAAAAAATATGAAACAAATTAAAATTTTATTTATTATTTTAACGCTCTTTTCTCTCTGCTCAGTACAAGGACAGATAATCTTTGAAAAACCACTGAGTCCGCGGAATGCAAATTATGATATGAAGGTTACACTTGATACTGAGAAAAAACAAGTTACAGGTACTGAAGTATTACACTGGAAAAATATATCAAATGATGCCATAAGAGAATTACGATTTCATTTATATATGAATGCATTTAAAAACAATAAAACCACCTTTATTAAAGAAAGCGGAGGGAGTGCTCACAGACTCCGCAAGGAAAAGGGCTGGGGATGGATAGATATCAACTCTCTTGAGATAAACAATCAGGATTTTTATGATAAAATCGAATTTATACAGCCGGATGATGATAATGAACATGACCAGACAGTTATTAAAGTAGAACTGGACAGGCCTGTATGGCCGGGCAGAGAAATTACCATTACAATGGATTTTACTACTCAGCTTCCTGTACTTTTCCGGCGTAACGGATACCATGAGAATTTCTATTTTGTTGCTCAGTGGTTTCCGAAAATCGGAGTATATATTGATAATGAATGGAATTGTCATCAATTTCATGCAAATTCAGAATTCTTTGCTGACTATGGTGTGTATAACGTGGAAATAACTCTACCAAAACAATATATTGTAGGGTCTACCGGAATACTTCAGAACACAAAAATAGAAGAAGATAAAAAAACACTTTTAATCCGTGCAGAAGATGTACATGATTTTGCCTGGACAGCCTGGCCTGAATATTTGGTTGCTACAGAAACCTATCGTGATATTCAGATTGCTGTTTATCATGAGAAAGATCATCAAGGACAGATAAAACGAACCATGGTTGCAGTTAAAAATGCCATCGATTATATGACCAACTGGGTTGGTGAATACCCTTATCCAAAAATCACAGTAGTGCATCCTCCTACTAATTGTATGTATGCAGGAGGTATGGAATATCCAATGTTTGTTACTGGCGGAGCATTCTGGGGAATGCCGGAAGGAATAAAAATTACAGAGATGGTCACCATACATGAGTTTACTCATAACTACTGGTACGGAATGGTGGGCAGTAATGAATTTGAGGAAGCCTGGCTTGATGAAGGAATTAATACTTATACTGAAATTAAAATCTTGAATACATATTATGGTAAAGAGACTTCTCTGATGGATTTTGCCGGTTTAAAAATTGGTGAGATTCCCTCCAACCGTTTCCGCTATATTAGTATTCCCGACCGGGATCGGACCCTACAAAATGCCTGGGATTATATCGGAGGTGGGTATTCTACCTTCTCTTATACAAAACCGGCTTTAATGCTGCTCACTCTGGAAAATATGGTAGGTCGAGATACCATGGATACTATAATGAGAACTTATTTTCAGCGCTGGAAATTCAAACATCCCAATTCCATTGATTTCATATCAATTGTTAATGAGATCACAGGTGAAGATTACAACTGGTTTTTTCAGCAGCTCCTTGAAGGGTCCAATGAACTGGACTACAGAGTTGCAAGCATATCTTCAAGCAAAGAAAAAATCAAAAAGGGAATTTTCGATATTGATGGAGATAAAAAATTACTCTCAGAAGATAATTCAAAAAAAGATACTGTAGACAATTATCATACTATTGTAAAAATCAACCGAAGCGGAGAAGTAATAATGCCGGTTGATATACTCATGGTATTTTCCGATGGTGATTCATTGATTAAAAAATGGGATGGCAAACAGCGATGGATAAAATATGAATTTCATAAACCTTCGAAATTAAAATTCGCTGCTGTGGATCCTGACCATAAAATATTACTTGACAGTAACTTTGCCAACAACAGTAAAACCATAGACTCAAATAAAAAGTTAGAGGTTGGAATTTCTGTAAAACTTCTTTACTGGGTTGAATCATTTCTTAAACTTTTCACTATTTTCAGTTAATAAAGAGGAGGATATTTAAAAATGAGAATATGGAAAATATTTATCAAAAGTATTAAAAACTTATTTAAAAATAAAAAACTATGGGTATTTCTGTTTCTGGTTGAATTTATTATAGCCTTAGTACTACTAAATCCATTAGCATCTCAATTTAATCAAATGTTCTCTAACAGTCTTTCTGCTCATGAAATCCTTCAGGGTCAGGGAACAAACAGTATTTTTGAATTTTTGGTTCATAAAGCACAAACAATAGCTGTGCAAAGACAAATTTTATTATTAGCCGGATTCTTTTATCTTGTAGTAACTATATTTTTCAATGCAGGAATTATCAGCTCCCTTCTCGAAAAAAGAAATTTCAAAAGTGCATTTTTTTTCCAGTCTGCAGGACATTTTTTTGGACGACTTTTACGGCTTTTTATCTGGTCCTGGCCGTTCTATCTGATAGCATTACTATTATATTCAATACTGGGAAAAATATTTAAACTTATATCCGGGGAATCTGAACCTCTTATCTTCATCTTTTTTATATTAAATATTATTATTCTTGCATTTGTATTTCTGTTTATTAAAATGGGTTTTGACTATACTAAAATAGCTCTTATCTCCGAGGACAAAAAAAGTATTATCAAAACTAATTTTAAAACCTGGAAATTTGTCTGGAAAAACAAAGGGAAATCACTCAGTCTTTTCTATCTGATAGTCTTTTTAGGTATAATGCTAGGAGTGATCTATTTTTCTCTCAGTTCTTTATTACATATAAATACGTGGATAGCTATAATCCTGCTGTTTGTTTTGCAGCAGCTGTTTATCTTTTCCCGTACCGGCACCAGATTAATCTATTTTTCTTCTTTGATTTATTTATTTCAGGATGTTGAAGAACCACTGCTGAAAGCATGGTATAAAGATGATTCCTATGTGGATAAAATGATAACATAAGTTAATATATCAAGGTTTTTGTCTTTTCACTACCCTGAGGAGACTGTTGAATAAAGTCCTAATTTACAGCAGTGATAACACTCAACCACGTCACTGCGAGGAGACCTTTCTCTCAGGGCCGACAAAGCTGTCTCCCAGCAGGTCATACGAAAATATTCGATATAACACCAGAAGATTGCTTCATCGCTGCACTCCTCGCAAAGACGTGAATTGACATTTTTTCAACAGTCTCGACAGGGCGGGATATTCTTGTCTGAACCAAAATACAAACCTACTCACCAAACAAATCCATCCATCCCTGCAATTCTTCATTACTCATAGTATGATCGGTTTTTTTCTTATTCCTTTTTGATGTAGATGATTTAGTTTGCAGTGACAAAAGCTTATCAGTAAAATTGTCTGATCTGACTCTCTTCAGACCGCACATTTTTGCATAATCAAAAATTTCTCTATCCGAAGAAACCACCATTACTCCCTTTTCTTTTTCATTTTTATCAATCAGTCTTTTTATCACCTGATCAGCTTTTTCAGGAGCGTGAGAGAAATAAACGACGATCCCTTTTTTCCTGTCTTTACTCTCAATAGATCCTGCTCTTCCGTCAAAAACAACAGTAATATCAACTTTCTTTTTATTTTTATATCTGAAAAGCATATCTGTCAGATCATTCCTGGCCGATTCCAGATCACTGTTCAGCTTATTCTTTAATTTCGGAATAGAATGGATCAGATTATATCCGTCTATGATTATTTTTTTCATAAGGTTTACCTCATAATTCACCACGAAGGGCACGAAGGTTTTTTATTTATTATTAATTTTTGTGTTTTTGCTTTTCATGGTTTTTCTCCTCATCCCCTTTAATAAGCAACAAACTAAACTTCCTATTTCTATATTTATTTGTTATATTTTGTTCGTTTTGTTCGTTGCTAATATAAAGTCGCTTTCAGTATATCACCCCTAACGGGGTTTGAATTATAAGGGATCTCCTTATTGCTATAAATATCTCGTCCCTAAAGGGACTTCGATCCGATCATGATTCATTATACATTATTCATTAACGGAGGCTTTTGCTTCTTGCTTCTTGCTTCTTGCTTCTTGCTTCTTGCTTCTTGCTTCTTGCTTCTTGCTTCTTGCTTCTTGCTTCTTGCTTCTTGCTTCTTGCTTCTT
>Ga0180433_10000510_pt1 | contig 66405 bp, 78 predicted proteins | sample SS_ome_8_FD_132980 | JGI IMG/M metagenome (GOLD analysis project Ga0180433, IMG submission 132980) | Hypersaline lake sediment archaeal communities from the Salton Sea, California, USA - SS_1_D_1 metaG | ecosystem: Environmental > Aquatic > Non-marine Saline and Alkaline > Hypersaline >... | reverse complement strand
GAGGACGAATGATCTGCCTCCGCTGCGGGTACTGTTGCCACCACTACACGGTAATCATCGTAGACGATCCTGAGAAAGGGGTCTGCGAGGGAAACCTGATTCCCCATTTGGGACAAGGCGAACCCTGCGAACACCTTCGAGGGGACCGTCCGGGTGAGTTTGAGTGCGCGGTACATCACTATCCTTGGTACCGGAAGACGCCTTGCCATTCGCATGGCCAGATCGAGAGCAGTTCGACCGACGAGTGCCGTATAGGGCGCTTCGTCCTCGACCACGGGCTGATGGAGAAAGACGATGGCTAAAGAACCAGGGAACACCTGTGAACTGTGCGGCTACCATCCCGTGGAGATCGTGGACATCCTAAAGGAGGGGAAGGCATCCTCCCGTACAGCCCGAGACGGAGAAGTACGTGCGGCCCGCCCAATCGCTGGCGAAGCGGGCGCTGTCTGCTACCTCTGCGCCCCGGACTTCGATGGGCTGCTGAAGACAGCGATCCAAACCTCCGCGAACTACCAGTATGCTCGTAGGGTCATCAGCGAATGCGCGGCGATAGCGCAACTCCAGCCAGGACAGCTTATCGACGTTAGACTTCGAGGCCTCATGCAGCAACTCGAAGAGCAAGCCCTAGTCATACAGAGCCACGAGCGGTGGCGGAAGACGGACCGGGAAGCCATCCGAGGTTTAATGGCGATGGTGGATGGCCAGAACATCCTCCTCAAACAAGCGGGCCAAGAACGCCCCTTCCAACCAACTATGGGCTCCGCGAGTCTGGATGACCTCCGGTACTCAGGGTGGTTGGTGGTAGCACACACCGATCAGCAGCAGTCCGGTATCTTCTCTACGAAGTGGGTTCTCGGGCGTGGGGAACTCCATTTCACCGGAGAAGGTTTCTCTGATGCTGAGGCCCTCGATCAGATACGTCACCAGATAGAAGCGATGGAGACATCAGAGTCCGAGATCCCTTCCTCCCCCGAACCGTAGGCTTGTGATGGCCACTTCCAAGAAGGTAGTTCCAGTGCTAGATCCCACAAAGGCCCTGGAAGGTCTGCGCCGACTGTACAAGGAAGCGACGGCGCAGGGCATCCAGCCCGATCCCCAGGTACAGGCGTTAGGGGTGTTCCTGAAAAAGATGGTCGAAGGGAGTGCGACGAAGATAAGCGAGGACGCCCAGACCACCGCCCCTCTTGATGCGACTGCTGCGGCTGAGGTGTGGAGGGCGCTAGGTAGTACCCAAGGCCTCAAGACTGTGACCGAAGCGCAGCAGTACCTCGTTCAGAACTGCACCCGCAGCAAAGGAGTGCCATGCCCTTGCTGTGGAAGCTACGTGAAGGTCTACCGGCGTACGCTCAACGATGGGATGGTGTACAACCTGATCTGGCTCGTTCGGTACCTGGAAGAGAACGAGGATTCTCTGGACGACGGGTGGATCCACATCCCTTCGTTAGCTGGGGAGGCCGTACTCCGAAGCCGCGAAGAGGGTAAGCTAGTCTACTGGGGTTTACTGGAAAGACGACTCTGGGAAAACGGGAACGGGTACCGGGCGGGGTGGTGGCGTGTGACCCCTGTAGGACTGGACTTCGTCCACGAACGGGTTCAGGTTCCTGAGTTCGTGTTGATATACAAGAATAGGCTATTGAGCCATTCACCCCAGAAGATCTCCGTCCGTGATGTCCTGAAGAAGAAGAAGAAGCCCACCTACGATTACGATACCCTTATGACCACTCCCCTTGCCGAGTGGTAACTGTCACAATACCCCGCCGGGCATGAAGCCCGGAAGCACACTTCTCCCTACTCTCTTGCCCAGGAGCATTGCGATGAACAAGCAGGAACTGATCGAAGGCATTCTAGCGAACCTCGGTCGCGGGGATGTGAGCAAGGCCGTCGTCAAGGACGTACTCGACGCCACCTTGGCTACGATCAAGAAGGGCGTGAAGAAGGACTCCATTGCGTTGGTCGGCTTCGGCACCTTCCGCACCCAGCGCCGTCCTGCTCGCAAGGGTCGCAACCCGCAGACCGGCGAGTCCATGAAGATCGCGGCGAAGACCGTGGTGAAGTTCAAGCCGAGCAGCGCCTGGAAGGTCTAGACGAATCCCTGTTACGTCACTGTAAGGGTCGGCCACCCGGTCGGCCCTTGTCAGTTTCCTCTGAAAGGAATCGCGATGGACGCGATGGACCGCGCCGAGCATTTGCAATGGGCCAAAGGTCGTGCCTTAGGACTCCTCGATTCAGGTGACATCGCTGGGGCAGTCACCTCGATGCTCAGCGACCTAGAGCACAGAGATCTCCGGGACCATCCAGGGATTGAAATCGGCAAGATGCAGATGCTCACCGGTCTTCTCACCTCCCCCGAAAAAGCAAGAGACTGGATTACAGGATTCAACTAATGACCACCAACGACACCGCTCCCAAGCCGAAGACCGCCCTCGAAACTGCTGTGGACAATGCCCTGATCGATCCTTTTCGGGATGCGATACGAGACCAGCTTCGGGCCTTGATCGACTCCGATGATTTTAGCGTCCGCACCTTAGAGCAGATCGCCCAGGTAGCACCTCGTCTCCAAGAGGTAATGCTGACGCTCGACCCTGCATCCGGTGCCGTCAAAAACAAGCCTCGTGTTGCTCCGGGTATCTACTCCAACACGGGTTCGGTTCTTGGCAGTGGTGTAACCATAGGCAGCAACTTTTTGGCTGGAGAAGCCGCAACCGGTGGTGACCTCTCCGCCGGGCTTGGCGGCGAGACTTACGGGGCCAAGATGCTCCGTGAGATGCTAGCTGGGTTCCAGCAGACCTTCAACCGGCAAGACCCTGTGAAGTTGGTCCAGGCTATAGCAGAAGCACGGGACAAGGGTCTGGACGACATCGCAAGAAACCTAGAGGAGAGGCTCGACAGCCTCACTGGCTCGAAACCCAAAACATCTGACGATACTGAAAGAAAGTCGGAACCGCCGCCGCTTCCCGAATGCACCCCCGTACTTGAAGGAGCCGCTGAGGCGTCGTAGGTCTCCCTACCTACCGTCCCAGCCTACGGAGAGAACAGATGAAATGGTTCCTACCTAGCCACAACGGCGACATCCGCGTCGAGGGCAAATCCAGGCGACGTACACTCCTCACCATTCACGAGCCTACGCCCCACGAACTGGACCTCCTCAACCAGTTTGGGAGACTGTTCCAAGAAAGAGGGTGGTCAAAAACCACGGCCCTCTGGGATCCCGCAGGGAAAGCGAAGCAGACCGTCACTCTCAAAGGGCCGGTCGCTGAGATCGGTGCTGCTCTCGTGCAAGGATTCAAGGCAGGGGAGCAGACCCTGACTGCCGTGGTATTCCGCAACGGTGAGATCGAGACCTACACCGGGGCGAAGTCCGCACTGAAAGCAGCGGAGGACATCAAGGACCGGGAAGAGAAGGGCAAGGACGGAGACAAGGCCGAGAAAGCCGCCACAGTGAAACGTCCTACTCCATGCTGTCCCAACTGCATCCCCGATTTCCTCACCCCTGCTGGCGAGGTGCTGTACGAGTTCCTAACCCCGGAAGAACAGCGGCTCTGGGAAGAGGAACACGCCGTAGTCGCTGTTGGGCAGATCACCCAACACCGTTACCTCATCTCCCACCGGAACTCGCCCCGCGCCCAGGCTCAGGGGAAGATCTGCATCGACCTAGATGCAGGCGGTGCAGTACTCCATTTCCATGACTGGTCGGTGCCTCCGGAGGAAGAGGTGCTAGCCTCGAAACTGATCCTGGAAAACGCGGAGCCTTGGCTTCGCCACGAAGCTACGCTAGCGCCCCACCCTCGGTTCAAGAACCCGTTCGGGGGGTTTGCCGATGGGGTCGCGGATGCTTCCTTCACAGCTACCGTTGGGGATTTCCTACGGAGCCTATCGAGGTAGAGTTCCGTCCCCGCCGTATGGAAGACCTGTGTGTGTGGTTATTGGGAGGGCTTGCCCTCGCTGCAATGGCTATGCTTACTCCCGCCGTGGCGGTCCGCTTAGGCCGTAACAAGAGGAGGCGGTATGTTTCGCCCGTTGATCGTCGCAGCCCCTTTCGGGAATTACCTGGGCTGGGGCTGGGCCACACGTACCCTCGGCACCTTCACCCTCTTCAGAAGGCCTCCAGGGAATCCAGTTGAGCCCGTTTCGGGAGGTCGACTCTGGAGGATCCTCAAGACGGTCCGCTACAACCCTCTCCGCCGTTCCTGGCGAAACAAGATCGGTCTGCGGAACCCAGGGATCAGCAGCCTTTTCAAGGATCTAGCTGAGACCGATGACACGCCAGAGCCCAAACGGAACCACAAGGATCACATCATCTCCGTCCACGGCTTCCATCCCTTCGAGTGGGCGATGCTGACCGGGATGGCTGCGAAGTGTTGGCCAGCGGCCATAGAACTCAACCTCTCGTGTCCGAATGTGGAGTGCGTGGATGAACCACTCACGGCCTTCGAGATGGCGCTCCAGGGTATGGGGACGGAACGTCGGCCCGTGATCGTGAAGCTGCCACCTCCCGGTCACGGAATGGAGGCCTTGGCAACGGGTACTGCACAGATCTACCGGAACCTCACGGGGAGTCCTCCGATCTTCCACTGCTGCAACACTATCCCTACGCCTCGCGGTGGAGTATCAGGGAAGCCTCTCAAGCAACTAGCCATCCGTGGGGTCCGTTGGCTTCGCCAGCAGTTCCCTACCGCCCGGATCATTGGAGGTGGAGGTGTTACGTCACTGGACGATTACATCGACCTCCGGGATGCAGGGGCTGACCATGTTGCTATCGCCAGCTGCCTCTTCTTCCCGTGGAATGCGTTCTGGAGGATGCCTCGAATGAGCAAGGGGCTCAAAGCCAGATGATCCACACCCCAACAGAAACGACGGCCCTTCGGCAAGCAGGCCTTACACCAAGGTGGTTCTCGGGCCTGCAATGCAGAGGCCAAGGGGAACGGATAACGAAGGGAGCCAAGTCCCCATTCCATCCGGAGAGCCCTTGCAGCTGCGGTGGCTCCGACAGAAGCTGCCAGTGGTGTGCTGGCACCGGATCAATCCTCAAAGACGACCAGAAGTGTCCGGGGCTAGCCAACGACATCGCAAACGGTGTGTGTCCCGACCTGTGGTCCATATAGCACTGCCATGTCCCGCAACAACTCCAAGTTCATGCAATGTTCTCCCTCCGGGGTCCGGATCCCCGTACCGGGGAAGATCGACCCTGAGAAGATCCACCCGGAGGACATTGCCTATTCCCTCTCCAACCAGACTCGTTTTGCAGGCCATACAAACCCTCCGATGAGTGTCGCGGAGCATTGCTGGAGAGCCAGCTACGAAGCTGCTCCGGGGCACGAGAAAACGGCTCATCTCCACGACGGCAGTGAGTACCTACAAGTAGACGTTCCAACGCCCTTCAAGGTTCTCTTGCCTCAGTACACGGTCCTGGAAGCTGAAGTCCAGCAGGCCATCGCCATTCGCTTCGGGATCCCCTATCCCTTTGGAGACGAAGTCTCCCGAGTGGATGCTGTGTTGCTGGTCACCGAGATTCGTGACCTCATGGGCGGTACAGAGGGCTGGGGGTTCGATCACATCGCACCCCTACCTCGACGCATTGTACCCATGCCACGTAAACTGGCTGAGGCCATGTGGCTCCGCCGCTTGGACGAACTGGAAGGGCGACTCGGAGCCCACCATTTCGGTTTCACCAACCGCCTAAGGCTTCTGGTGTGGAAGCTGAAGTCCTGGATCCTTCGAACCCCACGAGCAAAATGAACAAAGACGAGATATTCCACGAGACGGAGCAGCGCATTGCAGAAGGCGATTGGACGATCATGGCTATCGCTGGATCGTGTACTTGCGAGTCCTGCCAGTCCTGTCAGTCCCTTCCCTCCCACGACGTGCCTTTCTTCTACACCATAGGCCTCTACGCGAAGCGTCTCCCAGAGCTAATCCTCTTCGCTCACATCCACCCTCATGCAGCTGCTCATGTGGTCAACGCCGTCGCTGACCGACTCTCAGAAGGTAAGATCACCGTAGAAGACGGCCTGCGCGTTCCGGATATCCTCGAAGGCCACGACCTGAAGCTAAGGCTTCTAGGGGATCTATGGGGGTTCACCGACGAGGACGAACTCAGCCACTTCGGTTTCGGTATCAAGTTCGCCTCAAACCACAAGGAATTGTACGACCCCCGTATCTCCGCAATTCAAGTGCTTTGGCCCGATCCTAAGGGCGTCTTTCCCGATGAGGAGGGGTACAACCCTCAGCAAACCCAACCGCTTCTCAAGGGTGCGCGAGACGCGAAGCCGAGGTGGGAAACCAACCCGTTCTTTCCTCCGAGCCAGAACTAAATGCACCGGCCCTACAGCGAACACATTCTCTCTCCAGAGGTGGTAGGCCTTTTCACACAGGCTCGTGATCTCGTAGATGCCTACTTCGCAGTCCCGGATCCCCTCCCAAATGTAACGCTACGGTGCCATGAGATGGCGAGAGCAGTGACTCGGCTGCTCGACCCTGCGGAAGGGGTCCAGGTCCACGTCGAAGATGGGAAGTTCGGTGCCGTCGAGCATTCGTGGCTCTTGCTCGTAGGGCGAGGGCCTGCGATCCTGGACGTGTACGCTGTAGGTACATTGCCTCCAGTCCAGCTGCACGATATGAGTCCTGCGCTTCCTACGATGCGAAACTACGAGAAGGGATTCCCGCGTACCGACATCCGCGAAGACGTTGTAGACACCGTCGTCGCTGCGATGATCTCCGGAGCAACCCATGAAATGCAGACACCGCAAGCCTGACTACAACCGGTTCCCACCACCACCACCCAAGAAGATGCAGGAGTTCCTGAGCCCCTACGTCGATTCTCGGGACCAAGGTGGTGAGGTCGAGTTCATCCTCGGATCGGTCAGCGCCCGGAGGTTTGACGTTCCGCCTGGACTACGCCTCGAACAGCTGGTCCAGTGGATGATCGAACAGGAAGGGGATATCCGGATCGTTGATGGATCCCTCCGCTTCGACCGTGTAGGTGGGGTGGACACCGTCAGTGGCGAGTGGACGCTGAAGTTCGACGGTGAGGAGGGCTTCCGGCTACTCACTGTCGTGCTGCACAACAAGAGGGGGGAATGATGACCGCTGACATCCTCATCGGGGCTTTGATCGCTCTCACCATCGTCTGGGGTTACAAGCTGATTCGCAGGATCACTCATCGCTAGGCAGCGGCGGGTCGGCTACGAACTGATCGTTGAGGATCCGGAGTTCAGGGGGCATTGGAACTGGCACCCCCGCCTTAACTGCCGCTCGGTATTGCTTCAACCATTCACCTAACACTGGGGCTGCATAGTCCTGTGTCCAGCGAGCGAGGTCGTCCTCGAAGTCGTCGGGTGAGAAGTCCCAATCGTTACCTTCCTCTTCGATCTCCGCTTCGATCCGGCTCAGATCCGCCTCGAAATCCTCCAGGACCCCTGCCTCGGCCATGAGGTCACGGACGACTCCGTAGGCCCCGTAAAGGCCGAAGAAGGGCTGGGTATGCTGGTAGTGCTTGAAGGCGTCGTAGGCCCCGAACGGGTCCTCATCGAGGGCAATCTCCGCGCCGGGGAGGATCGTAATGCGATGGATCACCTCGTCGCCCTCATCGAGAGTGCCTCGGGCTCCTGAGAGGTACAGCCGTTTCGACTCCGCGTAGTAGCTTGCGAAGTCTCTGTTGGGCGTCACGTAGAGGCCTCCCAGTGGTGTCATCTCCACCCCACCGTCGCCGTAGTAGTCCTCCTCTTCCTCTTCCTCTTCGAGGTAGCCGGTGCCGTGGTAGAAGCCCACGCTGTTCAAGGCCTCTGCCATTTCTTGGGTGACCGTGAGGAAGCTGACCTCTGGAGAACCTATGACTCCGGGTGGATTGGCAACCCAATCATCGCCTGTCCAGGCTAACGAATACGCTAACCGTAGACGGGAGGGGGGCACCTCGTGGAGGATGACATAATCCTCCTCCGGGTCAGCGGTCTCGTTGTCATCGGGCTCAAGTTCGTAGCCCTTGGCATCGACCTCCCACACATCGATAGCCTCGGCTTCGTAGACGCCTCCGGGTTCGTACATGAACTGCCAGCTTGTCGGATTCGTGCTGACGTACACCCCCTCTTGCTGCCACCCTCTCGAAGGAAGCAGTCCCCGGCTCTGAATCGAAGCCCGGTCTGCGGCCTGGGCGACGTGGTAGACGTGTCTCGTCGTGGAGGAGCCTGTGGTCCAGCCACCACCCCGATTCATCGAGTGCAAGCGAATCGCAGACGCAGGGATAGGCCCTCCATACCGAACCGTCCCCATGTACGCGAGGCTCTCCTCCCAAGAATCAACACCAGCGTCCTCGTCGGGCTCCAGATCATCCAGCACGACCCCGTCCACTGAGATCTCCAGGATCACCGGCTCCCCGCCGTGCTTCTTCGCAGCCTCCCGTGCTGCGAACCGCACGTCGTTCCCAGGGTCTGCTGCCAAGTAGGTGTACCGAGGATCCCCCTCCGGTGCTGAAAGCCCTGCATAGGTCGCCTCCGCTCCCGTCTGCGATCTAGGGAGGAGCCCCTCTTGTTGGATAGCCTTCCAGGCTTTGCTGCTGGTCCCGTGATACCAACGGGTTACCACGGGATCGCTATCGATGAAGTCATCTAACCGCCCCGCATCGAAGCCGTCGAAAACCACGGAGAAGTCTGCTACCTCTGGGAGAACGTCCACCAGCGACTGCAACTCATCCCGCACGGTCGGGTGTAGGGCGGTCCGCTCTTGCGGCTCCACGTACCGCTTCCGTTTGTTGATGACTACCTTACACTCCGATGCAGAATCTTGGAGGGTACTTCGCCGCCACTCACCGTCGTCGCGGGTTAGGTACACCTCTGCACGAGGTTTATCGAAGACTTCTCTGGCACTGCCCATTACGGTTCCTCACCGTGACCGGCGTTGCTCGGGCGTGGGCTCCACCTTCTCGATGAATGGCTCCCAGCGACGGATCCTCGCCCTGGCGTTCTTGATCCTACGCTTGCAATCCTCCGCACCTACTCGGTGTTGCTCCTCAGGAGTCTCGCAGAGTTCGATCTCAGCCTTAGCTTCGGCCACGCTCCGCTTCGCTGCCAGCAGACGGCTCTTCAGATTCGTAGTACGACGCCCTCCACCCAGGCCACTCACCTCCTCAATGAAGATCGGGGTATCGAGGTACCTGTCACGTCTTCCCGAGCCCGTGTCCGACACGTAAAACGAACGTGCGCCCGGCTCGTCGCGAGTGGTGACTACGATCCCATGCGTTGACTCATGCCACGAGGCCTCGAACGCTGTAGGTCCACGAGGGGTTTTGTGGTCAGGATGGTACGCAAGCCTATGCCAAGTGAAGGCAGGTTGGTCCCTTAACAGTGGGCCAGTACTTTCTTCCGCAGACGGGCCGCGAACCTCACCACCGATCTCCGCCCCAGAGTAGGCCTCTTCCAAGGCTTTCCGTAGGCGGTCTGCTTCGTCGCGACCGAACTCGTCTACATCCACTGGGAAATCGGCGTCCATGCTGTCGCCCACCTGCTGGTCGGCGTCGTAGACTTCAACGTACCACCCTGGATTGCTGGGCTCTTCGTCCCACCAGACGTACAGGTTGTACTCCGCGTATTCTTCGTCCTCTTCGTCCTCATCCTCGTCTTCAAGATCCTCCTCGTCCTCTTCGTCATCCCCAACGAGGTAAGGCGCGGCAGCACTTGCGGCATCGTACCCATCGTCGTACCACTGCTCGCTGGTGCCTTGAGCAAGCAGCTGCTCCGCGATGTCTTCGGGTACATCCTGAAGCATAACCAGTGCGTAGTCGTCCTCCCTCATTTCGAGAGGCCAGAAGCTGTCGCTCCAGCCTCGGTCGAGGTCATCGGTCGCCCCGGCGAGGTAGTCACCGATGTAGAGTGCAATCAGATCCATAGTGGGTTCCTTAGCTAGCGGGTCAACCAAGCGGCGTAGTCGATGGCAGTCTTCGTGAGATCCTTGGCCCTGTAGTACGTTTCGTCGGGGCCTTGGAGAACCTCACCTACCCCAGGCACTACAGCAGGGCGGAAACCCTTGGCCACTAGGTCTCGAACATGCTGTTTTCGGGTCTTCACCGGCCCTCGATCTAACGTCATCGTAGCATTCAACGTCTTGATGATCCTACCCCGCTTCAACGGGGAGAACTGGTCTGCGAAACCCTCTGTGTCTTCTCTCTCCGCGAGAGCAGCTTCTTCCTTCGCCTCCGCAGTTGCAACGCGCTGCGCCATCCGCCCCGCAGACGCTGCCTTCCGCTCATCGAGATCGATCTCGTCCTCCAATTCGGTTAGAGGGAGTACGTGGTGGCCGAAGCCCGACTCACGGCTTGATGGGGTTTCGATCACAACGCGATCCTCACCCAGGAGGCCGATGACCTTCTTCAGGCCTTCCTGGGATTGCCATTCGCGTCCTATCGGAGAGCCTGACACATCCACCCCCTGAGCGAAGCCGTCGAGCATCTCTACAGCAAACTCGTACGACCCCCGTAAAGCCATCTCTCCAAAGGACTCCACCAGATCCTCGTCATGGTCTTCTGGAGGCACCCCTCGGCTATCGAGATAGGCATGGGCAATCTCGTGGAGAATCGTGATCTCAGCTTGGTCCTTAGGGAGGTACGGAGCAACGACAATCACAGGGGATCGCTGTGAACTCGCGGACTCGAAGACGTAACGAGCCACATCGTTCTCGAAATCCTCTGGGTTGCCACCAAAGCATACCACCGGAGGCTGAAGGCCCATGATCTCGTCAAGCATCGGCCAGTGTGTCGCCATGATCGACAGCACAAGCTGCGCCTTGCTATCCGAAGGCGCGTCGTAGCCGTAGTCTTCAGCTACGACTGCCACCCATTCTTCATCGATGGTTGAAGGATCATCGGGGCCTACATACCGGATAGGGTCAAAGCCCTCATCGATAGTGTATTCGTACAGTGCGAAACCATTCATGGGTACTCCTGGCCCGGCCATGGTGATTGTCCCTCAACCAACAAGAGGGGGAAGCATCGTACCGTGCAGCGGCAACCTTGTGGAGGCAACACACCCGACCCAACCAGGATCGAAACCCAGTCGAGGGGGTTTGACATCTGAAGTAGGTCCAAACCCAGTCGAGGGGGTCTGACATATTTAAGGCCCTCGATTACACCATCGAGATACCCCCATCACCCTGGAACCCGCTTAAATAGGGGATCGTGTCCACTAGTCGGCATTATGTGACCCTTACTGGGAGGGGTGTAGGTACCCTGTTTCGAGGGGTATACCGGCTATCTGTCAAGACCCCTCGACTAGGTTTCAGCTGGGCCACGACTGGGTTGTATCGTCGGGTAGTTGTCAAAGCCCCTCGACTGGGTTTCTACGTCACTGAAACGACCACAACCTCAGGTCGGTCCCCGCAAGGAGAAAGCAATGCCCAACAGCCAACCCGTTCGTTGCCCTTACTGCAATGGATCTGGGCGCGTCCCTGTACATGAAGATCCCATGCTCGATGAGTTATCGTGCGGAGCAACAGTGCCGTGCCCTGATTGTGGCGGTACAGGACACGCTCCCATGAGCAAACGCGAAGCGATGTTGCAGTACCGTTTCGCCTGGGCCAAGTGGAAGCGAGCTACGACCCGTGAGGAGCAGGAGATCTATGAGGTCGAGATGGACCGGCTCCAGCCCTTCATCGCAAGAGGCCCCGACCCTGAATGGAAAGCGTTCGCTGCGTCACTATCAGGGTTCCTGGAGTTCTGGGAAGGACTCGCCCATGTTGTCGCTGACTATGTACCCGGAGAACCTCTGTCCGCACCGGCTGCTGAGGACTACCGCCGATTCGAGACGGAGTGGGATCCCTATCGCCAGTTCGTAGAGGAGTTGGACCCCGATGCCAATGAACAACGCTAGACGAGATCAGCACCACGGAGCCACACAGGAGACGACATGGGCAAACCTATGGCATGGCTCGAACGTGTAGAGAGACGTTCGGCTGTTGCGTGGATCTGGAACTGTGAAGGCACCGCCAGCCTCACTATCGACAGAGACACACTCGAACGATTAGTGGACGACCACTGTCGCGTAGACGTAGTTTACCGTGGGGATTTGCCAGTCAGGGGTTCAGTTATACGAGAAGGGCGAAAGCGCACGATCCAAAACTTCGCAGCCAATTCCGATGAGAAGATCCTCTGGTGGAAGAAACCTACGTCTACGAATCTGGACGCTAGGTTAGAAAATCTAGTTCCTCGGGTGCAAAGGGCCAAGGTAGATGGGGAAGATGTTGTGCGGGTGTGGGGTACTATAGGTGGTCGGCTTGGCTTCTCGATAATTGAGGCCGCTGACTACGACCACATCACTGCACTTGGATATAGGATCAGGCCCACAGCTGGACCGCCCCAAAGGGGTTTCCCACGAGTTACAACAGTAGCGGAAGGGCCTGGGGCGACTACTGCACAGGTTACACTTTCCCGGATCATCATGGGGGTGTCCGAGACAGACAACGAGAACGTAGTAGTTGACCATATACACCGACACGACGATTCGGCAGTTCCTTTTTCAGATGAGCGTCGGGCTAACCTGCGGTTGGCCACGCACGGCTTGAACATACGCAATCAACAAGCCTCGAAGCCTAGATACCGTGGTGTACACAAGCAGAAAGGCCGCTACTACGCCCACGCCTGTCCCCCTGGAGGAAAGAAGCGATTAGGGGGTTTCGATTCACCCGAGGCAGCAGCTAGGGCCGTTGACAACTACTACCGAACGCTTAGCGACGAGGTTAGTGAGTTCACCAGATACAACTTTCCTCGGGAGGGGGAGTTGCCGTTTTTGCCGTCGCATATAGCCGAGCAACTAGAAAACACGAGCGATGAGAGATAAACACCAATGGTCCCCGTACCAGCTGGCTGTCTTCGATGCCGTCTTGAATGGCGAAGGGAACCTCGTGGTCGAAGCTGTTGCAGGTGGTGCCAAGACCTCCACAGCAAAGGAGGCCGTGTTCCGATTCCTCGACGCCAACCCTCACAGCCGTATCGCGATGGTTGCGTTCAACACGACCATCGCGAAGAAGCTGAAGGACGAGATGCCTCCGGAGATCTACTGCAAGACCACCCACGGGGCCGGTATGGGGACCATCCCAGGGCGTTGTAGGGTGGATTCGGAGGGCGTGAAGCTGAACGAGATCATCGACGGCGTGGTAGGTGACCATCCTGTGATGTACTCACTGCGGCGGCTAGTCAAGCTGTTCAAACAGACGCTGATGGAGCCGACGTTCGAGAATCTCCTCCTGTTGGTGGACCGCTACAACATAGATGACAGCATCTTGGAGTACATGTGCTTCCAACACCTCTCCAACCGCGAAGCCGGGATCGTAGAGGAACCGGACGAAGAGGAGGAAGAGGAAGTAGAAGAGGATCCCGGCGAGTTGTTCCCTACGCTAGAAGAGGCACTCCAAGAGGACGAGCCGAAGCCCCCTAAACCACCGAAGATCCCCAAGACAATTCCCGCATACCTCCGGACGATCCAGAAGATCCTTGATCGATGCAAGGCCGATACCCGATTCATCGACTACGACGACATGATCTGGCTCCCCCACGCACGGGACTTCCGCCCCCGTCGTGGGTTCGATCTGATCGTGGTAGATGAACTGCAAGACCTGAACGCTGCCCAACTAGATCTCGTGAAACGTCTCGCAGGTCGGGGGGCACGGTTGTTGGGGATCGGAGACCGGAAACAGTCGATCTACGCATTCCGGGGCGCGGACGTGAACGCCATACCCAACTTTATCACTGCTACTCAGGCAAGGACATTGCCCCTAAGCATCACCTACCGGTGCCCTCGGAAGCACGTTCGGTTGGTCCAACGCCTCGTCCCGAACATCGAGCCCGCACCCGATGCTCCGGAGGGGGAGATCCATCTGGTACCACGGAACCATCTCCTCGGGTTGATGCGGCAGAACGATCTTGTTCTATGCCGCACCAACGCTCCTCTCTTGGGCGCGGCCTTCGCTCTCGTTCGACGCGGAGTGAAAGCCCACATTAAGGGCCAGGGGGACATCGGCAACGAACTCCTGCGGTTGCTGGACAAGGTCCGTAGATTCGGTACGCGGAACGAGGGAGACGAACTGGAAGAGGGCATCGACCGCCGCTTAGACCTGTACGTTCGCCTCCGCGTCGAGAAGCTGACCAAGCGCGAAAAACACTCCGCTATCGACCGCCTTCGAGACATGGCCGAGTGTCTTCGCCTGTTCATCGATGAGTCCAATAGTGAGGCCGATCTCCAGAAGCGGATAGAGGATCTCTCCGACGAGAAGCGGCAGTACGGAGTAGGGCTCTCTACCATCCATCGCGCCAAAGGCCTGGAGGCCAAACGAGTCTTCATCCTCATGCCCGCGATAATGCCTCTTACTTGGTGCAATCAACGTAATTGGGAGTACACCCAGGAGATCAACATCGCCTACGTTGGCCTTACCCGGTCTATGCACACCCTATACCTTGAGGCTCCGTCGCTAGGCAGCTTCCACGATTCCCACCAGATCTTCGGTGGGTTCCACGAGTTCGACACCCTCCCCCACGACTGGACAAGGAACACGGATGCCTGACCAACCCACTTGCCGTCGGACGGCGTGTGCCAACGTAGCTACCCATCGACACCGTCAAACCGGCGATCTCTACTGCCTCCCCTGTGCCCGGAGGATCAACCACCACAACCCCGGCCTTGTTGTGCCGTTAGGGAACTCGCACACCCCTGAGCCAGTGTGTCCTCATTGTAGGGCCGAGATGACGGACGTTTGGGATCTAAACCTCGAAGAGGGATCGCCCTTGGAGGTTGAGTGCGGGTCCTGCGGGAAGACGTACACGGTCGTGAAGAACGTGAAGATCACCTACAGCACTGAACCTTAGCCCCCGGTGTATCCAACAAGAGGAGCAGAGATGGGAAAGCGGATCTCCGACAAACTGCGCGAACTCCTGGTCCGTATGGCCGACGAGAACTGGAAGCCGAACGGCCTGACCTTCGGTATGTTCATCATGGGTGGCCAAGACACGGACATCCTCGTACGCCGTGGTTTAGTCGAGTATCACAATGGCAAGAGGGGCACCTCCACACGAGGTCACAAGGACGGCAGTATCACCCTGAGTGCCGGAAAGGACTACTACGAGATCACGGACAAGGGCCGACGCGCAGCTGCTCAGTTCCGCAAGGCTGTGGCGGCACCCAAGGAAGCGAAGAGGCCGAAGAGAAGGAAGGCGAAGAGCGCATGACACCGCAGTCCCCTAGGGATCTGTTCCCCAACACAATCCCGCTTAACGATGCCAAACCAGGGATGCTTATAGCAACAGGGCCAAATCCTGAGTCACTCATAACCATCCGCTTAATGCCCGATTATATACTGTACGAGAGTTGTATCGCTGTAGGTACTGTAGACTGGACTCCCAATGGAATCCGCGTTCTATTGGGACAAATTGGAGACAGTCGAGGATTAGCCCTCCTACTACGAACGGCCTCCGAACTACAGGATGGAAAGATTCCTTTTGCTGCGGATCACAGCCAGGAGATGCGCGATGGTACACAATGAACCCCTAGGCGAAGGCGAAGGTACGTTCTCCGACGCATCGACCTCGGACCGCCCTTGCGGAAAGTGCAGCAGCCAGAACGTCACTGTCCAGAAGTGGAACTCAGAGGACGGCGGCTACACGGACTATAAGTACACCTGCGCGGACTGCGGCCATGTGTGGTGGCTTGAAGGAGGCGATGCGTAGATGGCCGACAAACTCACCGAGACCCAGAAGAACCTACTGAGGGTGATCGTATGGACGTGTTGGAGGCTAAGGGAGGTCACCCCCAACGAACGCCGCCTGTTCATCCTCCTTGTGTGGCGTCACACCACCGACAAGAACTACTACCGCCGAACGGCATGGCCGGGGAGAGCCTTCAACAACCTGAAGGAACTGGGCTACGTGACCACGGAGTACACCCCTACGCAGAAGGCCCTAGACACACCAGGACTGGGCATCCTCGTCACCGACCTCCCAACCAACTCGCTGTAACCAAGGGAACCTATGGAGCCCAACATCCTCTACCTGACGGACGTTGCCAGTCCTTTCGTCCCTGTTGCTGGTTGGTACGCCTTCGATGAGGCGGGCCTCCCCATCGGCCCGTGCGCGACCTATGCCCACGCGGCTCGTGCGCTAGACGAGTACATCCACGACCACCTCTACCCAGACCTCGAACGTCAGGGCCTGCTCTCGTCACCACCTGCGACCCGTACCTGTCCCCGATGTGGGAAGCACACCCACCTACGGATCACCGATCAACGCGACTGGCAGTGCGTTGCCTGTGGTTTCAGCTGTGTTTGGTAGGATAGTAGTGACAACCCCCGCCCCTCTTGTTTGGTCGAACGATGGACCGGCCCAACCTGATTGTATACGTCCACGGCTTCGGCGGTGAGCAGGGCATGGCCTACAACAGCTTCGAGAAGGCTGTTTACAACGCGGCCCGCTCGTGGATTCCCTTCTACGTGCATCGTTGGCGGTCGGGCCACCTCCACCAAGTACTGGCCGATGAAGGTATCACCGTGGTTCGAGACCTACTCGGCGGTAAAGGAGTGGGAAAGGCTACTTGCAGCCTCATCGAACGGGCTCTTGACAAGCTAGACAACTTGGAAAGCGCCGCCAAGGAAGGTGCGGAACGGCTCCGTGCCTACCTACAAGATCTCTGCGCGAGGAGGAAGCGGTTCAGCATCATCGCGTACTCGACTGGTACTAAAGTCACCCGCAACGCCATCAGTGAAGGCCACGGCCCGGACCCTATCTCACATCTGCACCGGGTGGTCCTGGTTGGGTCCATCCTCACCGATTCGGAACTAGTAGGGCTGCCAGACCGGGTAAAGGGACAGCGTGTGACGGTGACCTATCCCCCTGAAGGCAAGGATGATGTTCTACGCAGCTACTACCCGTGGACCAGCTTCGCAACCGGAGGTCCGATCCCTGGGAAGGTCCAAACAATAGGCGAGGTAGGATCTTTCCACCCGGAAGCAGAGAACATCCTCGTAAACATCAACAACCACCTGGACTACCGGAGGTTCGGTCCTGATATCTTGCGGCTTGCCCTCCGGCCTCTCTCTGCTACGTCACTGTAGGTGGTGTGACCACAGGTTGGTCGAAACCGTAAAAGTTTTGCAGTTTCCGGACCCTGAACACGAAGGGCTGGTCTCTTCTCAACACGATCAACACCCCATGCCAACAGACGTATACGCTAGGCACTTCAAGGCCGCACGGGAGTTCCACGCAAAGAACCCCGAAGTATGGAAACTGTTTGTTCGCCTTACTCGGCAACTAATTAAGCGTGGCTTCACCCAATACTCAGCAAAGGCAATCTTCCACGTCATTCGCTGGCACCTCGACGTACCCAACTCCAAGGGCCGATCATCGACCCGGATCAACCACGAGTTCTCTCCGTGCTACGCCAACATGTTTATGCAGAAGTACCCAGAACACGAAGGCTTCTTCCGTAGCATAAAGCCAACCAAACCCTCCTCCCATGCCACATGGTCGCAACTTGAAGACCTGGGAGACACAAAAGAGGACTATCAAGGCATTGGTCTAGACGAAGACGAAGATTAACCTTCCGGAGTAGAAACCTAGGATACTATGGCACTGCCCCGTACAAAACAGAAGCGCCTGCTCAAGCTAGTGGAGAACCTCCTCTACGCCAGGAAATCCAGCAACATCCCTCGTGAGCAGAAGTGCTACGACGCTCTACGCCGGTTCTGCACCGACAGTGGGATCGACTTCAACGAGGCCCTACAACAGAGCATCGACCAGCTACGCAAGAACGTTGCTGCCCATATGAATGGCATCCTTCCCCTCAGGTAACATGCAAGAGAAGTACCTCAAACTGATCGAGGCCTTGAAGCAGGCAAAACAAGCGGCTCAGGATGCCGACCCTGGCGAAGACAACGACGGGGGATCCTGCAACTTCGACTGTCCTGCGATACACCTTCCGAGGGTGAAGAGCAGTACCCTTGCTACGGTGAAGGAGAAGGCAGGGGTGGGCCTCAGTAGCATCCACTCCTGGGGCGCGGGGTGGTACCGAGTAGGTGTGCCTCTGAAGGGACAAGCCGCTCGCAACACCGCAATGGCGGAGGCCGCTGCGAAGGCTTTAGAGGAGGCACTGAAGAAGGCCTCCCTACCATGGAAAGTGACCGTTTTCTACCAACTCGACTAGCCCCCGGAGAAAGGTAATGGCGAGTCCACCCCAGTCGAACAGACCCAAAAGGCGTGACGGTTGGGAAGATACCAACCAGCTACTGTCTACGGATTCGATTGCTCCTCCACTCCTACGTGATCGTAAGCAGTGGCTGGGCGCAACGAAACGTGAGGCAGTTCATCAGCAAGTAGATCACCCGTACCCTTCTTGGATGCCACACCATGGCTAAACACGAGATCACCCCTCGCAAAGGCCCGGAGATCGAGCGTGTCCCTGGTGTCGAGGAGACCATCCAACTGGGGCAATGGTATTGGGTCAAGCATAGCCTCGAAGGGGATGGCAAGGGTGGTGAAGAAGAGGCTGATGAAGACGACAGCCCTGCAAACGAGTGGTTCGGATGTGTAACCGGCTTCGGTAGCAACTACGTCAAGATCTCGGCACCACCAGCAGATCGTTACACCCTGTCGTCCTCATCACGCATTCACCTGGACGAGTTCCACGACTGGTGTCGCCTGGAACCTGATCCAGAAGCAGTCCTCCGAGGTTTTGTAGAGAAGTACCAGAACCGAGTCGCAGCCACGGCTGAGAAGATACAGCATCTGTTGCAACGGATCGGGGCGTTTCGGTTGCCCCAACGAGAGGGGGAGTCAAGTTCCCCTTCAGAACCTCAACACCAGCTGGCACTGCTGAACGCCGAAACCAGTGTAGAGGGGTACCAGCAGTTTCTCGCGACGGCCAAGGAAGAGACGGTCCCTCAACTGAAGGAACAGATGGAGGCCGATAGCTTCCAGTTATCCCGGTGGCTACAGGCTCGGACGTTACCTGCACAAGCAATGGCAGGCCGACTGGGCGATGCCCTCGATGTTATCAAAGGGCAGATCTTCAACGTCAACCTCTACGCCGGATTCGCAGAGGACATTGCCCAGATCCGAAGGGGGAAGCCTGCCCCAGCCACGGAGAAGCTGCACGTCATGCAGCGCCGTCTCTACATGGACGAGGAGAGTCTCGTTGCCTACGAAGTAGGAGGAATGGAGTTCGGAGACCTCCGGGCGTTCGAGAAGTGGCTCTCCCGCAAGGCAAACATGGAGCGGATCCTGCCTTTCCCTCGGACCTTGGTTGCATTCCGTGTGCGCCGTCACACCAAAAGGCGTGACACCCCTGACATACGGACCGCTTGGATAAATCTCTGGAAGGAGAAGGAAGACAAGTACACCTACCTGTACATCCGGAACGGAGGTCAGTTGTTCCGCATGTACACCGATATTGAGTTTGACGCGAGGATTTTCCCCAACAAGAGCGAGTTCAACGCTACCCCACCCCTCATGGCGGAGAGGGGCTTCGGAGGTGGTTTCACAGGCAAGCTGATCTCCATGGACCACTACGAGGAGTTGGTGGCCGAGTTTAAGGAACTGGAGCGTAAGTGTAAGGAGTGGGCTGAGGCGAACCCCGGCGTGTCTTGGGTCCACAATCCATATAACGGGGCTTGGCATGGGGCAGATGCGCCTGAGCATCATTATGCCCGTTTCTCCCCGGAGTCGGTCCTCTACGACGACATTGTGGCGACCATTGCAAAGCAGATCGAGTACTACAACCGGATCGTCCTCATCATCCAGGGGCTATTCGACCGGACAGAGGTATTCCATCCCCATCCTCCAGTGCAGACCTGGACACCCGAAGGTTTCGATGCGGCGATCACTTTGGTCTACGACGCAGACCGCACCCTTCACAACGGGGCCGCTCCGGACTTCGAGGCCTACCGCCAACAACTCAACGAGTCCCTGGGCGAAGGGTTTGTGACCATGGGTCAACAATGGTACTGGCGGGTAGAGCAGGGGAAGAAAAAGAGGAATACCTGGGGCAACCCAGGCCCTGGAGAGGTAGCCCGGATCATGGAATGGAAACCGCGATCCCGAAAGGCTACGTACCGTTGGCTTCGACGGCGACAATCCTGGTCCTCCGATCCGTGGAGCCCTTCCGGCCCCGTTAAAACCCTGGTCACCGTTCCAGCGGATGCCCTGGTCAACCTTGATGCCTATATTCCAGGGGACTTTCGCCAGTTCTTCCAAGATCCTCGTACCCGCGAGAAGTATTTGCAGTGGGCTCCGATCCTGCTCACTGCCGAAGAGTACAAAGCGGGGAACGTCAAGGTTGTAGAGAACCAGTTGGACCCAAGGCGGTGTGAGGACGAATGGTAACCGGAAACCAAGACAGGAGGAACGGAGGTCACGGAGGGTGGAACGCAGTATTAGGCGATGACTAGAAGGCCAGCAACGGCGTCGGGAGCCGGGGGACACCTCCGGCTCCTTGCCGTTTCATCCTTGAAATCGCTTCCGTACCGGCTTATAGCTGATATACCGAGTGGAGTGGCGGGGGAGCGCGGTCGTGTATCAGGGATCGACTCGTCCGCAGTGGGGTCACGCCTTCTCCCAGATCTCCCCTGCCACCCTGCTCACCTGAATCACTAAAGGCTGGTACACCCCTGGTTCACCGTCGAGATCAGCCGGGTCTACCGTATGCCACAGTTCACCTTCTGCGAAACCACCGCAGCTATCCGTTGGCACATCCGAGAGATAGGCCCCGAAGGCCGTAAGCTATCAGGGTTTCGGGGAGTCACTCTATGCGGCTTAGAATCTGCTTGGGATCTACAGACTGAGATCGAACCTCGGCTCTACCCACACTGTTGCCAGCAATGTTTGGAGCAGTACCTAGCGATGCGTGATTAGGGTCCATCCCATATCCTCAGCCTCTTCCTACAGACGAGCCGTGTCAAAGCTGATCGCCCTTCTCAGAGCCAAGCATCCCCTGCCAGAGTGGGCAACCTTCTGTGAGGTACCCAAAGGTACAGGGGCCGCAGGATATGGATCCCGGCGGATTGACTTCATTGCCTTGAACACTTGGCCCTCGAAAGGATTCAAGCGAGTGGCCTACGAACTGAAGGCCACACGTTCTGACTTCCTCCGTGAGTTGGAGAGTCCTGCTAAACGCAAAATGGCGGAGACGTACTTCCACGAGTCCTACTTCGCCGTGGAGACCGATGTGTGCAAACCGGAGGAGGTGCCCGAGGGGTGGGGCCTCCTGGTAAGAACCAAGAAAGGGGACAAACTGCGACGGGTGAAAGTTCCAACGCAACGGAAACCCGAAAGCATCCCGGAGACCATGTGGATCCATCTCCTGCGGGATACGTGCGAGAAGATGCACCACCGCCAACAGCCTCTGGATTTCGAGGGCGGCAAGATCACCCCAGAGGAGGTCCAGAGGATGGTGGACGAAAAAGCAGCCGAGATCGCTCGCCCATGGAGAGCGCGGCAAGAAGAAGCACAAGCCGCCCTACAGCAGGAGATCAAGCGGTACCAAAACCTTCGCAGTGCGCTCCTTCAACCCTTCCGAACCCTAGCCGAGATTGCCAAGGACTCCAGCTTCAGGAACCGCGTTTGGCGTCATAGCGGAAACGGCCTACACCTCGATGTACGCGAAGACGACGACAAACCACCGGTCACCAGTGCTATGGTACGAGCCTGGGCTCGAAACGTTCAGGGTATCATTGCTCACGAGATCCTAGGTAAACTGAGGTACGCTGTGAATGCCATGCAGGAACTCGAAGCCTGCGCCATGGAAACCATAGATCCCGACGACTACAAGGAAGGCAACCGGATCCTTTCCCTACTGGACATCGATACCTTAGACGTGCCTCGGGACAACCCTGAGGAGAAACCCGGTACGACCTGTGACGGAGGCTAGATCATGCCCCCGATTGCGACCCGAGTAACGTTCCAGCGGAGGCTCCGCACATTCGAGCCCGGTAGCAGCTTTGAATTGCGACCCCTCACCATCCTCGTAGGGGACAACGGGACAGGAAAAAGCACCCTCCTACAAGCCTTGTTCTGGACCCCTGATCTCGTTCGGCAGACCCAGATCGAAGACGGCAACGTAGTCCGAATGGTCCACTTGAGAGGGCAGGCCGGTACGACTCGAACACTCTTCTACGACTTCGAGAAGGAGAACCCGAGGACCAACCATCCCTTTACCACCGATTCGCAAGAGGCCCCTCACATGGCTTCACAGTGGACTGCCCAATCTCACGGCGAAACGATCCGAGCGAGTCAGCAGTTCCTCCGCAAGGCGCTTCTGAACGACCCTCGGCAGCAGAACGTACCGGGTTGTGCCTTCCTTCTCGATGAACCGGACACCGCCCTCTCGCCACGGGCTTGCTACCAGCTGGCCCAGACCTTCCGCGTACTGGTTGAGCAGGGGCATCAGGTGATCGCTGCCGTCCACAACCCCATCATCATGCTCAAAGCCCGAGAGGTGCTGTCCATCGAGCATCGCCGTTGGATGGACGCTGGCACATTCCTACGACTCCAAGAGAACGAGATGATGCCCTCTTCAGGAGGGTACCCCGTGCCACCGCCGCCACCATCGCCGCCAAAACAAGAGGGGCCTCTCGATGCCTTAGAAGCCCCGCCTCCGCCGCCGGGATCCGGACCGGGAGAAGGATATCGCTAGGCTCTCGGTGTGCGGACCTGCCTCGCAAACGATGGGTTTGGTTTGTAGGGAACGAACTGCGGCTGGGACAACCGGAACAGCAAGTTAAGGCCTTCGCTGTCCTCCGTATCTTCCTGGTGGTTCTCCCGGAGTTCGTCGTAGGACTCCGCATCCCATATCCACAGGGCTTCGGGAGGGAGATCGTGCATCACAATGTAGGACTTCGAAGGAGTGTAACCGAGCCCCTTCCGTGACGGGTGTAGCCAACCAGCCCACTGCTCGTTCCCCGCATCCTTGTCGAGGAAGACCTCTTCGAGGTAGGCCGGATTCACCTGGACGATCATGCCCCGATGGCCGTACCAGTAGTTGGCCCAATTCATCGCGGACTCAGGGTCCTGCCAACAGAAGATCCCCCTACGGCCCCTGCCCCATTCCGTCTGGGCCTTCAGCCCCTCCTGTTTGATCTGCTCTAGGAGGCTGCGGGTGGTGCCGTGGAAGAGGCTTCCTGCTTCGCCACCTGTTCTCTCGAAGCGGTTCTGAAGGATCTTCGCAACGTTCTTCTTGCCCGTTAGTCGCTGACGCAGTTCTGCGCTTGGCGGAGGAGGGCCTTCGGGATCGTGCCACTCGAAGCCGTGAGGTGGGGGCATACCGACACCCCTCTGTGAGGCCACTACAGCCCAGCCCAACCCTTCACGGATGGCCTCGGCGTACACCTGAGGGAAGTCAGGCGGCGTTCGCAGTGTCTCGCCGTACAACCCCTGGGCGTCCAAGGTATCGATGACGTTCTCCAGGCGGCTGTAGGGGAACCCGATGAACTTGTCGGCCTGGATGTTGAAGCCCATGGCTCGCATTTGGGAGAGTGCTTCCTCCTTACCGAGCCAGTCTGTCTCGGGGTAGTAGAACTCCAGAACCAGATCCCAGTCCCGCTTCTCCTCTTGGCCGTTTGTTGCAGGCCCTGATACCGAGGCCTTCCTATACCCCTTCAGCAAAGCAGTCTGCACTTCCTTCAAACTCAGCGCAGGGCGCAACGCCGCCCAGGCTACCCACACCTTCCCATAAGCGGATTGGCTCCAGCTGGTAAGCTGTTTCTCGGAAAGCCCCATCCGTTTGGCCTGCCGACCAGTGGTAAACGCAACATTCTCAGCAGTCGCCACGCTGTCGAGGGCATCTCCACCTTCCACGGACAGCTGGAACGCTGCCCTCGCCCATCGAGTGAGACGATCCTCCCAATCACTGGCGGGCGGTTTCGATAGAGAACCGGAGACGAGACCGGGCCACAATTCGGGAATGTACTCTGGTTCGTAGGAGTCCTCATCGTAGCCCTTCGGAGGGCCTTGCGGTGGTGCAGGCTTCGACGGCTTGCGCTTGGCTTTGCGCTTCGGCGTCTTCCTCTTTTTGGTCTTTTTCTTGGCCATAGTCGGGCTTTCGCTGGCTGCGGTTAGGTGCCCCTCTATACTACACCACTGGCCTGGGTACGGTAGAGGAGGACCAGGAGAATACCATGGCCGCTGATATGCTAGCGCATCCACAGCAAGAGAGCCCCGCAGCCCCCACCGAGGCTCTCCGCCGAAGGGTTTTGGCTCTCGAAGAGGAGATCCAGGAACTGCGGCGACTGCTTGAACATCGGAATAGCCTGAACTGTGCGTACGTTCGCCACCGTCGAACCCGCAGAGACTACTTCTACGAGCCTGCCGGTGCTGCTCATTCTCCGCAACGAAGGAACGCAAGTGCTAACCTCCAAGGGGTATCTAGCGCACCTACACAAAGGCCTTCCGCTGCCCTGGGTGTTGCGTCTACCCCTACCGAAAGCCGGAGCCGGAGAGGTTCGGCGCGAACTGTCATAGGTGATGGGGAGAGGATCGACCCTGTTGCGAAGGATTCTGCTATCGAACTGATCCGGGTCACTAACCCCCGTATGGTGTCGCCTAGCAACACCTTTCGCGAAGGGCTCTACTGCATCCGGATTATGTCTCCAGATCGCGAGTCATGGACGAGGCGGAGGTACCTCTTCATCTGGATTTTCGGAGAGGACTTCGCCTATGCTGCCATGCACAGGATTCTCTGGGCGATGGAATCTCCTAGAATAGCCACCGCCGACATCGAGGATTACTGCCCGCCGGTAGGACAGATTGTCCCTGACGAACTAGAAAGCGACTGATGGTGTTGACCATAGAGCAGGTGCTGATGCTGTCTTGGGCTGGAGTACTCCTCGTCGTCTCCGCTCGTGAGTACTTCCGCAAAGACGATGACAGCAACGAGAATGAGGAGAAACCTCCGGTGCCAACTGCTACAGCAGCCGCAGTGCTGATCCCTACCAACGGAAAGGAAGAACGGAAGATGACCGACTCGAACGAATCAAACAACCGAGGCACTCCGCTGGCCGCTCGGATCTACCTGACTATCCTGCTCCTCGGGTTCGTCTTTGCACTGGGCTACGCCCTCTGGAACTACGGAGAGGAGATCTGGGGTTCGGATTACTACCAAGAAACCCGTACATGGACCATCGGAGAGGACTGGAGCGTCGGCCCTGTTGAAGAGGCCCCACCGCCACAACAAGAGGAGGCTCCCTCCGAGGCGATCCAGACTCAACCGAGCGATTAGCGTAACTCGCGGTCCCAGTAGTCGAGAGTTCGTGCTGCTTCCTGCGCGAGAGTCGGCGTGTTCGCCGCTGCGTCGAGGGACTGGATAACGACGACCTTGTAGATCCTCGCTAAGGCTTGCACCTGATGGGGGCAGGCGCGGGCGATGGTGTGTCCATCTAAGAGATCTTCCCGTACTACCAGAGTCTGCATCAACTGCTCACCGTCCAGCGCCACAAGAGTATTTCGAGAGGGACCGCCCAATATCCCGAAGCCGTTCTCTACCGCGAGCCGCACCACGCCACATGCGGCTTTCTCAAAACCTTCCGGGGTGTCTAGGTCAATCTCAGGCATTGAACAGTCTCCAGGACACGACGCTTCGGTAACCTACCGTTCTATCGCCGCCGCGATGCAGAGGCAACACAGCGGCGTTGTCCTACGTCACTGTAGGAGGTGTCCTTCGACAATGCCCCTTCGATGGAGGAACCGATGGAACGTTACGACCTTGTTAAGAGGCACCTGGAACTAGCCCTAGGCGACCTCGCAGTACTGGCGGGTACTGTAGTGGGAGATGCTCCGTGGCAAGATGTAGCTAAGACAGCTGCGATCAACCTTCGCACCCTGGCCGATCTGCTTGAGAACGTCCATACAGAGAGATGGAGGTTTGTACGCAACCTCGAAGGCTCCGTTGTCTTCCCATGTCCCCTCGAAGTCCTGGAAGAGATCATCAACAACGATGGCGAATAACGAACGATCCTGCGGTCCCTGTCGAGTCTGCTGTTCTGCTACCGTCCTGGTCTACGAAGACAGGACCGTCAAGGACTTCGGTGTCCCCTGCAAGCACCTGAACCCAAAGGCTGGGGACTGCAACGGATGCACCGTGTACTCCAAACGCCCCCAAGCCTGCCGCGACTTCGTATGCTCGTGGTTGGACGAAGGAATAGGGAAACGCCCCGATAAGATTGGCATCCTCACCGAAAGCATGGGTGTGGTTGCCCACGGAGATCGTTCGGTCGGCCTCTACCTGTGCGTCGAGGTGGAATTGGGGAGCATGAGGAAGGGCCTCCCAAGCCTTCTCATCAGCATCGGTAAGCATACCGAGAAGAAGGGCCACCTCTACGTAGCCCTGGTCATGGCTTGGGACATTACCAAGAAACGCAAGGGTGGAACCCGTGGGGACTGGAACCTCGCCTACGTCCACTCCCCAGAGATTGGCGACAAGCAGGCCCAGGCTTATGCCTCCAAGGCCTTATCGACCTTCGAGCAAGAGTCTCCACAACACGTTGTGGATTATGTGGACACCATGTTGAAAGGCCGCAAGCGATGAAACTCAAAGGCCACGTCATCCGTAAGATCCGCGTCACTACCGCCGACTTCTCCCGCAAGACACGAACGCTCACCCTTAGCGGTACCGGGATCAATCGGCACACCCAAATCCTGGCAGCGGAGTTCAACCACTCACCGACGAACGGCCTCTCCATGAGCGGGGTGATCGCCTATATCCCGTTCCAGCAAGAGGTGGCGGAGAAGATGGGGGAAGACCACCTCGAACTGCTGCTCGTGCCGAAAGGCGAGGAAGTAGACTCCGACGCCGATCTGGAGTACCTAGGGCACGTAACTCTACGCCCGGAGAGCAAAGTGAAGGGCAAGACGTACTTCGTCTTCCGAGAGAACCACGATGACTGAAGAGAAACGCTTCGTAGTCGTGATTTACGCCGACTACAAGGCTCTCCCGAAGCTGCAACTGGTGAAGGTCCGGGCCATGCTGGAGGTCCCCATGCCTGGGGATGTGGTGGTGGTGAAGCCCAGGGCCGAAGGGCACGAGCATCGCTTCTACCGTGTGGACAAGCGGTACTGGCTCCCATCTGGAGAGGTTGCCCTGCTGACTAACCAGATCAAGCTGGACGACCGTGTCGCACTGGAGATCCTAAAGGAACCCGGTGCGAAGACCATGAAACTGCGGAACGATCCGCCATCTCAGCCTAAGAACCATGCCTGAACATCGCCCTGTGCAAGTGCTAGTCATCAGCACCTTAGACTTCCAAGAGGACGGCGAAGTCCCCTCCATCAAGAAGGACCGTGCTGTTTCGGACCTAACGCACATGCTGGTGAAGAGCAACGTTCTGAACAATGACGAGCGTAACGCCCTGCTAGCGGTCCTTACAGCGGCTATGCAACGAGTGGAGCAGAAACAAGAGGGCCGGGAACTGGATAGCGAAGTCCACTTCGTACACGGCACCTTCTCCATCTCGCAACGCATCATCAGCGGGGAGCAGATACAGCCTCATACGTCCGATCCCTACCCTCCGGAAGAAAGCAAAGGGTCCACCATGTCATCGCCTTTTCAGATCACTGCCTACCGAACCGGGACAGGAGAACTCGTAGCCCGTTACTTCATCGGAGGCGCACCCCTAGATACTGAAGGTAATCTCGCCACAGACGAGACCTTTGCTGGTTTCCTTGGGCAATGGGGAGAACTCCCTGAGAAGCCCGACGAGCAAGGCCGACTGCTCCCGAAGGAAACGCACGTCCTTCGGACTCGCAGTGGAGACCTGTTCCAAACGATTTGTGACCTGGAACGTGCCCTCCAAGACGCCGTTCTTGCTGCCGCCACCGAGAAAGCGGGGGAGCCCGTGACTTTGGAACTAGGTGCGTAGCGGTTCATCTTAACCCGCACCTCGGTGGTAGAACCATCGAGTCTACATCAGCTTCAACACGGCGCTTAGCACCTTCCACGCCGAAGACCATTCCTCGAAGAACATGTTCAGCACGGGGATCTCATAATGCTCTGCGATCCGCAAAGCCTGAGCGGTGCCGCCCAATTTCCGCCCCTCCCGAGTCCAGCAGACTACGAAGTCCACAGGCCGGTCCCCTCTCCGACCCAGAACTTGGGCCGCGTTCCGACGATGGAATGCCCAAGCCCGACCACGGAGCCCCTTCGCATTCGGATGGAACTGCTCTACCATCCGGTCTGCCCACTCTGTTGACTCTCCTGTGAACAGGATCGAACGGCCAAGCATTGGCAGCTTCCGGTTGAAGCCCGCGAACGGAAGGTACACGAGGCACCGCCGCCCCGCTCCCTGCTCGAAGGCGTAGTCCGCACCTTCAGCATGGCCTGATCGGACCCATCCTCCCGCGTCGGCCACCGCCGCGCCGATCAGGACCATCTCCTCACAGATCTCCTGTGGGGTCTCCCTCGAACCTATCCCTGCAATCACCACGGCCATAGAATCGTCCTCCGTTACGGGTCTGCTATACTGCCCTCAGTGACGCACACCTTAACGAGGACCGCCATGATCTCTCGCCTGGATTTCGAGCAGTTACAACCCTTCGTCCAGTCCTACGGTGCCCTGATAGCGGTTAGGGACGCCGTGCGTCGTACCCAAAGCGGCCCCCTGGATGATGCGATCAAACGGATCGCCCAGTGGCTTGAACAAGGGCCATTCCCTCTTGATGACATCCGAGCCGCAGTCGAACCCTCCACCTCTGAACCCCCTCCCGTTGGGGCCACAGCAGCTGCGGTAGTCGAACTGATTGACTCCCTTACCCCTGAGAACGCACAACACGCTTCAGAGGCCGTCACCCTTGCTGCGACAGCGATCCTCGGTAGGCCCATCGTCCATTGGCACGAGGGTTCGGAGTACCTGGAGCCGTGGTGGAAGAACCTCAGGACTCGATTCCTAGCCCAACAAGAGGGGCGGCAGGTGGGCAGTTCTCAAGCTACTGATCCGCCGCTGACTCCGGCTCAACTTCGGGATGAGTTCCATTGGGCGATGGAGCGGCTCGCTCGGGGGCAACGCACCATCACACCTGCGGCCTACTTGAAGATGCTGAACCCTTTCGAAGGGCTTCCCGAACCCTTCCCCACGTTCCGTGACATCTACGAGTACCATCCGAGGGGCGAAGCGGAGTATCAGATCGGAGCCGGATCCCACGCACTAGCTCGTGCTTTTCAGGGGCAGGTGAAAGGCATGTCGCACGTCCTCGCTCGTCAGATCGTCTTGGAGACGGTCTTGATGGCCTACAGTGTCTGGGACAACTGGGCGAGGAACAGCATCCTCGGTACGGAGATGGGTGCGTATCGGTGGGCTGACCGGACGGATCGCATCATCCGAGTCCTGGAGGACTGCGCGAGCGGGAGTTCGCGTCCCTTCCGGAACCTAGGGGACGAACTGGTTGCTATTGGTGACGAGATGGTACGAGCGTTCCAGCAGCGGATTAGACCCGACATCGACACGGGTTCTGGCATCGCGGCCCAGCGAGCGGAGCAGGCCCTGTTCTGTCTAAGAAGTTCCATTAACGCGATATGCGGTCGCAGCTGGAAAGCAGTGAGCCTGAGTGACTTCGTGACAAGGATACTACCCGATGCTGCCCAGACCTTCATGGACGGCAACTTGAGGGACGGCTATGTAATGGAGGCACCAACCCATGCTCGCATCTGGACGTTTTCCAAGCCTAGTCCTGAGGCGATTGAAGAGCGTAAGCGAGAGAGGGAGCGTCACCTAGACAACCCCTTCGTTGTCTCGGACAATCCTGGTGTGACCCGTTTTCTGCGGCGTTGGTGGCTCCGGATCTATCCCTTGCTGTTCAACTTCCGAAGCAGCATGGAGGCCCTCCCTACCGTGGGGATGCAGGTACGCGCCTCGCTTGCCGCCATTGAGATGGTGAGGCCAAGCCTGGACGAGGTCTTGTATGGCCTTCACGAAAGAAGGGGCCAAGGGGAGTACGCCCGAGGCTATATCAGCTACGTCCAGTCCGTGGACAGATACATCCGAGACTGGCTACGAGCCAATATAGAAGAGCGGCCCCCCGCTGCCGTAACGTCTACAACCCAGCTTCGAAGTGTCGCCCATGATCTGTGGGCGAACGCCGCAGGCGACATGCAGGTGTACCGTGAAGCCATATCGGCCCTGTTTGCGTACCACCTGCTAGGCAACACAGTCCACCAATTCCAGACGTACTACGTCCCACCCACCCACGAGATCGCCACGATCACTCGGCCATCGGATATCCAAGGCTTCATCGAAGCCCTTGGAGGACCACCAGCCATCATCGCTCACGCAAAGGCAGGCTACGTCGTAGAACACTGGGAAAACGAAGGCGACGACACCGAAGCCGTTCGCCTCGTCCCAGGAATCCCCAGCGATACCCTTCTCACCCGCGATTCGGAACGTCGCCGCAAGCTAGTCCAAGCCTACGCGGTGTGGTGGCGGCGGGTGAAGGGGCTGTTCCCTGTCCGCGACTTCGAGGGCGAGTACTCCTACGGGGGGAGCGGAGCGCCCTCCCTTGGCCCTACTCTTGAGGCCGAGGACGAATCACCGACAGAAACTCCTCCGGAGTGATCGTAGGCCTCCAGAGATGAGGGAAGCGGTCCTTCAGCTGATCCATCCAATGGGAGATCATCGAGTGGACCACGGTGCCGATGCGTTTCTCGTCCTGTGCATCGGGGTGGACTCCCGCTGCGACGACCTCCAGGTCTTGGTACAGGTCCGACCCAAGGATCTCGCGTAGAGTGTCGCCGGGGGTGGTGCCGTAGAGGCTGCAATGGCTCACCGCAGATTCCCAAGGGACCTCCTTCCCAAAGAGATCCAAGAGAACCTCGACGCGGATACCGCCTTCGATACCCTTTGCGAAGGACCAGTTCCGAACGGCCATAACACCGTCCATGACCGTGACGACACAGCCGTCGCTGCTGACGACGAACACCGCCGTACGCTCAAGCCGGGTATCAGCAAGGAGGCGTTCGAGGTTCCCGTTGGGCTCCGGGATCACGGACTCGGAACGTACGGCATCCTCCCCTTTCCCAGGGATCTGCACCTCCCCAGCCTTGTTCCTACGGCCCAGCCGATGCGTGAGGATCATCTGCACCGCAGGGCTGTAGCCAACCACATACTCGGCCTTAGCCGCCTCGCTCACGATCCGCTGCCGGATCTCGGCGTCTTCCTGCTTCCCACAACGCTGGGGGAATCGGTCTCGGTAGCGTTCGACAGCGTGTTCCGAGACCTCACGCGGGCTCACCAGGAATCTTGGGGTCACAGTCATCTCATCCTCCAGGTATAGGCCAAAGAAAGGGGCAAGAGGTATAGTGACGCACTGGGGGTATCCCCGCACCGACAGGCCGAAACTGAAAAAGTTTTCCACTTTTAGGTTTTTGGGGAGGCTTTAAGCGACGGCCACCCTCTTCCACTAGCTATCCCCACTGCTTAGGATGGCAACCCGACAGCCCGTCTCGCGACCCTGAGGGGTCCATCGAAGGACAGCCCGCCTTCTTATCAGGAGAACACTCATGGCCAGTTACCGAAGGAACCTCCCGCTACCGCCAGCCTTCACATTCGGAGAGTGTATCGAGTTCGGCACAAAGGCCACAGGAAGTACTTTGGCCGCTATCAAGCCTTCAGAGATCGAGGCCGCGAAGGCCTCGCTTGCTCAGCCGAAGACCGCTCTCGGGGCTCCGCAACGGACGCCGTCCCGTTCTACGCGGTCGTTCCTCCAAATGGCCAAGGCCGCGATCCTGCACATCTACGAATTGCTATCGTACTGCTGCCTCGGGTCGAAGTACATCTACTTCGGCAACAACCCCGATGGCGACGGTACTGGGAAGCCAAACGATCCCTTCAGCGACGGGATCACCTTGATGAACTACATCTACGACAACGTAGGTACCCTCGGAACCGATATCTGCGTGGTCGTGACAGGAGACGGTGTCGGCCCCGATGGATCGAGTACGATCCTTCCCATCGGCATTGATACACGGACTGGCGAGTACATCACCTCCAGCATGAACATCCGGTTCGTCAACCAATGCTTCGGGTTCAACTCGCCAAGTGAGAAGAGTACCGCGTTCAACGAAGCCCGGATTCCTGCTCTCCTGATCGCAGCGAATCCTGCCGGGGACAATGTCGTCCAGGTCAGTACGGATGGTGTAGATGTCGTTATGACGGATACAATCCTCAACGACCCTTCCACCCCTACCGGCATGGTCGCTGCGGTCAATTTGGTAGGGGCAGGATCAGGTGAGGCGGTGTTCCGTGGACACTACCAGTCCAACATCTTCGAGGCCGCTGACGCGGATCTCGGCCACGCTATCGCTTCCGCCGCATCTACCATCACCCTTACACCCTCTGAGAGCGGTTTCGATGATGTGACGCTCTACACCGAGCCCACCGTCAGGCCTGAAATGGCCCCGAACCGTGTGAAGGTCCAGTTGAGGAACACGAACAACATCACCTACTGCGCCAACTGTCCCGCTGTGAAGGTTTTCCAGAAGACGGACAGCCCAGCACAGAGTGGAGGGGCACACGAAGAGTTGGGGTACACCCAGACGTTCGGATTCAACGAGATCACGGTTACTGAGGGTCGTCCTTCTTCGGTGGAAGGCCCAGTCAACACCGATCCGCTACCTCTTGCCGAGGTCATTCATCAGGACTTCAGCACCCGTCCCGATGTCATCTTCGTACAGGAAGAAGGCGATCCGGTTCCCTTGGACGTAGTGGTCTCGGATCCCTGGACTGTGTTCCACCAACAGTTCGTGCGGAGTAACACCAACTTCTCTGATCCTACCCTGGGCTACGTGAGCCACTTGGTTTCCGCTAACACCATCGAACTCCACGAGAACATCTTCTCGTTCTCGGGGGCACAGAATATCGATGGTATCGGGGAGGACGGAAACCACACCAATCTGGCTCAATACCCTGCTGCTATCTTCAGTGCCGAAGTCGTCCGGTGCGAGAACAACCAATGGAACGGTCTCGTTGTTGAGATAGACAACACCGTGGTCGAGCCGAACGAAAACTTTAGCCCCATTCTTTTCGATGCCAACCGGTTCGGGGCTCAGGACGTTGCATACAACTTGGTAGAAGGGGTGGGCTACGCACCTGCGGTGTACTCCGCAGCCCATGGTGGGAGGCCCACCCGGATTGTCTATGGCAACAACACCCTGAAAGTGCCAGGGACAGAGGTAGAGTTCGGCGTGTTCAACAGCGTACCTCTGGCCAGTGTCGCTCATTTCTGGCACGTAGACGTGTACCGTCGAGTGTCCACGGAAACCCAGATCTACTCGGAAGGAACTGGGCCGGCTCCCATCGACCCGTTCGCGTTCCGTCCTGAGACCTTCTACACCTACGAACACGCCGACAATCGGGTCTACAAGCACTTCTACGACGTAGCAGGAGGTCCCGGCTCGCTTCCTTGGACCCGTACGCTCGATCTGCCTGCTACCTCGGACACGATCTACCAATGCGGGGGGTCCTTGCTGCGGCACGTTGGAGGGATTCCCAATGGAAAGGGAATCGCTGACAACCATATCTCCGAATTGATCTCGGAAGGAGCCACACCTGGGGCCGTATATCAAAACAACTCCCTGACGATTCTCGACATAAAGTCCCCCTCTGGTTCCGGGGGAGTCTTCCGGAATCCTGGAGGTGCAGAGATAACCATCGTACCACGTACCCAGGGGGCAACTCTGGCCGTCTCGGAAGGGGAGCCAATAAACCTGATTTGGCCGAACCTACCTGAACGCATCATCAACGGTGGTGCCGATTAACCCTTGAAAGACGAAACAACGGGGACCTCCGTTCACTCGGTGGTCCCCGTTGCTGTTTCGTGTCTAGGGTCTAAGCGTCCCCATGTGTCCCTTGTGGAGGCTCATCGCCCTCCTGACCATGAGTGAACACCGTCTTCGTCACCTCTACGGCGAACGTCTTGATAATCATCCCCACGAACCGCACCCACCACGGCATCGTCACCACCACCCAAGACCACTCCGCTACTTGGTTGCCCCCGAGCAGCTTCAACGCGATCAGCAGCAGTCCCAGGTCCCTTAGGGTCTGATTGACCAATGCCCAGGAAGACGGCTCGGTCACCAAGACCTTGCGAGCCTCACCCTCGTCCGTTTTCAAGAGTCCCATGCGTCACCTCCATGCTAGGGTCCATGAGACCCACTGTGCCCGAGTCCAGGAAGAAAAACAACAGCCCGAGGCCTGCGTCACTAGACCAAGGAACACGACCAGACCTCCGGAGACCTGAGAATGCCCAAGAAGATCAAGACCCTATTCGGGGAAGAGATTGTCCCTGACGACCAGGACAGCCCCGCCTTCGCTCTCAGTCCTTCCCGCTTCCTTGCCCTCGCCCAAGATCTGACCTCCAAGATCGAAGCGGCGAAGCCGAAGGAGAAGACGGCCTTGGAGTGGATCCAGAAGGCCCTCCGCGCCCTGGCCTGGGCAGCAGAGAATACCAAACGAGGACGCATCGAGTTCCCCTACTCCCTCTCCCAGCTGAAGAGTAAGGCCCAGGTCGAACTGCTCATCACACAGAAGCAATTCCCTCCCCCGAACCTCCGCCGCCGTGACCTCGGAATGATCCAGGTCTGGATCGAGGAGCATCGCAAGTACCACCCGCCCGATGCAGAGCCTAGCGGATACGATACGGCCTACGAGAATACGAGAAAGGCCAACGCAAACCAAGGCAACCCCGACGACCCCATCAAGATCACCCCCGAAGACTTCTCCTGGATCATCGTCCTAGTCCAGCACAAGGTCGAACGTGGCCAGTCCATCGCAAAAGAGATCGCCAAACGGTGCAAGGACCACCGGCTAGCCCTCCAGATGGGGCTACACACCCAGGCGATCTGGAACATGGCCCGCAAATGCCTCCGCAATATCATCGACGCCCACAAGAAAGCGAGCGAAACCCTCAGCTACCCCGAACTCAAACCCATCGATCCCCGTCCAGAAGATGACCCGCCAGAAAACCAACAAGAGGGGGATTCCACCTCTCGCCCAAGCCGTAGACCGGCCCCTCCTGTTTCGGCGGAACGGGAGATCGTCTACCGGCCCTACGAACCGGATGTAGCCGACACCGAAGGCATTCCCGAGGAACTCCTGGCGCTCTTGGTAGAACGTGCTGAAGTCCAAAGGAGTGACCTCGTTCTAGATCCCATGGCTCGCAACGGGGAAGTGTTGAACTACCTCCGTGGCAGGTACAACGGCATTAAGGTGTTCGCAGGTGACCCTCTCTCCAAGCGGCGAGAGAAACTCACTGCCGAGGGGTTCTCCGTCATGCAGACCTTGGAGGACGACACCTTCGACAAGGTGATCTCAATCCTACCGCTCAACGATGTGCGTGGGGCCATTCGACTGGCGATGGCCTCCTTCGCAGCCCTACGTTACTACGGGAGGCTCGTGGTGGTTGCTCCTACCGAGGCCTTCGAGAACAATGGGGAGTTCCGTGTATTCGCGTCCTGGCGAGCGGAGAATCGGGCATCTTATAGTGTCGCCGCAGGAGACCCGTTCGTCCTACGCTCAGGGCGCAAGGAGCCCAAGCCGGTGGTGGTGCGGATCCTCACCGTAGACAAACAAGTCCACTAACGACGTATGATGAAAGCAACCGAAGATCAGTACATCGACTTGATACGGGAACGCTACTCGGTGTCCACGGAAGAGGCCTCGGAAGAACTGAAGGTCCACCGGTCTACGGCGATCCTCGAAGAGGAACACAAGCGACTCTGGGGATGAACCATGCACATTCAGTACCGCAAAGAAGACGGCGTCTACATCCTCGAAGAGGTGGACGAGCATCGAGGTAACAAGGTTCGGCATGAGATCTCCCGAAACCGTGAGATCGCAGTCGCCTACGACCATCGGGACTCAGTGCTGCACAAGCATGGCAACGTCGAATCCGTCACACGGTGGTACCACGATGCTGTAAAGAGGATTAGAGAGGCGGGTTACCCTGAAGATGCTCTCGACCTCCGTCTGGTCACCTCGGATAGGTGGCCCGTAGACGCGCTCAACCGGATTATCCAGATCTCCGGCATAGTCACGAAGGTGGTGGAAGAGGTTTGCGCGGAAGCCGAAGCTGACGACCTATTCCCCTCGATAGACTAGCCCACCCCAAAGCCTCGCAGCCGTCCGTGGGTTGGTAGTATACTCGCCCCAACGAATGCTACCTTTAGGACCCAGGACATGGCCAAACCACCTCCCAAACCCAGACCCGATCTCGTACAACTCCTACCACTGGAGGAGTACGACTTCATCATCGTCAGCTTCAGTGGCGGCAAAGATTCGGTAGCCTGTGTGTTACGGCTCCTAGATGAAGGGGTTGAACCGTCCAAGATCGAACTGTGGCACCAACTGATCGACCCACCTGAAGGCCCTCCGTTCTTCGACTGGCCTGTCACGCCAGCCTATTGCAAGGCCTTTGGCGAAGCCCTGGGCATCCCTGTCTACTTCCAATGGCGAGAAGGCGGCTTCGAGGCAGAACTCCTGAAGCACAACGCCAGAAGCCAAGGGGTGTCGTTCGAGACGCCCAGTGGTGAGAAGATCCATAGGCCTTCTTCCGAACGATCCCCGATAGCTACCCGCCGCCGCTTCCCCCAGCTAGCAGGACTGGAGACCCGATGGTGTTCCGGTAAGCTAAAGATCGATGTAGCCTCGGTTGCTGTAACGAACCAACCTCGGTTTACGGAGAAGAAAACGCTATTCATCACAGGAGAACGCCGCGAGGAGTCCCGACAGCGGAGCGGCTACGCGGAGAAGATTCCCTACCGAGCCAACGCGAAGAAGCGCCTCGCCCACCACTGGCGAGCGGTACTAGATTGGCCTGAACAACAAGTATGGGAGGCCTTCGATAAATACAAAATCGTCCCACACCCTGCGTACTACCTAGGATGGGGACGCCTCTCCTGCATCGCCTGTATCTTCGGAAACAAGAACCAGTGGGCTTCGGTGCGGGAGATTGCTCCGGACATGTTCGCCAAGATCGCCGGGTACGAAGCCCAGTTCAAAACTGAGACCGGCATGACCATCCGCAAGGGTAAGACCGTTACGGAGATGGCCGATGCCGGTGAGGAACACGTTAGCGACAAGCCCACGAACTGGCAAGCGGTCGCTATGGGTGAACATTTCAAACCTGAGTGGGTCCTCTGGCCAGAGCGGCTAGGTACGTGGGCTCTACCGGAAGGGGCCTACAAGAAAGACGGAGGACCCTCTTGATGCCAAGGATTACGCTCTACCACGGCACCGCTCGAAGCGCAGCGGAGAAGATCCTCCAAGAGGGCTTCGCCTCCCCTACGGTGTACCTCACCCCTCTTCTAGCAGTAGCGGAGTACTACGGCGCGGAGGCCGCAGAGCAGGCTCGCGAGGATAGCTACGCAATCCTTCGAGTCACTCTTACCACGGATGACCTCTACGCAGACCCCTTCGCCTTTGAAGAGCCAGTACGTCTCGACGCTGTGGCTGAGGATCGGGATGAAATAGCAGACCTCCTGGAGAACATTGGCCTCTCATACCCGTTGATGCTCCAAGACGTGGACTCGGAGGCTGCCAACGAGAACTCTCTGTGGGGATACCTGGAGGAGACTGGGTGGCCTAATTCGGATGAGTGGTGGCGATCCCTGGTCCTCGTCGGTAGCGTCACCACCACGGCTGATATCCCTGTCGATGCTATCGGGGTAGAGGAGGGTGAAGTCACTGTAGGGGGTACAGATATGTCCTACCTCCTGGACTCCTCTTCCATAGCTACCCTCGAAGACGTTGGGCGACAGAGTGAGGATCCGGATACGTACGAACGAGTGTTCTACGGCCCCCGAGTTACTTGGGTGACCGATACTCATCATTCTGTAGCGAAGGTGTACGCCTACTACGTCCATGGCGACCCCAACAACATCATGGATCAGGAAAAGTTCAACGCCTACTACCAAACTGCACTTGGAGGCGGGGCGGTATACCGGCTCCCCTGTGCATCGGTCTCCCCTATCGAACGAGGGGACGTAGAAGAGGCGCAGGAAGCCGCTGCACAAGGCCTCCTGGGAGAGATTGGGCTCGACCAGCCTTGGACCTCAGGAGATGCTGAAGTTGATAGATACCTCGGAGACCCTGAGACTTTCACCGAACAGCACTGGGATGACTACGCCGAAGACGAGGAAGAGGGAGCCGCGATGATCGAAGAGGAGATGGAGGAGCGGATCGAGGCCCTCGTAGCCCGAAGGGCTGGGGACTTCGGGAAACTCCATGCCAAGGTCCACGACGGTCATCACCGAGCCTTCTCCTCGCTAGCTGCTGGCGAGTCCTACATCTTCGTATTCGATGACCAGCTGAAGCACCTGAAGCTGGACCACCCTGACGTATACAACGGAACGGAAGACGACCGTGGCTAAGGCAAAAGCTAAGGCAAAAGCAAAGGGCTTCGTCCGGACCTCCCTACCGGACCCCGACAAACTGACGCTCCCTACCTACAAGAGCGCCAACAAGTTCTCGGTCAGCTGGGGTGTAGGAGTAGACAGCACAGCCATTCTAGTACTGATGGTCCAAGCAGGAATCGTCCCTGATACGATCATCTTCTCCGACCCAGGCGACGAGTGGGAAGAGACCTACGATTACTTCCCCTACTTCGCAGAGTGGCTCGTAGACCAAGGCTTTCCGGAGCCTGTGTGGGTGGACCGCTGGACACTGATGAAGAACCTCCTACGCCGGGAGACCCTTGCACAGGAATGCCTCCGGATCTCCACCGTCCCCAGCAAGGTCAAGAAGAACAGTCCACCTGCCCTCCACGCCGGTCTTCCCTCGAAGGCCTTCGGACGATCCCGCTGTACCCTGAAGTTCAAACGGGACGTAATCAACGCCTACCTACTCACACAGCAGTGGGTCCACGACGAAATGGCCGCGAAACGCAAGGTCATCAAGATCATCGGGTTCGAGGCCACCGAAACCCATCGGGTCATGTCCACCTTCAAGGACGACAAAGAGAACGAGATGGCAAGGGCGTTGTATCCTCTGGTTGAATGGGGTATTGACCGCGAGATGGCGAAGAAGGTGATCGCCAGGGCAGGCCTCAAAGTCCCACGCAAGTCGGCGTGTACGTACTGCCCCTACAACACCGACGACGAATGGCGCGAACTGGCCACCACCGAGCCGGAAGCGTGGCTTCAGGCCTTGAAGATGGAAGCCCTCGCCCTCCCCTATATCCAGAAGCCTCGCGATTTCGGCCTACACCGTCGAGGTCGGACGGGCGAGCGCCAGCTGGTCCAGTGGGCTCAACAGGAGGGGCTCCCCGTTCCGGATGACATCTACGAACTCCCCGAGAGGGAGGAAGCCCTGGAACGTCTGGAGCAGGCCCTCTCGGCACTTGGAATGCCCCCACCGAAGCGGCGTCCTATGCTGAAGCTACCGGAAGCAGCAGCGCCCCCTCGAAAACCAGCGGCACAGCCTAAGGCAAAAATCACTAGAGAGAGGCAGACCGTAGTGGATCCGGAACTCGAACCAGAGCCGACATTCCGCCGGAAAACAGGACTCCGCCCGAAGCGTCGGTAGTGCCTCTCTCATGGAAAAATACACACCCTCCAAGGGGATCCTCTTCAACCAGGGGAGCGTCCTTGGGATAGAGAACTGCGTACCGGGCACCTTCCCGGTAAGGCCTCTCAATCCATCCCGGATGGTGAAGAGCCAGACCCGCCGCGTCGTAAGGCTCCCCAGTGCGTACCCTGCGTGGACATACCAGCACATCGACCGGAAGGCTACGAAAGCGGAACGGGGATGCGCTGTGATCCTTCGGAGAGGGGATGAGACGCGCCGTATACGCTGTCCCTACGGAGGCCCTGGAACAGTCCTGTGGATCCGCGAGGCTTTTGGAGCCCCTCCCGTTGGGATCGACCGCGACGAGGAAGAGCCGCGAATCCCCGAAGACGTAGAGGTGATCTATAGAGCGGCGCGGCAGCCCCTGCCGTTAGGGTGGCGATGGCTTCCAGGCAAGTTCTTACCTCGCCACCATGCGCGACTGTGGATCCGGTTGGAGCATGTCCGTGTTGAGCCCCTCCAGAACATAACCGAGGAGGAAGCACGGCTAGAGGCCCCTGAGCGGCATACGCGGCTACTCCCCTTTATGGAGGCGGAACGGGAATACTTCCACCGCAAGTGGGACGAAGTAAACGCGGATCGCGGGTTCCCGTGGGTCAGCAATCCTTGGGTGTGGGTCCTGTCCTTCCGACGTGTGGGTCTCGATCCTTGACAAGATCAGGAGATTGCCCCTTCCCGCTACTTTTTCATGGGGTTTAGGGTCTAGAAACTGGATGTCATGTCGAGGCATGATATCGGCTAGGCTGAGAGCCAAAGCCACCTCAGCGGCTCCGTTGCTGAGAAGACCCCCTGAAGGAGATAGTCATGGGCAAGCTGAGTACCGCTTTCCAGAACAACATCCTCGTGGTGTACGACGATGTACGCGACGTGGATGTCCGCTACTTCATGTCGTTGCTCAACGGCGTCGAGAAGATGTGGAGGTTCACCACCATCCAGATCGACCGTGTCACGAGTGACACTGACGGCTACGACAGCAAGGGGCGGATCCACGCCCGACTGCGCTTCCCAGTGAAGACCGCTCGCAAGCGGAGCATGAAGCACAGTCTCGTCTTCGACATCCGCCTCGATCTGGAGAAGGGGGTCACCGCCCCCGTCACGTTCAAGCTGACCGCACCCTACCACAGCGGACGCCGGTTCGTCACCGAACTCCGGGCTCGGGCCAGCATGGACAAGACCGAGGGCGTGGAAACAGGGATCGTGACCCTGGGCTCGATGCTCGCTGCTGCGAAGTACATCCTCGACGCGATGCTGATCGCTGACGGGAAGAAACCCGCCGAAGGCCCCGTCGATTCCTCTACGAAGAAGCCCGCTGCCACCAAGAAGACGACGAAGCGGACCACCAAGAAGAAGAAGAAGGCCACCAAGAAGGCTGCAACGAAGCGGATCGCCAAGAAGAAGACGGCGAAGAAGGCCACCAAGAAGAAGAAGGCCACCAAGAAGGCCGCAACGAAGCGGACCGCCAAGAAGAAGACGGCGAAGCGGACGGCGAAGAAGAAGAAGACCGCCAAAAAGAAGAAGAAGACCGCGACGAAGCGGACGGCCAAGAAAGCCACCAAGAAGAAAGCTACCAAGCGGACTGCCAAGAAGGCCGTGAAGAAGACGGCGACGAAGCGGACCGCCAAGAAGAAGAAGACGGCGAAGAAGGCCACCAGACGGACCACGACGAAACGGGCCAAGACCACTTCGGGGCGCAAGCCCGCCAAGAAAAGCAAGACCACTTCGGGGCGGAAGAAGGTCTACGGTGCCGCTGCGAATGCCCCTAAGAAGGGATCCGCCGAAGCCAAGCGCAAGATGGCAAAGCTGCGGGCCATGCGCGGCAAGAAAAAGAAGGCCCGCAAGTAGCCACAGCTACCCATAGCTTGACTAACGGAGGGGTAGGGTTTTCCCTGCCCCTCTGTCGTTGTGTGTTTGCTCCTACATCACTACAGATAGGGAGTGAACTGTAGCAAGGAGACCGCGATGCACGACGACAACAGCAACTTCAACGTTTTTGGCCAATCTTCGGGGTATGGGCCTCGGGTGTCTGCGATGCCTGAGTCCCTACAACCAAACGCGGTGTTGAAGGTCCAGCCTAGAATCACCGACGACCCAGTCTTTGTCGCAGCACAACACATTGCCAGCATAGCCATCGGGGTCCGAGCTAACCCCCAGGATCCTATGCTGACTCACAACCTTGCGAACCTCCTCACAGACGCAGTGAACGGAGCGCAGACTCAACTAGAGGGGGAGCATCGCGGAAACCCCTGGAAGGACGCTCGCTGGCGGAAGATTCTGGAGCGACCGACCTTTCGGATCCTACTGGCGCAGGTGCTTCGGGGGTTCGAGATTATGGGTCAACTTTCGCAGGAGTGGGCGAACACGTACCGATACATTAGCCACTGCCTCGAACCCGAAGACGGACCGCAAACTGAAGAGGATCAGTACTTCCACGCACACTCGCAATACGCCAAGTTCCTGACGGGGAAGCAGACCCCACCGACACCAACGGATGCCCTGGACGCGACTCTGCGTCCGATCCCTTCCCCTTCCAAGTTCCCGGACTACCTTCCCGAGGATATAGACGAGGGCCTCGATGACGAAGAAGACGAACCCAACGAAGGCAACGCCTAAGGGGCCTCAGGGACCACGGTGTACCTGTGTCTTCGTACATGGGTATCACATCCCGAAAGCGAACTGCCCTATCCCAGAGCATCGGATTAAGGCATTGTCCGCAGCCCAGAAGATCCTGCGAGCGATCAGCGCCTAAACCTTCGACACCCGAAACTGAAAAAGTTTTTCACTTTTGGCCCATGATCTACGTCCTGGGTATCGACAACGGAGTCTCGGGAGCCGCTACCCTCATGGATATCGAGGGGAGTAAGGCAGTATCCCGGCTTGTGCCCACCGTCCGCAAGAAGACCGGTCCCAAGAAGCACCGCACTCGGTACGACCTGCGGGGGATCTGGAGGCTGATAGCAGCCTGTACCCCGAAGGAAGATCTACCGACCCGGCTCCAGCACCTCAGCAACATGGCTCCGGGCGACAAGGTGTACGCCTACCTTGAAGCTGGAACACCTATGCCTCGTAAGTCCAGCGACGAGACTGTGAACGAGGGATCCGTAGCCAACTTCCGGAACGGCGTGGGAACCGGTCTCTGGCAAGGCATTCTTACCGGGTTACAGATCCCCTACCAGCTGGTGGTACCCCGATCCTGGCAGGCAGCCATGCTCCCAGGCATCAAAGGACGAACAAAGCTGAAAGCGGCATCGGTAGATAAAGCCTTGGACCTCTACCCAGCGATAGTGGTCACTCTGAAAGGACCCAAGGGCGGAACCCGAGACGGGGTTGCCGACGCCACTCTCATAGCAGAGTACGGGAGACTCAAGCTGCGCGAAATCATGGACGCCCAGGGTGGTGAACCCTCGATGACCGAAGATGAAGTGCTGATAACTACCGAGGGACTGGCTTGATGGACACCAGAGCAGACCTAGACGAACTCGAACAGACGACGTACACCAAGCGGTTCCGTGTCCTCACTTACATGAGCAAGACCAAGCGGAGGCCCGAGCCCTTCGTCGTGCTTTCGATCCGGGTTCCCGCAGGGGTTACGTTCACCTACTCCGGAGGCATCGTCTGCACCCTCCGGCCAACACTGGGCGACTACTTAACGCCTAACCCTAACGGCTCCCTACTTCCATTCATTGAAGCCCTTCCTTCAGAGATCCTCTGCTACGAAGCCTTGGAGCGGGGAGTTCAGATCATTCGGGTCCGTCAGGAGGTCACCCGATGGGATCGAACCCATCAAAGGGTCGCGTTCCTCGTCACTGGGGTAGTGGCCGCGTTCTTGGACTTCCACCTCTTCAAGGACCAGCTATTTGTAACGTCTTTCAAACGGCCCTTCGGCGTACCACTTGAGATCTGCGGGGCCTACGATCCCTCATAGGAGCCACCGTGTCCGACCGCAAACCACCCGGTGAAGTACTTGCTATCGTAAGCTGGATCGTCCAAGCACTAGGGTGGCGACTGGAAGCCCACGACCTTCCTCGGTACACCGAAACAGTCGATCCGAACTTGCCAAACCACCACTTCCTCGCCTTGCGCCTCACCGACCTCAATGTTACCCCTCTGCCCGCCTCGCTCCGGAAGCAGGTGAAGGACGGCCTCCTGGACGTTCACAAGGATGCCGTCCGTATCGCCTTGGCTAGAATTGTGACCCCGGAACGGATCCGAACGTGGAGGGCCTACAACGGCCTCAGCGAAAGGGATGCAGCCCGTCGTATTGGAGTCGCCCCCAAAACCCTCGCCCGGTACGAAGCCGGGAGTCGCCCTAATGGAGATCGTTTGCTCTGGGTGTATAATGCCCTCGTTGGAAACTCGACCAAGGATGCCCCAGTAAACTGGGCGCAGCTAGCGCAATTCATCGCCTCGCAGGATTCGTGATGCAGCCAGTACCGCCACAACGCAGAAAAACCAAGGCTCCAGCAAAACCTGCCCAGGATCCGCAGGCCGCTCCACTTGTCCAGCGGGCCGTGAGCCAGCTGATCCAACAACACGGGAAGGCCATTGCCTCCATCCTACCCAAGCGAGACAAGACCGGGATCTGGCTCCAGGTAACACCCAAACCGGACAGTGCATGGAAAGCCATCCCCAACAAAATCCAGGTGAAGAGCCGTACGATCCGGGTGCTGACCAAGGACCCTGAGTTGATGAACGGTCCACGGCCCTCAACAGCATCCACGAACGAGTTCCCTGAGATCGGACCTAACGGTTGGATGGGCCAGACTTGGACGCCGCCCTGGATGGCCGACCTTTTCTGGTACGCCATGGGGCAGTGTGGGTACAACCCCGCCAAGCATCCTCAGGTCTACGACCTCGCCGCAGGGACAGGCCACCTTGTTGAAGCCATCAAGGGCTCCTCTCGTTTGACTCTGAACGAGATCGACCCTCTGCTAGCTCCTGTACTTCGTAGCCGATTCCCGCATCCCCACAGGATCCACAACGCGGACTTCCGTACCCTGACGTTGCCTCAGGTGATGTGCGTCGTCGGCTCCCCTCCGTTCATCAAACAGGGGTCCGACTATCTGCCCCAGGCCTATGTGACCGTCTGCGAACGACTCCTGCTGCCCGGTGGCCTGCTGGGACTGCTAACCCCTGATGGTTGGACTCCCAAACACGGCCCCAAGCTGGCGCTGCTGATGACTCGACGGTTCACGGGCGACCAGCTGAAACCGGTTTCGCACTGGACCGAGTACCCGATGATGCGCTTCTACCAGAAGCAACCCTAGCGGTTCCGCCACAAGAACCAACCGATACCGCCGAGCAACGCCAGTAGAGTGAGGTTCACCCCACTCTTCCGCTGCACCAATTCCCGTAACGCCATAAGCCCTTCCCCGCGCCGGGCTGCGGCCATAGCCAAAAGGTGGCGACGGACGACGGGGTCACGTTCCAACCGCAGAACAGCTTTGTCGCCAGCGACCTGTGCCCCGTTGAGCAGCCTGCGCCCTCTGCGCTGTGTCCCTGCCCAATATGGACAGCCCAAGGCAAACCATTCCATCAAAGGACGGCGATACTCTTCGACGTGGGCAATTCCCAGGAACTTGTCCACCCCGATACGACGGAGGCGGTTCCCGAACAACTGGCATAGTTCAGCGGTTCTAATGAACAGCATCCGCGCCAATCGCCGGAAGAGGACCACGATTGGAGTAGGGTCGTACCCTGGATGGAGGTGCCTCAGGTTGTTCGGTAGAGTACTGATAGTCTCCTGCCCAACCGTCCGGCGCGTGAATAGCTCCACGTAGTCCGGAAGGATACGGACCTGAGGCGATGGATCTTGTAGGGGCAGCTTGTCGGTACCTACCCAGTCCTTCCAATCCGCTACCCCGAGGGAGACCTCCTGGAGTGCCACGTAGGACTCGAAGTTCCTGTCCCGATAGAGGATCCGAGATGTCACCGGCATCGCGTTCGTGCTGTGGATGCCTTCTAGCAACGTCCAAAGACGATCCGTGGACACCTCCAAAGCCTCGTCCAGGGTACGCCAACCATCCTCCTCCAAGTACTCCAACCGGAACCGGAACAGCTTGAAGAGGCGCTCCAACAGCCGGGTACCGAAGCCGTAGATCTTGGCTTGGATGGAATCTTCCGGACCCTCCTGCGCTGCTGTATCCATGTAGGGAACTAACTCCCCGATCTGCCCGAGGTACCCCCCGCTCCACCGCTCCGTCTTCATCACCGGCACTAACGGTCGAGGAGTCTGGAACAGCGGCGATACCGGGTTTCGGGCCTCTCCAGGATTCAATGGGAGGGGCTCAAACAACGCCCGAGTCATCTTGGCGTAGTCTTGTCGGTCCGGGAACGAACTGATCTGAAGGGGGATGGTGTTGGCAAGGAGTGCCCGCACTCTTTCTTCGGAGGCGTGAGGGCCTAGGTTCAGGACCCCATCAACCCCCGCGAACATCCCCCACAACTCTTGTGTAGCCCAGTCCAGCAGACCCCGCACGTCGTCCTTGGAAGGGCCTAGGTAGGTAATCCCTCTGGTAGGTCGGACATCCCCACCCTGCGCCCCTCGATACTGCCACGTACTCGTCCAGGAGATACCGGGGTCCATCGTGTCATCGACCCAACTCTGGAGCGCCTGCAAGAACCACGGGATGAGATTGTCGCTCAACGATCCAGCGGCACTGCCCGTTCCCAAAACCTCTTGCTGGTACTCGAAGAGGTTGCGGTATTGGACGACCTCGTTCAGAGCCTGGAGTTCGTACAAAGCCAAGGACCGAGGGAGATCCGTTGACATGGCTTCGTTACCACGGATCCAGGTCTGCCGGATATCGTTGTAGTCCAAGGCCACCAAGACAGCCCGAACAAGCACCTCCGCAGCCAGGGCGTATGGGTTGTTCCTCCAGAGAGCCATGACTACCTCGAACACGTCGATGCAATCCAAAGCAGTGAACAGGCCATCCATCACCTGTTCCTGCACAACCGCCCAGACGGCCTTAGGATCCGCAGAGAGGATGAGCCCTGCTTCGGTGGTAAGACCACGACCGGCAAGCAGTGCCGGTACTGTCTCCAGCAGGGTCGTGTTGTCGGCTATGTACTCCAACACCTTGTCCCAGATGGAAGCGTATTCCCGCATCTGGAGAGAGGTAAAATGCAGCGTAGAATGCAGGAGAGGAGTAGGGACATCGGTGAGGCTAAACTCCCCCGAACCCACGCCCACCAGACGATGTGTCAACCAGTTGCTGAAGCCACCCAACCAGGAGTCCTGGCTGACCTCCTGGGTCCAGCCTAGAAAGCCCCAAGTGAACTTCTTACCAACCAGGGTTTCGACCAGAAGGCCGTTGATGTCATGGGTCGCCAGATGTGCTTGTAGTCGCGCCTGCAACGCCGGAGACATCCCGTCGCGGTACCCCGCCGCTGAGAGTGTAGGCGTTGTAACTGGGACCTTATCGGGCATGGCTATTTCAAGAAACTCAACCCTAAGATTACAGCAGCAGCAATCGCGATCATCCCCCATGGGGACTTCGGCTGGATACCCTTCAGCACGGAAAATACCCTGGCTTCACACTGCCCAGGATTTTGTCGAGCCCACTGCCGTGTAATGTGGTACTCCGCAGCCAGGAGTTCAGACGAAACTGGCGATCCCTCGGGGATGTTTTCGCCCGTCCGGATAGCTAAACAGATCTCCCGAGCCAGTCGATGCAGTTCTTCATCCGAAGCGCCTAGCAGCTTCTTCATCAACTCCTCGACCTTCCCGAAGACGTAATCCGTTACATTTATAAGTGCAGGGGCACCTAGTTGGAGGCCTAATCCCGCTGCAATGAACATCGTACTTGGGCTCCTCAGAGTGGTGATCGCAAGATCTTTGAGCCCCCGACCCATCCCAGGGATAGAACCAATAGGCTGCGAAAGTGCCCGTGTCCACGACCGCCATGAACGGGCATTCGCCTGAAGTAGCGACTGGTAAGTCTCACGCCCTAACCTAGCAAAGGTCTGTACGGACTCCTCGACGCCTTCCCGAGCGAACCTAGTGGCGAGATCCTGAGCCACCTCTCGGTTCAACCGCACCAAGGCTTCGATACCTTCTTCGGTCACCTCCTCAGCGCCTTCCACCCCAAGCCGTCGCCCCTCCCGAAGGGCTCGCGCCAACGTCTCGGCCACATCTCCCCGCCCTGCACCAACAGTAAAAGCAGGGCCTCCCACAGCCCAACCCCGCACCGTTCGGTCGAGTGCGAAGATCTCCTGCACCTCCTCCACAACCGGCACTGGGAGGGTTGGAGCATGGACCGTTCCGTCATGCGCGACGAACGGCCCACGGCCTTTGAAGTTTGCTTGGAGGTAACGCACCGTAGGCCCCGCCGTAGCCATGGCTTCGAACTCCCCCCGACTGAGCAGCCCATTGGCCCGCTTCTTTCCGGCTCCTAATGCACGGTTGGGCCACACCTTCGTAGTTCCAGCAATTTCAGGGAGGAGAGGACGACGGGTCTGCATTCTCACGATCTCCGTTTGGTGCCGAAGGTCAGTTCGTGTGCCGTCCATGATACCTTATTCGGATCGCCCACCGCACGACGGAACAGGGGGAAGCTGCCTCCCACTTCGAACAGCAGATCCTTGCCAAATGCCTTCCGTCCCTCCCTCCACAACTCGAAGTAGAGATCCCAGGCTTCTGCGAAATCCATCACCGGGTTCTGGCGTAGCCTGCGGGTAGCCCAGTCGCACTGGTCCATCAACTGCCCCACGGAGCGAACCCCCTCGACCTTCCCCGAGAGCATGAAGGTCATCGGGGTATCCCCGTCCATGTAGAGCCAGAACAGCCGTGCCCGAACGCCCTTTTTATCCTGCCACACCAACAAGAGGAGGCCACTTCGACCTTCATCGTCTAGCCGTCGCCGCAGGAACACCAACGACCCCCACGACCACCACCGAACGTTCGACTGGTACTCCTGGAGGGCTGTTAGTAGCTCCCCATCCTCCTCCGACTTGACTCCGGTGATCCCTTCGAAGCGGTTGAAGCCTCGGCCTCCCAGGAACCCCGGCACCTGCCGAATCTCTCGCCCCAGCTTGAAGGACAGATCCCGCAGGTACGGGAGTCGCTCTCGGAACGGATCGTAGAACACATCCAGGAGATCCGATACTGGACCATCCACAGCCTCCATCTCCTCAAAGCTACCCACCTCCTCACGTAGGTTGGAAAGGCCTTGGTCCATTTGACTCGTTGTATCGAGTGTCACGGACTCCCCAAGAGACTCCTGACTCAGCTGGGTAACAAAAGCCCCGAACCGGCTCAGGCCCTTGCCCTCTTGCACATACCCTCGGCGTTCCAACAGATCGATCATACTCGCCGTGGAGGAAGGCCTTCCGATCCCCGCCTTCTCCAGCCTCCCAATTAACCCTTGAGCGGAGGGTCGCGGAGGGTTCGTTACGTTGACCTTCACCTCAGCGTCTTTCAGCTGAACCTCTTCCCCCTCTTCCAGAGCCGGGATCTCGAAGGGAGTGTCGCCTCGTTCGTAGGTCCATACCTCGAAAAAGCCAGGGTCGAGATATGTCCCACTCTCGCCTGAGAGCAGAGCCTCGTCCCCTAACGCAGGGTGTCGCAGGGCTACTTTACGCTCATCGATCTTTGCGTTCGGCATCACGTTGGCGATAGACCGCCGGTAGATCAACTCGAAGGCCTTGAGTTCCCTGGAGTCCAGCTTGTTCCCGAAGTGGCTCTTCACCGTCATTTTGGTGAAGTCCTTGCCGTCGTTGATAGCCCGTGTCAGATCCTTCGTTGGCGGTGCATTGCGCTTAGGACGGATTGCCTCGTGGGCCTCTTGTGCCGCAGTCGCCTTCACTGAACTACGGGGAGACGAGATCGAACGGACACCGATGTCACGGGCGACACTCCGCATCTCCCGGAAACCCTCAGGCGAAAAGGCCCGACTGTCGGTACGTGGGTAGGTAATCGAACCAGAGTCGAACAGTTGCTGGAGGACCCGTAAAGCGTCCTTGGCTCGGATCCCGTGGCGGCGATGGATATCGGTCTGGAAAGACGCTGTGTGGAATGCAGGCCACGGGCCTTGGGTCTTCTCCCCTTGCTTGAACGATTCCACCGTGGCGGGTTCGTTATTGAGGGCTTCTTCCAGCTGGTCCGGATCAGTAACAGGGCGCTCAGTGGTAAATCGAACCGGGAACTCCTCCCCGTCCACCACTGCTGTAGCCCGAACCTCGTATTTGATTGTGGGCAACGTTTGGAGCGATACCTCCTCGTCGCCCATCAACATCGACAAGGCCGCGAACTGGACACGCCCCAGGCTCAACCCACCGTACCCACTGGGGGGCCTTAGGTTGGTCGCCCACAACCCACGCGAAGCCGGATAGCCGATCAAGCGATCCAAGATCTCCCTGGCACGGTATGCACCAACCAATCCAGGGTGGAGGTCGTCCGCTTCCTCAACGGCCTGTGCCACATCCTCCCGAGTCACTGCATGGAAACGCGCCCGTCGAACCTCCACTCCAGCTGGGATCGCTTCGTTGAGGCGGAGGATCTCCAGTACATGCCATCCGATCCCCTCGCCCTCACGGTCCGGGTCCGTGGCGATGTAGATCACCCCTCCCCGCTTCAAAGCCTTCGCTTCCTTCACCAACTCCTGGGCCACCCGAAAGTTGGTGATGGCGTAGTAGGGGTCGTACCCCTGCTCTACGTTCACCGCCAAGTACCGACCAGGGTTCGTCTCAGGAGAGAGTGGTTTGCTCCCGCGTGTGGTCGGGAACTGTTCGAGGAACGCCTCTACTTGGGCGCGAGCCGCCCCCTTCAGTTCATACCGCTCGCCCCGTTCATAACCCTCGAACATGCCAGCCTGGGGAGGCTCCTTAAACGGCGTGTTCGCGAACAGAGTCCGGAAATGTCCACTCGTCGCCATTACCTGGAAATCAGAGCCAAGGAACTTCGAGATCGCCTTCCTCTTCGTAGGTGATTCCACGATCACCAAATGCCTAGCGACAGAGGGACCGGAACTCCCCGGCCCCTCTTGTTTTGTCTTCGTACGCTTCTTCTTCTTCTTCGCAGAGGACTTCCGTCCCCCGCTGCTTTTCTTAGCGGGCATGGTGGTCGATCCTCACAAGCGGGTTGCCAAGTAGACTACCCCCTGTAAGTGACGCCTGCGACCCCCGGCAAACCCATCAACTTGATCTTGCCCACCGGCTTCATCGGGCCACATCCTTTGTTGCTGGCGACGATACCGGGAGGCCCGTACACCGGGGACATCCCCATATGCTTCAAAGCACTGGGCTGGCCCATCTTCTGCGGGACACCACGACGCCGCCCGCCGCCGTAACCGAAGTGCCGTTTGGGCTGGTGGGCGAACTGCCGCCGCCCAACATCGAAGATGCTCTCCCCGACATCCTCGACGCGAACCGGAGGCGGACCCCCGACTGCGGGGACACCACTGAGGTCATAAGGGCATTCATCCCGCACCCCGCGACCCGGTCCCATTCCCCGACCGTGTGGACCCGTCCCATCCCGTCCGACAGTTCCTCCCACAAGCGGTTGGTTGGTGTAACGCATGATATCTCCTTGGGTTATGGAAAATCAGCCAAAGTCCTGGTCAGGCTATGGCAGACGAGGTACACTGGCTCCTCTCTATGGTATCCTAGCCGGACAATCAGACCCCCGCTAGTGTGCGCGGGTCGCAAAGGAGGAGGTCAGGTGAAGGGTAGCCCCTCGTCATGCTTCGACATACGGCGGCTGACTCGCTCTGCTATCCAGGCCGAACGGATCACTCCGCCCAGCGAAGCGGCACAAATCCCCGTCCAAACCGTTACCAGTGGTGGGCTCGACTTGGAGCGAGTAGTCACCGCACGAGGCATGATCGGTGTCGATAGCGAACCTGTGCCTCTGCTCGACTCGCGGCAAGCATGGGACTACACCGTTCGACAGGCCAACCGGTTGGTTTGTCCTGGGCTGCTGGATGCAGCTAACCAGCTGCTGGAACGGGACAACGAAGAGCCGCTAACAGGTGAGTTCGTTTTCGGAACGACAGACGCTGGCGAGTTCCTACTGTACTACCGCCTTGAACCCTCGGTAGTAGACCAAGGAGAGTACGACCTTGCCGAAGGCGACGTACTGGTCCAGCAGGACGCCAACAGCCTCCGGGTCCGTGAAATCGGCGGGGACTCTCTAGGCACCGCCACCAACTTGAACGACGCCGCCGAACTGATCCTTCAGTACTACGACCAAGCCAGCAAGGAGGTGGGGAAGATCTGGCTGGCAAGCGGCGAAGGCGGCATCAAGGAACTTCGGATCTACAGCCCACCACCTCCACCGAGAGAATCGGCACCAGACGCCGCCCTCACCCAGGTGATGGACGTATTCGTCAGGTATGTGGATGGAGACGGATACGAGCGGAAGCAGAACTGGCCTCTGCTGAGCAACGGGCGACTGCACATCCCTCCCCAGACTCGCTACCACCAGATCGTGAGCTACGAGGTATCTGACGGAGCCTCGGACTCGGAACACGAGGAGATACTCGCCTTCCTCGACAGCCTCAACCTCAGGATCTCGGTGCAAACCTCTGAGGGGATCGTGATGGTTCCGAGCGAAGCTGTCCAGGCCGCTATATCTCGGTCGATTCGCTACGGGAAACGACCAATCAAACAGGAGGGGGAGTCACATATTGGTGCCGAAGACGATGACAGTGGCGATGTTGAAGAGGAGGATGAGGAAGAGGAACCTCAGAAGAAACGTCGGTCTAAGAAGAGGACGAAGAAGACCCCTAAGAAGAAGGGGAAGGGATCTGAGAGACGCCAAAGCAGGCGCGGATCTAACCGCCCATCCGTGCGGATGATCGACTTCCAGGTTGCGGGGCAGACTGACGATTCCGAGGAACCTTTTGACGAGTTTGGGCAGGACGATGATTGACCCAGCACACGACGATGATCCCCAAGTAGAAAACCCTTCCCTATACGACCGCCAAGCCGGGTATCGTCGCGCCCCAGGTAAGCGACCTGTAGCCCGTAAGCGGTCGAAGCCGAGTAAGTACAGACTACTACTGGAAGGGGCCGCACCACCACGTCTACCAGTCCCGGAGGCACCCACTCGTACACCGATTACAGAGAGTGCGATAGTCGATGTCGAGTCGCACATGGCTGTGGCGATCTACTACGTCTGGGGATTTGCGCCGCTATCGCGCCGCACCTTCCGCGCGTCCACGAAAGAACTCGCGGAAGTCTACAACCTGAAACTCGCGGATCTGTATCAGTTGGCGGTCAAGTACATCCAAGGGGCATACCATAACCTCAACCACTGGAATCCTGACAGCGCATTAAGGGCCTGGGAAGAGGACTTCGTCAACGAGACGCTGATCCATTTAGCGCACTCGCTATATCCTCTCACGTACAGGGAGTGGACGAGGAAACGCAAGAACCCCGAAGACGATCCCGTGAGGTTCGGGGCGCAACTTCTGGGTAGGCTTGCGGCCAACCTGAAGACCCCTCATGCCACTATTATGAGGCTGCATCAGCAGCGAGAGCAGCCCAGCAACATACAGCCCTACATCCGCGATTTCATTACGATCTACAACCAGCAGCTAACCGAAGCGAACCAGCTGCCCGGTTCCCGTCTACCTGCAATCGAAGAGCGGAAGATCGCACGGGATGTTTACCTCGGCTACCGTGAAACGTACCGGCGGCGGTTCGGTCGCTACCCTCGACCCGGAGGGTTGAGCGCGAGCAAGATCCTGGAGCGAGGGCTCGGCCTCATGGAGTTCCGAATCGTAGACATCCACCCCAAAGAAGGGGAGGACATTACCTTCGAGGAAAAGCTGCCGCCTGCTCCCACCTCGGAGTCGGGGGCGATGGAAGCAATCCAGCATCTCAAGGATATCGGTTTGTTCCGGTGGCTAGCGGCGTCCGAAGACCCCCTCGACCAACAGTTCGGGACGTTCTTGGAACTGCTCTGGTTCGGAGACGCCACCAGTGCCTACGAGGCCGCGCAGATGATGAACCTCCAATGGGGGCAGCTGTTGCCGCTGATCTCCCTAAGGGGTGTACGCCTTCTCGATGAGTTCGCCTACTACACGCTCTCCTCGAAAGGCCTCGACGTGCAGCGCGACGATCCCCGCCGCATACGTCGGTTGAAGGAGGCCCTGGAGTCTCTGATCCAGACTCCTCCCGACAGGGCAATGCCGAAGGAGAAGCCCGTAGTACCCCTGAAGCCCGAAGGTCTGCCGGAGCCTCCGCGTCTACCACCACCGTCTAAAGAGACCCTAGCTTTGATCCAGAAGGCTGCTCGCGAACAGGAAGAGGCTCGCGAACGAGGGGCGAAACCGTAAAAGTTTTTCAAATTCGGCGCTTTTTCCACAGATGTCCGGGGATACGTCACTGTACTTACTAGCGCCTTCGGCGCGAGTGACCCTTTTTGACTCCCCCTAAGGAGATCCCACAGTGGCTACCACGAAGAAGAAGAGCAACAAGAAGGCGAGTGCGAAGAAAAGCAGCAAGAAGACGCAGGCTCCCAAGTCCGCGAAGAAGAAGGCCTCAGCTGCGAAGGCCAAGCCTAAAGCGGCGACGAAGCCGAAGGCCAAGCCCAAGGCAACCAGCAAGCCCAAGCCCAAGGCCAAGGCCGGGGCTAAGACTAAGGTCTCAACCAAGACTGCGACCAAGAAAACCCCCGCGAAGAAGAAGGCCGCTCCGGCTCCGAAGGCCTCACCGAAGAAAACCTCGAAGAAGCTAGAATCCCCGGTGGTGGTGGCACCTACCATCCCCCCAGCAGGGAAAACGATCCGCTACGACCGCAGCCTCGCGAAGCCAATATCCTTTCCCGGCGGGAAGCTAATGGTGCAGAAGCTGTACCTCCGGCGAGACCAGATCGAAGCGAACCGTAGCTGTAACAACCGGAAGCACTACCCAAGATCCATTGCTTTAGCAGTGGACCTCGCAGATATCGGGCAGCACACTGCCCTGGTAGCTATCCCGCTGCGAGGCAACGTCAAGAAGGCCGACCTCCGAGAGGGTTTCCGTCGCATCGGAGCCTTTGACGACCACAACGGCACGGAGATCGACGGCGAGAAGATCAATATCGACATCCCCTACTGGGAGGTGGACGTGTTGTTGAGTGCCGAGGGAGACGATCTGGTACCTCCCGAACGCCTCGTCCGGCGCTACTGCAAATCCAAAAACACCCAACGGGAAAACTGGCTCCCCTTCGAGGAGGCCATGTTCTACCGGGAGGAGATCGATGAAGCCCTGGCCCAGCGACTCTCAGAGATCAACGAGGAGCGGGCAGCGGAACACGATGATCCTCTGAACAGCCTGCCTCAAGACGAGGTCCAGCGCGTCCTTAAAACCACGCGCCGGATGCTGGCCCGTATGGATAAGGTGACCATCAACACCGTCAAGAACCGCCTCAAGCTGCTCGATCTCCCAGCGTTCATCCAAGACCAACTCCGGGAGAACCACATCAGTCCCGACGCGGCGATGGTCTATGAAGGGCTCACCGAAGCGAAGGCCAAGAAGGTGTTCCTGGCCTCTGCCAAAAAAGATGGTGTGGACCTCGACGCAGAGCCAATACTCCCGGCTGACCAGGAGATCGTGGAGCGGCAGACCAAGAAAAAGGGGAAGAGCAAAGCCAAGGCATCGCCCCCGCCACCCGCCACACCCGAGCCGACCCCCGACGAGGACGATGACCCTTTCGGAGACATCCTTCCATCTCTGGGCGGTGAAGACGAGGACTCTGCCCAGATCATCGTGGAGGGAGAAGATCCATTCGGTGACGGTGAGGAGATCGAGGACGGCGACCCTTTCGCGGACGAAGACCTGAACGACGTACCCTCTCCCGGAGACGACGAAGAAGAAGAACTGTTCCCTGCCGTCAGCACCAGCACCGGCTCGGAACAGCGTTCCACCCCTGGCAAGTCCGCGCAGCCTCGGGTACGGAAGTCCACCTCCGCCGACCAGCGCCGGAAGCTGGGCCTCGGGGCTCCGCCTGCCCGCCGCACCACTAAAAAGGTTCGGGAGATCGATGAGTGGATCGCTCGTCTCGAAATGGTGACGGACGACGAACACTCTGAAATCGCCTGGGCCGTTGCGGGGGGCCTGAAATGGGCGGTCGGTGACGCCGACGCTCCGGTCTCCTTCAAAGTGCCGCAAATTGACGACCCCGTCTAACCCGGTACCACACAACCTCCAGCACCTGAGAGTCTAAATGATCTTACCTCCACTCACACCAGGGGACGAAAACGACGACGATCTCTTCGAGGAGATTCCAGGCTACGAAGCCCGGCCCCAGGCTTCGACTTCCACAAAACCCGAGCCGGAACCACAACCTGCTAAAGGCCAAGCTGTGGTCGAGACCACACCTTCGCCCCTGCCTCCCCAACGGGAGGAGGGAGAGCCGGAAACCGTGGAAGTGGAGGCTCCGGAGAATGCCGACGCCCTGACTGGCCTAGCGGACCCTCCGGGGCTGTACTCGGTGCCGATCCCGGAACCCCAGCTGTGTCCGGAATGCGGTGAGATGGTCATGGACTCCGAGGAGGGTTCCTACTGCCCCAACGGTCACGACGTGACCTCTGTGGACCCCTTCGGAGGGGTGGACCCCTTTGGGGACGAAGACTCGCCCTTCGACAGAGAGTCCCCCACCGACAACGTCGTCCCCCTCGATGATGACGAGGACGACCCTGTAGGGCCTCCCCTCCTGGAGGATGAAGACCCTGTAGGGCCTCCGCTGTCGGAAGAGCCAACTCCTGAAAAGCAGCAGCGCAAGAAGGTAGCAGGTGTGGGGATGGTCCCGTCGATCCCCGCTGAGGATCTACGCGAGGGGGACGTGATCGTCTTCGCAACCAACGACAAGCAGCGCGTGACCGCTGTGGAGGAGGGTAAAGGCGGGGTGGTAGTCATCCGCACCGCTGACGAAAAGGGAGCCACGTACGAGCATCGCAAGAGGCCCCGTACTCAGACCCCCATCGAAACGCCGCGACCGGAACCCGGAGAAGGGACAACCACCGATCCCGCCGACCACCCTGAAGGGGAGGACACCCTGCCAAAGGAAGTAGAGGTCGCAGTGCCCTCGAAGGTCGAGGAGGGCATCGAGATCCCCGACCTCCCTGAGGTGAGAACACCCGTCCTCGCGCCGGAGAAACTGACCCTAAGTCAGATCGGCAACACCGTCCAGGCCGCGATCTTCGATTTGATCCGGACCCGCATTGATCCGCCCAAGGCCGTCCAGTCCATCGACCAGTACTTCGCGACGTTCACGCCAGAGAAAATGGAAGGTGTCCTACAGCAGCTGATGGAAGAAGAAGAGGGCTTCCCTGCGGAACTGGAGGCACACTTCCGGAAGCTGGGCATCAAGGTCGAACACGTCGCGGCCTACATCCGGGTACTAGAACAGATGGACGGCATCGCCGCGCAGGAGGCAGCCCGCCTCAACAAGCGAAGGAAGACACTCTCTCGCGAAGCTGACTGGCTCCGCACCTACATCCGGGAGTGGATGGAACGCCTGGGTATGAAATCCATCAAGGGGGCTACCCATCACGTCTCCGTAGTCCCCATCCAAGACGCGGTGGTCGTCCTCAACCAAGACGAGGTGCCCACCGACTACGTGAAAACGAAGACGGTTACCACAACCTCTGTGGATAAGGCCGCAGTGCTGCAACACTTCCGAGAGACGGGCGAAATCCTCCCAGGGGTGGACATCCTCGTAGACCGACACACCATCCGTATCAGCTAAACGGATCCGCAGCCCGCCGCAAGGCGGGTTGCTCCGTTTCGGACCAATGGAACCAAGACGCCCTCCACGCGAACCCGAGTCACCTACCTTGGTGGATCGCCGTCTATTCTTGCGGTTCCTGGAGTGGGTAGAGATGCTGCTTCAGATGGCAAGCCATTACGAAATGCTCAGCAGTTATCAGTTCACCGATCTGTACCCTCGGGTATGCGAAGATTTGGGTGTCGAGCCAATGCCCCTCGACGCGGAGATGCTGAAGGAAAGACTATTCACACGCCCCAGCGAAGATAGCGAGGAGATGTGGGAGGCCCTCCAACGCTTCGGCCTCGGAGTAGATCCGGAGGACATGCGCCAGCTATACCCCGAGTTGGAGAAGTGGCGACGGAGACTTGCTGGCGAAGACGAACCCAAACCAGGGCAGAGGAAGTCCAGACCCTCACAAGCACAAGCCGAACTGCTCGAAGGAGATCCGTTTGACTGATCTGGCCCAGCAGTGTAGTTTTTACGGCGAACCCTACAGCTGCTGCATGAGGTCATATCAATGGGGCTACCCGAAAGCATCGACAAGTTCGTTCCGGGGCGCGGGTCTGTCATCTTCCGCATCGGTGGGCAGATGGCCATTGTAGGGTGGGCCAGCGGACTGCTCCAAGATCCGGAACGTGTTGAAGCAGGGGGTCCTGGAGTAGACCAACTCACCCTCCCCCAGATCATCCTAGGCAGTAGTGGATGGTCGAACCTGGATCAGTACCTCGCAATGGCCAACGCTCGCGATGACGTGGAAGTGGGCTACAAGCTGGAACTGCTGGACCAACACAGCATCCGCATCACTCCTGCGTGGCGGATGTCCCCGAAGCACAAGTTCCAGAAGGTCGCACCGGTCACGATCTACATGAAGAACGACACGGACGCGACTCGGAACCGCTTCCTCTCCCTACTAACCCAACAGTCCCATCTTCTACTCGATCTCCTGAACACCGATAATGGGCACATCGTCCGTTGCGTCCTGGCTAAGGACACCCAAGGAGGCAAAGGACGGCCCTGGTATTTCAAGCGCAAGCAGACCGTACCGGCCATGCAGGAGATGTCCAAATGAGCGATACCCCAGATCCCACTGCCGCACCGAACCCTCTGCCTACCCTCCCATCCAGCACGGGAGGCCCGACACCCACTGCCCCGGCAACGCCTGTCCCAGCGGTTGCGGTTACCACCCCAGCGGTCTCGTACGGGCAACCTCCAGTACAACCGCCGCAGCAACCTCCCGTGATGCCTCGCAGGAAAAAGAAGACGGCGGTTCGCATCGGGATCACCACGTCCATCCTCGCGAACGTCATCCTCATTGGCGTGATTGTCGCGGTTACCATGTTCTCCGCTTGCACCACCGCTGAAGAAGGAGAAGCCCCAACTAACAACGCCCCTCCTGTTGGGAGTGCCGAAGAACGTATTGAGCGTACCCAGATCAACGCAGCCGATGCCCTGAACGACCCTTCGGTACTGGAAGAACACGGAGGCCTCGCCCCAGCTACCCTACCCGACCCTGAGCCGGACCATGGCTCCGACAGCACTCAAGCGGCTCGGGAAGGCCTCCAAGCGGTCCGTGACCGCATAGCAGCTGGGACCGACCTCTCAGGGGATCGCTTCCGTGTCCTCGTAGGCTATCCCAATGAAATTGAAGCCTTGCTGAACTCGGTCACAGCACGGCGCTTAGAAGGATGGGGAGTCCTGCCTTCGTCTCTCGCCCTGGCACAAGACGCCGAGGGACGTTGGGTCATGGGCCTCCTACTGGTGCGGACCGAAGTTTCTGAAGAGGAACCTAGCGACTCAGAGTAGCCCTACATAACCCTGCGGAGTTGTACATGTCGATCAGTTTCTTTCAGGTTCCGGCGGTCGTAGACCACCGGACCATACCTCTGGCGGTCATCACCCAAGAACCGTACACCCCAAGCGAAAAACAGGAGGGGGAGTTACCTTCCCTTCCACCTCAAGCGGCGACCTCGTTCGAGGTGGGGGAACGGGTTCGTCTCGTCGGTGATGTTAAGGCGGAGTGGCAAGGCCTTGCAGCGGAGATCACCAAGACGCCCACTGGCGCTGGTGAAGGGTATCTGGCCCGGATCTATCCCCCGAACGCCGATCCCATCGATGCGAAGGTGGAGGGCAGCAACCTCGAAGCATGGAACCCCAACCCTCTCCTCCGTAGCCACGGGGAACTTCGGATCATCGAAAGCCGGATGCAGTTCCGGAGTGTCCATGTTGGTGTCGTGGAGTTGCAGTCGCTCGTCCTCTACCACACGGACGGCTCTCTGGTGTACGCCCAAGAACTTCAAGACCACCCCCGCGCCTCTTCAGGAGGCACGGCCCCTGACTACCATCACGTCCGCGAGTGGATGGATTGGTGGATCCGGGACACCATCTTCCCGGAACTGTTCGTCAATATGGGCCACGTAGTGCCGGTGGGGTTCGACGGCAAACCGTTGTGGGTTCCCCGACCGGACGCACGGGAGGCCGGGTACCGGGTCATGCAACAGGCTCGGAAAGCGGCATCGGAGCAGGCTATCGTGGATCCTCTACAAATCCCCGACGCGCAGCTGAAGCCGCTGGAGGATGCCCCTCTCGCCACTCCCGAAGTTCCCGGTGCCACGGTCTCGGATGTGCTGGGAGTGCCTAAGGGAGTCCGGGCCGGAATCGTGTCGATGCAAGGGAAGCCGGGGAAGGGAGGCCAGTCCTAGGATGCCAACTCCGCTACCACCTCAAAACCGCACTGCCGTAGGCCGGAGCGTTCGTCCTTTCTCCATCGGACCTACTCCGTGGGAGGTCACGAGGCACCACGAACTCATCACCGCCAAAGCGATCAGCAAGATCCCAGGACCATTGCGAGTGCTTCAGCTGGGATGGGTCCAGAACATCCTCCAGATGGGGGTGCAACTCACCCCTGAAGCTGCACTCGTACACGAGATCCTCTTGGAGCAGGCTACTGGCCTGACCCGACTGTACCTCCAGATGGTCACCATCCTCCGGCGCAAGGGCCACACTCCTGAGAACATGATGGTGATCTTCGTCTCAGAGGCACAGAGCGGTAGCATCGGCCACCGAGTCCTGGGGTTAGCCGAAGGGGCTAATATTGGGACGGAGGCCGTCGATCAGTACTTGCAGGAGCAGCACCCCCTTTACGGGATCCTGTTCTTCGAGGACCAGTTCTCAGACAGCACCGACACAATCAACTCGACGCTGCTGACCCCCAGCATCATCTGCCAACTCCAGGTGAGTATGCGTATGACTGGCCAAGAAGCCCGTTTCGAGATGGGTACCGTGGTCCACCTCCGCGAGCCGAACGACGGCCATCCTTACGTCGGGGTGGTCCCTCCGTTAGGGGCCTACCCTGCCAGCAAAACAGATCCTGAGCCTGATACCGATGCAGAACTGGACGCACTTCCCGCTCCAGAGGAAGTAGCACCTGCAAGGCCTACGACTCCTATGCCGCCCTACGCTTCCCTGGGCCAGGGTCTACCTTCGCCGGAGACGGAACCCGAAACGGGGGAGGGTGCTGCTCTTGTCGAAACGGCTGAGGGCGACACCGCTACCGGGACCGCTCTCCTCAAACCCGCTCGAAGGTCTGCTCTTCCTTCTCCGGATCCAGAAGGGGAAGCGGAAGCAGAAGGCTACGACGATGACGGGGAAGCGGAAGAAGCGGAGGACGAGGAGTTGAGTGAAGACGACGCGCACCCTGTCGCTCACAACGAAGGGGAAGACGAAGGTGACGAGGAAGACGATGAGGATGAGGATCCCTTCGACGCTGAGGAGGAAGACCCTACGGCTTAGCCGCGTAAGGCTACAAGGATCAAGCCGCTGAAGGTGCCACCCTCGGGATAGTCGGGAACCTTCATCACCTGATAGATACCACGCCCTCTCTTGGCCGTGACGGTTACCCACCAGTACCCGTCCTCCCAACGGAGGGCGTAGTTCTTCTTGTGCCCCAAAACTTCCAACACCAGCCTCTGCACGAGATCCAGCGGCGGATCCGCCTCCGGACGTTCCTCCTTTGCCACTGTCCTGCTTTTCTGGTGAGGCTTGCCGACCACTAACTCCAGATCCTCTTGAAGCATCGGAGCCACACTAGGGTGCTGGGCCAACGCCTTCAAGAAGGCCTTCCCTTCCGGACGTTTCAACAGGACTTCCCGGACGGCCCTCCGCAACGTAGGCGGAGCTACACCTCGAACCGGATGCCGGACCAAACACGACAAGGCCATAGGCACCCAAACACGGAAGAGCCGATCTGCCATAACTACTCTCGGTTACTGGGTGGGTCGAACCGCAGGCCCAGTGTCTCGTAGATACCACGTTCGTCCGTCACTACAATTCGCTCGCCATCTCGCCACAAACCATCGTGACTCAGACGGAATCCACGCTTGAGAGCCACCTCCCGAATCCAGGCGTAGTATCGAAAGGTAGAGGTAGCCCATAGCAACGTCGTAGGCCAATCCGGACGACGGGCCGTAACCACGGTCACAGGGAATCCATATCCCTCGGTGTCGAACGTATCAGTGCGAACGGTTGTGACGGCTACTACCTTAGCAGCTTCCGGCCACCCACGGGACATCGGGCCTCCAGGGGCGCACCGGAACTCCCCCTCCCGGTATCGTCTCGCCTTCGTATGACTGCGAAGGCCTTCCTCTACGTAGCGGTAGACCACTCTCACCTCTTCGATGGATGCCCATTCCCCTGCATTCACACCGTGGTACGCAGGCTCGAACCGCTCCGGGCGACGGTCCTCCAGAACGGCCTGGATCGCCTCGGGAAGGAATACACCCCGAGTCGCGTACACATACATCTTTCGAGCCTGATGCAAGCGGACGCAGTCTACTTCGACCAGCTGTTGTACCTTCTCGTCAGTCAGCCCTGGAATACGGAAAAGCACTGCCTCGACGGGGATGGCTCGGATCAAGGCGGAGAGCCGTCTCGACCACCCTCGGTAGTACAGATCTAGAGCCTCTTCAACAGTACTGTCCCCTAAACCTCGTCGCCGCAACGCCTCTTCGCGGAAAGGGTCCTGCCGCAGATCCCACGCTTCTACGACGATGTAGGCGGAGTGGAACGCCCGCTCCCGCCAACCGCCCTTACCTTCCTGATCCAGATATTTCTCTAAGCGAGCGATCCTACGCAGTCCGACCGCCGTACGCGCCAGCCGTCGTTCTGCTTCCAACCCTGCCATGTCATCCTCTGCGAGGTGGGATGTTCCCACAATACAGCTGGTACTCTCGACAGTACCGACTGTTGGGGTTCGCAGCGCAGTGAGGATAGTACAGCGTCTGGCAGTAGTTGCGCTTCTGCTGCGGCCCCACTGGAGAACCATAGATCTCCTCCGGCGAGGGAGGAGCGGGTTCTGCTCTGTAGGGGTAAGTGGCGTAGTACGGGTACCCTGCCCAGTTCCAGTGCCAAGGGTAGTAGTAATACGGCCACCAAGGAGTCCAGTAATAGCGACGGCCTCGCCAACTCCCTGGCCAACCGCCTCCGGGGTAGTGTCGAGGCCTCCGAGCAGGATGCAAAGCTGCCGAACCGCCTCGGGGTACCATACTCACCCCGCTAGGGATGCCACCACCACCTCCGGCGGGGCTAAGTGCAGCTGAACCCCCGGCGCGGCCTACCATCGGCAGCAGGCCAATGAGTGTCCCGGAACCGACATTCATAACTCACCTCGCGATCAGGATGGGAACCAATTCCATACCTTGCTCTACGAGGTAGCGTATCCTTCCAGCCCCCTGGATGACAGGGTAAGGGGGTCTCCCCACTAGTGCTACAACCGCCGGAGGGACCAGACCCACGGACTTCTCAGACCAGTCCTCTACGGATTGGTTGGTGTTCAGAAGCGTCGGAGGTACGAAGTACACAACCTTACTCCGCAACTCGATCTGCTCCAGGCGAGCATTCTCAATCCCTACGAAGATCGCAGACTCCTTGGTGGTGGGAATCTTACTGGTATCACCTAAGGCGAAGATCAGGCGCGTAGGCCGACCTCCCACAACTTCTCCACCTAAAGCCAAGGTCTTCGCACCCCGTCGCAAAGCCTCACGGGCCAACCATGCCGCTAGAACATCCCACGGCCTATCCACAGCATCCTGTAGCCACTCCACGACCTCCGTGGAGAACACCGGATACCACGCTTCCAGGAGTTCAGGGAGACCACCCTCCACCTGGACCCGAGGGCCATAGAAGGCTTGCTCTACTAGCTCTCCCTCCGGATCGAAGTAAGCCAGTACGTGCGCTCTCTCCTCCACCAAACAAAAGAGATCCGCTATATCAGCGGCCTCAACAGGAGGGGCGACAGGTTGTGCTTTGCCAATGAAATCCCCGGAAACCAGCTTGACCCAGTTCCCGATCTGGAAGCGTGGCTCGTGACGAATGGACGGCAGTTCGGCCATCAGGGTCTCCGACCGTAGGGCATCTCTACCCGAAATATACCCGAAGAAGCCGCAGCGGTCTACTCAGCCTCCCCCTCAGCGGCATCCCCCTCGTCTTCATCGTCATCAGCGAGGTCTACCTCTACCGACTCCCGCCCTTCGTCGGGGACGATGTGCGTCTCAGGACGGTCCTGGGAGTCGCAGAAGGCCTGGAACGCTTCCACGTCGAAGCCATCGTAGTTCCGAGTCATGCCGTCCATGTCGAGGAGAGCAAAGAGTAGCAGGTGAGCGACTTCCTGAGCCCCTCGGAAAGTAGTGAAGGTGCCGCACTTCAACGTGAGGTCGAAGTCGTTGTCGGGGGTTTGGCGGATCTCCGCAGAGATAAACCCGTCCTTGCTAGTGAAGGTTTTGCCCGGTGTGTTGTTCCAATCGAAACGCCGCCGCCGAAAGGGTCGCGGCCTCCCCCCTGATCTGGTTGCCATACGTGACACTCCTGCTTCCCTACCGAGGGATAGCACAGGGTACCGCGTCATTTCGAGGGGGTCAACCGGGGTCTGTCAGTAGGTTGTAAGGCAATGCCCAGGATCTCGACGGCGAACCGGTCGTAATCCATGTGATGCCGCACATCGGCCACCAGATTCACTACCTCAGGAAAACGCGAACCGATGCGACCGATGACCTCCTTGCGCCTCGCACCGAAGAGAGGGGCTCCCGTGGTCATATAGTTCGCCGCAGGGTAGAGCCACCCCAATACGACATCTCGACCGGGAGGGGCGTGGAGGTTGGTTACTCGCCCTGGGTCCAAGGTCCGTACCACAGGCTCCAACTGCTCGTCGTCCAGGATAGATCCCACCATCAGCAGACGGTGGAGCATCAGCACCGGGTCTACCCCCGACCCCTCCACGAGCGCATCGCGGACCACCTGGGTACCCATTGAAAAGGCGATGATGGAGAAGGTACGGCCTTCAGCGCAGATCGTCTGCAAGAGGCTACGCAGCTGCTTGGCCCCGCTTGCCGCAGCGACCCTGGCGGCATCCCACTTGTCGAGGCTCTTGTCCACCAACCCCAGCAGCGAGTCCCCCAACTCTTTCCCCGAGGTGATGTCCTCGAAGAGGCTAATACCGGCCTCCAAGGCCATCGACTCCAAGGTACCGGACGCCCATCGGTACGTTTGCAGGACCACCTGCCGTTGCTCGGCTGCACGGTACAGGGAGATCTCTAGGCTCTTCTGGTCCTCGCGTCCACCACCCTCACCACCGAACCCGTGGACGTACAGAACCAGTTCGGGCCTAGTCGAACGGGTCGTATTCGGGCTCATTGGCTCGGTCCTTAGGAGGTGCTTTGGGAGCCGCCTTTTTGGTTGTAGCAGGGTGGTGTGTGACCCGAGACGGAGCGGCCTCTTCTCGATGCTCCACAGGGGTTACGGGTTGGGGGCTATACTCCGGGGCTGGTTGGGCCTGCTGAAGCCATGTCCACAGGATCTCCGCGTGTTTGGGTTGCACCAACTCCGGCGTCTGATCCTCGAAGAGACCGGTGTTGTCCTTAGAGAATATGGCAGTGTGGTCTGCGCCGTCCAGAGAGATCGCCACCGGGAACTCGTACTCCAGCCCGGCCCTCCACTCTGGTGCGAAGCCCAGCTTCTTCACCTCGCCCTTCTTGCCCTCCTCCTTGATGAACTCATACCCCATCTTGGAGCGGACCGTGCAGATGAAGTGGATGTCCGTGAGCATCAGGGCATCGATCAGCCTCTTCTGGTGTTTGCCCACTTCGCCCCAAGCCGTGAACTCGTTACCTTTTCCGCGCCCCACGATCTTGTCGTGAAGGTCGCGAAGGCCTCCGGCAGCATTCCACACTGGGGTCATGCTATCCCAGATCAGTACCTTGTATTCCTTCCGGGCTGCCTCGATGAGCCTGACGTAGCGAAGGGCGTCGTGGGGTGGATCGACCGGCTCCGTGTCCCACCAGAACCCTTTGGGGAGGTGTTTCGAGCCAAGGTAGTACGACGACCGACCTTGCTCAGTGTCGATCACAGCCACGCTTCCCTCCAACGGCTGGCCCTCCAGCTGGGCTAGCTTCGCCGCTAGGATCAGGGCGCTGAGTGTCTTGCCGCCGTTCGACGGCCCCATGAGCATGATCTTGGCCTTTTGGCCCTGCCGCTGTGCTTTCTGGAATGCCATTGTGGTCCTCGCTCGCAAGTCTATCGGGGGCTCCATGTCTAGTGACGCTTCTTCGGATCGGCTCAAGTCTCCAACACCAAGCCTTGGAGAAGGCTTTGCAACGAAGGTGAAAGCCAGGGATGGCTCCGAGCGAATAATGTCTCCAGTACCAAGCCCTGGAGAAGGCTTTGCAACACCGCAAATCCGCTGGCAGCCGCACGGGTACTACTGGTTGTCTCCAGCACCAAACCCTGGAGAAGGCTTTGCACCTCCAAGTACGCGGAGTCTCCAACACCAAACCTTAGCTACGTCTCCAGCGTCTCCAGCACCAAGCCCTGGAGATGGCGTTGTAACGTCCTGGTAGCTTCGATCCGCTCAGGCTTGTCTCCAACATCCAACCTTGGAGATGGCTTTGCAACCTTCAGTAGAAGCGAACGCACTGTCCGGAACCGAGCGTCTCCAGCATCAAGCCCTGGAGAAGGCTTTGCACGTAGTTCAGATTCAACGGCACGGCCAGCAGATCAGAGAAGGATCGGCATGAGCTGTCTCCAGCACTAAGCCTTGGAGATGGCTTTTGTCCGTAGGGTTGTATAGCGACGGTCTCCGAATCCAGGCCTCAGAGATGGCTTTG